>Ga0265314_10000269_pt1 | contig 76221 bp, 62 predicted proteins | sample 4126metaG_FD_203106 | JGI IMG/M metagenome (GOLD analysis project Ga0265314, IMG submission 203106) | Rhizosphere microbial communities from Carex aquatilis grown in University of Washington, Seatle, WA, United States - 4-1-26 metaG | ecosystem: Host-associated > Plants > Roots > Rhizosphere >...
CCCCCGTCCCCCAACCCGAAGCCGCACCCGTCGGATTCATCGACCTCGGCACCAACTCGCTGCGGCTGATCGTGATCCGCCCACAGCCGCACCACGGGTACACCGTCCTGACCGATGAAAAAGAGACCGTGCGCCTGGGCGAAGGCGAATTCAAAGGCCACAATCTCCAGGTCGAAGCGATGCACCGCGCGGCGTTTGTCTGCCGCAAATTCGCGGAGCTCTCGCGCTCGTTTGGCGTGAAGGAACTTCACGGCGTCGCGACCGCCGCCACGCGCGAAGCCCACAACCGCCGCCAATTCCTTGAACTGGTGCGGCGCGAATCGGGCCTCGATCTGCGCGTGATCTCGGGCAAGGAAGAAGCGCGCCTGATTTACCTGGGCGTCTCGCGCGGTATCAACCTTGGCGACAAGCGCGCGGTCTTCGTGGACATCGGCGGCGGCAGTACCGAAATCATCGTCGGCGGCCCGCAGACATATCAGTACCTCGACACCACGAAAGTCGGCTCGATCCGGCTGACCAACCTGTTTTTCAAGCCCGGCGAAGACGGCCCAATCTCGCGCGCGAAGTACCTTGAGATCCAGCGCTATGCCCGCAACGCGATGATCCGCGCGGTGCAGCGCGTGCGGCCGTTGAAGTACGATTTCGCCGTGGCCAGCTCCGGCACCGCGCTCAACCTGGCCAACGTAGCCGCGCACCGCTTCTTCGGACGCGAGCTCAAGCGCGAAGACACCCTTACGCTCCGCAACCTGAAGGAAATCGCCCGTGAACTCTGCGACCTGCCGCTTAAAGAGCGCCGCAAGGTCGAAGGCCTCAACCCGTCCCGCGCGGACATCATCGTCTCCGGCGCGGCGGTGCTCGAAACCTTCATGGACGAACTGGAACTCGATGAAATCCGCCTGTCGGAGCGTGGCTTGCGCGACGGTCTGGTAATCGATTACCTCGACCGCATCGAGGACGCGCGCCCGAAGGAAGGTTCGTTCCGCGAGCGCAGCATCGTGCAACTCGGCCGCACGTTCCAATTCGACGAAGCGCACGCGCGGCACGTGATGCAGCTCGCACTCTCGCTTTTCGACAGTGCGCGCGAAGAACGCCTGCATGACCTGGGGCCGGCGGAGCGCGAACTGATCGGCTACGCGGCGCTGCTGCACGACTTGGGCGTGAGCCTGAGCTACACCAACCATCCCCACCACAGTTATTATTTCATCCGCAATGCGGACTTGTTGGGCTTCGATCAGACCGAACTCGCGCAAATGGCGCAGATGGCGCTGCATCACCGCAAAGGTTTGCCGCGCGACACGCACGCGGACTTCGCCGCGCTGGAACCGCACGCGCAGCGGACCGCGGTGTTGGGCTCGGTCTTCCTGCAGCTCGCGGAGAGCCTCGACCGCAGCCACGCCGGGACGATCCGCGGCGCGAAGCTGCGCGCGCTCGACAAAAAGACGCTCGTGGGACTGGAGATCGAGAGCACCGCCGAATGTCCGCTCGAAGTTTGGGGAGCGGAAGGCCACCGCAAGGCCTTCATGAAAGCGTTTGGGCGCCAGTTGGTGGTGGAAGCGAAGATCGTTCCGCCCGTGCCGCCTCCGTCGCCTTCCGGCCGCTCGCGCGCACCTGCGAAAGTGTAGGCGTTACTTTTGCCGCAAAGGACACAGAGAACGACTACGAAGTAATTTCAAATATGGGGGTTTATCCGACCAATACTCGGACACGCTAGCCGCTTTGCGCTTCTGATTGATTTACAAATTCGTCAAACAGTTTCCAGAACGTGTCCATTGCTTCGACTTCACCAGCGTAAAAGCAAATTATATTATCCCATCCTTGAGAGATCTTCACATCATACCGACTCATAACCCAATTCTGAAAATCCAATAACGTACCATCCACCAAACCGCTTTTTGCCAGCGCAAGCTGATAGCCTGCCAAATACATATCAAGGCGCTCTAAAGTTTGGTGTCCTATGTACATTGCAGGACGCTTACGTATCTCATTTATCAAATCGATTATTGGAGATTGTCGCACTTTTCACCTCCTCAAGAATCCCCAGTGGGCCATAGCTAAATAAAATGCAGTCCGAGCTGTTTTCTGCGTGCACTATGCGATCTATGTGAAAATCTATTGCAGTGTAGAGGCTGTTACTACCCGCGATAGCCGCGCGGGTGCGTGGAGTGCCAGCGCCAGGCGTCGGCGGTGATTGTGGCCATGTCCGAGCGCTTGGGCTCGAAGCCCAGCACGCGGCGCGCCTTCTGGTTGTCGGCCACGAGGGCGGGTGCGTCGCCCGGACGGCGTTCGCCATCCACCAGCTTGATCTGCTTCCCGCAGGCAATTTCGCAGGCCTTCACAACTTCGAGCACCGAGTGCCCCTTGCCGGTGCCGAGATTGATCGGGCCGCTCTCGCCTTTGTTCAGCAGGTGATTCAAGCCCGCGACATGCGCCGCGGCCAGATCGACCACGTGGATGAAGTCGCGCACGCAGGTCCCGTCGGGCGTCGGGTAGTCGCGGCCATGCACGGTCAGGTGCGGCAACTGGCCCAGCGCCACGCGGAACGCGTTGGGAATCAGGTGCGTCTCCGGTTCGTGGTCTTCGCCGATTTCGCTACTCGGGTCGGCACCCGCGGCGTTGAAGTAGCGCAGCGCGAGGTAGCCGATGTCGTGCGCTTCGCGGTAGCTTTCGAGTGCGTGTTCGAAGGCCAGCTTGGTGCGCCCGTACGGGTTGATCGGGATCTGCATGTGGCCTTCGTCGATCGGAACTTTGGTCGGCAAGCCGTAGGTCGCGCAGGTCGAGGAGAAGACCAGGCTCTTGACGTTGTGGCGCTTGCAGGCCGAGAGCAGATTCAAGCCCCCGATCACGTTGCCGCCGTAATACTTTTCCGGATCGCGCACCGATTCGCCGACCAGCGCCAGCCCCGCAAAGTGGATCACGCCGACAAAGCGGTGCTGCTTGAAGCACGCTTCGACGGCCTGTGCGTCCATCAGATCGGCCTGGTAAATCTTAAAATCGCATTCGCCGGCGACGGCTTCGAGGTGCCCGGCCGAGAGGTTGTCGAAAATCACCACGGAAAAGCCGGCGCGGTTGAGCGCCAGCACGGTGTGGCTGCCGATGTATCCGCAGCCGCCGGTGACCAGGACTTCGCGCACGGAACCGGCCATGGGAAAAACTCCGGAGATTTACTGGTCGACGCGCATCGCCGCGACGGGCTGCATGCGCGCGGCGATCCAGGCCGGCGGGATCGCGCCGATGAACGCCAGCAGCGTACCGGTGCCCAGCGCCAGCACGACCCACTGCGCCAGCGCCGTCCAAGGCATGAAGTTGAACGCCAGATCCGAATAGTCCCACCACAGCTTGAGGCTGGCGAAGGCCAGGCCAAACACAATCCCCATCGCGGTGCCCAGCGTGCCCTGCATCGAAGACTCGATCAGGAAGAGCCGCACGATGAAATTATCGAGCGCACCCAGGCATTTCATCGTCCCGATTTCGCGGAAGCGTTCGGTCACCGACATCAGCATCGAATTCATGATCCCGACCAGCGCGACCAAAAGGGCCAGCGCGATCAGCCAGTAATCGCGCGCGCCGGACTGCTTCTGGTTGGCCGCGCCTGCGGCGCCGCCGCTGGCTTCGCCCAGGTTGACCATCTTGAGCCGCAATTTATCGAGGTCCGTGAGACGCGTGCCCGTCGCTTCGAGTTCCTTGACCTTCTCGAGCAGCGGAGCCGCCCGCGCGTCGAGGACCTTGTCTTTGATGCTGGCTTCAAGGTTCTTGTGCGCCTGGACGTAATCGCCTTTGGCCACGGCATCCGCGGCGTTCTTGGCTTTCTCGTCGAGCGCGCGAATCTGCTCGGCGATCTGCGGCGCCGACTGCAGCGCGTTGCGTTCGTTCTCGATGCGTTCAGGCACCGCGGCGGCCATGGCTTCGGTGACGGCTTTGCGCGTGATCGTCGCCATCAGGAACGTGATCGCGAAGACGATACCCAGCGCGGTGATCAGCGAGCGGCGGAAGCGGATTTTGACGGACTTGAGGCTGATCTCGAACGCGCGCGACCAGGGCAGTTGCTTCTGCCGGGTCATCTCGGCGCCAGGTTGCGGCATGCGAGCGCTGGAAGCGGGAATGGAAGCCGGCTCGGCCACGCGTGCAGATCCTCGTTGAACGCTCAGCGGCTTGGAGCAAGCCGTGTAAGTGCAGTAGCACTAAATACCTTCGGAGAAAACCCTGCGCTTGTCAATGTTCAAACGGTTGGGAGCCAAGGCCTGCTTAGAACTCCTAACAGAACCATGCCTGGCCACGCAGCCCGGATTGTGGTGCCAGTCAAGGCGCGCCGAGAAAGCGTTATTTGGAGAAACTACCGCGACGAGGCGCAACGCAGAATGGCGCCACAAGGCGAGGCTGCCCTGCGGGTTGACAGTGCCCGTGGCCCTGCTCTTCGTTGTCGCTCCTCACGGTATTTCCTCTGGATAACGCTTCGTCGCTCCGCCTCGATCAGGGCCACGGGCACGCCAACGCGGCTCAGGCCTGGTTCTGTTAGGAGTTCTTAATCCGTTTGCCGTCGGCGTCGAAGCGCCGGCCGATCGCGACGGGCTTGTTGCCCTTCGACCCGCGCGGCGGCAGCGTATCAATCGGGGGACGGTCGCCGCCAAAAAGCTGCTTCAAGCGCCAGACAATGCGCGCCAGCAACAAGGCCGCGCAGACGCTCGCAATGGTCAGCGCCAGCGGGTCTTCAATGCCGTTTTTATAAATGAGCCAGATCGAAGCGAGGGCCACGGCGGCGAGCAGGAAATCGATTACACCGAATGAACTGGCGGCGTAGGGGTCGCGGGTCCGGTCGCCCGAACCCGCTTGGTATTCATCTTCGCCTTGGGGCGGAAAGCCCGGCGGCAGGCCCGGTCCGGGCATGGCGTTTGGAGCCATCCCGCGGCAGGCCGGAGGCTACTTCTTGGCCTCTTCCTTCTTGGGTTCGGACTTCGTCTCGCCGCCGCCGCTGCCGGCCTGGCGCGGCTTGACCGCAACGCCTTTGGATTCTTCGGTGCCCTTGATGCCGAAGCGTTCGGCCAGGCGCGTGCCCTTGCCGACGCGATCGCGCAGGAAGTACAGCTTGGCGCGGCGCACCTTGCCCTTCTTCTTCACTTCCAGTCTGTCGATGAACGGGCTGTGCAGCGGGAACGTGCGTTCCACGCCTTCGCTGCCCACCAGGCGGCGGACCTTGAAGGTCGAGTTCGTGCCGGTGCCTTTGCGCGCGATCACGATCCCGGTGAAGATCTGGATGCGTTCCTTGTCGCCTTCGACGATACGCACATGCACGTCGAGGGTGTCGCCGATGTCAAACGAGGCGCGTTCCTTCAGGCAGGGCTTCTCGGACAGGTCCACCAGTTTCCGCAACGACATGGCTGTAATCTCCTACTCGCTAAAACTCCGGCGTTATTTACCGGAGGGCCGATGCTTTTCCCACAGGTCGGGCCGCAGTTCCCGCGTACGCTGGCGGGCCTGTTCCCGACGCCATTGTTCGATCTTCGCGTGGTCGCCCGAGACCAGCACTTCGGGCACCGCGCGCCCTTCAAACTCCGCCGGCCGCGTATACTGCGGGTATTCCAGCAACCCGCCCGAGGCCTGCGAGAACGATTCCCAGACCGCGCTCTCGCTGTCGCCGAGCGCGCCCGGCAGCAGGCGAATCACGGCGTCCATCAACACCAGCGCGGGCAATTCGCCCCCGCTCAAGACGTAGTCGCCGATGGAGACTCTTTCGGCGGCGAGGATTTCGACGAGTCGTTCGTCGTAGCCCTCGTACCGCGGCGCCACCAGGATCAGTCGCGGCTCCGCAGCCAGTTCTTCCACCAGGGCCTGCGACAGCGGGCGGCCCTGCGGGCACATCAAGATCACTCGGCCCGGCGGATCGGGAAGCTTCGCGCGCAGGTCGCGCACGGCCTTCACCACCGGCTCGATTTTCAGGACCATCCCCGGACCGCCCCCGAAGGGCCGGTCGTCCACGGTGCGATGCTTGTCCGTGGTGTAGTCCCGGAGGTCCGTCAGATTAACTTCCAGCAGGCCTTTTTCCTGGGCGATGCGCGGGATTGAATGCGCAAGGACGCCTTGGAAGAGCTGCGGAAAGATCGTAACGACATCCACGCGCATGGCGGAAGACTCCCCCGTCACGCGGCCGGCTGATTTAGCTCTTGGCCGGAGCCGGAGTCGCCGCGGCGGCAACCGCCGGGAAGGGCTTCGCGTTCTTCATCAGCTTCTTGACCGTATCGCTGACCTGCGCGCCCTTGGAGACCCAGTGCTTGACCCGCTCGAGGTTCATCAGGACTTTGTTCTCGTCCTTGCCCGCGGGGTCATACTGGCCGATGCGCTCGAGGCAGCCGCCCTGGCGCTTGATGCGAATGTCCGTTACGACGACACGGAAGAGGGCCTTGTTGCGCCGGCCCATGCGTTGCAAACGAATGCGAACCACGTCTAGTCGCCTCCCCACATTAAAAAGCCCGCCCGATACGCGCACCGCAAAGATGCCGTACCCGCGGGACTGCCTGCTTTAGAGCGCGGTACAATCTCACAGGTGCGCTCACTTTGCAACTTCGATTTTAAGCGCATGTCTGGAATGAAGTTAACCCTGCCGTCCGTGCTTTGCCCCGTGCAGGAACACCGTCGCCGCCGCGCCCACATTCAGCGAATCGATCCCCCGCCCCAGCGGAATCGCGACAAAGTCCTGGCACTCCGCGCGCACCGCCGCCGAGATGCCGTCGAACTCGCTGCCCATCACCAGGCAACACTTCGGCGGGAAGCGATATTCCTCCAGCGGCACCGCGCCTACGGGGTCGGCCGCGATGATGCGCAGGCCGAATTCCGCTTTCAGGCGGCGCAATTCGGCCGCCAGCGATTTGAGGTGGATCGACGGCAGGACAAAGACGCCGCCCATGGAATTCCGTACCGCGCGCCGCAGCCACGGACTGCTCGAAGTCTCCCCCGCCAACACACCGGTCGCGCCCAAGGCCGCCGCGCTGCGTACGATCACGCCCACGTTTTCTGCCTGCGTCAAGCCGTCCAGCGCGACCAGCGTCTGCGGCGCGGGCCCGGCGAGCACCTCGGCCAGCGGCGGGTCTTTGGGGATCTCCCCCAGCGCCATGATCCCGTGGTGATAATTGACGCCCAGGACCTCTTCGAGGCGCTCCCGCGGCGCGACGTACACGCGCAGGATCTCCGGGCGGGCCTCGATCTGGGCGCGGAGTTCCTCGGCGCGCTTGGGGGTGGCCAATATGGAGCGCAGCTTGTACGGGGCCTGCAAGGCGCGTTCGACCACGAGGCGGCCTTCCGCCACAAAGTAGCCCTGCTGAAACGGGATCTGGGCCTGCCGTAAGGTAAGGAATGGGGCCAGGTCCGGCGCGCTCAGGTCTTCTACGGCCTCAATCTGCATGCGTAGATTCTGCCCGCTGGCGGGCCCTCGCGCCAAGCTAAGACGGCACTTTTCATTCGACGTGAAAAAAGTTGCACGTTGTGCGGCGTGCCGCATTATTCACTCGGTTCCCAAGACATACTCAGTAACCCTGCCCGCCGGGCGCGCATCCAATGAGAGGTCAAGCCTCCCCCTCATCGGGTCCTATATAAGGAAGCGGGTATGCGCATTGGAATTTGGATTGGGCTCTGCCTGCTGGCCTGGGTTTCGGCCGCCAGCGCCTTCGAGCCGCCGAAGGAAGGCTACGAACTCCACGAATGGGGCGTCTTCTCCGTGCCGCGCAACGACGCCTGGGCCCAGCGCGACATGCGCGCCGAGTGGGCCGGCTTCCCAAAGTTCTTCGACCGGGTCTGGCCGGACAAGCACCTCCCTTGGAACGGGCCCGTCAAGAAGCCGGTGATTTTTCTCTACACGGCTAAAGAGATGAGCCTGGAAATGAATGTGCGCTTTGCCGAAGGCCGCCCACTGGTCTGGTGGCCGCACGCAACATCACCCGCAGACTACGGCGGTGGCGATCGACTCGGTGGCGACCTCAAGACACTACAGTTTACCTTCAACTTAAAACCGGCTGGACTGGCGGGCGACAAGCACCCGCCTCCTCCCGATGTGCCCGCCGGGCACTGGGTCGAGACTCTGCGCAAGGTCGAAGCCGATCTCGTCTTTACCGGCGGTGGTTTTTCGCGCCGCGGCGACGAAACACCGGGCGTCGAACGCTTCATTTACTACGACGGCGTGATGAAGGCTCCGCCCGCGCCCGAAGCCGCGCGCGACGGCGACAATCTCGCGCTCAAGACCACATGCGACCACGCCATGCTGGATGTTCTCGTGATCGACCGTCGCGGCGGGAAGGTCTTCGTCTCCAAGCCCTTCATCGAAAAAGTCGACGCCGGCCCGCAAAGCGTGAAGATCGAACTCGTCGCCGCCGATGATAAGGCCCTCGAAGCGCTGCAAAAGGAACTCGCCGCACGTTTGGAAAAAGCCGGCCTGACCGCGGCGGAAGCGGGGGCGTTAGTGAAGATCTGGAAGCCGGGTTTCTTCGACGCCGACGGGCTGACGCTGCTGTACCGCGTGCCGCAGGAAATTTACGAAAAGTGGCTGCCGCTGACGGCCAAGCCCGCGCCCAACAAAACCGTGCGCGTGGGGTTGGTCGTGCACGAACACCTCGAACCGGAACTGGAAACCACCGTCAACGCGCTGATCGCCAAGCTGAGCGCGGAAGATTTTGATACACGCGACACCGCACAGAAAGCGCTGCTCAAGATTGGCGGCGCAGCCTTCCCCATTTTGACAAAACATTTCAGCGACACGGACGCCGAAACGGCCAAGGCCTGCAAGCTGATCGTCGAGGCCCTCGACGTTACGCCCGCGCTGAAAGATCTCGAGAAAAAGGACAAATAGCGATGCGCCTGACCCTTGTCGCGATTTTGCTGGCCTGCTGCGGCGCGCTCTGCGCATTTGAACCCCCGCAGGACGGCTACGAACTGCACGAATGGGGCGTCTTCCCCGTCGCGCGCAACGACGCCTGGGCCATGCGCGATCTGCGCGCCGAATGGGCTACGTTCCCCAAGTTCTTCAATCGCGTCTGGCCGGAGAAAAGCTTGCCCTGGCGCGGCGAAGTCTCCAAGCCCGTGATCTTTATGTACGCAGCAAAATCCCAGACCATCGACCTGAAGGTCTCCTTCGCCACAGGCCGCCCGCTGGTCTGGTGGCCGTACGCCGAATCGCCCGGCGACACAGGGCGCAAATTTCCGGACGGCGACCCACGCGAGCTCAAATTCCATTTTTCATTGAACAAGGGCCTGGGCGGCGAAAAGCTCGAGGCTCCTCCGGCCGTGGAAGCCGGGCACTGGGTGGAAATATTGCGCAAGGTCGGCGCAGCTAGCGTGAACACGATGGGCGATTACCGGGAGATGCAAGTTCACACGTCGGGCGCCGAGCGTTTCATTTACTACGACGGCATAATGAAAGCACCGCCCGCGCCGGAAGTCGCGCGCGACGGCGAAGCGCTGGCAATCAAGACCGCCTGCGACCACGCCATGCTCGATGTCCTCGTGATCGAGCGCCGCGGCGATAAGGTCTTCGTCTCCAAAGCCTTCCTCGACAAAATCGAAGCCGGCACGCAGAGCTCCAAAGTCGAACTCGCGCTCGCCGACGCCAAGGCGCTCGAAGCGCTACAAAAAGAACTCACCGCGCGCTTGGTTAAGGCCGGGCTCACCGAACCCGAAGCGGATTCGCTCATGAAAGTCTGGAAAGAAGGCCTCTTCGACGCCGACGGCTTGATGTTGCTCTACCGCCTGCCGCAGGAAACCTACGAAAAGTGGCTGCCGCTCACCGCCAAGCCCGCGCCCAATAAAACCGTGCGTGTGGGTCTGGTCGTGCACAAGCACTTGGAGCCGGAACTTGAAGCCCGCGTCACCGTATTGATCGCGAAGCTGAAGGCCGAAGCCTTTGAAGAGCGCAATGCGGCATTCAAGGAATTGCTTAAGATCGGCGGCGCGGCGTTCCCGTGGCTCGAAAAGCATCTGAAGGACGAAGACCTGGATGTGGCGAAGCAATGTAGAACCGTGATCGAAGCGCTCGACACATTTCCCGCTCTGCTGGACCTGCTGAAAAAGGACCAATAGCCATGCGATTCGCATTTATCGGATTGGTGCTGGGGCTCTCCGGCGCGCTTTGCGCATTTGAAGCGCCGCAAGACGGCTACGAACTCCACGAATGGGGCGTCTTCCCTGTCGTTCCATCCGCAGGCTGGGCCAACTGCGACATGAAGGCCGAATGGGCCGCGCTGCCCAAATTCATGTATCGCCTCTGGCCGGAGCAGCGCCTGCCATACAACGGCCCGGTACTCAAACCGGTGATCTTTTTTCATACCCAAAAGGCACAGGAGGTGAAGCTGGAAGTGCGCTTCGCCGAAGGACGTCCGCTCGTCTGGTGGCCGGGCGCGGTTTCGCCGGTTAATGAAGGCGGCGCGTTAAGCCCGCAGAAGCTCGACCGGCTTAACTTCGATTTCTATCTGCTTGAAGCGAACCCGAACTGGCACCCGCGAGCGGCGCCAAACCTGCACGAAGTTCCGAAAGGCCATTGGTTCGACAACTTACGCGATGTTCACGCGGCGCGGATTTACGCAGCGGTCGATCACTCGCGCAACGGGCTTTCGGTCGAAGCCGAAGATTTCGCATACTATGATGGGCTGATGAAAGCGCCGCCGCCGGCCACGGCCGCGCGCGACGGCGCCAAAGTCAAACTCTCCACGAACGCGCCTTTCGCGCTGCTTGATACAATCGCCCTCGAACGCGACGGGAAAATTCTGCGCATCGCGAAGAACTGGATCGCGCGCGTGGAACCCGGCGCGCAGAATTCGGGCATTGAGTGGGAAGAAATTCCCGAAGCGCAACAGGCCCAGCGCATCGAGGCGCTGCAGGCGGAGCTGCTCAAGCGCCTGGAAGCCGCCGGGCTGACCGGGCCGGAAGCGCTCTCGCTCGTGAAGACTTGGGCGCCGGGACTTTTTCAGCGCCAAGGTCTGCAGGTCATTGCGCGCGTTCCGCAGGAAACCTACGAAGCCTGGTTGCCGCTCAAGGCCGATCCCGCGCCGGTGAAGCTTGTGCGCGTGGGCTTGCTGCTCTTTCCGCATCTGGAGCCCGAACGCGAAGCGCGCATGGAGGCGCTGATCAAGCAGCTCAGCTCCGATGAGTTCGAAAAGCGCGACGCGGCCCAAAAAGCGTTGAGCGAATACGGTGGCGCGGCCTTCGACGTGCTGGAAAAACACCTTAAGGATGCCGACGCGGAAACCGCCAAGTCCTGCCAGCACATCCTGGATGAACTCGACACGCGGCCGGCGTTGAAGCCCGCCGAAAAGACTGGGAGATAGCGATGCGTGGATTTATTGCAGCCTTGCTGTTGGGTGCGTGCGGCGCGCTGAGCGCCCTGGATGCGCCGCCGGACGGCTACGAATTGCACGAATGGGGCGTCTTTCCCCTCGCACCCTCGCAAGCCTGGGCCAACTGCGACATGCGCGCGGAATGGAATGCGCTGCCCGCATTTATTTTCCGCGGCGCCCCGCTGATCCCGGAACGCGTCCAACCCCGAGGCAACATCATGGCGCCGGCGGCCAAGCCCGTATTATTTTTTTATGCGCAAAAAGCGCAGACGGTCAAACTTTCCATCCATTTCACCGACGGCCGCGCGCTCGTCTGGTGGCCGGACGCCAGCCTGGATCCGCGGATCGATCCCCAAGCCGAGCTGCCCATTCTGACTTTTGATCTGCAACTGCCCGACCAGGCTTCGCTCGCGAATGCAAACTGGGCGCAGCGGGAAGCCGTTCCAAAGGAGCATTGGTTCGAAAATCTGCGGGCGGTTAAGGCCACGCCCATCGCGCCCACTTTAAAAAGGAAGGGACTGCACGCTGAAGATTTCCTCTATTACGACGGCATTACCAAAGCCCCGGCGGCGCCAAGCGTGGCCCGCAAAGGCACGGCCGTAACGCTCGGCACGCAGATGCCGTTCGCGCTGCTCGACACTCTTGTGCTTGAACGCAACGGCAAGACGCTGCGCATCGCGAAGAACTGGATCGCGCGCATCGAACCCGGCGCGCAGAGCTCCGACGTCGAATTCAATGAAGTCCCCGAAGCGGAGCAGGCCAAGCGCATCGAGGCGCTCAAGGCCGAAATGATTAAGCGCCTGGAAGCCGCCGGCCTGACCAACGCCGAAGGCGTAGCGCTGGTAAAGACCTGGTCCGCCGGCCTGTTCGAACGCCAGGGGCTCACTTTCATTTCACGCTTCCCGCAGGAAACCTACGAAGCCTGGCTGCCGCTGAAGGCCGACCCGGCGCCCAACAAGCTCGTGCGCGTCGGGCTGCTCGTCTGCCCGCACCTGGAACCCGAACGTGAAGCGCGCATGGAAGCGCTGATCAAACAACTCGCCGCTGAAGATTTCAACGAGCGCAACGCCGCCCAAAAGGCCCTCAGTGAATATGGCGGCGCGGCGTTTGACCTGCTGAAAAAGCATCTACAGGACGCCGACGCGGAAACGGCCAAGGCCTGCCGCAATATTTTTAATGCGCTGGAACTGCATCCGAGCAACAACGCGCTGCGGGTTGAGAAGAAATAAGCCGCACCGCTCGACGGTTTGAAACTTGTTAAATTCGACTGAGGCAGGCGCAGGGCCTAGCGATTGGAAAGCTGAATGCGGTTGCCCGCGGGGTCCGCGCCATCGCAGAGCCGCAGCTTTCCGTATTTCTTCACCGGCCCCAGCTTCGCGCCACGCTTGATAAGTTTCGCGCGCAAGGCCGCCACATCTTTTGCATAGAAGCTCAATTTGTGCGGCGCATTTGCGCCCATTCGGCCGGACTTTGATTTTCCCCAGGCCTTGTGCAGCGCCACACACACGCCGCCGGCTTCGAATTCCTGCCAGCCATCCCATTCGATCGAAGGCAGCGCCTTCAGCCCCAGTACGTCCTTATAGAAGGCAGCGCACGCCTCCATGTCATGCACAAACAAAATCACGCGCGCCAATCGCAGGGCCATGGGCCGCTCCTTAATTTATCGATTACCGGTGCGAGGCATTTCGCGTGCGCTAACTGGTGCAAACGCCGTGCGCCTTCAGCAGCAAAAGCAGCGCTTCGACGATCTCGGCGGGCGAGCGCCCTTCAACGGTCACTTCCGCGTGCCGCGCCGTGCTGTATGCCGCTGACCGCGCCAGCATCAGGCGCTGCAGTTCCTGCAAGCCGTCGAGCCCCGCATCGGTCAGCAGCGCGGGCCGGCGTGCCGCGGTGCTGGCGTCGTCCTGCACGCGCCGCCAGAGTTCCTGCGGGCTGGCCGTGAAGTGCACGACGAATCCGTTCGCGCGCAGCGCTTCCACATTGCCATTGTCCAGGATCGCGCCGCCGCCCGTGGCGATGACCGCGCGCGCGCGCAGCGCCGCCGCGCGCACGGCTTCCGATTCGAGTTTTCTGAAAAGAGGCTCGCCGCCGGCTTCAAAGAGCGCCTTGATCGTCTTGCCCGCGCCCTTCTCGACTTCTTCATCCGTGTCGACGAAAGACCACTGCAAGCGTTCGGCGAGCAATCGTCCGCAGGTGGATTTACCCGTACCGCGCAGGCCGATCAGGACGACATTCATATGTGAACTCACGCCAAGGGACGCCCTATTTCGTCTTGAGATATTCCGCCAGCGCTTCGGGTTTTTCGAAGCACGCCACGCCGTCTTTCTTCGCGAAGGCCTGCACTTCCTTGTCCGTGCTGACGATGCAGATCAACTTGTCCTGCCACGCCTGGCGGTGAAACGCCTTGGCGTAGACTTCGATCACGTGCGCATCGTCGCCGTTTTCGCAGACGTACGCGCCGTAGCGCTGGCAGGGGGTCTTAAGCATCCCCAGGCGCACGCTGTTGTGATCGACCACCTTGACCGCCGGCGCGCCCAGCGCGTTTTCCAGCGCGGTCTTGACCGCGCCCGTCAGGTCGGCGTTTTTCGTGCAGACAACCACGTCGGTCAGCGGCATCGCGTGCTCCTTTAAGGTACTACCTTTAACCAAGCCGCGCGGCGACTTCGTCGCCCACGTCGCTGGTCTTGGCCTTGCCGCCGAAGTCCGGAGTCTTCGGCGCCTTCGGGTCGCCCAACACGGACTCGACCGCCTTGCTGATGCCCGCCGCGGTCTGCTCTTCGCCGAGGAAGTCGAGCATCATCGCGCCCGCCAGAAACGCGGCGAACGGATTGGCCACGCCCTTGCCCGCGATGTCCGGCGCCGAACCGTGCACCGGCTCGAACATGCTCGGCATCGTGCGATCCGGATTGAGGTTCGCGCTCGGCGCGATCCCCAGGCCGCCGACCACGACGCCCGCGAGGTCCGTCAAAATGTCGCCGAACAGATTCGAGCACACCAAAACGTCGAACGTCTCCGGCTTGCGGACCATGTCCATGCACGCCGCATCGACGTACAGAAAACGCGACTTGATGTCCGGATAATCGCCGCGCACTTCCTCGTAAACCTTGTTCCAGAAAACCTGGCTGTGGCGCTGCGCGTTATGCTTGCTGACCGAAACCAGCTCGCCTTTGCCGGTCCCCTGCTTCTTGCGTTTGCGCGCGAGTTCAAAGCCGTAGCGGATGATGCGCTCCGTCCCGCGGCGCGTGAAGATCGCACTCTGCACCGCGACTTCATGCGGCGTGTTGGGGAAGAGATTGCCGCCGACGTCGGCGTACTCGCCTTCGGTGTTTTCGCGCACGACCACGAAATCGATCTGGCCCGGCTGCTTGTCCTTCAGCGGGCAGGGCGCGCCGGCGAGATACCGCGCGGGCCGCACGTTGGCCCACTGGTCCAGCCCGCGGCGCATCCCCAGAATCGTCTGCGCCACGCTGATGTGCTCGGGCACGCGCGCGTCACCGACCGCGCCAAAAAGAATCGCATCGAATTTCTTAAGCTGCTCGATCCCGTCCTCGGGCATCATGCGCCCGGTCTGGACGTAAAAATCACTGCTCCAGGGCAGATCGGTGCATTCGAGCTTAAATTGCCCCGAGCGCTTCTCGGCGGCGCGCAGCACTTTCAGCGCTTCGCGGATCGTTTCCTTGCCAATGCCATCGCCCGGGATGACCGCAATACGGTAAGACTTCATTGAGAATTTCTCCTCTGATGTCAGGCCCGCCGACTCTACCGGACGAACCGGCTTGCGACAAGTTGACCGGGCGGCTGTCAGCCTCGCCAAATGACAGCGGGGACAAAATATCGCCGCATCCGCCGCTCTTCGGTTGCGCTTCACCCGCGCTGTCCTTAAAAAATGTACTCCTCTTATTAAGGGCCGTGCATGGCCGCATCGACCGACAGCGAAACGCTTCTCACGCCCGTCGCGCCCGCTTCCGCGTGCTCCGGGGAACTGCGCGACATCTTCTCGCCGCACGCGTCTGAATTGCTGCGCTCCTGCATCCACTGCGGCCTGTGCCTCGGCGCGTGCCCGACCTACCGCGAAAACGGGAACGAGAACGATTCGCCGCGCGGCCGGCTGTACCTGATGAAGGGACTTGCCGACGGGCGCCTGGAACCCACGCCCGACGTGACGCAGCACCTGGACCTGTGCCTCGATTGCCGCGCCTGCGAAACCGCCTGCCCCAGCGGCGTGCATTACGGCTCGATCCTCGAATCGACGCGGGAAAGCATCGAAAAGACGCGCACCCCCGGCGCCGGCGAATCCTTCCTGCGCTGGCTCTTCTTCAAAGAACTCTTTCCGCATCACAACCGCCTTGCGCTCGTCACGAAAGTTTTGCGCTTCGTCCAAAAGAGCGGACTGCGCAGCGCGGCGCATTCACTGGGCTTGGTGCACATGCTGCCCAAGCGCCTGCGCGACCTCGAAGCCCAGCAGCCGGACCTCTCGGAAAAACCGTTTCGCGAACATGCGCCCGCGGTCTTCCCCGCATGGGGCGGCGAACCGAAAATGCGCGTCGCGTTCTTCACCGGCTGCGTGATGGATCTGTTCATGGGCGGGATTCACCGCGCAACAGTGCGCACGCTGCAGGCGCACGGCTGCGAAGTCCTGACCGTGCACGGGCAAGCGTGCTGCGGCGCGCTGGCGTTTCACGCGGGCGACGGCGAAGCCGGCCGCAGCCTCGCGCGGCGCAACGTGACGCTGTTCGAAGGCCTGGACGTCGACGCGATCGTGAACAACTCCGCGGGCTGCGGCGCTGCGCTCAAAGAATACGGCGAACTGCTCCCCGGCGAGCCGCGCGCGGAAGCGTTCTCCAAGCTCAACCGCGATGTCTCCGAAGTGCTCGCGGGCCTCGAACCGCTCGTGGAACTCAAGCCCATTGAAAAGACGATCTGCTACGACGAACCCTGCCACCTGCTGCACGGGCAAAAGATCAGCGCGCCGCCGAAAAAAGTAATGCAGCGCATTCCAGGGTTGAAATGGGTCACGCTGCCCGATGCGGAATTCTGCTGCGGCGCGGCGGGGATTTACAACCTCACCCAGCCGAAAATGGCGGGCAAGGTGCTCGCACGCAAGATCGACGCGATCAAATCGACGGGCGCGGAAATCGTCGTGACGGGCAACCCCGGCTGCCTGCTCCAGATTCGCCAGGGCTGCAAACAGGCCGGCTTATCGTGCGAAGTGCTGCACCCGATGGAACTATTTGCGCGGGCGCTGCCGAACGAAGTTATTTAGCATGCAATGAGCTATTTCGTTGAAGGGTCCGAATAATGTTGCTCAATAAACTAGCTAGCAAGCTCCAACTCGTCGCAATGCTACTCATGACAACATTGCTCGCCTGCGCTTCGCTTCACGCCGCCGAACTCACCGCCGAACAGAAGGCCAAGGCGGAGCAATACATCAAAGGCCTTAATGACGATGACTTCACCAAGCGCGAAGAAGCCCAGAAAGCGCTGATCGCCCTCGGCGCCGATGCCCTCCCATTTCTAAAAGACGCGCTGGCCAAGTCCGACGATCCCGAACTCAAGGTGCGCCTCAACGCGGTGATCAACGAGGTCACGCCCGTTACCACCAAAATCGTCGATGATGCCAGCGGCCTGACCATCGAGATCGAAAAAGACAACCACATCCTCGCGGGAACCAAAAACGGAAGTTGGGTCTGGCGCGCCCATTTAACGGGCAAGCCGCTGCTCTCGCTGGCGCTGCGCAACGGCAAAGTAGTGGTGAAGGAAGAAGGCGGCGTGTTGATCACCGTGGACCCGCGCAACGGCTCCATTATTCAGGACAAATAGCCGCCGCCACGGGCTCAATATTCTCCAAAATTCTCGAAACTCTTTGCGCGGGGCTCGGTCAAAGCTTCATAACCCGAGCGAGGAGCACACGCGATGCGTTACGTCTCTATTCTGATTCTGGGTGCGCTGGCCTGTGTTGGTGCGCCCCTATTTGCGCAGGAAGGCGGCGGCCCCATCGCCCCGCCCGACCACCGAGTTCCCCCGGGGCCGCCCAAGCCTAAGATTGAACCCAAAGAGGAAGCCAAGGACGCGCCGGTTGATAAGGACGGCATCCCGCAATTTGAGTACACGAAGGAAAAACACACGTATGTCCACGATACCTGGAAATATGTGACTTGGTCCTCGGATCTGGGCATTCGCAAGAACGCGTCTTGCGGCGAACTTTATAAGGATGGCAAGGAAGTTCCGAAGCCGGACTCGATCATGAACTCGCTCGATACGCCCTGGGGCCCGTTCCATTACGTCAAGGAATCCGGCTGGACGCGCATCCCCATCGAAATGCGCAACAAGCCCGCGCCCGCGCCCGCACCTGCGCTGCCCGTCGGGGACTCGCCACCGGGGCCGTGAATTTCCGCGCATAATCCATGCATAAATAACGGTCCGCATGCCTGGCATGCGGACCGATTTTATTTAGCGGCGGCAGCGCTTCCCGCGCTCGATTTTCGTTCCCTTTTTTGCCTATGTCTCTATAGTCCCAGCAACGCGTATCGCGGCAACAAGAACTTCTGGTGGGTGATTTACCTCGTCTCACGATACAAGTCGAAGCGAGTCAAATGTCGGATGCAATTTTGTTTGTCTCGGCTTATCTATTTGGATTGGCGTCGCATCATACTTTGCAAAGGATTTGAAAATGGCACGAAGACGGGAACAACAAGGGCCACAGTTTGTAGAGTATTTCCCAGCTGTTCTTTCTGCACTACGTGACCTTGGTGGCTCGGCAAGGCCTGTCGAAGTGCGTGATCGAGTTGCCAAAATTGCTAAAGTCACAGATGAAGATCAAGAGGCTTTGTTGCCGAGTGGTCAACCACAGTTCGACAATCGTGTTGCGTGGGCGAGATTTTATTTGGCCAAAGCGGGTTTCATTGATGCGTCAAGGCGCGGTGTTTGGACCCTTACAGATAAGGGTCGCAACGCCCAATTATCCCATTCTGATTCTTTAAATATTTTTAAGGAAACCCATGCACAGTTTGAGACAAAAGACGAGACCCAATCTGGCACTCAGGATACTTCCGAAAATACTCTTGCCCCAGAAGACCCGGTTTCGACTACGACGGACCATCGCAGTGAACTATTAAAAACCTTAATGGCTTTACCACCAGACGGATTTGAAAGGTTTTGTCAACGGCTCCTGCGTGAATCCGATTTTCAAGACGTGACCGTTACAGGTCGCTCTGGAGACGGGGGAATAGATGGAATCGGAATCCTTCGGGTTAACCCCCTAGTTAGGTTTAAAGTACTTTTTCAATGCAAAAGATATAAGGGGTCTGTCACACCATCACAGGTCCGGGATTTTAGAGGTGCTATGCAAGGGCGCGCTGACAAAGGCATCATCATTACGACCGGCTCATTTACAACAGACGCTAAGAAAGAAGCAATTCGAGATGGGGTTCCACCGATTGAACTTGTTGACGGCGAAGAGTTAGTTGAAATGATGGAAAGTCTAGAATTAGGACTCAAACAGGTGCGTGCATTCCGAGTCGACGACGTATTCTTTCGCGAATTCGGGAAGACAATTTAGCATCAACGGATCAGGAGATCCTATGCACCACGGCATTATAAGAGTCATAATTCGTTCAGTACATTCACGTCTTCGGACCCATTTCGTTTTTAATTAATAATATACCATTAATCGATTTGACTCAGACGTAAAAGTGTCGTATATATAGTTATGCTTCAGCGCGTGATTTCCTATGCGCGGGCTAACCACGCGCCGGGCAGGTTTCTAGATAGTGCCGGTATTGCACGAGTGCGTATGATGGCCGCTGACATTTTCGAAGGCATTTGGTCTGCGAACTTTTTACGACCCATGCACATCAGTGCATCTTTTTACAAGGGTGCTTCTTTCGGCCTGCAATTGGAGCTCATGCACATTGGTGCATCTTTTTACACACCGAATGAAAATCGCGCCAGAAGAAAAAGCCCGCAAGGGGTTCTTTTCTACAGAAAATGCCGCTCGAAGTCAATGCGATTTGGAAGTGCAGTGCACTACGTGCGCATTTTTGCAGGATTACGCGAGCGGGCCATCGACCGTGCTGTGCTTGCTCCGCACCGCTTGCCGGATCTTGCCTCCACGGACTTATAGCAACGAAAGCACGCGACCGTGCACATAATTGCAGTTTTTAAACCACGCGGATAGCGATGTCGTAAAACGACTTATTAAAGTGTACCACCGCTTTAACTCCCGATTTCGTGATTTTGGTGCACCCAAGCTAACTGCCGCAAGCTTCAAGGAGTACCCGTCGCACGCACCGCCTACGCCCGCTCTTCCTCAATAGGGAAGCCTCAAGCCGACCCGCGCCAATGCCGATACCAAACCCGGACCATTTTAGGGGGTCGGGAACCAACATGGCTCGAGGCAAACCCAACGACAAGCCCGCGCGCATCGCCGCGGGGCCCGCTTCGCCCGCCGTCGCGCGCTCCCTGGGCGAGACCGCCGGCAAGCTCATCCGCCCGATCCTGCCGCTGGTGCTCGTCGCGGGGTGCTTCGGCGGCGCGGCCTACGCGCTCTGGATTCCGGTCAAGGAAGACCCGAACGCCAAGCTGACCAAGGAACGCATCGCCGATCCGCTGCTGGGCATGCGCGAGATGCTGGCGCGCATTCCCGAAGCCGAGCAACGCAAGCTGGCGCAACTGCGCGGCGTGGCCGAAGGGCGCTCGGTGTTCGAACCCGGCCTGGCCGGCGACGTGGCCAAGGCCTACGAAGCCAATCCGTGGATTGAAAAAGTCGGTTTGGTGCGCGTGCGCTATCCGGCCGCGCTTTCGGTCGAGCAGATCGATACGCGCTTCCCGTTCGCACGCCTCGACACCGACGGCGGGTACTTCGTCGTCGACCACAAGGGGCATGTGCTGCCGATGGCGGCCGGCGACCTGGGCGCGACGCCCGCGGCCAACACGCCGGTCCCCAAAGTCATGCTGCCTTCGCTGGCCGGCGTGAAGTGCAAGCGCGTCGGCGCGGGCGAAGCCGTTAAAGAGCCGGAAGCGCTCGAGGGTCTCGCGGTGCTGCAGGCCACGCAGGAAGTCTTCTCGCGCGCACCGGGCAATTTGAAATGCACGCGCGCCCAGCGCGATCCCGCCGGCACCTGGCGCGTCTTTACGTCCGCCGGACTGATCATCGAATGGGGCAGCTTCAACGACGAACTGCGCCCCGAAGGCGAGCCGAGCGTGCAGGAGAAACGCGAGAGCCTGGCCCACCGCCTGAACGAACTGCGCCAGGCCGAATACGACCCGCGGCACCTCAAGTACATCGCGCTGCAGCAGCCCGGCACGCCCTTCGCCCCGCGCTAAGCGCGCCTTTGCCCGTTTTGAAGTCTGAAAGGAATTGCAACATGCCCAAGACCTCCGTGATCGCCAAAAAAGTTACCGGCCAAGTCGCGCGCCTGAGCACTTGGGCGCGTTCGACGACCGCGCGTCTGCGCGCGCCGCGCCCGCGCATCGAGACGGTGGTGGCGCTGGACGTGGGTTCCTCGCGCATCGCCTGCGCCGTGGCCGAATGGCGCAACGGCACGCCCAGCCTGGTCTCCAGCGAGACCGTGCAGAGCTACGGGATCCGCGGCGGTGAAGTGATCGACCTGCGCCGCGCCAGCGAATCGATCCGCATCGCGGTCGAGACCGTGGGCGAACGCGCCAACGCCGACATCCGCAGCGTGGTGCTGGGCTTCTCCGGGGACGTGAAGCTGAACACAACTTTCGGGACGCTGGAGCTGGAAGGGCAGGGGCGCTGCGTGAACGAACAGGATCTCATGCGCCTGCGCCGGTCGCTGGTTTCGACGGGCACGCCGGGCCGGCGCGTGGTGCACCGCTGCGATGGTCCGTTTACCGTCGGCGAACTGCGCGGGATCGAACAGCCGCTGGGCCTGTCCGGAAAAACCTTGGGCATGGCCGCGGCGTTTCTCACGGTGCCGCAGGAACGCTTCGACAACCTGGTCCGCGCGGTGCGCGGAGCGGGCGTGGAAATTGAAAATGTGCTGCCCGAGCCGCTGGCGGCATCCGAAGGCGCGCTGACGCCGGACGAAAAGGCGCTGGGCACGGCGGTGCTGGATTTCGGCGCGGGTGGCTTTCGCGGCGTGCTTTGGGAAGGCGGGCGCGTCAAGCAGCTCGCGGTGTGCGGTCCGGAACGCGCGGCGGGGCTCGCGGGCGTGGTCGCGGCCAGCGGCGGCATGGAAGAGATCGTATTGGGGCTGGCGCAGCGTTTCCGCATTGCGCCGTCCACGGCGCGGCGCATCCTCACGACCGCGTGGCCGGAACAATCCATCGAATTGACCGCGGTCGACGGCTTGAGCCGCGTGCGCGTGGAACCAAAGGAACTCGCGGCGGTGGTCGAAGAACTCCTGCTGCCGCATGTGCGCGCGCTGCGCGACGGGCTGGCGAGTTTCTCGATCGGGCATGCCGGCGGCGTGGTGCTGGCGGGCCAGGGCGCGCGCGTGCCGGGCTTGCTTGAACTGGTTTCGCGGCATTTCGACGGCGCGCGGGTGCGCATCGGCACGCCGAAATGGGAAGCGCAGGAACCGCTGCCCCCGGAACTCGAAGGTCCTGGTGGCTGCGCAATCAGCGGGCTCTTGGGCTTTGGCCACGAAGAGCGCGTGCGGCTGCGCCAGCGCGACGCGGCGTCGTGGTGGGGCCGCTTTACGAACAATCTGCGTCGCGTCGCGGCATCCTTATAAGGAGCCCCCGGACGGGCCGATTTTCAGGCCGTTTGGTGCGTGCTTCTGGATGAAACTTCGGATTGCCGAACAGAGGCCTCATTTCGGGCTCGGATTTCGCGTCTAAATATTCTCATAAGTCATTTAATAAATTGCACATATACAATCCAACCATTGCCAATCTGTTAGGGTCCTAACTTTACCCCCAAAAAGCGTTGACGCCTAAGAAAACCGAGGCATGATGCGCCGTAACTTTAGATAGCCCTAATATCTTTTGAAAGGGAACCCCCATGGGTCGGATGCTCTCCGTTGCGGTATTGCTCCTTGCGGTCGCTGGGACCACCTTCGCCGGTGAAGAGGGAACCAACGAAGGCGAACTCTCCAAGCAGGCGGGCACGCGGCCTGCGGTGCGCCGCGGGGATGACAAGGGCGATGGGCTGCTGACCCAGACGCGGGACTACTTCCGCAATCGCTGGTACGACCTCCTCGACATCATCGACTTCTCGTTCGGCGCGGGCCCGGGCTTCCTGGTCAACGTGCGCGCGACGAAGATCTTCCAACTCGTCGGCGGCTACTCGGACGCGTGGCAGGTCGGCATGCGCGGCCGCAGCTTCGGCGTGTGGCGCGAGAAGCGGCACGAAGCGGGCATCAGCCTCTTGTACTACCAGAAGGTTTCGCGCGAACGCATCACGGGCTGGGTCGAATCGTTCCGCTCGGAAGAGATGGACCTCGACACGTCGGAAGTCTACGCCAACAACAACGACCGCGCCTTTACGGGCGTCGGCGTGACGGTCCACGCGGGCATCTTTGTAAACGTGAACGTCAGACCGATGCAGGCGTTGGACTTCATCCTCGGGCTGATGACCATCGACATGCTTGACGACGACAACGGCAAGCTGCGGCGGAACAAGGACCTTTAACGCGGCGCTCACGCGCTGTAAAAACGGACGGCTTTGGCCGTCCGTTTTTTTTTGCGTCGGCTCTGGCCATCTGCTCCGGCAGGTGCCAAAAATGGTCGACAGAATTTGTCAGTGCGCCAAAATCACACCTTATGTATGACGGGATTTTAAGGGCGGCGGGCTGGTTTTAAGGCCGTGGATTTGCTTCTCTAGCGGGACTCTTTTGCAGACTTGCGGCGCGTTCATTTAATGCGGAGAAGTAGCCATGCCGTCGACGGCCGACGCCACGCCAGCGCTGAAGATGTCGGGCCTGCGCATGATCTACAATCCGGGCATTTTCCGGCGCAAGAAAGTCGCGCTGGAAGGCCTGGACCTGGAAGTCCCCGCCGGCTCAACGTACGGCTTTCTCGGGCAAAACGGAGCCGGCAAAACCACCACGATCAAAATCCTGGTGGCCCTGCAATACGCCACCTCCGGGCGCGCCTGGATCCGCGGCACCGACATCCGCGACAACGCCGCGCGCAGCCAGGTCGGCTTCATGCCGGAGAACCCGTACTTTTACGAATACCTGACCGCGGCGGAAACCCTGGACTTCTACGCGCAGCTCTCCGGCGTACCCAAGAACGCGCGCCGCAAGCGCACCGACGAACTGCTCGAACTCTTCGGCCTCACGCACGCCAAGGACGTTCCGACGCGCGAGTTCTCCAAAGGCATGCGCCAGCGCGTGGGTCTGGCCCAGGCGATTCTGCATGACCCGCCGGTGGTGATTCTCGACGAACCGATGTCGGGGCTCGATCCGCTCGGCCGGCGCGACGTGCGCAACGTGATCCTGTCGCTGCGCGACAAAGGCACGACGGTGTTCTTCAGCTCGCACGTGCTGGGCGACGTCGCCGACATCTGCGACCGCGTATGCGTGCTGCATCAGGGCCAGAAAATCTCCGAAGGCCCGATCACTTCGCTCCTGAGTGGGCGCGTGCTGGAAGTCGATCTGTCCGCAACCGGCATCCCGGCGGCCGGCGTGCCGGGCGTGCCCGAGATTGCGCGGCGCGCGTGGCACGACGGCGTGCTGTACCACGTGCTGGTGGACAACGAAGAACTGGCGCAGAAGGCCAAGGCGCTGATCGAAGGCGCGGGCGGCACGCTGCGGCGCTTTGTGCCGCACGTCGAATCCCTCGAAGAGTACTTCGTGCGCGTGACCGGCGCGGCCGGCGCCAAGCGCGTCGAAGGCGAAGGGGCGATCGCCGCGCCCTCCAGCACCAAGCTGCCCGCGCAAACCGCGGAGTCGGAAAAAGGAGGGGCCGCGTGAGTTTCATTTACATCGCGCTGAACACCTTCCGCGAAGCCGTGCGCGACAAATTCCTGTACCTGCTGATGGGCTTCGCGCTGCTCTTGATCCTGGTCGCGCGCGCGGTCGGCTGGGTTTCGGCGGGGTTGGACAATAAAGTCACCACCGACCTGGGCCTGTTCGCAATCTGGCTTTTCTCGGCGCTGGTCTCGATCCTGATCGGCACGGGCATGATCTACAAAGAGATCGACAAGCGCACGCTCTACACGATTCTCTCCAAGCCCATCGCGCGCTGGGAATTCGTGCTGGGTAAATATATCGGCCTGCTGCTCACCTCGACGGTCAGTTTGGTGGGGCTTTCGCTCGCGTTTCTGATTTACCTGAAGGCGCTGGGCTCGCCGATCGACTGGGCCATCCTGCAGGCCATCGTACTGACGTTCTTCGAGATCGTGATGGTGACCGCGCTGGCGATCCTGTTCAGTTCGGCCAGCACGCCGATTCTCTCGGCGATCTTCACCTTCATGCTCTTCGCGGTGGGCCAGCTCACACAGTGGCTCGTGGATTTCAGCACGGTAGTCAAGACCGGCTCGGCGCTGACAACGCGCCTGCTGGACGGCGTGTATCTGCTCCTGCCGAACCTGAACAACTTCAACATCCGCCAGCAGGCCGTGCACGCGACGAGCCTGGGCAAGACGTTCGCCATCCCGCCCGATCAGATGCTCGCGGCGATTCTATATTCGCTTAGCTACACCGCGGCGGTGCTGCTCCTGGCGGTGCTGGTCTTCCGGCGGAGAAATTTTTAATGGAACTCCCCGCCGCGATGGGCGATTCCGAAACCGCCCGCATGCACGAGCGCGCCGAAGCGCTCGAACTGCGCGTGCGCCAGCTTGCGTATATCGAGTACGGCTTTTACCTGTGGCTGGGACTCTTTGCACTGGGCGCCGTGCTTCTGCTGGCCTGGGTTTTCTGGCCGCGTAAACGCGCGTTGACGAGCAAAGGTTTCGTCGATCTGGCCGACGGCATTCCGGCGGGCCTGCACGTGGAGCGGCACACGGTCGGCATCATCGGCGGCGTGCTGGTTTTGATGCTCTTCGCGATCACGCAGCAATTGCGCGTCGATGCGCACCGCGGCTTCATCGACGACCAGACCGCGCGCATGGAACGCGAGCTGCGCGAAGCCACCGCACACGCGCGCCAGGAAGTTCTCGACGAAGCGCACCCCACGGCCGCGCAACTGGCCGACGCAGGGTTTCAGGCCCGCATCAAGAAGGCCGAAGCCGCAGCGCGGCAGGTAATCGTCGATTCGCATTACCTGTACCAGCCTTCGGCGCCATTCCTGCGCAAAATTTTTCTAAATAACGATTCCGTCGCCGCGGATTACGTCTGGCTCACCAGCCTGCAGTATGTCTCAAGCCCCTTCCGCCGCGGGCAGAAGGCCGACCTGATGGTGAAATTTTACGACACGATTCTGGAACTCGATCCACACTGGGTCGGCGCGCTGGAGACCTCCGGGCGCCTGCTCTCGGCGCTGGAATCCAGCCGCACCCGTGCCGAAGCGTTCTTCAACCGCGCGATCACGCACAACCCTGACGACTACCGGCTGCCATTCCAGGCGGGCCTGCACTACGTCGTCCCGCCGCTCGATCCGAAACAGTTGCCCGAGTACTCGGAGAAGGCCGCATTCTTCCTCACCATGGCGATGAAGCGCAAGTCGACGCCACCGGAAATGGAGCACGGCCTGAAAGATTTGATCGGGCGGCTCTCGACGGAAGCCGGGCAATACCAAGCCGCCAGCGACACGCTTTGGGGCGTGGCCAACGATGCGAATGCGCAGGAACAGCTCCGCATCAACGCGTCGCGCGAATGGCTCTTCGCCGACTCGCTCTTGCGCGCATCGAAGTGGCAGGACGCCGTCAAGGAGTTCAAGCAGCGCTTCGGGCGCTTTCCGCAGTCGCTTGGCGAGACCCGCCAATATGTGCTCGAAGGGTCGAACAGCCCCTGGCCCGCCTGGTTCGGTCCGTCTCAGAAAGGGCGGGATCCCATTGACGCCTACGGCTACGCAATCACATACAACCCGCCCACGGGCAAAGTCGATTCCCGCGGCGCGCAATGCGCCCGCGCGATCCAAACGCATTACGTGATTGAGTCGCTGATCGAGCTCTTCCACAACGAACCTGAAAACTTGCGCAACCCGGCGGATATGCAGGAACTGTCCGCGTGGGGCAGGGCGTACTATCAGCGCATCGGCGGCGCGCCGGCGCCCATCACGCAGGCATTGGGGTTGGAGATCGATTGCACGGCCAGCCCGCTGGGCGGGAGTTGGGACTACAACCCGTTGACCGGCGAACTGATTCTCCCGCCGGATTGCGAAGTCAGCAAACTTTATGCGAACAAAGCCGCGGCGCTGGAAGGCCGGCGTCCGCCCTATTTCAAATAGTCCGTGTACCCAGTATTAAAAAGGAAGCCCACGAGCTCTTCCTTTATATGCGTTATCGGACGGAGTGCTGAATTATCGGACGTAGACGGACGAATGCACGGTTATGCACGACATGACTTTTAGCTGAATCAGTCCTTCTTATGTTTACGCACATTGTGCCAGTTCGATTTATGCCTTGACGGATATCATCCGAACCCTCAAAATAGCAACAGCTTAGTCTAGGGGAATTTATCGTGCCACTTTTTGGCCGCCGAAAGAGCATTTTGGGCCTGGATATCGGTACGTCCGCTGTCAAAGCGGTCGAGCTGACTCGCAATGGCCAGTCCCTCGCCATTACCGGCATGGGCATGGTGGAACTCGAGTCGCCTGAAGCCGTTCCGGAAGCGGTTCAACGCCTCCTTAAAGACAGTGGCATCAAGACCAAGCGCTGCGCGACTTCCGTCTCGGGCCGATCGGTGATCATCCGCCAAGTCCAGATGACCACGGTGCCGGATTCCGAACTGCGTCAGGCCGTGGAATACGAAGCCGACAAATACATTCCATTCGATGTGAACGAAGTGCAACTCGATGCGCAGCGCATGCCCGAAGGCGCGGGCGAAGAGCCGAAGGCGGGCGGTCAGAGCCGCATTCTGCTGGTCGCCGTGAAAAAAGCGCTTATAGAAGAGCATGTGGCCCTCTTGCAAGCGGTAGGTTTGACGTCCGCGTTGATCGACGTGGACTGTTTTGCATTGGGCAATGCATTTGAGATGCGCAATACGGCGCTGGGCATTACCGACCAGGAAGTCCGCACCCTGGTCGATGTCGGCGCGAGCAAGACCAACATCAACATCGTGCGCGGAAGCCAGAGCATGTTCCAGCGCGAGATCTACGTCGCGGGCAACGATCTGACCGAAGCCGTGGCCAAGCGTTTCGGTGAAGATCCGAAGGACGTCGAACGCATGAAGAAGGACCCGGGCGGCGCGCTGGAGTCGATGCAGGACGCGATCCTGCCCGTGCTCGAAGACATCGGCAGTGAAATCCGCCTCTCGTTCGATTACTTCCAGAACCAGTACGAGCAGGAAGTGAAGGAAGTCTTCCTGTCCGGGGGTACGGCGTCGTTCCCCGGGATCGACACGATGTTCGCGCAGATCTTCAATCTGCCCACCAAGCTCTGGGATCCCACGGAAGGCCTTGAAATCGCCGGGGCTGCCGGGGCGGGCATGGGTGGCGTAAATTCGGAAATGGCGGTGGCCCTGGGATTGGCGAGCCGGCTGCGAAATTTCTAGGCGCCACAAAAGAGCGACGGACGAGCGACCATGATTGAAATCAATCTATTGCCCCCGGAATACCGCAAGGCGGACGCGACCCCGCTGCCGCGCCTTGCGACGATTATTCTGGGCGTCCTCTGCGCCACGCTGGGCCTGGTCTTTGTGGCCAGCTACGCGCTGATGGAAATCCCGAACACGCAGGCCTTGATCAAGCAGGCCACCGGCGAAAAGACCGGCCTCGAAGAACGCGCCAAGCGCGTCGACGAACTCAAGAAGCAGGTCGCCGAAGTCGGGGACCGTCTGGCCGCGCTCGATACGCTTTCCTACAACCGCATTCACTGGGCGGCACTGCTGGACAAGCTTTCGCAGGCCGTCGATGAAACCACCGGAATTACCTTCCGCAAACTGCGCATCGAAATCGACAACACGGCCATTCCGGTAGCGCCCGGCGGCGCGCCTGGAGCTCCTCAAGCGGGCAACGCGGCGCAGCAGGGCAAGCGCTATAAGATTTCCATCGACGGGTATGCCGGCGGCGAAACCTCGGCCGAACCTTCGGACAAGATCAAGACGCTCATCGACAAACTCTGGAAGTACATGACCGCGGCCAACATCCTGCCGCCGGTGACTCCCGTGGGCGCACCAGCTGGCGCTCCTGCGACCGGTGAAAATCCCGAACACAAGCTGCCCGTGGGCTACAACGAAGAACTGGGCCTGAAGATTGTGGACATCGCCTGCCCTTCGCAAAAGCTCAAGGAAGGCAACCCCGTCACCGCGCCTTCGAAGGAGCCGTTCCAGCCGCAGATTCCGTCGGTGGTCTACGACTTCCAATTGGTCATCCGCATTCAGTTACCGCCGCCGCAGCCCGACTCGAGCCAGCAGCAGGGCGCGACGCCGCCCAAGTAGCACCGCGTAACGATGGGTTGGAATCGGAACGGCTTGGAATTTTGTTGGGAGACGAAACATGGCAATCGAATGGTCTGAACGCAACAAGCTGATTGCGACCGTTGGCGCGGCCGTACTGGTGAATGCCGCCATCCTGGGCTTCGCCTGGAAGTTGAGCGGCGACAAAGCCAAGCTCACGGCCGATTACAACCAGCTCCTCAATGCCAACCAGGCGCTCAAGGCCAAGGCCGATGAAGAAAAGGGCGTCCAACAGGCGCTCGACCAGAAGATCAACGAGAACAGCGACCAGTTGAAGAAATTCGGCGGCCAGCCGCGCTCCGGCGAAAGCGACAAGTTCCAGGCCGCCTACGTCGCCGAAAAATTGCTCAACGAAGCCAACAAGCATGGCCTCTCGGTGCGCCAGAACACCAACGAAACCAGCCAGCCCATTGAAGCCAACCTGATGGGCGCGGAAAAGTCGCAGTTCTACCAGCGCGACGTCCACCACCTGGTCAAGATTCAGGGCACGTTCAAAGGGCTCATGGAATTCCTGAGCATCTTCGAAGGCAAGTCGAGCGACATCTTCTTCTCGTTCGAAGACCTGGAAATCATTGGTTCCGCGGACGGCTTGGGCCTGAGCGGTTCCGCCAAGCACGAATTCAAAGTGAATGCAATCTGCTACCGCTGTCTGCTCGATCCGATCAAGAAGCAGGCGCAGCAGTAAGCCCGGTGAATTCAGGTAGGAGGCGTTTGATGCGTGTCACGATCTGCACCCTGAGCAGCGCACTGGCGCTGGCTTGGGGAATGGCGGCCCAGGCATGGGCGGGGCAGGCCCCGGATCCGAACGATTTCACTTATCGTGGCGACACCCGCCGCGATCCCTTCACCTATTTCACGCCGCAGGTGACGAAGGAAGATCCGGGTGGCAAGGGTCCCAGCACCACGCAATTGATCAACGACTTGAAAATCAAGGCGGATGAAATCAACACGAGCGTGCTCAAGCTGCTGAAGGAAGGCAACGCCAAGGGCGCCATCGAAGCCGCCGATACCGGGCTCAACCTGCTGACCAGCAACCCGAAGTTTTCGGACAACACGACGCTGCAGGGCATCTACGACAAACTCAGCCTGTCCAAGAAGGCCGCCGAACGCATGCTGTTCCGCCAGGACGCCGAAACGGCCTTCAAAAACCTGCACTACAAGCTGGCCGGCGTAATCGCGCGGCCGGAAGGGCGCTCGCTGGCGATCATTGGTTCGCCCAAAGGCCGGACCGTTCAGAAGGGCGATGAACTTGAAGTTCCGCAGGGCAGCACGGATCGGGCGGTGGTCGACGAAATCCTTCCCGGCCGGATCATCGTGCGCTTCCGCAATTACAAGATGGAACTGACCCTGACGCAGTAAGCCAGGGCGGCGTTTTCGGATGTGGGGTCTGGAAACGAAAGAAGGGAGGCTCGCCAATGCGCTCGATTCTGTTTGTACTCGCACTGGTTGTGGGTCTGACTTCTCAAGCTTGGGCGCAGTCCGGTCCCGGTGATTTCGTGTTCAAAGATCAGAATCGTCGCGACCCGTTCACGTACTTTGTGCCGGCGGCCACCAAGCCTGCGGACGGTGATACTCCGGCGGGTCCCAATCTTGTAAGCAACACGGTCAACTCGATCTACGCGACAGCGCTTGTGAATCTGGCGGCGGGCAGCTTCAAGGCGGCCATCGAAACCGCCGACAAGGGCCTCAGCGAGCTGGCCAAGTACCCGAATTTCGCCGACAGCATCCGCTTGCAGGTGCTCTTCGACAAGTTGAGCCTGGCCAAGCAGGCCGCCGAACGCCTGCAGAACCGCCTGGATGCCGAAGCGGCCTTCAAAAACCTGCATTACAAGCTGGCCGGCGTGATTGCGCGGGCGGAAGGACGTTCGCTGGCGATTCTCGGGTCGTCCAAAGGCACCATGGTGCAAAAAGGCGATGTGCTTGAGATACCGGGTAGTACGGAACGCGTCTTGGTGCAGGAAATCCAGGCAGAGCGAGTGGTTGTGAGTTTCCGTAACTACAAGATGGAGCTCCTTTTGACGCAATAGAGCTATGCTCCAATTGCGAAAAGGAGGATGACAGCTTTAGAAAGTTCTGTATAAGGTCGATTTGATCGCTAAGGGTTTGCGTCGTCGGAAGTTGGAAAGGCCAGCGGCGAGTTGTTTGCCCTGGTGTGGGGTGGATTTGTCGGACGCGGGAGCTGGAAGAGGGCCGCGTACGAGCTGTGGAGGGAATCCGCAAGTTTCGGATTCCGGGGACCGGTAAGCAGGAACACGGACCATGAAGCATTTCCCGAAGATTTACACCGCGACGCTGGGCTTGCTGGCCTTTGCCGCAAGCTTCTCCGGCACTGCATGCATGGGCGAAGACGAGCCGCCCGTGGTGCGTGTGGAGCGCATTGTCGAGCCCAACAAGGCTGACAACGCCGGCCAACAGGGTGTCGGCGCGACGATCACAATCAACTTCGCCGAGCGGCCGCTCAAGCAACTGCTCGACTATTTGACCAGCGTCTCCAACCTCAACATCCGCGCGCTGAAGAAGAAAGACGAAGAGCTGCTGGTCTCTGTGCACTTGGAAAATGTCGGCTACCGCGCGGTACTCGATTTCATCGCCAAGAAGTACGGCCTGATCGTCGACGACTCGCAGTTGCCGCAGCGCATCATCACGCTGACCGCGCCTGAAAAAGTGCACATGGCCTTTACGAACGCGGACATCCGCGACGTGATCAATGCCATCGCGCTGCAGGCCAACGCCAACATCGTGGTCGGCCCGGAAGTTCAGGGCACCATCACGATGCGCCTGGAAAATGTGCCGTGGAACGAAGCACTGCAGATCGTCGTCAAGACGCTCGACTTCCGCGCCGTGCAGGACGAAGGCAACACGATCCGCATCGTCTCTCCGCAGAAGCTCACGCGCCTGCTGGAAACCCGCATCTTCCGTCTGGCGTACCTGACCCCGGAAGGCGCTAAGTACGTTGCCACCATCAACACGGAATTCGCGAAGCGCGAAGACTCCAAGGACGCGCAGGCCGCCGGCGTGACGCTGCTGGACATGCTCACCAAGCTCAAGACTGACGTCGGCCAGATCTCCTTCGTCAAGCGCGCCAGTGCGATTGTGGTCAAGGACACGCAGGACACGCTTGACGCGATGCAGCAGGTAATCGCGAAGCTGGACATCGCGCCGAAGCAGATCCACGTCGCGGTGAAGATGGTTGAAATCAACGACCAGGACTCCGAATCGCTGGGCGTGAACTGGTCGCAAGGCATTCGTTTCGCCGTAAACCCGGTCAGCAACTGGACGTCCACTTTCCCCTTCGACGTGCACTCCGGCCTGACCCGCTCGCTGCTCGGCAGCCTCGCGGCTGGTCCGGGCGCGGGCCTCCATGGCCGCGGCGATATCGTCAGCCTGCGTAATGGCGGCACCACGACGTATTCTGCTTCAAATGTGCAGCTGGGCTCGATGGGCTTCGACACCACCACCGCACTGCTGCAGTTGATCAAGACCAAGACCACCAGCAAGCTCCTGATCGCGCCACAGCTCGTAACGCTGGATAACGAAGACGCGACGATTCAGGTCGGCCAGCTCTTCCGCTACGCGGAATCGTTCGTGGCGAATACGGAAGGCGGCGGCAACGTCTCCGGGTTCCGCGAAGCTGCGAATTCGCCGATCAAGCTGGGCGTGCAGCTCCTGCTCATTCCGCACGTGACTGGCCCCGAAAACAACATCCAGATGACAATCGTGCCCAAAACTGAAACGCTCTCCGCCGGCTCGCCCAAAACGATCCGCGGTCCGAGTGGCGAAGAACTGATCCTGCCCGACACCGACAACCGCATCGTGGTCACCAAGATGTTGCTGCGCAATGGCGAGACGGGCGTGATCGGTGGCTTGCGCTCCCAGTCGGATACGCGCCAGGAAAACAAGATCCCGGGCTTGGGCGACATCCCGTTCATCGGCCGCCTGTTCAAGTGGCGCACACACTCCACGGGCGCGGCGCCGGGCCTCGCGTCCAACCTGATGATCTTCGTGACGCCGACCATTGTGGATCTCGAACAGCACAACGATTTCTCGCAGCAGTTGGAAGCGCTGCGCCAGAAAATGACCCAGCCACTCACGACGCTGGGCGAAGAAGAAGCTTCGTCGGCCAAGTAACGCCCCTGCGGGCCGACGCGGAAGGAATTTTTGAGTGCGAGGCCGGGGCGTGCCCGGCCCGCCAAGGAACAAGAATCGGATTTCATCGCGCGGACGGGTTCCGCCGGCGGTTGACAGGGGCGCGCGAATTACGGCGCGGCGATGATCCAGCAAAAGGTCGAGGTCCGCTTCGAAAAGGGTGAGGCGGCCCGCTTCATTTCCCATTTGGACTTGATGCGCGCCTTTCAGCGCGCCGTCCGCCGCGCGGACTTGCCGGTGCGTCTGACCGAGGGGTTCAATCCCCGGCCGCGCATCGTCTTCCCCGTTGCTTTGGAAGTCGGCGTCGCCTCCCTCGATGAAGTTGCGGAAATCGAATTTACGCAATGGACTCCGTTGGAAATTCTGAAGGAACGCCTGGCGCGGCACCTGCCCCCGGGTCTCAGCCTGATCGCACTCCAGGAAATACCGCCAACTCGCAAGGGCCAGGTGCCCCTGCTGATTCGGTACCACCTGCACCTCAAGGAGGCGGGTCTGACCTGCCCCCCGCCGGAAGCGCTGACGGCATTCCTGGCGTCGCCGGCTCTGCCGTTCCTGCGGCAGCGGGAAACACAGGCCCCAACGACCCTCGATCTGAAGGCCAGCGTCGCCGCCGTCGAGGCCGTCGCAGACGGCGCGGTGGCCGTGGTAATCAAACCCATCCAAACGGCCCGGGCGCGCCCGCTGGAAGTCCTGAGTCTGCTGCTGGCCAAGCCGATTCAGGAATTGAAGACGGTGAGGGTGACGAAGGTCCAGATGACGCTGGGACCGGGGAAGGTGCCGACGCCGGAAGCGGAGGCGGCGGAATCGGAACCGCCGGAATCGCCCCCGGAGACGGAACAGCCGTAATCGAAGGCGGCGCACCCGCCGTACAAGCACAACCAGGCCACGCCCCTGGGCAGCCTGGCCAGGGCCAGCCTCGAGACCGCAACAGCCGCCGCAACCGGTCGCGCGGGCATGACTCCACGCCGGGCGCCGTTTCGCCGGTGCTGCCGCCAAGCAACGTGCGCCGCGTGCTTCTGCTCAACGCCACCGAACCGGGCGAAATCCGCGTCGCGATCCTTGAAGACGGCGAACTCACCGAAATCTTCGTCGAACGCCTCAGCCAGCGGGGCATCAGCGGCAACGTTTACAAAGCGCGCATCGTCAACGTCGAACCTTCGCTGCAGGCCGCCTTCGTGGACCTGGGCAGCGAACGCAACGGCTTTCTCCATGTCAGCGACTGCCTGCCGCCCGACGGCGGAATGAACGAAGTCCTGCGCTTTGGCGCGCATGGCGCACCCAAGCCGGACACCGCACATGGCGGGCATTCGCACGCATCCCACGTGCCTGCACATGCCGCCCTGCCCGCTCCAGTGGCCGCGGCAGTGCCGGCATCCATCGATAAAATTTACGCGCCGGTCGTCGTGACGCCCGATGCGCCGCCGGTTTCGGAAGCCCCCTCCGGCGAGCAGACGCCCGCCGGCACGCCGCCCGACATCGACGACAACGAAGAAGATAATTTCGGCAACCGCATCGACCGCAACGCGGCGAGCATCGACGAAGAAGACGATCCGCCGCAGCCGGGTACGCCCGGCGGCCCGCCGCTTCCAGGTACGCCTGGTGCGCCGCGCCCCGGTGGACAGAATCGCCCGCACGGACATCGTGGTGGGGGAGGCGGCGGCGGTGGTGGCGGCAAACGCCGGCGTCGCGGCGGCCGCGGTCGCTCAGGTCGGGGCCGTCCGCCAGGTGGACCGGCGCCAATGGTCGCGCCAACAGGCGACGAACCGAACGATACAACGCCTCCGAACGAACCCGAATCGCAGCGGCCGCAGGAACCCGTCCCGCAATCGCCCGCGGAACACCCAGACCATTCGGAGCACGCGGATCAGGTTCCACCTGCTTCGAACAGCCCCGCGCCCAGCGCGGCGGACGTGACCCCGGATCTGCTTATTCCGCCGCCGGAAGCTTTCGGTGAAGGCCTGCCCGAACTGACCGCGGAAGACGCGACGTCCACGCCTTTGACTGAACAGACACCGCCGACCGAAGGCCAGAAGTCCGGCCAGCCGAGCCCGGATCGCAACCGCGAACGACGCGATTCGCGGGAGTCTGGCCGCGATTCACGCGATTCCGGCCGCCATGGGCGTGCCGACCGCAAATTCTTCACGGTTCAGGAAATGCTCCGCCGCGGCCAGGAAGTCCTCGTCCAGGTCGTGAAGGAAGGCATTAACCAGAAGGGTCCCGCGCTGACCACGTACCTCAGCATTCCGGGTCGCTACCTGGTGCTGATGCCCGCCGTGCGCCGCATCGGCGTATCCAAGCGCATCGACGATGAACAGCAGCGCCGCGAAATGAAGGAAATCCTGGGCACGCTGCACGTCCCCGAAGGCATGGGCGTGATCATGCGCACCGCGGGCATGGGCCACGGCGCCGAAGAGATTCAGCGCGACTTCAAGATGCTCATGCAGCAGTGGGAAACCCTGCGCAAGCGTGCTCTTGCCGCGCGCGCGCCGACGCTGATTTACGAAGAAGGCGACGTGATCACGCGCGTCTTCCGCGACATCCTGACCGACGACATGGCCGAGATCTACGTCGACGATCCGGTGGTTTACGAACGCGCCAAGTCCTACCTGCACGAAGCCTCGCCGGGCACGGAACAGCGCCTCAAGCACTACAACGGCACCCAGCCGCTCTTCCACAAGTACGGCGTGGATGCGCAGATCCAGAAACTCTTCCACCGCAAGGTGCCGCTGAAGAGCGGCGGTTCGATCGTGATCGAACAGACCGAAGCGCTCGTGGCGATCGACGTGAATACGGGCCGCTACCGGGAAAAGTCCAACCAGACCGACACCATCCTGGCGACCAACCTGGAAGCCGCCCGCGAAGCCGCCCGGCAACTGCGCCTGCGCGACATCGGCGGCCTGGTGATGATCGATTTCATCGACATGGACAACGCCGACCACCGCCGGCAAGTGGAACGCGAACTGAAAACGCATTTGGCCCGCGACAAGGCCCGTATTAATGTACTGCCCATCTCACAGTTGGGCGTTGTTGAGATGACCCGCCAGCGCGTGCGTCATGGCCTCCGCCAGACCATGTTCGACCGGTGCCCGTCGTGCCAGGGTACGGGTTCGATCAAGAATGCGGAAACCCTGGGGCTCGAACTGCTGCGGGAGATCAAGAGTTTCCTGGCGGCCAATCAGTGCACCAAGCTCAAGGCGGCCGTGCATCCGGGCGCCACGTTCTTGATCCTGAACCGGTTCCGCCGGGAGTTGCTTAAGCTGGAAGAATCGTCGGGGGTGCGGGTAGAGGTTCTCCCGGATCCGGACCTCATGATGAGTCAATGGAAGCTGTTCAGTGCACGGGAGAACGGGGATTGGGTGCTTCGAAAAGGAAGTGAGGTAGATGAGTATGTACGCAATCATTAGCGACCGCGGCCGGCAGTACAAGGTGCGCGAAGGCGAGCTCCTACAGGTCGACAAGCTCACGCTCGAAAAGGGCGCGGCGGTTACGTTCGACAAGGTCCTGCTGGTCGGCAAGGACAGCGCGGTGAAGGTCGGGACGCCCAACGTCTCTGGCGCGAAGGTCACCGGCGTGCTCGAAGACCAGATCAAGGGCAAGAAGACGATCTCGCACCGGCGCGTGCTCTCGCACTCCATCGGCACCCGCCGCGGGCACCGCGTCAAGTACAGCGTTGTGCGCATTCAGAAAATCGAAGGTTAGCGCAGCGCCAAACCGGATGTTAAGAAGGTGAAGGTTTGACCTGCGCACCTCGGGGGAGTACAGTGCGCGGGTTGCTTGGCGACCCGAGTCTGAACCATGGCCGAATTGGTCGTTTCCACCCCCGAAGGTCAGGTGCTGCGTTATCGCTTGGGACCCGTCACGGTCATCGGGCGCCATCCCGAGTGCGACATTGTCGTCACCGACCCGATGTCGTCGCGACGCCACTGCAAAGTCGAAATGGCCGCGCCGGGCGTTTTCTTTGCCGAAGACAACGGCTCGGCCAACGGCACCTTCCTGAACGGTGAGCTGCTCCGCGCGCGCACGCCCATGAAGCCGGGCGACGTGATCGAGATCGGTTCCACCAAGATCGTCCTCAAAACCGAAGGCCACAAAGCCACCGCATCCAAGGAAGCCGCGCGCCCCATGAGCGGCGCGTTCGACCCCGGCCTCTCCTTCGTCCAGCTTAAGGAAGACGTCGCCGAGCAGGACGTCAACTTCGAGTACTCCGTCGCCGCCAGCAACGCGGCCGTACTCACCGACGACGAAGCCTCCAGCACCGATCCGCGCCAGATTCGCAAAATCACGCAGCGCCTCAAGCTGATGGTCGAGATGGGCATGGCGCTCGGCACCACGCTCGAACCCGACAAGCTGCTCGACAGCATTCTCGACAAACTTTTCGAAGCCTTCGCGCAGTCCGAACGCGGCTTCATTCTGCTCTTCGGGCCCAAGGGCGAGCTGCCGCAGGGCATTTCCTCCGAGCAAAAGGTCGAAGGCTTCACCGGCCCGTTGAGCTTTGCCAAGACGCGCAACCCGTCGCCCGGCCAGGAAAACGCGCTTTCGATCTCGCGCACCGTGGTCAACAAAGTCCGCGCCAAGCGCCAGTCGGCGCTGATGAGCGACGCGGAAGGTGACGTGGGCCTGTCGATGGCGCGCCTCGAAATTCGCTCGGTCATGTGTGCGCCGCTCGTCGCGAACAACGAAGACTTGGGCATCCTGTATCTCGACACGAAGGACCGCAATCACCGCTTCACGCAGGACGATCTGAGTCTGGTGAATGCCGTGGCCGGCCAGGTCGCCGTGGTCATTAAAAATGCGCAGCTTGCGCAGGCCGCCGCCGCTGAAGCCGCGAATCGCCAAAGCTTGCAGCGCTTCCTGGCCCCGCAGCTCGTCGAACGCGTGCTCAAAGGCCAGATGAAAGTCGAATTGGGCGGCCAGTACAAGACCGGCACGGTTTTCTTCTCGGACATCGTCGGCTTCACCCGCATGGCCGGTTTGATGCGGCCGGGTGACGTCGTCGCGCTGCTGAACCGCTACTTCAAAGTGATGGTCGACATCATCTTCAACCGCAACGGCACCGTCGATAAATTTGGCGGCGACCTGATCATGGCCTTCTGGGACGTTCTTGTCGAAGTGCCGTCGCCCGAAGCCGCCGCCGTCTCCGCCGCCATCGACATGCAGAACGCGATGTTCACGTTCAATTGCGATCTCGCCGCCGACGAAGCCATCGTCAAGCCGCCCGAGCCACTGGGCCACGGCATTGGCCTGAACACGGGCGAGTTCGTCGCCGGCAACATCGGCGGGGACAAGAAGCTCGAATTCACCGTCATCGGCAACGCGGTGAATCTGGCACAGCGCATGGAAGCGCTCGCCGGGCGCGGCAACGTCTTCGTCGGCCAAGGCACTTTCGAAGGCATCAAGGAACGCGCGTTCGTGGTCAAGCTTCCCGACACCTACGTGCGCAATGTTCCCCACCCAATTCCGGTTTACTCCGTCCGTGGGATCATCCCCCCGGGTCCAATTTCCGACGGCCCCGGCGTGGGCGACACTTCGCGTCTGGCGCAGGGCGCGACCGACATGGTCATGAGCATGCCCTGCAAACTGACCGTCGCTGGCCAGCCCGAGTACGATGGCCTGATGGTGCGCATGAGCTGTTCGCGCAACGAAAAGCGTGGCCGCTTCCAGATACTGACTTCAAAGCCCTTGCCGCGCGGCGCGCAGGCAGAGCTTGTTTGGAATCTGAACGAGACGCAGGAACTCCTGCCACTGAAGGGCGAAGTCGAGGTGACATGGGGCGAAGCACCCCCGCCGGAAGGCACGCCCAAGCCGAACTACGGCACCGTCGTGCTCCACTGCGTTGATCTGCCCGAAGACATCCTGAGCATCCGTCCTGGCGTGATGACCGTCTCACCGCTTAAGTCGATGGACGAAATCGTCCGCGCGTAAAGCATTCAGCGGCAACTCATGCCGTTCTCTGCGCTCTCGGCGAACTCTGCGGTGGACGGATCTTTAAATTTTCGCCAACCCATTTGCCAGATCGCGCGTCAGATCGCGCACGCTTTCCAGGCCGATCGAGAGCCGCACGCCGCCCGGATCGATGCCTTCTTTAAGCTGCTCGGCCAGAGGCATCGATGAGTGCGTCATGCTCGATGGATGCTCGACCAGCGTGCGGATCTGCCCGAGCGATACAGCCAGCGTAATTGTGTAGGCGTGCCGCGCGAGGTGGTCGATCAGGCGCTCGGCTTTTTTGCGCGCCGGCGCCGGCTGGCCCGCCAGCACAAAGTACACCAGGGTCCCCGGCGCAAAGTTGCCGTCGTAGTCGACCATCTGGCGCCGTGCCAAATTGTATTGCGGGAACGACGGCAGTCCCGGGTAGCAAACGCGTCCGATCTTGGGATGCTTTTCCAAAAACTGAGCCAGTTCAAGCGCGGTGCGCTCCTGGTGGCGCACGCGCAGCGAAAGTGTCGGCACGCCGTACACCAAAATCGGCCACGAATTCTTGGGCGAGAGCACGCCGCCAAAATCTTTGCGGTATTGCAGCAGCGGGCTGTGCCAGCGCCGCGCGCCGATCACCGCGCCGCCCATGTCCGTCCCAAAGCCGCAGATATTCTTGGTCAGGCTCTGCACGACCAAGTCCGCGCCTTGCTCGAGCGGGCGCTGGCAGAAAGGCGTGGCAAACGTGTTGTCGACGACGATGCGAATCTTCTTCGCTTCGGGCCGCTTCGCATTCGCCAGATCCACTTCGCGCTTCACGCCGGCGATGTCGATCAACTCCAGGTTCGGGTTCGAAGGCGTCTCGAAGTACACCACGCGCGTGTTGGCCTTGAACGCCTTGCTCAACTGCCCGGGCCGCGTCATGTCGACAAACGACGCTTCCATTTTGTAGCGTGGGAACCAGTGCGTGAGCAGGCTGTAGGTCGAACCGTAGATTACGCGGTGCGCGACGGCGTGTTCGCCCGTGCCGAGCGTCACGCCAAAGGCCGCGGCAATCGCGGCCATGCCCGTCGCAAAGCACACCCCGATCTCGCCGCTTTCGGCGACCGCGAGCACTTCTTCGAGCATGTCGCGCGTTGGTTCGCTCAGCCGGTCGTAGATGTAGATCGGCGCCTTCTGGCGGCGCAGCGGACTCACTTGCTCCTGCGCGTATTCGGCAAACCCGCGCGCGCCGCGTTCGGCGCTTTCAAGGCGGAACGAAGTCGAACCGGTGAGCGGCGGCACGACGTGATGCCGGTAGTCCCAGTGCTCGTCGCGGGAGCGCCCGTGGATCAGCAGGCTGTGCGGCGAGGGCCCTTCGGACACCTTGCTTCGTCGCGCCATCGGTGCGCTCCTTTTTTATTGTGGTCGGATGCGACTACTTCGGCTCCGCAGGCGGCGGGGCCGGAACATTTTTCGGGGCCGGCTTCGGTTTTTCGCCAAAAGGCATTTCGATGTGCACGCCAGAGGCCGCGATCCGGAAGCCCAGTTGAATCACGCCGGCGACGGCCGCGGGCGGAAGGCGCACTTCCAGCGACGCCATGCCTTTGCTGGTCGCCGTCTGAATGAAGATCGGGCCATCGGACACGCGCCGGGTCAGGTCCGCCGCTTCACGCGGCGTCATGCTGTTCAAGCCCAGCAGAAAGCGCACCAGACCCACCGGCTTCAGCATCACCGTGGCCGTCGTGCCCGGCCCAGCGCCGGTGCATACTCGTGCGAGTTCCGCGGCAGTCTCCGCGTCCTCGGCTTTTCCCTCGGCGGATTTTGCCGCACCTTCAAGCGCTTCGAGGCGCTGCTTTCCGCACGCGGCCAGGACCAGTGTTTTCGTGTTGAGCAATGCGATCTCGACCGGCCAGCCCAGTGCTGCTTCGATAAACGCTTTTTCGTTTTTCTCGACAAAGCCTTCCTGCGCGAAGGTCAGTTCCAATTCTTCGCGTTTTTCGTGTGTCACCGCTTTGAGTTCGTACGGCGGCGGCAGATCGTCCTTACCATCCAGCGCCGCGCGCAGCACGTGCGCCGACGAGGTGAATATCTTGGCCAGGAAGTCCTGCAACGCTTTTTGCGCAGGCTCGGGTTCCTTCGCCGCCAGCCCGACCAGCAGCGTCGCGCCGCCTTCAGGGGGCGCGGCCAACGCGAATTCCAATTCACCGGTCGTCGCCTTAAGCAACGCTTCCAGGCTTTGAGCCGAAGCGTCCAGTGCTGCGACGCCCTTTTCGCCAAGCTGCGGCATCTGCTTGGCCAGCTCGCGCAGCCGCGCGTCAAGCAGCCCTAAATGCCACGCCGGCGTCTCGACAAACAGCACCGCATCTCGCGGCAACGGTTTGTTTTTGCCAACCGCCTGCACGTTCAGGCCTTCGACCCAAAATTTCGCGAGTGTCGATTCCGCCTTCGCGTGCGCTTCGACGCGCAGCCGCAAGCCTTCATCGCCAAAGCGCACCTGTACGCTTATCGTCTCTAGTTGCTCGGCCACTTTTCCGATTCGCGCCTGGAGCTGCTCCGCATTCCCACCCAAACCCAAGCTTTTTGAAAGATGGGCCAGTTCTTTCAAGGCTACTGGGCCATAGGCCGCTTGCAGTGCCGCGACATCAAGTTGCAATGCCGTGTCGGGCGCGTCAGCGGCGGGCTCAGGGAGGCTTTTCGCCATCTCGGCCAGCGCAGTTAGTGCTTTCTTGGAGGACGCGATCAGTGCGGACTTTTCGTCCACCTTCAGCCAAAGTTCCGTGTCGGCCTTGCCCATGCCCTGCATCACACTGGCATGCAGCAGACCGTCGGCTTCTTCGGCGCCGAACGCTTCGACGATGTTCTTCTTGAAGGCCTTGGCGTCGGAGAGCGAGAGCATGTACGCGCTCTCGCCATCCGGCGCGAGTTCCGGACCGAGCCACAAAATGCGCGCCGGACGCTGGGCGTCGAGGCCTTCGTTCAGCGGTACGAGTTGGAAGAGGTAATTCGAGACCGCTTTGCTGGCCAGTCCGCCGGTGTTCAGCATGCCCTTATCGCAGAACGCCGCGAGCCGGGCGAGGCTGCCGATGGATTCCTTGAGCGTGAGAACAGCCAGCGCGCCAGTCGGCACCGCGGCAGGCGCCGGCACGGGCGGTTCTTCAGCCAGCGCCGCGGCCGCCGCCAATGCAGCGAACGCGGCCAGCGCGAACTTAAACCGCGTTAGAAGTGGCGTTCGATGTAGCCGAGCGCCGCCTCGAGCGTGGGCAGAATTTTCGTGCTGAAGCGCACCATCCACGGCGAGCAATCCTTGAAGGAGTACGGAGAAAAGGAGATCACGAACTTTCCAAGATCGTGGCTCGCGTAGAAGACTTCCATCGAAGTTCCCACGCTGGCCTTCGAGTAATTTACCAGAATCAGATCCGCGTCGCGAATGTCCTGCAGATCGAACTCGACGATCTCGTTGGAGCTGTCGATCTCGTTGTCGCGGAAGTTCCGGCGCATCGGGTCGAGCACAATAAAACGCCCTGCCAGGCGTTCCTTGGCGCGCGTGCGCCAGTCCTTCATCTCGCCGATCGCGCAGTCCATGATCGGGCCGCACAGGTAGATTTTTCGAACGCTCACGCGCACCTCCGGGAGTTCGACGCTTTACCCGACCGCTTCTTCAGGCCTTTGCGCGCGAGTTGAACGCTTTGCGCAGCGCGCGGGCGATGTCACGCGCGAGACCGTCCACGTCCTCGTCGAAACTGGGCCGGTACACGAAGCCGACGCAGGCCCGCGAGAGCATGATATTCAGGCCCTTCTCCTGGTTCTGGCGGAAATCCGTGCGCACGCCGACCACGGGCAGCTTGCGCGCATACGCGTAGCCGACTTCAAACGCTGTCCCGCTGTCGGCGTCGGGGCCGTCGAGCCACGCCAGCATCGCGTGCGCTTCGCCGATGCCGTCGATGCAGCTCTGGAAAATCGCGCCAAACGCGCGCGCATCGTTAAAGCGGCCGTCGTGCTTGAAGTCTTGCGGCAGCAGCACCTGCACGTCCGGCATTTCGCGTTCGATCGCGCGGGCGAGCGCACGGTTGGCGCGGCGTTCGAGCAGCGTGAACAACGCGGCGGCGAAGTACACCTTGAGCGGGCGCTGTTTTGTTTCGGATTCGGCCGGCGCGGCAGGCGCGGGCGCTTTGCGGGATTGGGCCATGAATTCGGGTCTATCCGAGGAACACCGCGCTGCAAGACCGCGGAAATTCAGCCTTTGGTTTTGCCGGCCTTGGCGGGTTTGAGGTCCGCGCGCGCGGCCCGCAACATTTCCTTGGCCTCCGCGCGCGTATGTTCGGAAGCCGCCGCGCCGCGCAGCATCTGCGCCAGTTCATCCACGCGTCCGGCTTCGTCGAGCAGCTTCGCGCTGACCTGGGTGTGCTCGCCCACGCGGCGCTTCTCGACGGTGAACTGCGCTTCCGCGTAGACCGCGATCTGCGGCTGATGCGTGACGATCAGGACCTGCCGCAGGCGCGCCAGTGCGGCGAGCTTTTTCCCCAGCACCGCGCCCATGCGCCCGCCCACGCCTTGATCGACTTCATCGAAGACCACCACGGGCAGGCGGTCCGCACCGTTATGCCGCGCGAGAATTCCTTTGAGCGCCAGCATTACGCGCGACAACTCGCCGCCCGACGCGCACTCAGCCAGCGGTTTGGGCGGCAGGTCCGGATTCGCGCTGAAGAGCAGCTCGGCGTGCTCGGCACCTGTGGCGTGAATCTCGGGCGGCAGCAAGCGCAGCGATTCGCGTTCGGCGTCTTCGGCGCTTTCCGTGGACGGCGCCGCGGCCGGCTTGGGGTGCGGTTCAAGAGCAACTTTGAGCGCCGCGCCTTTGAGACCCAATTCGGCGAGTTCCGTGGCCGCGGCCTTCTCAAGCTCTCGCGCCGCATTGCGCCGCAACTTGGTCAACTTCGCAGCGCAGGCCTTCAGCTCCGCGCTCGCCACTTCCAGCGCGGTCTCGCAGGTGCGCGTGCGCGCTTCGACGTTCTCCAGACCATCCGCTTCACGCTGCAATTGCTCATGGAAGACGCGCAGGCCTTCCAGGTCGCGCGCGTACTTGCGCTCGAGGGACTTTAAACGCGCGCGGCGGTCTTCCAGTTCGCTCAGCCGCTCGGGGTCGTTGCGCGCTTTCTCTGCCAGCGTTTGCAGATCCCCGGCCAGATCGCGGGCCTCCGCGAGCACCGAATCGAGGCGCTGGACCAGCTTCGCCGCTTCGGGGCCCAGATCGCCCAGTGCTTCAAGGCCCTTTAAGCCCCGCGCGCAGAGTCCCGCGGCCGAGGCCACGTCTTCGCCATCCAGTAGCTCCGCGGCCTGCGCGCACGCGTCCCGAATCCGCACGCCACCGCGCAGCAGCTTCAGCTCGCTTTCGAGCGCCGCCGGATCGAGGCCCTCAAGCTGCGCATCGTCGAGTTCCCGGAGCTGGAAGCGCAGCAATTCTTCGCGGCCCGAGCGCTCCCGCGCGGCCCGGCGCACGGCGGCCAGCGCCTGCGCCGCGGCGCTGGCTTTGGCGTAGGCGCCGCGCACGGCTTCGCGCGTGTCCCAGGCTTCGGCGAAGCGGTCGAGGATTTCGAGCCGCGCGGCCGTGCGCAGCAGCGACTGGTTTTCGTGCTGGCCGTGGATGTCGAGCAGATGTTCGCCCAGGCTTTTCAGCGCGGGCAGCGCCAGCGGGCGGCCGTTGGCATGCGCCCTGGCGCGGCCGGTGCGCGGCAACTGCCGCGAGACGACCAATTCCCAGACCTGCGCGGCGCGCGGCTTCTCGGTTTCTTCGAACGCGACGCCCAGGTTCTCCTTGAGCGCGTGCACGATTTCGGGATCGCTGAGCAGAAAACGCGCGGAGACTTCCGCGGCTTCCGCGCCGGGCCGCACCAGGTCCGGTTCGCCGCGCGCGCCAAAGAGCAGATTAAGCGCATCGACGAGCAGGCTCTTGCCCGCGCCGGTCTCGCCCGTGAAGGCGTTGAAGCCGCCGCAGAGTTCCAGATGGACCCGTTCGATCAGGACGAGATTTTCGATGCGCAGTTCGGCAAGCATGGTGTCGAGTATTTCCCGGAGCGCGCCTTCGCGCACGGAGAAAAATGGGTCATTCCTTGCGCAGACTCATCAGCGTGACGCTGGCCAGGATCACAAACCCACCCGCGAGCGCCCAAGGTGTCGGGCTTTCGTGCGCAAAAAAGTAGGCCCAGACCGGGTTGAGCACCGGTTCAAGCAAGCCCAGCATCGCCGCCTGCGCCGCCGGCACGTGCGTCACGCCCAGCGTGAAGAGGTAATACCCAAGGCCCAGTTGAACAATGCCCAGCAGCGCCACGATGGCCAGCGGCGTGCCCAGTTGCGTCTCCGGCGCGAAATGCCCCATAAAAGGAATGCAGGCCAGCATGCCGAAGAGGTTGCCCCAAAGCACGATCTGCTCGGCTTCCGTGGGTCCTTTTTGCGGAGTGGTGCCAGTCGGCAAGGTTTTCGCGCGGCCCCAGCGCAAGCCCATGACCACGATCGCGTACATAAGGCCCGAGCAGATCGCGAGCCCATTGCCCAACAGCGGCGCCTGGCCTGGCGCCGCCTCCAGGTTTACTTCGCCAACGAAGAGCAGTCCGATCCCGCCGACGCAGGCGAGCAGATACCCGACATCGCGCAGCCGGAAGGGCTCCTTAAGCGCCAGCGGCGCCAATAGCGATACCCAGACCGGGGCGGTGTCCTGCAAAAAGATCGCGTTCGCGGAAGTCGTAAAGAGGTTCGCCTGCACGAACAGCACCAGCATCCCCGCGTACACCGCGCTTAACAGCAGCACCACGGGCCGCGGGATGAGTTTTCCGCGCCAGGGCCGGATCACGGCGCATAAAAACAGCAGCGCAAAGCCGGAGCGCAGCCCCGAGATCTGCGCGCTGTCGAATGCGGTTTGGGCGGTCTTGATGCAGGCGCCGGAGATGCTCCAACAGAAGGCCGCGCCCAGAACCAGCAGCGCGCCGCTAGAGAGCTTGGGCATGCGTTATTTATTATGGGGCGGGCGGTACGTGTCGGAGTCCTGCGTGTAGCGGCGCATATCGCCTTCGATCGCGCGCACGTTCGCGTCCTGGTGCTGCTGGAAATTGTCGAAGTCCTGGACCAGCTTGCTGACGCGGGTGTGCTTGTTTTCGTCCCACCAGCGGCGCACGTCTTCGCGCAGCAGGTTGGTTTTGTCGGCGTTGTAGTCGTACCAGTCGTGCACGTCTTTCTGGAGCAGCGCGGGCCGCATGTGGAATTCGTTCTGGTGCCAGCGGGTGGTGTCTTCGCGCACGTCGGCAATCAGGCCCGAGTTGTACGCAAAGTAGTTGTTGATGTTCTGCTTGGTGCGTTCGACGCGCATGTGGGATTCGTTGTTCCACCAGCGCGCCACGTCTTCCCGGACGAAGTGAACCTTGTCGATCTGGTAATCGCTCCAGGTGTCGATGTCCTTCTCCACCTTGGAGCAGAGCGATTTCTGGATGTCCATCCAGCGGCGCACGTCCTCGCGGCAATCGGCGATCAGATCGCGCTGGTGGTCCGAATAGGCATCGAAGTTCTGGACGGTTTTTTCGGCGCGTTCTTCCTGCGCGTGCTTCCAGCGCGAGACGTCTTCGCGCACGTCGGCGACTTTGCCCGAGTTGTACTCGTACCAGTTGTCATAATCCTTCACGAACTTGCCGGCCAGCTTGACCTGGAGATCGTAGTACCGGCGCACATCTTCGCGCAGGTCGCCGATCAGGCCCATGTGGTATTCCCAGTAATCGTTGACGTTTTTGACCGTCTTCTCGGGGCGCTTCTTGAAGTTGTCCGCGTACCAGCGCCGCACTTCTTCGCGCGCTTCGCCGGTCAGCGAGGCGTTGTATTCATAGAAATTGTCGATGTCCTTCTTCATGTCCGAGGCCAGGCGCACCTGCAGCGAAGCCCACGCGCGCACGTCTTCGCGCACCTGCCCGACCTGGTCGCGTTGATAGTCGGACCACGTGTCGAAATCCTTGACCAGTTGCGCGGAAAATTTGGCCTGGAGGTCCTTCCAGCGGCGCACGTCTTCACGCACCACTGCGGGCAGCGAAGCCTGATAGTCGTAGTAGGTCTGGATGTCTTCGGGCACGAGCATCTCGCCGGCGCTGAGCGCGGAAGCGAGCGACATCGCCAAGGCCAGCCATACGACTCGCACCACAGTGGACTCCTTAAGCCCGGAGCGACAAGCCATGCAATCTTGACTACATGACGCCGGGCCAGAGACTTTCGCAGGCTCTAAAGTTAAGCATCTATAAGGTTATCGGACTTTTAGACCCGGTCAATAACACTCTTTAACAACAACCTAAAATAAGGCCCACACAAATTTAAGCGGAATCGCCTAGTTTTGGGGAAACCTCGTTGACCCTCCTTTATAGGGCATTTACGATACATGGCGCTTACAGGTTAGTACAAGTTTAGGGTATCCAAACGAGCCGCTAGTGCAAGGGCTCGCACGGACGCCACGTGACCTGACAACTCCAAGTCTGGTTTGATCTTCCAGATTCAAAGCTGTCGGGAAGCACGCTTTCAGTCGGCAAGGGTTGCGCAAATCCTCGCATTAACGTTTTGGATCAAAGTATCCGAAACCTAATCGGGGAATTGTTGACGTGGGGGGATTTGCAATGACGCCTACCTTGGCTCCGCAAGGAGCCTTCGGTCGAGCCATGCCATGGCTTCAGACCGCGACGCTCAGTCTGCTCGTCTGCGCCGGAATCTGCGGCCTCAAGGCTGCGGAAGATCCGACCGCGCCGGCGCTGCCCGACGAGAGCGCCCAGAACAAAACGGAAGGCACGCCGACCTCCACGCAGTGGCTGAAGGACCCCGCCACGCCGAAGGCCCGTCCGGTCGCCGGCCCGGACACGCCCGACACGCCGGCCAAGCCCACCGACGGACCCGAAATGACCCGCGTCGCGCCGCTCCCGGCCCGCGCGCCCGCGGTGCAGGCCATCGTCCCGGCCTCCACGCCGCGCGACAATGAAGACATGAAGAGCCTGGTCGACCAGATGTTCGAGAAGGCCGAACAGAGCTACAAGAAGAAGGACTACTCGGGCTGCGAAGCAATCTGCCAGAGCATCCTGGCTGCCGAACCGCGCTACATCGACGCCGCCAAGCTGCTGGCCAAGGCACGCAACAAGCTTACCGACGCCGATGAAGCCGTGACCAACGCCGCCCTGGACCGCTCCAATCGCCAGGCGTACCACGAAGCCGACCAGAAGTCCGTGCGCCCGCAGCCGAAGATTCCTGAAGACCGCCCGCACTTCCAGCGCCGCGAAGAAGACCCCACGCTGGCCAAGCGCAAGAAGATCTCGGAACTCCTCGAGCAGCCGATCACCGTGGATTTCATGAACGCGGACCTGGAATACGTCTTCAATATTCTGTTCGACCTGACCGGCGCGAACATCGTCGCCGATCCGGCCGCGCTGCAGGGCAAGACGCTGACCCTGCACGTGAAGGACATCGCGCTCAAGTCGGTGCTCGATTTCATTGTCCGCAACAACGACAAGATCCAGTACTCGATTACCGACGACGCCGTCTGGATCACGGCCAACACGGCCAAGGACATGAAGAGCATCATGATCCCGAAGGTCTACCCGCTGCACACGGGCTTGGTCAGCACCACCGACAACACGGGCAACTCGGCCGGCCAGCGCGCCGCAACGACGGGCCGTGCCGGCACCGGTCAGAATCAGCAGGGGCTCCAGGGTTCCATCGGCGGCCAGATCAACAACGGCATCCGCGGCCAGAATGGCCAGCAGCAGGGCGCACAACCCCAGCAGGGCGGCGGCCAGGGCGGTAAGGGCCAAAATGGCCAGCAGCAGCAGGAACCCAGCTATCTCGAAGTCGTCCTCAAGTGGCTGCACGATCAGAAGGACCCGCAGACCTTCCCGGAAGGCTCCGAGTACATCATCGACCGCCAGTCCAACCAGATCCTGGTTCTGACCACGCCCGCCGGCCACAAGCACATCCAGGAATTCCTCGACTACTTCGACCAGCAGGCGATCCAGGTGCTGATCAAGGCGCGCTTCCTCGAAATCGACCTTGAAGCCAACAAATCCATTGGCTTCAATCTCCAGCAGCTCGGGACGAAGCTGGGCGGCCTGAGCGTGAAGTACCAGGGTGAAAGCTCGGTGCTCGGCTCGAACACCCTCGGCGTGGGTTCACTGCTGACGCTGACGGGCCTGCGCACCGATCCGACCTTCAATGTGATCATCAACGCGCTGATGAACGACAAGAAGACCACCGTGCTCTCCGAACCGCAGGTTCTGGCGATCAACAACAAGCAGGCCTTCCTCGACGTGACGCAGTACTTCTCGTACACGGACTCGTTCAACGTCCAGACCGGTCCGTCGACGGTCTCCAACGGCACCGTGGTCACGGAAGACATCCTGGTCCCGGTCTTCGGTACAGAAAAAGTCGGCTTCACGCTGACCGTGACGCCGTCGGTTGGCCGCGACCTCAAGACGATCAACCTGCACCTGAATCCGGTGCTCGACAACCTGGTGCGCATCGACAACATCCCGATCAACAATTCGCAGGGCAGCACGATCTTCACCGCGCAGCGCCCGGTGATCGACCAGAGCTCCGTCGAAACCGACGTCGTGATCGAAGACAACGGGTATGTGATTCTGGGTGGCCTGATCCGTAACTTCGTCGAAAACACCGAACGCAAAATCCCCGGCCTGCACCGCATCCCATACCTGGGCATGCTCTTTAAGCAGACCAACACGACCAAGACCGTTAAGAACCTGGTCATCGTCGTTGAAGCCCAGATCGTGACCTCGCGCGGCCGCACCTACAAGGACACGCCCCCGCCGGACGCGGTCGACGTGCGCGAAGGCGGCATCCCGCGCCTGCCCTTGCAGACCAACACCATCGACCAGCCCCCGGGCCCGCGGCTGCAGACCTTCAAGCCCGATGCGCCCAAGGTTGAAGCGCCGCTCCAGCCGGAAAACCCGGTTGTTCCGGCTCCAGCCCCGGTTCCAGCCAAGCCCGATGCGCAGGACAGCCAGCCCAACGGCAGGCCGGGCCGCTGGACGCTCTCCCCCGAGGAAGCGTCCAAGAAGCCCCGCATCCCCAGCGACCCCAACGCCAAAGCCGAAGTCGTCAACGTCGGCGAGTAAGCACTTGAGCAGTCTGGGCGCGGAATGCGTATCTTAGAAATTAAGCATGACCGCGTGCACTTAAGCGCGGTTTAAGCAATAGGCACCATGTGAGGTCGGCAGTCACGATGTCCAAGGCCATCGGCATCGATTTGGGTACGGAAGCCTTCCGCGGTGTGTGCATTGAACACACTCCGCAGGGCGTGGAACTCCTGTCCGCGGGCGCCGTCCCGCTGGGTGAATTGGCCCAGTTGAACGACGGCGTAGACAAGCGCCTGGCCCTCGTTGAAAAACTCAAGGAACTCGTGCGCGGCGCCAAGCTCAAGGCGCCCGTCCGCCGCCTCGCCGCTTCAGGCAAACCCGCGACGCTGCGCATGCTCAACGTCCCTCCGGTGCCGCCGTGGCGCCTGGAGATGATGGCCAAGTACGAAGTCGACGAACGCTCCGGCGGCGAGAAGGAAGCCAGCGCCTTCGATTACCGCATCATGGACGTGCCCGATGTCGGCGGGCAATACACCGTGCTGATCGGGGCCTGCGAAGAGAGCCACGCCAACTGGCTTTTGGACAGCGCCAAGAATGCCGGGCTGGGCCCCTCCGAAATCGACATCGACGCGGTCGCGCTCTTCAACGCGTATTACCACGGCCACGGTTTCGACCCCGATAAGACGGTCGCGATCGTGGACATGGGTGCGGTCAACGTGACGGTGCTGTTGGTGCGCAACGGCTCGCTGTACTTTGCGCGCACGTTCGAAGGCGGCGGCCGGCGCTTCACGCAGATTCTGGCCGACGAACTCAAGCTCGACCTGCTCGAAGCCGAGGAACTCAAGCGCACCCAGGCCGAAATTCTTTTCGACGTGGCCCCATCGCCGGCGGTCTCCGGCATGCGCGGCACGGTCCGCAACCCGCGCCTGACGGCGATGATGCGCAAGCCCACCCTGGGCGCCGACGGCCGTCCGGTCGAAGCCAACGGCGAGACGCAGCCGCTGGGCATCGTCCAGCCGCCCACGGGCAACACGAATCTGAACATCCCGGCGCCCCCGGTTCCGCCTGCTGTGCCCGCAGTTGACGCACCGCCGGCTGTAACGGGGGCCGCCGGGCCACTCCCGCCGCCGCTTTCCGGCGGCACGCCTTCCACCGCCGCGCCCACGCTGCTCGTGCCGCCGCCCGCGCCGGGTGCGCCCAGTGCGCCTCCGCCCACGCAGACCATGCAGTTGCAGGACCTGGACCTCAACGAATTCCAGATGCCGCCGGCCTCGCCCGATCAAACCGTGCCGTCGTCGCCGGGTACGCCCATCGCGCCTCTGGACGCCGCCGCGCTCGAAAAGCGCCGCCGTGCAATGTCCGCGGCGCTGGTCAAAGAAGCCGCCGGGATCTGCTCGGTAATTGAGAATGCGCTCGGCCACTGCCGCACGCAGTACAAACTGCGCGATCTCAAGCTTGATACGGTTTACATCTCGGGCGGCGCGAGCCGCCTGAAGGGCCTCGGCGCGTTCATCGGCCGGCGCATGCGCTGCGGCATCGAAGATTTGCAGGTCTTCAAGAACGTGGGCTTGAACCGCCTCAATCCGGGCGTGGGTGAAGCCCTCAAGCGCGACCAGCACCACTTCGCGATTGCCGTGGGTCTGGCGCTCTCCGAAGTCTCCACCGGCGCGTTCAACTTCCTGCTCTGGCCCGCCGCGTACAAACAGCGCCGCGAATTCTGGGCCCGCGGCGCGTACCTGTATTACGCCGCTGCGCTGATCCTGGGCCTGCTCGCGGTGCTTTGGTACACGCCCTATCGCAACGCGCAGGTCTTTGCGCAGAACGAAGAGCGCGCCAAGCTCGCCATCTCCACCGCCAAGATCGAAGCCAACCGTCTGCTGAATCTCGCCGAACTCACCCAGGGGCGCATGCACGACCCCGACAAGACCGCGCCCAGCAACGAGGAATACAACAAGCGCATCAGCCAGATTAAGGAAAACATCGAATCCGGGCGCTTCTTCCTCGAAGTCTTAAGCCGCCTCAACAACACCAAGTTCAAACCCGCCAGCGTGTACCTGACCTCGGTCTCCACCTCGCCGCCGTCATTCCTGGCGCCCAAGAACACACCCACGAAAAAGCAGGAAGGCGCACCGGTCGGCAAGATGGCCAAGCAGGGCACCAAGAAGAACGAGCCCGAAGAGATTCTCGACACTTTCCAGGCGCAAAAGGTCGTCTACCTGCGTGGCTACGTGAAAGCCAGCAGCCTCAAGGAACTCGACGACCTGATCCGCGGCGACCGCCGAGTCAAGCCCTTCAAGCCGGGCATCATGGACTGCCTCGTGCCCTTCCCCGACGATCCGGACAATCTGGAAAACACGTTTAAAGACATCCGTCCGCTCTGGGTTTCACCGGATCCCGAAGCCCTGCCCGGCGGCGCGTATTACCTGAAGGAATTCGTGCTCGAATGCTTCTGCGAAGGCACGCGCGCCAACCCGAAGGGCATCGAGCGCCCCCCGAAGGTCGAAGAACCGGCCGGCGAAGCGAAGCCCACGGAAGAACCGAAGCCCGCGCCGGGTCCGGACGTTCCCGCTGCCAAGCCCAGCGAAGCGCCCAAGCCGCCTGAAGTCAAAGCCGCCCCGGCGCCCACGCCTGTACCTGCGGATGCGCCAAAAGTTGCACCTGCGCCGACGCCTGCGCCTGCCGAAGCTCCGAAGCCCGCGCCGACCCCAGCACCGAGCGCCGCGCCCAAGCCGGACGCACCGAAAGCCGACCTCGTCCCGCCGCCGGATGCCCCGGCGCCGCAGAAGACACCTTAAGGAGCGCCGCGATGCCCCTCGACCGCACCGACTCGCGCCTGCTTAAGGGACTGATCTTCTTTGCCCTGTTGGGTCTGGTGTTCTACTTCTTCATTTACCGCGACCAGACCGAAGCCGTGAAGAAGAGCAGCGATGATTTCAGCAAAACCGGCGAGGAACTGGTCAAATATTACGACACTAACGACAGCCTGAAGGCCGCTTACGACTCCGCGGACAAGAGCCTGCCGGATGCCGGCGGCAGCCGCGCCAATATCGCTTCACGCCAGAAGGCCTACAGCGACGCCAACAAGATCCTGCAGGTGCAGCTCACCGGCAAGGAAGCCTCGAGCCGCATGAGCTTTGCCACGTGGACCGAAATCCCCTCCGACGAACGCGAACCGGGCCTCTACTTCAACCGCCAGCTCTCCAAGCTGCGCGAAGATATCAAATCGCTCTGTCGCACCAATACCGTCGGCCTGATGGACGATAAAATCGGCTTTAAGGATTATCCGGGCGGCACCACCATCTCGAGCGAAGTTGCGCGCGACGAATTACGCAAGCTCTTCATCTCGCAGACCGTGGTCTCGCTCTGCGTCAAGGCGCGCACCGAGACCTTCGAAGACGAGCGCAAGGAAGGCAAAAAGCCCTCCGCCTTCATGAAGATCCGCGCCGTCAATCCGCAGAAGCCCGCCGATACCGGCCCGGTGGTCCTGAAGCCCAATCCGGAGTTCAATCCCGGCGTCACCGATCCCAGCAACCCCAAGTCAAAGGCTTACCTGCAGCAGCGCTACCCGAAATTCATCAAGGAATACCCGGTCGAGATCGTGTTGCAGTGCGACTACCGCACCTTCCTGCGCTTCCTGTACAAAGTCCGCGACGAAAAAGCCGGCGCGTTCCTCGTGATCCGCAGCCTGACCATCGTTTCGCCGCACATGCGCGACGGCAAAGACACCGATGGCGCCGACTTCCTGGCCATCGCCGGTCCGAATGTCGAAAAGGAACCCGACTTCAACTGGGACCACATTTTCGTGAAGCTTTCCGCCGCGGGCATGGACTTCCCCGAACGCATGGAAGAAGAAGAGGCCACGGGCACCAAGTCTGGGAAACGCGAACCGCTGCGCATGTCGCGCAAGGAATTTGAAGACAAAAATGCCGTGAAGTAGCAGCCTGATTCCAGGTGCATGTGGAAGCAATTGGGTTAGACTTTTGAATGGATATGGTCAGGTGAACGATGCCCAGAGTGCAGCGCAGCTTTAATAAAGAGAAAGCCATCTGCTGGCTCTGCATGGCGGCGCTGGTCGGCGGCGGCGCGTATTTCTTTTTCTCGCGGCCCCAGGACTTCCCAGACATCAAAGCCGTCACCACGCAGCCGTTGCCCAAGGAAATTAAGTTCACCGACCAGAACCTCCGCCCGCTCGACCAGTACCTCGCCGGGGACTGCAACGCTTTCGCGCCGTACAAGCCGCCCCCGCCGCCGGTGAAGCACGAAGACCACCCGCAGGTCGTCGTCGCGCCGCCGCCCAAGCAGGAACCGCCCAAGCCCGAGATCAAGCCGCTGATCGCGCCCCCTGCCAAGGAACTGGAAGTCGCGTTCATGGGCGTGGTCCAGAAGGACGGCAAGAGTTACGGGCTGCTGCGCTGCAAGGACGGCTCGCCGCCCAAGCGCGTGCAGGAAGGCGATACGCTCGATCCGTACCATTACACGATCACGCGCATCGAACCGACCGCGATCTTTCTGACCGATGACGAAGGCCGGCCCTACGTCCTGCGCGATGGCGTGCTGGATGTCGCCGCGGCCGCCGCTTCTTCCACGAATCCCAACGCCGTCAAGGCGCCCAGCACGACGCCCGCACCGGCCCCCGCGCCTGCGCCGCAGCAAAAGACTCCGGCCACCCAGCCCGCGACCAAGCAGCCGCTGGGCATGAAGGACCCCAACAACCCCACGCCCAACAAGCCCAAGAACACCAAGAAGCCGCGCCCCAATCCCAACGGTGAAGGCGGCGCGCCGCCCCCGGCCCAGTAGTAAATCGTTCTCTGCGATCTCAGCTGGCTCTGCGGTAGATGTCCTGACTGTCTTTCGCGCTTTACGCGCTCGCTAACCCCAAGTATGCGTTCCCCATGCCCGCAACCAGTCCGGTCATCGCATACCTGCGGCTGATCCGCCTGCCCAACGTCTTCACGGCGCTGGCCGACCAGCTCGCCGGCTTCACCCTCATCCAGATCGTCTTCAGTTCGAGCCCCTGGACCGCGCTGCCGTGGCTCTTGACCAGCTCCGGCTGCCTGTACCTCTCCGGGATGGCCTTCAACGACCTCGCCGACCGCGAAGAAGACGCGCGCGTGCGCCCCAACCGCCCGATCCCTTCGGGCGCCGTCTCGCTGCGCGGCGCTTTGCTTTGTGGTGCGCTGCTTTGGCTCGCCGGAATCGGCGCGGCGGCGCTCGTCTCTCGCGCCGCGCTGGTCTGCGCGCTCTCGCTGGGCATTGCGATTCTCATGTACGACTTCGCCGCCAAGCGCCTGCCAGGGACCGGGCCGCTGGTGCTGGGCCTGTGCCGCTACCTGAACGTGATGCTGGCGCTCTCGTCCGCGCCGGATTTCGACATCCGCGTCTTCACGCCGGAACTGTGGCGCGACTTCCACGCGCCTGCGCTCAGCGTCGGGATCTACGCGCTGGGTATCACCGCGTTCTCGCTGCAGGAAGAAAAAGGCAAGCAGCTCGCAGCCGTCGCGGCGGGGTTGCTCGGCTGCGGCGCGGGCATCTGCCTGGCCGCGTGGACCGCGCCCAATTTCGGGCTCTCGTGGGGCCCGCTGGGCTTTCTCGCACTGCTCTTGGTGATCCGCGTCGCGCTGCTCTTAAAGCAAGGCACGCCCGTGGCCGCGCGCAACCTGGTCAAGACCGGCGTGCTGGGCATCTGCATTCTCGACGCGGGCCTGGTTTTCGGGCGCGGCGGACTTTCCGCTTGGCCCTACGCGGTCGCCGTCGCGGCGCTGATCCTCCCGGCCATGGTCATCGCCAAATGGCTCGCCCAAAAAGAAGCGTGAGACTGTTCCGAAGCTTTCCAAGCCCTCGAAGCGCTCAAAAAGTAGCCCGCCAAAGGGTGGTACACTGCCCCGAAAAACTTTTCTTACGCAAACCCACACATATGAATGCATTACAGAAAAGATGAAACACAGCATCGGAAAAGATGGGCAATTTGGAATTCTGCGGCACTTATTATATATGGAGAATCGGTGTGCGGACCTAGTTGCCTGTGTGGTTTGAAGGTCAGTTCGCATCGGTGGTTTGTGCCCAGGAGGTTAGATTGAAGCGTCGTCCGCAGCGCTCGAAGTCCAACGCCATTCACATAACCCAACGCAAAACAGCCCGATTGTGCACAAATTTAAAGAATTTCGCATCCGCGCAATTCGTTTTCCGTCAGGAATTTAAGAAAATGTACCGCCCCTTTTCGGCGCTTTTCGACCATTCGAGGTGCACAACGACTTACACGAATGTGTGTGCCATGTCGCCGTTGGCATTGAGTGCAGCCGAACAGCTTGTCCCGGGCCGTTTCGCATATCCTGCTTGGCCAGACGAAAATCCACCGGCCAGCGATTGGTACATTGCACAAAGGTGCAGACTTTTGCAGAAAAAACCGCGCGGGCAAACGAGCTCACTTCTTGGGCTGCGGCGGCGGGGCAGGCTGTGGGGCGGGCTGAACCTGTGGGGTCGGCGCGGGCGGGAGCGGGGTCAGCCACTTCTCCAGTGTCTCGAGCGCCGTCTCCGCGGTCTTGGGGTCGGGCTTCTCCACGCTGTAATCGACCAGGCGCTTCCACGCACGGTCGAATTCATAAAAGCGCCCGCCTCCCGCCGTCGCGAGCAATTTGTACGTTTGGCGGTGCTCCTCGCCGTGCAGCGTGCGGATGTACAACGTCTGGAAAAGAATATGGTCCTGCTCCCACGCTTCATGCATGAAGCTCAGGCACTTCTCCAACCCCGTGTCTTCGGGCGTCGTGTCGCCCAGCACCAGGACGACCTTGCGCGAGTTCGCGCGCCAGTTGAACGCGGTCACCGCGTGCTGCAGGCCCAGGTGCAGGCCGCCCGAGCCGCCCCCAAAGGTCGCGTCCATGATGTCTTCCTTGGCTTTCTCCAGATTGCGCGTCAGCGGCTTGGGCAGAATCAGGTACGTCAGGGTGGTGCGCGGGTCGCTCGCACGGTAGCGGATCGAGCCCAGCCGCAGGCCGTACACTTTTTTGCTCATCTCGTCGAAGACCGCCTTGAGCGAGGTGTCCATCTCGAACCAGTGTTTGCCCATACTGCCGGTGGTGTCGAAGACGATCACGAAGTCGAGCGGCGTCTCGAGCGCCGGCGGGACGAAGGGATCGCGGTAATCGGGGAGGTACTCGTCGGTGCCCGGTTTCACGGGCGGGCCCGCGGCCTGCTTTTCCTTCCATTCGTCGAACCAGGCGCCCCACTTCACGATGTCCATGTGCAGCTTCTGCCCGCTGAGCTGCTCCAGCGCTTCGGCCGCGGTCGGCGCGACTTCCGCGTTCTTGGCCTTCAGCACGTCGATCAGCGCTGGGGCAAGGGAGACATCCTTAAGCACCGCGAGGCCGTCGCACGCGGCCAGCGCCACGTCCGGATCGGCGTCCTTGGTCAGCGCGGCCAGCGTCGGACCGGCGTCCTTGCCGCCAAGATGCGCAAGATTCTGGACTGCGCGCAGGCGCCCCGCGGGCAGCAGCTTTTTCGGATCGGCCAGTGCTTTGATGAAGAGCGCCGTGGCGGCGTCGCGGCCGCTAACCTTCACCAGCGCGTCGCAGGCCGTGCGCCGCAGTGCGACGAAGACTTCCGTCAGCGCCGCCTGGAAAAGCTTCTCTTCCTGGCCTTTGATCTTGAAACGTCCCAGCGCCACGAGCGCCAGTTTGCGCCGCGCGGCATCCGCCTGGTCGTAGAATTCCCAGAGTTTGCGCGCGGCTTCCGGCGAGCCGTTCAGTGTGAGGCCCTCGATCGCCGCCGCGACTTTGGCGATGTCCGGATCGCGCAGTCCCGCCAGAAACGCGGAAACCGGCTTCGGCGCGATGACCATATCGAGCGGCGGATCGGTCTCGCCCGCCTGCAAAACATTCAGGCGCAGCGCGCAAAGCGGCGTCAGCAGGGCCCAACCCAGGAGGATCCAGCGTCCAAATTTCATACGTTCGATTTTCGGTCCCAATCGAGAGAACGCAAGTCTCCCCTTCTCAGACGATAATCGCTCCTCTTCTTAGTGCGAATATTGCCTTTCACAGGCCTGATTTTCACCCCAAAAGCAGGTACAATGAAGTCACCCAAGTTGGAGCGCCGCCATGCACCTGTTCCTCATGCGCCACGGGATCGCGTTTGAGCACTTTGAATGGGATGGCAGCGACGCCTCCCGCCCGCTTACCGAAGAAGGCTTCGAACGCACGCGCCAGGTGCTCGACGCGCTGAAGGCCGACAAAAAGCGTGCGCCAGAACTCGACGCGATCTGGTCCAGCCCGCTGGTCCGCGCGCGTCAGACCGCCGAAATCGCCGCCGAAGTTTTGGGCGTGAAGATGACGATTTGCGAGGCGCTGGCTTGCGGTACGTCGGTCGCACTCCTGCGGCAGCACTTCAAACAACTGTCCGTGCCAGAGCGCCTGATGCTGGTGGGCCACGAGCCCGATTGCGGGATGATTCTATCGGAGCTGATCGGCGCGGCGGATCCGCGGCCGTTCAAGAAGGCCGGCGTCGCGCACCTAAGAGGCGAGTTCAAGCCGCGCGGCATGAAACTCGAATACCAGCTCTCGCCGAAGGACCTGCTGGGCCGCGATTGATTTGGAAAGTGCCGCGCGCTTACTCGGCGGCGGGCGGATTGTCGCGATTCTTATAGTTCTTCTCAAGCGTCTCGGCGCAGTCGAGCAGGTTATACAGCACCGACTCGAACGGCTCGAAACCCAAGCCCGACGCAAAGAGCGCCATCGACAGGTCGTAGCGCTGCTCGACGGGCGAGACCGAGACGCAGTAATCCCAGCACGTTTCGAGGGTGCTTTGGAGCAGCTTGACCGCGTCCTCGATTTTTTCGACGTGCATTTCATGAGTGCGCGTGGTCACGCAGACCATGTCCCAGTCCTCGTTGATCCAGACGAGGACTTCGAACGGACGCCGATTGACCGTAAAAAGGATGCGGTTCTCTTCGGGCTGGTGCAGATCGGCGACGCCTTCCTCGATGGCTTCGATGTAATCGCAAAGCTTCTCGAGGACGTAGCGGCGCTCCAAATCCAAGTCCATGCGTATGCTCTTCCCGGTGTCGTTACTGTTTCAGGTTGCGGATGTCGATCGGCACGAGCTTCAGTTCACGGTTGTCCTTCTTCAGGTCTTCCGCGGCTTTCGCGAGCTGCTCTTTGAGCTTGGCCAGAGGTACACGTGTATCCCCACGGGCAAGATAAGCGACACCAACCTCAGCATCTTTGCGGTCTGGTGGGGGGTTCTCGAATACCAAGGGCCCGTTGTCCTCTGGATTTTGTCCCGCAACATAGATGTAGCCGTCGGGCTTATCCGGATAGAGCGGGTTAACAAACATTTTGGCGTCGCGAATGTATTGAGGGTAGAGCTCGAACGGATCCTTGGGGAACTCGCCGTTGTGGTCGTTAGAGTAAAGCGTGCACGCCAACATGATCTGGTCCATGTTAGCAAGGCTCTTGGTACGCTTGGCCGATTCACGTGCCCGGGACAGCACCGGCAGCGTGATGCCGGCGATGACTCCAATCGCCGCCGCTCCAATTAGAATCTTCTGGCCCTGGTTGGAGCCCGGCAATGGCAGCGGCAGGTCTGTGCGCGAATACAGGCCGTCGGGGAAACTGGCCTGGAGCGCGCCGTGACCGTGGCGGTAAGGCGCGAAGAAACCTTCGTCCGGCCAGAAGTTCGGATCAACTGCGCCGCCGACGCGCCACAACACCTGTCCGGAGGGCCGATTCAGGAATGCGGCAACTTCACCCAGCGGATTACCCGGTGCCTGATGGTCAGGTCCCTCCGTCGGGCCGGCCTTGGCGGTACTTTCCGCGACGAGTGCGAGGACGGCCGTTTCGCTGCCATACATAAGGAGCGAGAGCACCAGCGAGCCGTCGCCCGCCGACTCGTCCTTCGCATAGGTAAAGCCCGCGGGCAAATTTTTGGGATCGAACGGCTTGCCCGAGATGCGCGCGAGCGTGGCCTGAAAATCCTTGCTGGCCAGAATGTTGTCGGCTTTCTCCAACTGCTCCAGCCCACGCTTGACGTCGTTGACGCCGGTTCCGAGAAGCACGTGGTCGCCAACCACGCACAGGGCCACGGAACTCTGCAGATTCTGATAAAAGTAGTACACATTCTTGCCGTGATGTTCGAGTTTACGGACCACCAGCCCATTGAAAGGATCGGCTGGGAAGGGCGCGTGCAGGGCCGGTGCGGCCGCGGCGGCCTTCAGCGCATCTTCCAGGCGCGCCGGGTCTTTCAGCGGCGCCCAAAACATCATGCCGCCCCAGAACCCGCCCAGCCGCGAGGAGGTCTCAAACGCGCAACGCGTCGCGACGAACGGCCCGACCATGTTTTCAAGCAGGTCTTTTTGCAAATCGACGCCCAGGCGCTGCTGCATGGTGAATTGAAGCATGTCGAGCACGCCCGCGCCTTGGGGGTAGACCTCCGTCAACATTTGCGTGATTAACGGCATGATCGCGCCGGGGTGCATCGAACCCGCCGAAACATACGGCGCGTCGGCCGGGACGATCTTCAAGTCATCGGCGTTGACCGGCGTGCCTTCGCCCAGCACCGCCCACAAACCTTTGCGGTCGCGCGCGTCATGCAGGCCAATCCACGATTCGAGGACCGGTTCGCCATCACTGAAGCCAAAGCCCAGCGCAAAGCAGGTCAGGTTGTCGAGGCCCAGGGCTTTCGACGCGGCCTGCACCGCTTGCGCGGCGGGCTCGCGAGGGAGCGCCTTCAGCAGCAGATCGTTCAGGGCCTTGCGGTCGCAGTACAGGAAGCCGACGGATTTCTCGAGCCGCTTGCGCGCACCCTGGTAGGCCTCGTTGGCCGAAAGCGCGGTGGCCCGCGCGGGACCGTCCTTCGTCCGCACCAGAGCGCCTTCCACCACTTCGACGGACGAGCCCATGTACACGCGGCCTTCGAAAACCGCGAACCCAGCGCCATCAACCAGCTTGTGAGCCTGGCCGTCGGCCAGTTCCTTCGCCAGCGGCAGGCCGTCGAGCAGCTTCTGGAGCGCCGCGGGGTCTTTGGGCTTGTAGAGTTGCAGCACGCCGACCGGCGTCCGGGGGGCATCGGGCAACAACACGATGGCCAGTGCCAATTCGCCGGTGAAAAGGCCGGTGTTCAGGTCGTCCAGCGCCGGGAAAGCAGGCGGCAGGTTGGTGCGCAGTTCGGCGTAGATTTTGGCCAGCTCTTCGCGGATGGGACGAAGGAACGCCTGCGGCTCGGGCTGCGCGAGCATCTTGCCCAACTGCGAATTTGCCGCCTGTTCGCGCGCCGCGCCCAGGTCGGGAACGATCAACGCGGCCACCACGGAGCCCGGGATCAGGTCGTCCGGCTTCGCGGGCGCGAGCGGCTCCGCACCGAAGGCCGAGACACAGTTTAACATCAAGGCGAACAGGAACGTCCAATAGGCCGTTCCGCCAAAGCGAGAATTCATACCCAGCTCCTTAGCCGCAACATTCAGGAAGAAACCGTTGTACGCTCGCCCGCCAGGTAAGGCAAGGACGGCGCTTGGCACGGAAGTGACGAATGATTCGGAAAAAGGACCGATGGCGGAGCAGCAGGATATTCGCGATGAACTGCGTTCAATAAACCACAGGCGGCGCTACTCGCCCAGTTCCATAACGATGCTCTTCATCACGGGCTTGGCGGCGCAGCTCACTTTCCAGATTTCGTCCGGCTTTTGAGCCACAAAGACCTGCTGCTTGTCCGCGCCGTTTTCAGACCAAGTATAGGTCACCTTTACCGGCGCGAAGCCGCCGTGCGGTTCGACGTAATCGGCATCGACACGGAAGGACCACAGGCACGTCTCGCTGCTCTTGTGCCCGGCAAAGCGCACTTTCGCTTCGCGCACGCCTTTGGGCACCGCGCTGATCACGGCATAGTAATTCCGCCCGCGGTCGGGACAGGCGAAGCTGCCCGCGCTGTTGAACGTTTTCCCGCCATCGAAGGAGTATTGCAGTTCCCACTTCTCGTTGGGACTCCAGGTGCCGACATGAAAATTCGCGCGCAGACGCACCATGTCCCCGGGCGTCTGCACAGGCACGGTCAGACTACCTTCGGCGCCGGCGACGCGCAGCGGCGCGCCGTCCAGACCGGCGAGTTCCGATTTGAACTCGGTGTACTCGGCCTGTTTGCCCGCATGATTTTTCAGTGTATTGGCTTCAACCGTGACGGTGCCTTCCTGCGGACCCGCGCTGAAGGTCAGCGTGTTCTCGCCCTGCTCGAAAGCCGGAAGCGGGCGCTGCGAATGCTGGATATCGTGGGTAATTTTGAGCGCGTCGAGGCCCGTGCCCGTTCCTTTAAGTTCAAACTTGAGCCGGTAATCGTAGCGCCGGTAGACATACGCCTTAAGGTCCACCTTCTGCGCGCCGCTCGACGCGAATGCCGCGAGCTCCTTCCAGTCCAGGCCATTGTTTTCGGAGAAGAGCACGCGGATCGCGCCGCCATCGCCGACGACAGCCTGGCAGTTGAGTTCGCCGCCCAAGTACACGTAGCTCGATGGCATGCGCAAAATATAAGTCGCAGGTTGCGCGGCATCTTTCACGTGCAGCGCGGGCGCAGCTTGGTCGTCGGCCGTGGAGGAAAGATTTTCGACAGCGAGCGCGCCGCCTTTGAATGCGCCGCTTTTGAGCGGCACGTCGTATTCCAGCGTCCCATTGCCGACGCGGCCCGGTGCCAGACTCCCAAACTTGGCGTCGTAAGCCTTCAGAAAACCGTGCTTGTCATCGAGGCACCCCGGCACGCCGCCCGCGCCGTCCATGTTCACATGCAAGCCCTTGTTGGACCAGTTGCGGGTCAGCTTTTCACCGGGGCGGAGCTGAATGTTGACTTCGTAGCCCATCGACGGGCCGTACTCGTAGTGAAACGCAGGCTGATCGCCGGACGTGCCGTCGAACACCTGCATGCCCGCATACCAACCGTGCGTCCCCGCCGGATACCAGCCCACCGCGCTGAACGTGGGGTTATGGGCCAGCGTGGGCGGGCCCTTCTGCTTCCAAGCGGTGCGTTCGTCGAGGCGCTCGAACTGGCGCAGCTTCGCATCGATGCCGTGTTTGCCGTCAAAACAATCCGGGTGCTGCGCGTACCAGCCCTTCACTTCGGCGGTCAGCTCTTCGACCGAGGCGATTTTACCATCGGCTTTGGGATAATAAGCAATCAAGGACGCGTCGAAGTGATGCCAGGCGTCGTCGTAGAAGATTTCGCCGATGCTGTGATGGTTGACGCCCCAGCCGCGGGCGTCCAAGCCCGCGTAGCGCGCCAGTCCGCTGACGTGCGCCGTGGCGTTGCAGCACATCGCGTACCCGTAGACATTGAACACTTTAATTGGATCGTAGACCAGATCTTCATGCTGCAGGAATTCATACGGCGGCGAGTCCTGGTGCTGGAATGTCGCGACGCTCTTCCAGATTGACAGGGCTTGTTCGGCGGGCGTCGAGCCTTCTTTTATGTAGGACTTTTTCCAGGCCTCCAGGCTCGTGACGTCGGGCACTTTGTCCGAGACGATTTTGAGGTGGCTCACAACGCCGACGGAGCTTTCCTCCGCGCTAAGGGCGCTCAGCGACAGGAGGCCCAGGACCAGGAAAATAGAAGCGCGGATGAACATAACGGGTCTGCTCCTGCGTTAATGCGCGGACAAAAAGGCTGGAGGCTGAGGGTGAGCGGCGCTTAGTCGGCGCGCTCGAGAATAATCGTGCGCATCAGCGGCTTTTCGACGCAGTCGATCTTCCAGGTCTCTTCGGCCTTTTTGGCTTCGAAGACCTGCTGCTTGTCCTGCGCGCCTTCCTTCCACTGATAGGTGACTTTGATGGGCGCAAAGCCGCCGAACGGTTCCTTGTAGTCGGCGTCAACCCGCAAGGCGAGCATGCCCGTCGCGTTGCGGCTTGTGCCGGAGAAGCGCACCCAGATCTTCTTCTTGCCGGCTTCGACCTTGTCGAAGGCGAATTGCGTAGATTCACCGCCCGTGGGCCCGGTGATCTTTTTGATGCTGTCGAATTTCTGGCCGTCGTAGGAGACCTGGACATCCCAGGCATCGGTGGCTTCGCGAATGCGGTATTGCATGCCGACGCGCAGGCGCACGATTTCGCCGGGGGCTTCGATCGGGAAGGTGACTTCGCCCGAGCCCGTTTCGCCGACCCAGAAGCCGGGCTTGTTGAGGCCCTTCACCGCGGGGTTGTAATCGTAGAGGGTGACTTGCTTCCCCTTCATGTCCGGATCGCACGAGCCGTCGATCGAGACGGTGCCCTCGGCGGGGCCGGCAGAGAAGGTTAGCGTGTTGGAGCCCTTATCGAGCGCGGGCAGTGGGCGCTGCGAGTGCTGGATGTCGTTGTAGAACTTGAGGCGATTCAGGCCCGTGCTCGCGCCGTTAAAAGTGAAGCGCACCTGATAGTCGTAGCGGCGGAAGACCACGTCGGTCAGATCGAGGCTTTGCGGACCGGCCGTTTCGACGGTGCTGAGTTCCTTCCACGAGGTGCCGTTGTTGTCGGAGAAAGCCACGGCCACCGAGCCGCCCTGGCCGACGACCGCATCGAATTCGAGTTTTCCGCCAAGGTACACATAACTGGAGGGCATGCGCACGATCAGCAGACCCGGCTTGGCTGGGTCCTTGCTCTGCACGCCGGCAGCCGCACCTTCGCTCTTGGCGACGAGATTGTCTGCGACCAACGCGCCCTTGCGGAATTCCCCGCTGGACAGCGGCACGTCGTACTCCAGCGAACCGTTGCCGATGCGGCCCGGCGCGAGGTCGCCCAGACCCGGCATGTAGCGCAGGTTGTCCTTGCCGACTTCCTGCTTCAGGCATCCGGGTTCACCGCCGCCGCCCTTCATGTTCACGTGCAGGCCCTTGTTGAACCAGTTGCGCGTCAGCTTCTCGCCTTTGCGCAGTTGAATGTTGACTTGGTAGCCCGCGGCGCAGCCGTATTCGTAGACTTGGTCCTTTTGAACGTCGTATTCCTGCATCGTGGAGTACCAGCCGTGGGTCGCGGCGGGCAGCCAGCCGGCATCGTCGTAGGCCTTGGTGTTGACCAGAATTTCTGGTCCCGTCTTCCAACCCGAGCCGCGCATGTATTTGTAGAGCGCATCGTTGTTCTTGCGCAGGTCGGCGTGATTCGCGAGCCAGCCCTGCACGCCGTCGATGATCTCATTGACGCTGGCGATCTTCCCGTCGGGCTTGGGGAAGTAGCAGATCAGCGAGCCGTCCAGCAGGTGCCATTCCTTTTCCCAATTCAGTTCCGCAACGCTGTGCGAGTTGATGATGCGCCCGCGCGCCTGGAAGCCCGTGTAGCGGCCCAGCGATTCCAGGTCCGAAGACGCCGAATTGCACATCGCATAGCCGTAGACGTTGAAAATTTTGATCGGCCCGAGCGTGGTGTCGTTGCTGCGCATTTCTTCGGGGGGCGTCTCCTGATGCTGGAAGGTCGCGATGCTCTTCCAGATCGCGAGCGCCTTCTCCTGCTCGCTCATGCCGTCCTTGATGAAGGATTTTTTCCAGGCGGCGTAGTTCGAGACATCCGGCACCTTGTCGGAGAGCACCTTGATGAAGCTGACCACGCCGGCGCCTTCTTCCGTCGCGTGGGCCGCGGGCATTACCGCGAGAACAACCGCGGCGGCGATGCAGAGACTAACGAGGCGCTGAAGCATGCGAGACTCCTTAAAGGCAATGGTTCTGGTTATTCGGCCCATTCGAAAATGATCGACTTCATCAGCGGCTTGGCCGCGCAATTGACCTTCCAGACTTCGTCCGGCTTCTTGGCGACGAAGACCTGTTCCTTGTCCTGGCCGGCTTCCTGCCACTTGTAGGTGACCTTGACCGGCTGAAAGCCGCCGGCGGGTTCCTTGTAGTCCACGTCGATGCGCAGGGTGAAGAGAATCGCGACGGTGTTCTGTGTGCCGGCGAAGCGCACGAGCACTTTCTTCGCACCCGCGGGAACGTCGGTGCAGACCGCGCCGAAGACGCCCTGCTGCGTTGGTCCGTAGCCGGGAGAAGGCGTCTTGCCGATAGACTTGAAGGTCTTGCCGCCGTCAAAGCTGACCTGATATTCCCACGTGTCCGCCGCGTTGCGCGAGCGGTAGTACGACTCGATGCGCACGCGCGTAATCTCGCCGGGCGTTTCGATGGGGAAGGTCGCGGTGCCGCTCGCGCCTTTCAGGCTGATGCCGCCATTCTCGAGTGCGGTGTTGACGAGTTCCGGCTTGAACTGCGCCGCGAAGACCTGCTTGTCCTTGTAGCCCGGGTTGAGCGTCGGTTCGACGGTCACGGTGCCTTCGGCCGGACCCGCGCTGAAGGTCAGCGTGTTCTCACCTTGATCGAAAGCCGGGAGCGGGCGCTGCGAATGCTGGATGTCGTGGCTGACCTTGAGCGCATCGAGCCCCGTGCCGGCGCCCTTCAGGGTCACGCGCAACTGGTAGTCGTAGCGCCGGAAGCAGAGCGCAGTCAGATCGACTTTCTGCGCCGCGGCATCTTTGTATGTGCCGACGTCCTTCCATTCGTTGCCGTTGCAGTCCGAGAACTGGACGGCGACCGAGCCGTCCTTACCAACGACAGGGGTGAATTCGAGCGTACCGCTCAGGTACACGTAGGAGCTGGGCATGCGGAAAACCAGCACGCCGTCCTTGGCGCCATCTTTGACCTGCACCGCGGCCTTCGCGCCTTCGCTCTTCGTCTGGAGGTTGTCGGCCGTCAGCGCGCCGAGGCGGAACGAGCCGTCGGCCAGCGGCAGATTGTATTCAAGCGTGCCGTTGCCGACGCGGCCCGGAGCCAGGTCGCCGGCTTTGGCGCAGTATGCAAAACTGCCTTCGCCGATCTTGGCTTTCAGCGCGCCGGGTTCACCGCGGTCCTTCAAGGTCATATTTACGTGCAGGCCCTTGTTCGACCAGTTGCGCGTGAGCTTCTCGCCTTTGCGAAGCTGATTGTTGACCTGGTAGCCTGTTGAGTAGCCCGGTTCCCATTGGAAAGGCGTCCCGCCGCCGCCGTCATATTCCTGCATCGTCGAGTACCAGCCGTGCGTACTGGCCGGAAGCCAGCCTGAATTGGAATAGGCGGGGCTCTTGACAAGCCATTCCGGACCGCGCTTCCAGCCTTGCCAATTGTCAGCCTTCTGAAAGTCTCCAAGCTTGGCGTCGTTGCCCTTCAGGTCGGGGTGCGTGGCGAACCAATCGAGCACCGCAGTCTTGATCTCTTCGACGCTCGCGGCCTTCCCGTCGGTCTTGGGAAAGTAGCAGATCAGCGACGCGTCATAGAGATGCCAGGCATTGTCGTGAAAGATTTCCGGGACCACGTGACGGTTGATCGTATAGCCCCGCGCCTGCATGCCGATGTAACGCGTCAGCGTTTCGGTGTGCGCCGTGGCGATGCCGCAGTAGCTGTAGCCATACACGTTGAAGATCTTCATCGTGTCGGCGAGGTGCCCTTCCGGGTGGATGAATTCGTAGGGCGGATCGTCCTGGTACTGGTGCTGCCAGATCGACTTCCAAATCGTCTGCGCCTTCTGCTCTTCGCTCATGTCGTCTTTAATGTAGGACTTCTTCCACGCCGCGAGGCTCGAGACGTCGGGGATCTTGTTCGAGAGCACCTTCACGAAGCTCACGACCCCCACGGGCCGGTTCGCATTCGCCGGGGTGCCGCCGGTGTCGGCGACTTCGCCACCCAGTGCCAGGCCAGCATAGGCCAGCGTCAGACCGGCTACGAAACTCATATAGAAGGAATGCTTGTGCATGCTCGGTCCCCTGGGTCCTCTTACGCCCTATAAGAGGAAGTCCCTGCGGGGAATCATTCGCGGAAAGCGCACGAGTTCTCTCCTCTGCACGTGCAATTATCCCGCTGGCAGAGAACGAGTTGCAAGATTAACGCGGCTTGTATTTTCTTCAGAATGGCCGGACTGCCGGGAAGACAAACGATTAGTCCGCAAATTCCATGGCGATGCTCTTCATCAACGGCTTTTCAACGCAGTGAACCGTAAACGTTTCATCCGGCTTGTGCGCGATCAGGACCTGCTCTTTAGGCTGGCCAGCCTCTTCCCATTTGTATGTAATCTTGATCGGCCGAAAGCCGCCGCGCGGTTCTTTGTAGTCGGCATCGATGCGCAGATTGAAGATCCCCGTTGCGTTGTGGGTATTCCCGGCAAAGCGTACCCAGGCTTTGCGCGTGCCGGGGGGCAGATCGCCGAAGGTCCAGGCCAGATGATGGCTGACCTGCGGTCCCGCCGCCCGGGCGACGGTCTTCCACGAAATCCCGTCGTCGGTGGAGAGCTGCACGTCCAGGCCATCCTGCGCATCGCGAACTCGGTAGGCCAGCGAGACGCGCAGGCGTTCCATGTCCGCGGGGGTTTCGATCGGCATGGCCAGGCTGCCCGACTTGTTCCAGCCCTGAATGAAGAGATTGGGCGGCCCCATATTTTCGACCACCGGATGGAAATCCAGGTAGGTCAGTTGCCGCGCGCGCTGTTCGAGGCTGGTTGCGCCTTCAACGGTGATCGTGCCTTCGGCCGGACCGGCGCTGAAATGCAGCGTGTTGTCGCCCTTCTCGAATGCCGGGAGCGGGCGCTGGGAATGCTGGACATCGTGGATCAGGTGCACGCGGTTTAAGCCCGCGCCGCCCATGAGCGTCAGCTTGAGACGGTAGTCGTAGCGCCGCAGAAGGTACTGGTCGAGCTTGAGGGCGTGCGCGCCGGGCGTGTCGAGGCGCGCGAGTTCGGTCCAGTCGAGGCCGTTGTTGTCGGAGTAGGCCACGCGCACCTGCGCGCCTTTACCCGCGGCCACATCCAGATCGAGCGTTCCGGTCAGGTACACGTAACTGGAAGGCATGCGCAGGACCAGCGTGGCGTTTTTAGCGGCGTCCTTTGGATGCAGCGCGGGTTTCTGGCCGTCGTCGGAGGTGCAGGCCAAGTTCTCCGCAGTGAGCGCGCCGCCGCGGAATTCGCCCGACGCCAGCGGAACTTCGTATTCGAGCACGCCGTTGCCGACACGGCCCGGCGCGATGTCGCCGAACTTCGGCGCGTAGCGCAGGAATTCCTGGCCGATCGGCGTCTTCAGCGCCCCCGGCGCGCCGCCATCGAGCATATTCACATGCAGGCCCTTGTTCGACCAGTTGCGCGTCAGCTTCTCGCCTTTGCGCAGCTGAATGTTGACCTGGTAACCCGTCGTGTAGGGGTATTCGTACACAAAGCCGCTGTTGCCTTCGGCGAGCGGATTGCGGCCGTCGTAGTGTTGCATCGTGTTGGACCAGCCGTGCGTGCCCGCCGGCAACCAGCCGTTTTCGTCGTAATTGTTCCCCGCGGCAAGCAGTGCCGGGCCCTTGCGCCAGCCGCCATTGCGCCCGAAGTGATACAGCTTCTCGCCGTTGCCGAAAAATTCGGGGTGGCGGTCGTACCAGTCCTTGACCGCGCGCATCAGATCGTCGACCGAAGCCGGATCGCCGTCGGGATTGGGGAACCAGTTGATCAGCGAGGCGTCCAGCATGTGCCAGCGCCCGCCCCACTCCAGTTCCGCAACGCAATCGATGTTCAGCGCCCAACTGCGCGCGTTGAAGCCCGCATGCCTGGCAAGCGCCAGCATCATCCCCGCGTGCATGCTCGCGAAACCGTAGCCATACACATTAAAGGCCTTGATCGGGTCCTGTGGGACTCCTTCCGTGTCGAGGTACTCGTTGGGCGGGGAATCCTGGTGCACGTGTCCGACCACGCTTTCCCAGATCTTGAGCGCCTTTTCGCGCGGCGTCATGCCATCCTTTAAATACGCATGCTGCCAGGCGTCGAGGCTCGAGACATCCGGTACCTTGTCCGAGACGATTTTGACGAAGGAGACGATGCCGACCGGCGGCGGTACTTTGGTGATCACCACCCGTCCGCCGGGAAGTTCCAGCGCGCGCAAGCCGTGGGGGGCGAGGGCCGTGTTCAGGCTTTCGCGTGTCAGTGCGGGTGCGACCGGGACGGTCATGTCGTCACGGACCAGTGCGGAACTGTAGATCAGGTTGATGCCGCTGGTGCGCAAGTCATCCAGCGCGGCGCCGAGCGGGCGAGTCTCCGCCGCGCCGAGCGCGCCGAGGCAGAATAGAAGGAGCGTGGCCAGGAGCGCGCGCAAGGTCATGGTCCCTTCGATTGTATGGAGAGCGGGCTACTGCGCTACCTACGGCTGCGCTTCGATGACCAGCGTGGTGCCTTCAAAGCGGTGCGTCAGACCGCAGGCCGGAAGGACCGTGTCGAGCGCTTCAGCCGCGCCCAGCCCGGTCAGCGTGCCATGCACCTGCGCCGCGGAAAGTTCCTTCTCGCCCACGCCGTTGAGCTTGAGCGTCCAGCCGCCTTCGCGGCAGGCCCAGTCGAGGAACTGGCGCGCGGATTTCCCTTCGAGCGCGAACGGCGGCGCGACCGTGCCCACCCAGTCCCAACTCGAGTCACCAGCGATGAGCAGACCCTTGGTCACCGGGCCGGTTTTGGAAGCCGAGAGCTCCACGCCGGCTTCGGCGGCGAGTTTTTCCTGGCCATGCTGCAATTCGACTTTGCCTTCGCGCACCCGCACGCGCAATTTGGATTCCTTGGGCCCGGCGACGAGGCGCACTTCAAACTGCGTCGCCACGTCCTGCGTCACGCCAAGGGCGGTATGGACTTCGTAGCGCTCGCCGCGGCCTGCGCCGGGGGGCACATCGAGGTACACCGCGCCGCGTTCGAGGTCGAAGCTGTGCGCGCTGGTCAACGTGAGCCGCGTGCCACCGTCGAGGCGCACCGAAACGCCGTCGGCCATGGTAAAGGAAGCGCGCGCGCCGTCGGCGGTCTCGAGAACCTGACCGCCGAAGACTTCCGCGCCGCTCTGGAGCGGGGAGGCGCCATTTTTCTCGGCAAGGCGCACTTCGCCGACAGCGCGTTCAAGATGGCCCAGCGCAGCCTGGTTTACGGGCGCCACGGGTTTCTTGAAGAAATAAGGCACACAGATGACGGCGAGCAGCGCGGCAGCGGCCAGCGGGCCGGCCCAAACCAGGGCGCGGCGCCAGCGGTTGCGCTGCACCTTGCCACGCCATTCGGCGCGCACCGCCGCATGCACGCGCGCACGCGCCGCGGCGCTGGGGCTTTCCAGCGGGCGGGCGGTATCGACGAGCCGCGCGACAGATTCTTCGCGCGCGGGCTCATCGTGCGGTGTATGCGTTCCTGCCATGGTTCCTATTCCGTCTCCCAACTCATCTCAGTGTCCGCGTCGCCCCGGCAGAGCCGTTCGAAGACGCGGCGAAATTCATCGCGGGCCCGTGTCAGCAGAGATTCCGCGGCCTTCGCGCTCAGCTTAAGGCGCTCCGCGATCTCGACGACGCTCAGCCCATCCATGTACTTCCACGACAGCGCGTTGCCATAATGCGGAGGCAGCGTCGCCAGCGTCTTGCGCACCAGATCACCCAGCTCCTTGCGCTGCGCGATCTGCTCCGGCTGTCCCTCGGATTCTGACGCCAATAGATCGAGCGCCGAATCGAAGTCCAGATTTCCATCCGCGCCCGCAACCACCAACTCTGCGCGCTTGGGATTCCGCCGGCAGAACGCATGAATCTCGTGCCGGCAGAACGTACAGAGCCACGAAAACAGCGGCGCTTCGCCGCGGTAGGTGTCCAACTTGCGCACCGCCGCCACGAGCGTCGCCTGGGCCACCTCTTCGGCGGCTTCGGCGTCATCGCGCAATCGGACCAGGGCAAAGCGGAACAGGCTGGAAAAGTAGGTTTCGAAGAAGGACTCGAAAGCCCCTTCGTCCCCGGCCAGCATGCGCCGCACGAGCGCTATGTCCGTGCTCACGGTCGACCCCACGGTCGCTCCCGCTGCTGGTAAGAGGGTTCGAGGGAACTGCATCCTTCGCTGAATCTGGGTCACGATGGCCCCCAGGCCCCGTCTAAGATAGCGGGGAGCTTTAAGGACGGCGGAGTATTTTCAAAGGTAGTACACCGCTTCCGGCTAACAATTTGTCGATTACGATCCTGTAAAGCCTGCCTCTCGAATGGCCTCCCCCAGCTTAGGTCGTTAGTACAATTGGGGTTACAGACAGGTATAGACGACAAAATCATGAACTAAATGTCCGGACTTGACGTTAACAAGCCTCTAAAGATAGTAGGAAGTGTTGGGAATAGGTCCGTTGAGACAAATGCTCTGGGGAGAGCCAGCCGATGAAATTGCTTCGCTGCTTTGCGATTCTGTGCTTCGTATCCTCTTTCGTCCTGATCGCGTCCTCGCGCATCTGCGGTGATACCGTAGTGCTCAACGACGGCCGCGAGCTTGAAGGCGAGGTCGAGGAGGACGGCGACCAGCTCATCATCAAGAGCAAAGGCATCAAGACCAAGATCGACAAGTCGGAAGTAAAGGAAATCAAGAAAGCCGGCGGCGCACGCCAGGCGCTTGAAGAGAAGTGCACGGCGCTGGCCAAGTCCGACAAGGCCAAGGACGCCGACGCTTGGTTCTCGCTGGCGAACTTCGCCAAGGACCGCGGCCTCCAGAAGGAAGCCAACGACCTCTACAAGCGCGTGATCGAACTCAACACGGACCACGAAGGCGCGCGCGCCGCGCTGGGCCAGGTCCGCTACCTCGGACAGTGGGTTGATAAAGAGAAGGGCGGCGAAACCAAGTCGTCCGCGAACTCCAGCGCGCCGGTGGCGGTGGCTGTTGGCGGTGGACAAGCGCAAGCGGCTCCCGAACCTGCCGCGCAGATCGCCACAAAGGTTGAACTCGTTGTCTGCCCAAAGTGCGATGGCAACAAGGTCATCAAAGTCATCCCCGGCAAGTTCGCGGGCATGCCCTGCCAGTACTGCAACGGCACCGGCAAGATCAACCCGGCGCAGCAGCGCGATTCCTACGGCCGCCTGATCGTCAAAGGCTTCAAGCCCTGTCCGACGTGCGGCGCCACGGGCTTCTCCACGTGGGGCGATTGCGACAAGTGCGCCAAGAGCGAAAACCCGGGCCTGCTCAAGAGCATGTCCTTCGGCTGGCGCCCCTGCGACCGCTGCAACGGCACCACCAAGATTCCCGGTCTGCGCTGTAAGGACTGCGGCGGTTCCTGCATCGTGAAGGAATAGCCGGGCAGCCTTACGCGATACAATTCAGCCACCAAAAAAAACTCCGGGCTTTGCAGCCCGGAGTTTTTTTATTTCGCGTGCTCTGTCGCGGAAACCTAGCCCGCGGTGAGCTTCTTGTATTTGATGCGGTGCGGCTGGTACCCGGAGCCCAGCTCTTCCTTGCGCCGTTCTTCGTAGGCCTGGAAGTTGCCTTCGAACCAGCGCACCTTCCCGTCGCCTTCGAAGGCCAGGATATGCGTGGCGATGCGGTCCAGGAACCAGCGGTCGTGGCTGACCACCAGCGCGCAGCCCGCGAATTCCCCAAGCGCTTCTTCCAGCACACGCAGCGTATCGACGTCCAAATCGTTAGTCGGTTCGTCGAGCAGCAGCAGATTGCCGCCCTTCTTCAAAAGCTTGGCGAGCTGCAAGCGGTTGCGTTCGCCGCCGGAAAGCGTGCCGACTTTCTTCTGCTGGTCCGTGCCGCGGAAATTGAAGCGCCCCAGGTACGAACGCGAATGAATCCGCAGCTTGCCGAACTCCAGCATGTCATGCCCGCCCGAAACTTCTTCGAACACCGTCTTGTCGGCGTCGAGCGTCTCGCGGTTCTGGTCGACATAGGCCACGGAGACAGTTTCGCCGACCGTCAGCACGCCCGCATCGGGTTTCTCTTCGCCCACGATCAGGCGGAAGAGCGTGGTCTTGCCCGCGCCGTTGGGCCCGATCACGCCAACGATGCCGGCCTTGGGCAGATTGAACGCCATGTCTTCGAAGATCACGCGGTCGCCGTAGACCTTTTTCAGGCCTTCGGCGATCAGCACCTTGTCGCCCAATCGCGGTCCCGGCGGGATCTGCAAGTCGATGTCTTCGTCGCGCTGGTTGAATTCCTGTGCCGCCAGCTTGTCGTACGCCGCCAGACGCGCCTTGTTCTTGGCCACGCGCGCGCGGGGCGACAGGCGCACCCATTCCAGTTCGCGCTGCAATTTCTTGGCCCAGGCTTCTTCCTGCTTCTCTTCGACGGCGATGCGCTTCTGTTTTTGTTCAAGCCACGAGGAATAATTGCCTTCCCACGGAATCCCGCGGCCGCGGTCGAGTTCCAGAATCCAGCCCGCGACATTGTCGAGGAAGTAGCGGTCGTGCGTCACCGCCACGACGGTGCCCTTAAATTCCTTGAGGAAGCGTTCCAGCCACGCGACCGATTCGGCGTCCAAATGGTTCGTCGGTTCGTCGAGCAGCAGCATGTCGTTCTGCTGCATCAAAAGCGCGCACAACGCCACGCGGCGGCGCTCGCCGCCGGAGAGCTTCGTCACGTCGGCATCGGCGGGCGGCAGGCGCAGCGCGTCCATCGCGACCTCCAGCGTGCGGTCGAGCTCCCAGCCGTTGCTGGTGTCGATCTGCTCCTGAACCTTGGCCTGTTCTTCGAGCAGCTTCTCCATGTCATCCGGAGACAGATCGGTGCCGAGCTTCTCGTTGATCTCGTCGAAGCGCTTGAGCAGCTTGCGCACGTGCCCGACGGCGACATCGAGCTGGCCCATTACATTCTTGGTCGGGTCGAGCTGCGGTTCCTGCGACAGGAAGCCGATGCGCGTCCCGTTCAACGGGGCGGCTTCGCCTTCGAAATCCTTGTCCACGCCGGCCATGATGCGCAGCAGCGTCGACTTGCCCGCGCCGTTCGAACCCAGGACGCCGATCTTCGCGCCAGGATAGAAGGAGAGCCAGATGTCTTTGAGCACCGCCTTTTTGTCGTGAAAGCGGCTGATGCCCTTCATCGTATAAATGAACTGCGCCATGGGTCGAAAAATCCTCGGGAGACGCGGTAGCTATACGTCCAATTGCCCTGGGAGCCAATCGCAAATCACGCCGCGGCCCCGGGGACTTGTGCGAATTTGCGCTTAAGCGTAGAGTTTCCGTAACCGCGTTTTCGGTCCCACATATTGGAGCGCCCGCCATGTTCCTGAACTCGCTGCCGCAAAGCCAGAAGGTGGCCTTTCTCGCGCTCGTCCGCGACTTCGTGCGCGTCGACGAAAAAGTTTCCGAGACAGAAATACAATCGCTCGAAGTCATGTGCCACGGCATGGGCCTGGACCCAAAAATGTGGATCGAGAAGCGCCCGCGCGCGGAATGGTTCAAGCAGATCGAAGGCCGCCCGGCCCGCGTCGCGGTGCTCTTTGAACTCCTGGGCCTCGCCTTCGCCGACCACGACTTTGGCGCGCTGGAACGCGCGTTCATTCAGGAAGCCTGCGCGGAATGGGGCTTCAGCGAAGAAGACCTGAAGGAATTCGCGAACTGGGTCGAACGCCACATGGCGCTGGTCGCCGAAGCGCAACGCCTGATGAACAAGATGCACACTTAAGAAACCGTTACCACTTCACGCCTTCGGGCGCCATTTCCGCGCGCGAGACCAGCCGATCAGATGGATTTAAGGTTCGCCGGCGATTTCGAAGACATTGCCGTCTGGATCGCTCATGCGGAAGAAGGCAAAACCCGGCTCGACCTCCTGATACTTCACGGGCATCTTTACGCCAGCCTTCTGTAATTTTTCAAATGCGGCGCGAACCCCGCCTTTAACGTCAAAGCAAACCGCGACATCAGTTTCCTTGGCGGGAACCGTTTCACGTTTCGTGTATCCGCCCTCGATGAAAATCCGGACTCCGCCGCCCTGCAGCACGATCCCGGACCCCATTTTTTCGCTGAACTCAAACCCAAGCTGGTCCGTATAAAACGCTTTCGATTTATCCAGATCGGACACGTACACAATGATTGAACACATTTCTTTAAATTGAATCGTCGGCATAATTCTAAACCTCCATCTAGATGGCGTGTCGAAGAATTCAGCCTTATGTGAAGATCGATCAAAGTCAAATTTAAAGGCGCGGGTGAACTCCGCATTGTGCTGATCGGTTAGAATGAAAACCATGTTCACGCGCGGGCCTTCGGGGTCAGCGCCGCGGGTTCCACCACAATCGCGTCGCCGGCGGGTTTGAGTTTTGGGTGCGGCAGTTCCGGATATCCGGTGCGCGGCTCGATGTAGGTCCGGAATAAAATGTCGAGCGGCGGGCACGTCACCGAATAATTGCCGCGCGGCTCGTGGAAGTGGTGCTCGTAGTGGCAGCCCTTCCACCAGCGGTACAGCCGGGCGTTGCGAAAAAATCCCGGCAGCCATGCGTCGTGATGCAGCAGCGCATGCGCGAGTTCGTACACGATCACGATGTGCCAGAACATCCCGCCCCAGCCCAGCAAAACGTAGCGCCAGTCGATCCAGAACATCAGCGGACTGAAGAGCGCCAGGACGCCGACGAAGAAATAAATATCGAGGCGCGGATCGA
>Ga0265314_10000270_pt1 | contig 76077 bp, 69 predicted proteins | sample 4126metaG_FD_203106 | JGI IMG/M metagenome (GOLD analysis project Ga0265314, IMG submission 203106) | Rhizosphere microbial communities from Carex aquatilis grown in University of Washington, Seatle, WA, United States - 4-1-26 metaG | ecosystem: Host-associated > Plants > Roots > Rhizosphere >...
CCGCCAGCCTGAGCGTCAACGCCACCAGGTTCACCGTCGGGTTTGCGGCGCCGTAGTTAGGGTACACGGCGCTTCCCGCCACGAACAGGTTGGCGATGCCGTGCACCTGGGAATTGGCGTCCACCACACCCTTGCGCGGATCGACATGCATGCGTGCCGTGCCCATGTGGTGGTTACCCCAGTCCATTCCGTCGAGCCATTCGCTGCGCGTCTTCAAATTCAGGCGGAGCATTCCGGTACGCGATGCCAGAAGCTGGCGGCCGAGCTCCTTCAGCGTTTCGCGGAAGCGGGCGAAGTCGGAATCGGCAATACGCATGTGCAGTTTCGACTTCGGCATGCCAAGCGCGTCGCGCTCGTCGCTCAGCGTGATGCGGCGGTCAGGGTCGGGCGTCATCTCCATGCCGCAGCCGAGCGAGTACGTCGCCGCGTCGTCCGCGTTCACGCCCAGCGCCGCGGCGGTTGTGGCGACGGCCGCTTTGCCGAGATCGTCGAGCTCGGTCTTATTCTCGATTGTGATCGAAGAGCCCATCACCGCGCGGGCGCGGCGGAAAGACTCGCTCGGAAACAAACCGGCGCGCACGAGGACGCCGTGGATAGTCTGCGATTGAGTGTAATAGGACGCAAGCTGGCCATCGAACAACACGAGCGTCGCGGTGTCGCGCGGAATGGGATGATCGGCGAAGAAGCGCCCCACCATATCGTGGTCGTTGCCGACTCCGGCGGGGTTCACATCGTTGGAGGCCAGCATCAGCCGCGCGATTTCGATTGCGCCTGTGCCGAGTACGACAGCCTTCGGCTTGATCGAGAACTTCCGCCCCGAGAGCGTTGCGACATCAACTTGATTGATCTTCTTTCCTGTCGCATCCAGCCCCAGCCGCGTCGCGTTGGCGTGCAGGTAGACGCTGAGGCGGGGCAGGCGCTTGAGGTCTTCGGCATAGCGGTCGCCGAAATGGGTCGGCAACTGGCTATTGCGCATCTTGCTGAACTGGAACCATCGCGTGATCATGCCGCCCTCGCCGAGCGGAAGCATGGGCCCCACCGGCAGTGCCAATTTGTCGAGGCGGTCGTAGAGCAGCGGCCCTGCCTCGCACAGCGTGTGGGCGCGTGCGAAATAGCGCTCGATTTCTTTGCGTCCGAACGGCCATCCCGAGTGAGGCAACCAAGTGCGCTCCTCGAAATCGAGCGCATCGAGCGGGCGGCTCCAGCCGCCCCAATGGTTCGAACTGCCGCCGAGATAGCGCAGTCGCGTGGCTTCGAGCGAAAGATAGGGCGCCCCGACCTTGGAGCCGTCGTACAGTGCCTGGGTCTTGGCGTCGAACGTCATGCCGCCGCTTTCCAGCAGCACGATGCGCAGCGGCGTGCTGGCAAGCGTCAACGCCAGCGAAATCCCCACGGGGCCGCCGCCGACGATCACCAGATCGGGTGTCAGGACTGTGCCCGCAGGAACATTGCGGGCGTCGATGAATGCACTCAATGCGCTTGCCTTTCGATGGGCTGCTGACCGCTGCAAGCCTCGGTCAGGTTAACGTGTCCGGGTCGTTGAGATCTTGTCAAAGGTGTGTCTGAACCGCCCTCACGGCCCATTTCAACGACTGTAATGGCCTGCGGTTGCAGCGAAATGCAAGAGCGATAAATGCCTCAGCCAAACAGCGGCATTTCCCTGGCATTTCGTGCGGCGGCTGTGGCGGCGAGCGGGTGCCGTGCCGTGTTAAGGTCTTTTCATTGCAAAGGCGCGGTCGGAAGCGGATCTTGACTGTTTCAACGCTCGCAATCACCAGAATCGCTTCACGGCTAACGCCTTGCCGGAACCTGATTTGAAGTAATGTTCAAGTTCGCGCGCTTTCGCTTCCGTTTCAACGGCCACGTAACATTTGAGTTTCGCCGGGAGAAGACGTTTTGTGGAGGCAACGTGCCCAGCTTGGTGCGATGCGAAGCGTCGCTTCAGATCGTTTGTCGATCCAACGTATATGCTGTCGTTGTTGAGCTGGAGGAAATATACGTACCACGTGGCAACGGCCTCCCTGCGCTGAAGCTTCGGGAGGCACCCTACGCTGATTTCAGAGTGGGAGGCCTGCCACCCGAAGCTGCGCAGCAGCGTAGGGTGGTGGAGCCAAGCGGGATCGAACCGCTGACCTCCTGCATGCCATGCAGGCGCTCTCCCAGCTGAGCTATGGCCCCGACTGTGCTCCCGGTTTGGGGACCGGAAGGAAATACTCTAGCGCTCGTCCTTCTCGATGTCCGCGTCGATAATGCCGCTGACATCGTCTTCGTCTTCCTCGACTTCCTCAAGCAGGCCGTCGTCTTCCTCTTCGTCTTCGACCTCTTCGTCCACGATCTCCTCGATCGCGGCCTCTTCGCCCTCGACGACTGACATGCCGGCGGCCGGCTCGGGTTCTTCCGGAGCGACCTCTTCCTCTTCTTCGTCGTCCCCGGCGGGGATCACCAGAGCAGGCTCACCGGCGATCGGCTCGACGATGGCCTCTTCTTCTTCCTGCTCCTCGACCTCTTCCTCCTGCTCCTCGTCCTCGGTTTCGGCGACGGGCGCAACGGCGGCTGCGGGCTCAGGCTGGCGCGGACGGCGCTGCTTGAACATCGTTTCGGGCTCGAATGCGAAAGCGCATTTCGGGCACTCGATGGGCCGCTTGGAGAGATCGTAAAAGCGTGCGCCGCAACTCGGGCAAACACGTTTCGTTCCGAGATCCGATTTGACCAATTCCATATATCCTGCGCGATGAGCCGTTTGTGGAGGCCGCGTCGTTTGCCACGGTTGACCCGGACTGTCAAAGCCCAATGGGCCGGCCGTCAAAGTCCTTGACCGTGGCGGCCATTCCGTTAGGCAATCGAGGTTGGTTATGCCGGAACACCCCATGTCCGCCTCCGCCGCTGCCCGCCCTCTGAAAGCGCGCCGTTCCGGCCCTTTACAGGGCGTGGCAGCCGTTCCGGGCGACAAATCGATCTCACACCGGGCGTTGATCCTGGGCGCCCTGGCGCTGGGCGAGACCAAAATTACCGGCCTGCTCGAGGCCGAGGACGTGCTGAACACGGCCGGGGTGGTGCGGGCATTTGGCGCCCGGGCGGTCCGGGTCGGTGCTGGCCAATGGCACGTCAATGGCACGGGCGTCGGCGGCTGGGGGGAGCCCGCGGATGTCCTCGATTTCGGCAATTCCGGCACCGGCTCGCGGCTGGTGATGGGTGCGATGGCGACCACGCCGGTCACCGCCGTGTTCACCGGCGATACCTCGCTGCGTAAGCGCCCGATGGGCCGCGTGCTGGAGCCGCTGACGCTGTTCGGCGCCGAATACGAAGCGCGCGCGGGCGGCTTAATGCCGCTGACGCTGAAGGGCGCCGCGCAGGCGATCTGTGTGAATCACAAGGTTGCGGTCGCGTCCGCCCAGGTGAAATCCGCGATGCTGCTGGCGGCGCTGAACGCGCCCGGCCGCTCGCGCATCTCGCAAGCGACACTCACGCGCGATCACACCGAACGGATGCTGGCAGCCTTCGGCGCCGAGATTTCGGTCGAGCCGCTGCCCGAGGGCGGCGAGGCAATCTCATTGATGGGTGAGGCCGAGCTGAGGGGCACGCCCGTCGACGTTCCGCGCGATCCTTCGTCGGCCGCCTTCGCGATCGTGGCGGGACTGATCGTTCCGGATTCAGAAATTACGATTCCCGCGGTGCTGCTCAACCCGCGGCGCAGCGGCTTGATCGACAAGCTGCGGGAGATGGGCGCGCGGATCGACATCTCCAACGCCCGCGAAAGCGGTGGTGAGACGATCGGCGATCTGGTTGTGCACGCCTCGGCGCTCAAGGGCATCGAAATTCCGCCGGATCGCGCGCCGGCGATGATCGACGAATATCCCATTCTGGCGGTGGCATCCGCCTTCGCCGAAGGGCCGACTGTGATGCGCGGCTTGGAAGAATTGCGCATCAAGGAAAGCGACCGGCTGGCTGCAATCGTCGCCGGGCTTCGCGCCGGCGGTATCGCGGTGGCGGAATTGGAAGACGGCATGATCGTCGAGGGACGCGGGGCGGATGGCGTTCCCGGCGGCGGCAATGTCGCGACCCACATGGATCACCGCATCGCTATGTCGTTCTTGGTGATGGGCCTGGCGTCGCGCAATCTGATGAGCGTGGACGACGTATCGATGATCGCCACCAGCTTCCCGCAATTCGAAGAGCTGATGCGCCACCTCGGCGCGCAGTTCGAGACTGTGACGTAGGGCTCAGGTAGCCTCAAACACTCATTGTCATCCCCGGCCGGAACGGCGCGTAAGCAAGATTATGCCCCGACTATTCCTTTGGCGCCGACCGGGTTATAATGCCGCCATGGCACCCAAACCCGCACCCGCAGTCGATCAAGACGCCCACGACCACGCCGAATTTCTCGCCGCCGTAGACGAGGGTCTCGCCGATGCCAAGGCCGGGCGCACTGTGCCTTATGAGAAAATCCGACGCTGGCTTCTGTCGTGGGGCAGTGACAAGGAATCGCACCCGCCCAAATGTCCGTGAATTTCACGCGCCGGGCATTGCGCGATCTCGCCAATATCCGGACCTACATCGCAGACGACAATCCCCGTGCCGCCTCGCGCATGGCCGTTGAGCTCATCGCGGCTTGCGACCGGTTGGAACATTTTCCGGAGCGCGGGCGACCTGGATTGCGGCGTGGCACCCGCGAGCTTACGACCGTTTGGCCCTATGTAATCGTCTATCGCGTCGTCCGCACGAACATCGACATTCTCTCCATTTGGCATGGCGCACAGGATCGGCACCGTTCATGAGCATCGTCATCGCCGTCGATGGAACTGCCGCGTCGGGCAACGGTACGCTGGCGAAAGCAATGCCCACTACCGGCGCTACGGTAAGCGGTTCAAACTGACCAAAATCACGTCGTTCGTCCGTAGCGGGATTTCGCGGTGGAAGACGCCATCTGCGCCGACTTTGACCACGGCTTCCGTCTCGGGCCTGTCGGCGGAAAGCCGTTGCAGCTCTGCAATTTGCGCCGGTGTCAAATCGTTGGGCAGGCCCCAGGCGATATATTGCGAATAGGCGTCGTTGGCCTTGAACCCGGTGCGATGCAGGCTCAGCCGGTAGGTGCCCGGCAGTAGCGAAGTCACTTTCAGGTCGATGGGGGCGAGCGGCGTTGCGGGATGCAGCTTGCGATAATAGGGGCGGTTGCTCTCATTCTGGTCGGGCGTCGTGTAATTCCAAATCAAGCCGGCAAAGTTTCCGCCATCGCGCGTCAGCCACGATTCTGAATCGCTGTTGCGCAACTCCTGCGGCCCCAATTCGTTGAGATATTTGTAGGCGAAGAACGACGCCTTGCGGATACCTTCGCGGTTGATCAACCCGAAGCCGCCGTGGAACGACGCGGGCGGCGGTCCAGCTTCCTCGAACAAATCCGTGTAGGTCCAATAACTCATCGATTGGACCGAGGCTTCGGTCTTTTTCAGCTTGTCGAGAATGAAGGGCGCGCTGAGGTAGGCGTCGTGAATCGGATCGCGCGGATTGTAGCTGGTGCTCCATTCGGTGAAGTGAACCGGCAGGCCGGGCATGCTCGACGCATCCACCCGCGCACGCACTCTCAGAACATCGCCGGAGATGGAGTCCGGCTTGGGCGATAGTTTGTTATCGTCCTGGCCCTTTTCGTCAAAGAAGCCGCCGTCGACGCCATAGGTATGCGTGGTGATGAAGTCGACCGGCACGCCGACCTGCTTGGCATGACCGACGAACTCCGGCACCCAGGCGGCGCCCGCCGTGGACGGCCCGCCAACCTGCAAGGCGGGATCGACAGCCTTGATGGCACTTACGGTCGCGTCGTAGAGCTGGAAATAGGCCTTCTGATCGCCGTCGGTCCAGAACCCGTCAAGGTTCGGTTCGTTCCAAACCTCGAATTTCCAGTTTGCGACTTCCCCCTTGCCGTAACGCTGTTCGAGGTTGCGGGTGAAGGAGGCGATGAAGTCCGCCCACTTGCCGTAATCCTTCGGCGGCGAACCGTTGCCCTTCCAGTAGAAGATCGTCTTGTCGTGTGACGCCAGATCGTGCGGCATGAACCCGATCTCGACGAACGGCTTCATGTTTGTTTGCAGGATCGCGTCATAGACCGCATCGATCTTGGTGAAATCGTAGACCGGTTTGCCGTTCTCCTCGCGATAGGCGTTCATGTCGTCGTGGAAGATGCCGTGGAAGCGGATGTATTTGAACCCCAGCTCCCCATGGGCAAGCCACAAATGCTCGAGATTTGTGGGGCGCAACAGAATGCCGGGATGATCGGCGCCGACGCACAATTTCCAGAACATGTCCCGCGCGCCCTTCACGTCCGCCATATCGGCGGTGATCGCGCGTGCCGACGGCTGCGCTTTGACCGGCGCACACAACAAAGCGGTGGCCAATGCTGCGGTGACGAAACAGGCAATTTTGCGTTTGGACATCGGGGCCCTCATTTTGCACAACCATTGGCGCAAGCGTTGGCGACGCGCACGTGTAACGGATATTCAGCTGCATTCCGAGTGCGAAGCGTCAAGCCATTTGGTATTGGCATCCCTTGAGTGCGGAACTCAAGATCTATGCGCAGAACTCTAGAACCATGATAAAGAACCTCGTGGCGCGTGAGATTCCAGTGCAGATTACTCTCATGATATTATGCTCTCCTCTGTCGCGGACTGGATACATTCACTCATGACACCCATCGTCATCGCCGTCGACGGAACTGCCGCCTCGGGCAAGGGGACGCTGGCGAAGCGTCTCGCCCGCCATTTTGGGTTCGCCCATTTGGACTCCGGCTCGCTCTACCGTCTCGTCGCGCATGGCGTGCTCGAGGCCGGCGGCGATCCTGCGAACGAGGCCGACGCGCTGGCCGCCGCTTGCGCCATTGATCCTTCTCGCGCCGCCGATCTCGCGATCCGCACTGACCGCATCGGCGCTGCCTCCTCGCAGGTCGCTGCGATCCCGTCCGTGCGCGAGGCGCTCAAGGATTTTCAGAGGGATTTCGTCACCCATCCCCCAGGCGGCGCCCCCGGCGCTGTGGTGGACGGGCGCGACATCGGCACGGTCATTGCCCCCGACGCCACCGTAAAACTGTTCGTCGATGCCCGTCCGGAGGTCCGCGCCCATCGCCGCTTGCTGGAACTGAGCGGCATGGGGATAAACCGCGACGAAGCCGCGCTTCTGGCCGAAATCGTGGCCCGCGATGCGGCCGATATGTCACGCGTAGTTTCGCCCTTGAAGCGGGCGGACGATGCGTTCTTGCTCGATACATCCGATTTGGCTATAGACGCCGCGTTCGCGGCAGCCCTCGCGCTGGTCAAACCCGGTGTCGAGAACGCGCTCAAGGCCCGCCAAGGGGGTTAGGAGACCCGGCGGCGCCTCATCGAGCAACCTCGAACTTATCCGAAACAAACACCGCCTTGCGGGCGCGCGCCCGCATGGAAGTCCGCCGGAGCGATCCGGCCGGCACGCCCGTACAACCCAGAGGAATTAATGGTCCGCCACCAATCCACCACCGTCATCCGAGACAAGTCCCTTGCCAGCCCGGGCCGCGACGATTTCGCGACCATGCTCGAAGAGAGCTTCATCACCCAGTCGCCCGCCGAGGGCTCCGTCATCAAGGGCAAGGTCGTCGCCATCGAGAACGACTTCGCCATCGTCGATGTCGGCCTGAAGACCGAGGGGCGCGTCAGCCTCAAGGAATTCTCGATGCCGGGCGTGCCGGTCACCGTGAAGATCGGCGACGAGGTGGAAGTCTATCTCGAGCGCGTCGAGAATGCGCTGGGCGAGGCGGTACTGTCGCGCGACAAGGCGCGGCGCGAGGAAAGCTGGGTCCGTCTCGAGCGGGCGTTCAACGAGGTGACCCGCGTCACCGGCGTGATCTTCGGGCGCGTCAAGGGCGGCTTCACCGTCGATCTAGACGGCGCCGTGGCGTTCCTTCCGGGCTCGCAGGTGGATGTGCGCCCGATGCGCGACGTCGGACCGCTGATGAACCAGCCGCAGCTGTTTCAGATCCTGAAGATGGATCGCCGCCGCGGCAACATTGTGGTATCGCGCCGCGCCGTGCTGGAAGAGCGCCGCGCCGAAGAGCGTACCTCGCTGGTCGCCAGCCTGCAGGAGAAGCAGGTGGTGGAAGGCGTGGTCAAGAACATCACCGACTACGGCGCGTTCGTCGATCTGGGCGGCGTGGACGGCTTGTTGCATGTCACCGACATCGCCTGGCGGCGCGTCAGCCATCCGACGGAAGTTCTGAGCGTCGGCCAGACCGTCACCGTGCAGATCATCAAGATCAACCACGACACTCAGCGCATCAGCCTCGGCATGAAGCAGTTGCAGACCGATCCGTGGGAAGGCGTCGCGGTGAAGTATCCGCCGGGCGTCAAGTTCAAGGGCAAGGTAACCAACGTCACCGATTACGGCGCCTTCGTGGAACTGGAGCCGGGCGTCGAAGGCCTGGTCCATGTCAGCGAGATGTCGTGGGTCAAGAAAAACGTCGCGCCCTCGAAGATCGTCATTCCGGGCTCGGAAGTGGACGTCCAGGTGCTGGAAGTCGATTCCAACAAGCGGCGCATTTCGCTCGGACTCAAACAGACCCAGGACAATCCGTGGCAGGTCTTCGCCTCGACGCATCCGGCGGGCACAATTGTCGAAGGCGAGGTCAAGTCGATCACCGAGTTCGGCCTGTTCGTCGGCGTTGCCGAAGACATCGACGGCATGGTCCATCTCTCCGATCTGTCGTGGGACAAGCAGGGCGATGTCGCCGTGGCCGAATACACAAAGGGCCAGATGGTCAAGGCCAAAGTGCTCGATGTGGACGTCGAGAAGGAGCGCATCTCGCTCGGCATCAAGCAGCTCTCCGCCGATCCGATCGAGAAGGCCGGCCCGTTGAAGAAAGGTTCGGTCGTCACCGTGACGATCACTGAAGTGAACGATGGTGGCATCGAGGTCCAACTCGATGGTGGCGCGAAATCGTTCATCCGCCGCAACGATCTGGCGCGCGATCGCGCCGATTGCCGTCCGGAACGTTTCGGCGTCGGCAACAAGGTTGATGCACTGGTTACCAGCGTGGACAAGTCCAGCCGCAAGATCGGCCTGTCGATCAAGGCGCGCGAAATCTCCGAAGAAAAGGAAGCCGTTGCGCAATACGGCTCTTCCGACTCTGGCGCGTCGCTGGGCGACATCCTCGGCGCAGCCCTGAAGCGCAGCCGCAAAAAGGGCGACAAGGAAACCAAAGAAGATCACGACGACAAGGAAGAGGAAGAGAGCGAGGAGTAGTTCTCGCTGCTTCTAGCAAACAGAAAAAGGCGCGGCTCACGCCGCGCCTTTTGTACTTTCAGACCCTCCGCAGCACGAAATAAGGCTGGTTCAGCAACTCCGCATCGAACCCGGGATGGAGCCATGCCTTGTCCGGCGCGTCACGGAATTCGAAATAGTATTGCAGCGGGTAGGGCGAGTCCGTGTGGTCGGCAGGAATAGTCGCGCGATAGAGGCCGGTTTCGGCTGTCATCTCCGCACACGCCCAGCGCTCCGCCTGATTGATGTTTCGGTACCAGAGCCGCGCCGAGGAAAGCTTGCGGGCTATGGCGATTTTCAGCGCAACGTCCTCCTTCGGATGGAATCCTGTCGGCGGCGTATGGATACAGGCAATCGGCTCGCGCTTTTGGCCTCCAAGCGCCATCCTTGTGGCGGTGGCTATACGCGCGTTCGGGCTGTCTGTTGCCGCCGCAAGCTTCGCGTTCAACGCAGCAATATCCGCGTCGATCGCCGCGAGCCGGTCGGCCCATTGGCCGCGCTCCGAGAGTCTATTGCTCACGGAGAGATCACTGGCATAGACGCCTTTGGCCCGGTCCGCGATATGCGCAAAATGTTCGCGCGCACTGCGATAGGCGCCTACTGCTTCGGCCAATGCATTTCGGTCGCCCGTGCGCTCATGGATCGCATAAAGCACACCGCTGCGGAACTTCGCCGCGAAGAAATGGCCAAGTCCCGCTTGCATTTCGACATCGATCGCCAAGCGAAGGAAATCCACCGATTTCGGCTTACCCGCCTTGGCGAGATCGAGCTCGGTAGCCGCCGCGAAGCCTTCGAGCCACTGCGCCACATCCAGGGGCGAATACTTTCCACTGCGCTCTCCCAGCACTTCTCCCGCGAATTCGCTCATCGAGGAAAACAACTGCGGGTCCAGCGGGCTTACGTTCTGGAAGACCTTAGGCGCGGTCGTATCGCCGTAAGGATTGGGGTCTGGTTCTCCTGCCATTGGCTGGTTCCAATAAGCCTCGGGCCAGTAGGCGTCGCATGCGGCCGAAGGCAGATGCGCCGTGGTGACGATCGGCAGGATGCGGCTGGCATTAGCCAATGCAGATTCGAAGGCCTTCGCTTTGGCATCATTGCCGAAGGCGCGATGGAAGACGTCGGGATCGCTATCCGGATTGTACATTGTCCGCCCGAAAGTACGGTACCAATCCGTGTATTTTTCCCAGTCGAATTTCGGCTCCAAGCGATTCTCGGCGTACCCGCTGCGCGGGATGCCCGCTACGCCGGTTCCACGCCTGCCGCGAAATGTAAGCGGCTCCATCAAATCCGCGCCCGTCGAGCCGCTGAACGTGAACATCCTGGAATATGCCGCCGCGGTGTCGGCATTGCCCGATACCAATAGATGCTGCGTCCCGGGCCACACGCGATGGCGCACGGTGTACTTGCGGTCGTCGCGCAACAGGTCTGCATAGCCGTAGCGCGTGAAGCTGCGCGCGCCGGTGGACAGCGCCATCAGCCCGGAGCCCACTTTTCCCGCAACCGGCATCTCCAGCTCGCGGATTGCCGCCTGGTGATATGGCATGCCGAGATGTTCGGCTGAGAATTTCGGCGCCAAATTCACCGGCATTCCCGTTGCTAGCGCGGTGTCGATCATCTGGGCGTCTACACCTTTGGCGTGCAGATCAATTTCCATCTTGCGGCCGCAGCGCGTGACGCCATCGAACACCGTCTTCCAAAAATCGTAGCTTCCTTCGGCCACGCCGCTCTCGCCGTGAATGCGCAACGCCACCGACGAGACGGCCGGCAGCGCTTTCAGCAACGCCGTTAACGCGTCGCGGCAATAGGCGGCGTGGGTTTCCGGCGTCAGTCCATCAACCTTGTACTTGATGCCGTCGCGCGTTTCATAACCGTGCATCCAGATACCCAGCTGGAAATCCAGGCCATGAGCCACCGTCTGATCGCTGATGAAGCGTAGCGTCTGGAGGTTCCGGTCGCGCTCTGCGTCCGGCAGATCGGCGACGCGCACATCATATCCGGGCGCTGCGAGCAGGAAAGGATAGAGAAAGACGAAATAAGCGTCTTCGACATCCTGCATCATGTCGTAGCCGAGGCCAAAACTGAGATTGAATCTGTTGAAGCGCTGTCCGGCCAACATGCCCAGGTATTGCGGCCACATCGCGCGGTCATAGAACCACGGCTTGTCGTAGAGTTCGCTGGTGAACTGCCGCATCACGCTACGCACAAGATTGGCGGGCTGTTCCACGATGGGCTTTGCGATCTGCAATGCGGTGCCTGGCGCGAGGCGCACGCGGTCGGCGAGTTCCAGTAACGCATAAACCAACCCGCGCACATCGGCGCCGCAGGCCAGGATCGCCGGACGCCCGAGCAGCGTCCCTTGCAGAAGTGCCAGGCTCTCGGGCGCCGTCGGCATCGTAACCTGTGCAGCCTTCAGTGCCGCCGCCGCCACGGGCGCACGGCATCCCGAGACGATGATGCACAGCGAGTGAGGCTCCGCCTGCTGGGGGTACTCGTGCCGGGTAACCGTGAAACCTGCGCCGCTCAGAGCACTCTGCAATTCATGCGCGGCCCAGCGTGCCGCTCGCGCCGAGGCAACGGGATCGGAACCGTCAAGAACCAGTGAAATGACGCTTCCGGCGTTTGCCCAGGCCGGCGGCCCAACCGCGAATGCCGCGCCTGCCGCACCCGTCCGCCACAAAAACCCTCGACGATGGACGTGTTCGCTGTTGTTCATAACGTCTGCCTTTTCGGCGCTGCGTAGCGGCGATGGTGACGTTCTAGCAGGGGGGTGCTGGGATGATAACAGGCGTCTTCAGTGCTAGTCGCTGTTGGCCGCAATTCCCTTCCCCGCAAAAATGCGGGGGGAAGCCGCAAGTTTGCGCGGGGCCGACGCGATTATCGTTAAAACTTTGTTTATGTTGGCCGGGCCCGCGTCCACATTTCGTAGATGCGAGCGATCTGGTCCTTCCCGATGGAATCGGTGAGCGGCCCCGTGCCTATGCCAAAAACATCGCAACCGTCGTCGATCAATCGGCACGCCGTTTCGATAGCCAGCTCAGGCGTTTTTTCCCGTACGATATGATCCGTACCGGCGTGCTCATACTGGACAAACCATGCCATGAGCGGATGCTGAAGTTCGAGTGTCGCGATCTGCAAGGGGGGTTTTATACTCAGGTAGTGATCGGGGAGCTCTTGAAAAATGAGCAGACAGACAAGGTAAATTTATTGGGTAAATAGTTCGTTACAGCCGTGTCGTTTCTTGCCTCCCTTTCGAGGGAGAGACGGAAAGTTGACGCAGCGAGCATTCGGTGAAGGACAACGACGGTACTTCGATGACACCTCAATCGTCCTCGTCGGGAGGCTGAGGAGGTTCCTTCGCAGTGCGAAGAAAGCAGACCTTTGCGGACGCATCGCCCGGCCGGGGATGACAGCCCTGGGTAGGTTCGCCCCCGTCTTTCTTAGCATTTCGTAAACGACTGACCGCCTAGCATCGCCCCATGGCCCGGGCGTCCGTCATTTTCGGATTTGCTGCTGCGTTGGCGATGGTTTCCGTCGCTGGCGCGCCGGCTTTTGCGCAGGCGGCAGCCTCTGCGCCGCAGACCCGGTTCACACCGCCCCAGACACGCTACGCCACCCAACTCTCGCCGGCCGCGGACGATGCGTTGGTGGACGGCGCTCCGCTCGCCGCCGCTCCGCCGGTCGCCGCTCCGACGACGCCGGTCAGTGTCGTGCCCGAAAATACTCCGCCCACAAATAACTACCCACAGGCACAGGCCCAGCCGATACCTCAGTCGTCATTCCAGCCTCCGCCCCAGCCCGCGCCCCGCTACGCCACGATGGAGCAGCAGCCCGAAACCGTCCGCGTTGTAGGTTTGCGTCCGTCCGAGGATAGCACCGCCTACCGGCTCGGCGTCGGCGACAGGGTGCGCGTCACCGTCTTCAAGGAAGAGGATCTGTCCGGCGAGTTCCAGCTGGATAGCCAGGGCTTCGTGCGACTGCCGCTGATCGGGCCGGTGAGGGCGCTCGGCTTGTCGACCTACGGTCTTGAAGCCCGCATCACCGAGTCTCTCATCAACGGCGGCTATTTGAACGAACCGCATGTGAATGTGGAGGTCACGGCCTATCGCCCGTTCTATATCATCGGCGAAGTGACCAAGCCGGGCGAATATCCCTATGTGAACGCGATGTCGGCGCCGAACGCCATCGCGCTGGCCGGCGGGTATAAAGAAGGCGCCGTGGAATCCACGATCTATGTCCGCCATCTGGGCGAGCTCAGGGAGCACGAAGAGCCAGCCGACGATTCCACACGCATTCAGCCTGGCGACTTCGTGCGGGTGACCCGGTCGACCTATTGGTCGATCATGACGCTGCTTTCGCCGATCATCTCGCCATTGTCGACGGTCGCATATCTGCTGAAATAGGCTTCATTCCATTTTGGCGTTTTGGCGGATCGCCGCTAGAATGACGCCATGACACAAGTTCAGCCCAATACGACCGTCAAGGTCGGTTCCGTCGAAATCGGCAACGCCAAAAAGCTTGCGATCATTGCCGGTCCCTGTCAGCTCGAGAGCCGCGCACACGCCTTCGAAATGGCGTCGGCGTTGAAGGAGATGGCGGCGAAAGCCGGTGTCGGCCTGATCTACAAGACCAGTTTCGACAAGGCCAACCGCACGTCCGGCAACACCGCGCGGGGCATGGGGCTGGAACTGGCGCTTCCCATCTTCAAGGAAATCCGCGAGAAATTCGGTCTTCCCGTCCTGACCGACGTCCACGAGCGCGATCAATGCGCGGCCGTGGCCGACGCCGTGGACGTGCTGCAAATCCCGGCCTTCCTTTGCCGCCAAACCGATCTGCTGGTCGCCGCGGCGCATACCGGCAAAGCCGTCAATATCAAGAAGGGCCAGTTCCTCGCGCCCTGGGACATGAAGAACGTCATCGCCAAGGTCACGGGCGCGGGAAATCCCAACGTGCTGGTGACCGAACGCGGCGCGAGCTTCGGCTACAACACGCTGGTGTCCGACATGCGGGCGCTGCCGATCATGGCGAAGTTCGGTGCGCCGGTGGTGTTCGACGCGACGCACTCGGTGCAGCAGCCGGGCGGGCTAGGCGCCACCACCGGCGGCGACCGCGAGATGGTGCCATTTTTGGCGCGCGCGGCCGTGGCCGTGGGCGTTGCCGCGGTGTTCCTGGAGGTCCATCAGGACCCCGATCATGCGCCGTCCGACGGCCCCAATATGCTCAAGCTGAAGGATTTCCCGGCACTTCTCGACGAACTCGTCGCCATCGACGCGATCGCCAAGAAGCGCCAGGGTATCGTCTCTTAAGCCGTCAGTGCGATGTAGGTCTCGACGATCCCGTAGACCGCCAGCAGCAACAGCGCGAGTTGCGCAACCGCGGCAATGCCGAAACCCATTCCGCGCTTATCCGGATCGGCCATATAGCCGGTCATGTAGAGGAAACGGCCGACGATCCAAAGCACACCCAACAGCCCGGGGAGCCAGCCGATCGTGCGGAAATAGATCGTCGCCAGCCATAACAGCGCGAAAAACACAGGCAGTGCTTCCAACGTATTGTAATGGACGCGGAACGCACGTTCGAATTCCGGATGGCCGGTCATCGCCGGCGCTTTGACGTTGTGTTTGCCGCGCATCTGACCGACGCGAATGCCCATGTAAAAATAGAGAATGATCGCCAGAATCGTGACGATTGCGCTCAACAGATCGGCGGGAACAGAAGACATGGCGAAACCCCCAGAGTGGCCGCCCCTGCGCGGAATCGCACAGGGGCTTTGAGCACACGCTACAGGATTCGCCGGTTGTGCGTTACTGGCCGCCGCCTTGGCCCATCATCGGATGGCTTGCCCGGAATGCCGCCATATCCTGCTGGATTTTCGCCTTCTGGTCGGCGGGCAACGCGTCCCATTTTGCCTGGAGGTCTGCGGCGAATTTCTGCTTGTCGGCGTCGGACATGGCCATGAATTTGGCCCGTTGGGCCTCACGGCTGGCATGGCGCTGATCGTCGGTCATACCGGCCATATCCTTGTGCGTTTCGGCGAAAAGCATCGTGCGCTGGTCGGGGGTCAAGAAGTGCATGAAGCCGCCCATATGGTCGCCATGAGGCGGCGGAGCAGGCGGGGTGTCTGCGGCAAAAGACGCCGTGACCAGAAATGAGGCGGCAAGCGCGGGCAGAATTACTCGGGAAAACGACATAGATGTATCTCCTTTGCGGGTTGAACGTCGATTTTGCCCCACTCCGTCGTGCTTGATGGTACACGGCGCATCGCTTAAAGCAGGCGCGAATTCGCCTGACCCGACAAAGGAAAATCCGAAATGACCGCAATTATCGACATCGCAGCCCGGGAAATCCTGGATAGCCGCGGCAATCCGACCGTTGAAGTGGACGTTCGCCTGGAGGACGGCTCGTTCGGCCGCGCCGCAGTCCCGTCCGGCGCCTCCACGGGCGTGCACGAGGCCGTCGAGCTTCGCGACGGCGGCAAGCGCTATGGCGGCAAGGGCGTCGAGAAGGCGGTCGCCGCCGTGAACGGCGAACTGTTCGATACGCTGTGCGGCATGGAAGCCGAAGACCAGATTCGTCTCGACAAGGCGATGATCGCGCTCGACGGCACGCCCAACAAGGCGAGGCTTGGGGCCAACGCGATCCTGGGCGTGTCGCTGGCGGTGGCCAAGGCAGCCGCCGAGGCTGCAAACCTGCCGCTCTATCGCTTCATCGGCGGAGCGAAGTCCAATCTGCTGCCGGTGCCGATGATGAACGTCCTCAACGGCGGCGTCCACGCCGACAACCCGATCGACTTCCAGGAATTCATGATCGTGCCTGTGGGCGCGCCGAATTTCCGTGAAGCGCTTCGTATGGGCGCGGAGGTGTTCCATACGCTGAAGAAGGGGCTGAAGGATGCGGGCCACAACACGAACGTCGGAGACGAAGGCGGGTTCGCGCCGAATCTGAAAAGCGCCGACGAAGCGCTGTCGTTCATCGTCAAAGCCATCGAGAAGGCAGGCTACAAGCCCGGCGAGGACGTTTATCTGGCGCTCGATCCGGCTTCGTCCGAGTTCTTCGAGAACGGCAAATACGTGCTGAAAGGCGAGGGTCGCACGCTCGATCCGGTCGGCATGGTCAAAGTGTACGAGGATCTGTGCGCGCGCTATCCGATCTTCTCCATCGAAGACGGCCATGCCCAGGACGATTGGGAAGGCTGGATCGCCATGACCAAGGCGCTGGGCAGCAAGATTCAGCTCGTCGGCGACGATCTCTTCGTCACCAACACCGCGCGCTTGAAGCAGGGCATCGCCAAGGGCGCGGCCAATGCCGTCCTCATCAAGCTCAACCAGATCGGCACGCTGACCGAAACACTGGAAACCGTGGAAATGGCCCACAAGGCGGGCTACCGCAATGTCATTTCCCACCGCTCGGGCGAGACTGAGGATTCCACCATCGCCGATGTCGCAGTTGCTACGAATGCCGGTCAGATCAAGACCGGCTCGCTGTGCCGTTCGGATCGCCTTGCCAAGTACAACCAGCTTCTGCGCATCGAAGAGCAGCTGGGCGACCAGGCGGTGTATGCGGGCAAAAGCGTACTGAAGGCGTAGTTTTCGACACTACCAGCCCAAAAACTTGTTGTGGCACGCCGCTCCCATCCAAAAGATGTGGGCGGCGTTCGCCGTTTGTGCCATACTGAAGGGCGTAATGGTGAAGAGTTGCGCGATGTTCTTCCGCCTGTATCGCGCAGGACAGAGTAGGCCGGGCATGACGAAAGAACAGATCGAAGCGGTCTTCGACCGCGTACGCGCTTGGCCAGAGCATCGACAGCTCGAAGCCGCCGCACTTTTGCTTTCTATCGAGTCCGAGGAAGACATGTACCCTTTGTCGGAGGAGGAGCGTGCAGATTTGGAGGAAGGGCTTGCAGAGATGGAACGGGGAGAAGTTGCTTCTGAGGAGCAAGTGACGGCTGTTTTTCGTCGTGCACACCGACCCGGAGTGAAAACGAAATAGAGCTTGACAGCGCGCTGCGCGCCATCGTTTTCCCTATTAGCTGGATATTAAGAGGGGACTTGCAGTGTCCTTCTCATTCAGTCTTCGAGCGGCACGGCAAGTCGACGAAATCTACAACTATATTGCCCACGATAATCCCGCCGCCGCCCAAAAAGTTGTCGATCGCATCTATACGGTAGCGGGTTATTTGGCGGATTATCCGCATTCCGGCCGCTCGACTTCGGTGCGCGATATTCGTGTTTTTCTTGCGCACCCATACCCCTACCTAGTGTTTTTTCGGCGGGTTCCCGGCCGCGATGAAATCCGCATTCTCCGTGTTCGTCACGCATCGAGACGCCCGCTGAATCTTAACGACCCTCAGCGCGAATTCTTAATTTGAGATTCCGCTTGACCGGGCGAATCAGTAGTGATTCGTTCTGGTCATGCGAATCAGGCCGAGCGTCACGCGGATTTTCGGGTTGGCAGTCCTGCCGGCCGTCACGGCCGCAGTGTTCAGCTATTTCGGCTATTACGCAGTCTGGGGCGAGCGCGGCTTCCTGGCGCTGCACGACACCCAGGTGAAGCTGGTCGTGGCGCAGGAGCAGTTGGACCGCGTCGCAGACCAGCGTCAGCGCCTCGAGCATCGGATCGCACTTCTCAAGCCCGGCTCGCCAGACCCCGACCTGGTGGAGGAGCTCGCCCGAACGCGGCTGATGGACGGCGCTCCCGGCCAGGTGGCAGTCCCCAGGGACAAGCCGTAACTCCAGGGAATCTGCCCTGCCGCTATCTGTAATGCTTGCAAAAAGTGGGCGCGCTTGCCACAACGCCCGCCCATGTCTTCTCCTACGGAAACGGGCAAAGTGGGCCAGAAAATGAGCGACCCGAAATTGGCCGTTGCGGCCGGGGCAAACAATGCCGTGCCGGCGCCTAGTTCGGTGGCGCTAAAGAAGTTCTATTCGGACATGCTGTTGATCCGCCGGTTCGAGGAACGGGCAGGTCAGCTTTACGGCATGGGACTGATCGGCGGCTTCTGCCACCTCTACATCGGCCAGGAAGCGGTCGTTGTCGGCATGCAAGCCAACACGGGCCCCCACGATCAAGTGATCACTGCCTACCGCGACCACGGCCACATGCTGGCATGCGGCATGGACCCCAAAGGCGTGATGGCCGAACTGACCGGCCGCTCAAGCGGCTATTCCCACGGCAAGGGCGGCTCGATGCACATGTTTTCGAGCGAGAAGCAGTTCTTCGGCGGTCACGGCATCGTCGGCGCGCAGATCCCCCTGGGCACGGGACTGGCCTTCGCCAACAGATACAGAGGCAATGACGGGGTGACGCTCACCTACTTCGGCGATGGCGCGGCGAACCAGGGCCAGGTCTACGAGAGTTTCAACATGGCCGAGCTTTGGAAGCTGCCGGTCGTCTACATCATCGAGAACAACCAGTACGCCATGGGCACAAGCGTCGAGCGCTCCAGCGCCGAGACGCGGTTCTACAAGCGCGGCTCCTCTTTCAACATTCCGGGCGAAGAAGTGGACGGCATGGACGTCGAAGCCGTCTATGCCGCCGGACAGAAAGCGATGGAATGGTGCCGCTCGGGCAAAGGCCCGATGATCCTGGAGATGAAAACCTACCGCTACCGCGGCCACTCCATGTCCGATCCCGCCAAGTACCGCACGCGTGAGGAAGTCCAGACCGTGCGCGAGAAGCGCGATCCGATCGAGCACCTCGGCCAGAAACTGATCGCGCGCCACATCGCGACGGAAGACGAGTTGAAGGCCCTCGATAAGGAAACCCGCTTGATCGTCAACACCGCGGCGGAATTCGCCATCGAGAGCCCCGAGCCCGAGACTTCCGAGCTTTACACGGACGTGATCGCCTGATGTCCACCCAAATTCTCATGCCCGCGCTGTCGCCCACTATGGAAGAGGGCAAGCTCTCCAAATGGCTGGTCAAGGAAGGCGACACCGTAAAGTCAGGCGATATTCTCGCCGAGATCGAAACCGACAAGGCGACAATGGAATTCGAAGCCGTCGACGAAGGCCGCATCGGCAAGATCCTGGTTCCCGCCGGCACCGAAGGCGTGAAGGTCAACGCACCAATCGCGGTATTGATTGGCGATGGCGAAGATGCAGGCGTAGTTGCGGCGCCGAAGCCAGCAGCAAAAACCGCTCCCAAGGTTGATGCGAAGCCCGCACCTGCGCCGGTCGCAGCTCCAAGCGTAAAGGTCGAAGACGTCTCGTTCCCCGCCGGCACGGAATTCGTCACCATGACCGTGCGCGAGGCCTTGCGCGACGCCATGGCCGAAGAGATGCGCCGCGACGACACTGTGTTCCTGATCGGCGAAGAAGTCGCGCAGTATCAGGGCGCCTACAAGGTCAGCCAGGGGCTGCTGGAAGAGTTTGGCGAAAAGCGCGTGATCGACACTCCCATCACCGAGCAGGGCTTCACCGGGTTGGGCATCGGTGCGGCGTTCAACGGGCTGAAGCCTATCGTTGAGTTCATGACGTGGAACTTCGCCATGCAGGCGATCGACCAGATCGTCAATTCCGCCGCCAAGACGCGCTATATGTCGGGCGGGCAGATGCATTGCTCCATCGTTTTCCGCGGGCCGAACGGACCGGCGTCGCGCGTCGGCGCTCAGCACAGCCAGGATTACAGCGCGTGGTATGCCGCAGTGCCGGGCGTGAAGGTGATCGCGCCCTACTTTGCGGCCGACGCCAAGGCGCTGCTGAAAGCCGCGATCCGCGATCCCAATCCGGTGATCTTCCTGGAGAACGAAATCGTTTATGGCCACTCATTTCCAGTGCCAAAGCTTGACGATTACGTGCTGCCAATCGGCAAGGCGCGGGTCATCAAGCAGGGAGCAGATGTGACGCTGGTCGCATACTCGATCTGCGTTGGCATGATCCTCGAAGCCGCGGAAGTGCTCGCCAAGGAAGGCATTGACGCGGAGCTGATCGACCTGCGCTCGCTGCGCCCGCTGGACACCGACACAGTGATCGAATCCGTGAAGAAGACCAATCGCCTTGTTACTGTCGAGCAAGGCTGGCCAATCTGTTCCATCGGCTCGGAAATCGCGGCGCAGGTTGTGGAGAAGGCGTTCGATTGGCTCGACGCGCCGCCCACCAAAGTTGCCGGCAAGGATGTGCCGATGCCGTATGCCGCCAATCTCGAAAAGCTGGCGCTGCCGACCGTAGGCGATGTGGTCGCCGCGGCGAAAGCCGTCTGCTATCGAGCCTGAGCATGGCCGCGTCCACCGACATGAGCTGGAAAAGGGGCGGCTGCCATTGCGGCGCGGTCTCGTTCGAAGTGCTGATGCCTAGCGAGGTGGAAGCCATCGACTGTAATTGCTCGATCTGCACCAAGACCGGCTTCGTGCATTACGTGGTGCCGAAAAACCGCTTCCGCCTGCTGTCGGGCGGCGATCAGATCACGACCTATGAATTCAACACCAGGACGGCAAAGCACACCTTCTGCTCCGTATGCGGAATAAAATCGTTTTATGTGCCGCGCTCGCATCCCGACGGCTACAGCGTCAATCTGCGCTGCCTGGAACCGAACGCGGTCTGCGTCGTGAATTTGCAGCCGTTCGACGGCCAACATTGGGAACAACACGCGGCTACACTCAAGCCGCTTGAGGCGAACTGATGTCGATCCAGATTCTCATGCCCGCGCTGTCGCCCACCATGGAAGAGGGCAAGCTTTCCAAATGGCTGGTCAAGGAAGGCGACACTGTGAAATCGGGCGACATCCTCTGCGAAATCGAAACCGACAAGGCGACGATGGAGTTCGAAGCCGTCGACGAGGGCCGCATCGGCAAGATCCTGGTTCCCGCCGGCACCGAAGGGGTGAAGGTCAACGCGCCCATCGCGATCCTGCTTGGCGAGGGCGAAGAAGCCGGTGCCGCCGACATCCCCGCGGCGATGAAATCGATCAAGGAAGCCGTGGTAGCGGAATCCAAGCCGAATCTCCGCTCCCCCCTTGAGGGGGAGCCAAAATCGCGGAGCGATTTTGGTGGGGGGTCCGCGCGTAGCGTGGCCAAACCCCTCCCCGAGCCGCTGCGCGGCTCGACCCTCCCTCAAGGGGAGGGTGAAAAAAGTATCCGTATTTTCGCGTCCCCGCTTGCTCGCCACATCGCGCAGCAAAGGGGCGTCGATATCGCGACGCTTGCCGGATCGGGTCCGCGCGGCCGCATCGTCAAGTCGGATGTGGAACACGCTCAGCCCGGCATTGCCAAGCTCGGCACGTCCAAGACTGCACCTGCACCGGCCGCGCCCCCTGCGCAACCGTCCCTGGGCGGAGGAACATCAGGCATTGCCCCGCTGCCCGATGCACGTCTGTACTACAAGCCCGAAGACTATGTCGAAATCCCGCACGACCTGATGCGCAAGTCGATCGCCAAGCGCCTGAGTTCTGCGACCGCCTTGATCCCGCACTTTTATCTGACCATCGACTGCAACATTGACTCGTTGCTGGCCACGCGGATGCGTCTCAACGAAGCGTCGCCGAAGGGCGAGGGCGCCTACAAACTTTCGGTCAACGATTTCATCGTGAAGGCGGCGGCGCTGGCGCTTATACACGTGCCGGAAGTCAACGCGAGTTGGACCGAGACGGCCATCCTTCGCCACAAGCATGCCGACGTGGGCGTTGCCGTCGCATTGGATTTCGGTCTCATCACGCCCATCGTGTTCCGCGCCGAAGAAAAAGGCCTGGCCGCGATTTCGGGCGAGGTGAAATCGCTGGCCGAACGGGCACGCTCCAAAAAGCTCAAGCCGCAGGAATACGAAGGCGGCAGCTTCGCGATCTCCAATCTCGGCATGTTCGGAATCAAGAACTTCACGGCCGTCATCAATCCGCCGCAGGCGGGTATTCTTGCCGTGGGGGCAGGCGAACAGCGCGCCATCGCCGTCGGCGACAAGATCGAGATCGCCACGGTGATGACCGTCACGATGTCCTGCGACCACCGTGTCATCGACGGGGCAACGGGCGCGCGCTTCCTACAGGTCTTCAAACAGTACATCGAAGAACCGGCCGCAATGCTGCTATAAGTCCACTCGGGCGACTGGGGATCGGACATGGACGAACTCGAAGCAATCCTGGAAACCGGCGGCGCGGCAGCCGTGGAGATCGCCGCATCGGCGCTGGCGGAGCGCGGTGGCACGGTGGGCCACTGCGCCAATTGCGGCCACCCGATGATCGGGCCTTATTGCGCCGTCTGCGGCCAGCCGATCAATACGCACAGGCGCACCATGGGGCATTTGCTGCACGAGTTCTTCAAGGACATCGTCAGCTTCGACAGCCGCATCCTGCGCACAGCCCGCGCGTTGCTGGTTCAGCCCGGAGAGTTGCCCAAGGCATTTCGCGAGGGCCGCACGCAGCGCTACATGCCCGCCCTGCGGCTATATCTTTTCGTCTCGCTGATCTTCTTTCTGATCCTCGGTGCAACTGGCATCGCGATCCTGCAGCTCGAGCTCGTCGCGACGCCGGTCAAAGTGATCTACGACGCGAATGGCAAGGCCTTCCTGCCCAATCCCGCCTACGACGCGACCGATCCGGATCTCAAGGAGGGTCCAAAACTTATCGCGATCTCAGATGGCGATGACACCAAGTCGGGCACGCATTTCGCGTTCAATACCAACACCTATTTCTTCGCCCCCATCGGATCGCACCACAGTGCCCTGCCGAAAGCAGCGCTGGACCGGCTGCAATACCGGGAGTTCCATGCCAATCTGCAATACCCGGGTCAGGACAAGGCAAAGAAGAAGGAGCAGGAGAAGGCGCTTAAGGGCTGGGTCGATACCCATCTGTTCGGTGGCCTGCGGCGGTTGGCGTTGAACCCGGCTGCGCTGAACGGGCCACTGACGGCCTGGATTCCGCGCGTGGTGTTCCTGCTGTTGCCGCTCTACGCGCTTCTTCTGGCGGCGTTCTACTGGCGCAAGCGCGAGAAGTTCTACTTCGTAGACCATTTGATATTTTCGCTGAGCGTTCACACTTTCACATTCGTGGCGCTTATTGCAGCGGTCGGATTGGCCCAAATCGTATCCGGAGTATGGGTGTTCTGGTTCCTGTTGGCGTCCATCGGCGTATACGTTCTGCTCTCGCTGAGACGTTTCTACGAGCAGAGCTGGTTCTGGACCGGTTTGAAATTCGTGTTCATCTCCGGCATCTATTCGATTTTCCTGCTTCTGCCGGCGCTTGGCGGCGTCATCGCCCTCAGCTTTCTCTACTCGTGAGGACCGAAATGGATTCATTTGACGTCATCGTCGTGGGCGGAGGACCGGGCGGCTATGTCTGCGCCATTCGCGCCGCGCAGCTTGGTCTGAAGACCGCAGTGGTCGAGCGCGACAAGCTCGGCGGCATCTGCCTCAATTGGGGCTGCATCCCGACCAAGGCGCTGCTGCGCTCCTCCGAAATCTGGCACCTGATGCACCGGTTGAACGAGTTCGGATTTTCCGCCGATAATCTGAAGTTTGATCTCGCCAAGATCGTTGCGCGCTCGCGCAAGGTCTCGCAACAGCTCTCGAACGGCGTCGGCTTCCTGATGAAGAAGCACAAGATCACCGTGATCGCAGGTGAGGCGAAGTTGACGGGCAAAGGCATGCTTGCAGTGACGAAGGACGGCGCCACCATTGAATACGCAGCCAAGAACATCGTGCTCGCCACCGGCGCGCGTGCCCGCTCGCTTCCGGGCCTGGAGCCCGACGGCAAGCTGATCTGGACCTATCGCGAGGCGATGGTTCCGACGTCGTTCCCCAAGTCGCTGCTGGTGGTTGGGTCCGGTGCCATCGGCATCGAATTCGCCAGCTTCTTTCGCACGCTCGGTTCCGACGTGACCGTTGTGGAAGTGCTCGACCGCGTGCTGCCGGTGGAAGACGAAGAGATTTCTCAGCTTGCCCACAAGGCTTTCGTCAAACAGGGCATGAAGATCCACGTCTCCACAACGGTCGAGAAGCTGGAAAAAGGCGCGGACAATGTCACCGCCACGCTGAAAACCAAAGACGGCAAGACCGAGACCATCACGGCGGACCGTGTGATCCTCGCCGTAGGGATCGTCGGCAATGTGGAAAACCTGGGCTTGGAGAGCGCTGGCGTGAAGGTCGAAAAGACCCATGTCGCGATCAATGAATGGGGCGAGACTGGCGTGCCCGGCCTCTGGGCCATCGGCGATCTGGTCGGTCCGCCCTGGTTGGCACACAAGGCGATGCATGAAGGCGTCATCGTGGCGGAACGTATCGCGGGCGTGAAGGGCGTCCATCCGCTGAATGCCGCCAACGTGCCGGGCTGCACCTATTGCTGGCCGCAAGTGGCGTCCGTCGGTATGACGGAAGCGAAAGCCAAGGCGAGCGGGCGCAAGATCAAAGTCGGCCGGTTCCCCTTCATCGGCAACGGCAAGGCGATTGCGCTCGGCGATTCCGAAGGCCTGGTGAAGACAGTGTTTGACGCCGATACCGGCGAACTGCTCGGCGCACACATGATCGGCGCGGAAGTCACCGAATTGATCCAGGGCTACGTCATTGCCAAGACTGGCGAGTTGACCGACGTTGAGCTTGCGTCGACGATCTTCCCGCATCCCACGCTATCGGAAATGATGCACGAAGCTGTGCTGGATGCCGATAAAAAGGCGTTGCATATCTAGTGGCGGCCTGGATTATTATTCCCGTGCAGGAATTCTTGTTCCTCTTGAAAAGGAGGTCGGGATGTCTCGGAAAGGAAACCGTTATGACGTATTTGCGATGGGCGGCCAGTGGTCTTCTGTTGCTTGTTGTTGGCGCGGGGCCGGCCATGAGCGCCCCTAACGACGACACGATTGCGACCGCAAAGGGCGCGCTCGAGATTCACGCCATCCATCATGCCTCATTGTTGCTGACGTGGAACGGCAAGCATGTGCTGGTTGATCCGGCGCCGGTGTCGGGAGGCCCGAAGGAGGTTGACGTTACTGCGCCGTATAAGGCTCTGCCGAAGCCGGATCTGATCGTGATCACGCATATTCACGGCGATCACTTCAACGTGCCAATCCTGGAAGCCGTCGCGGGCCCTAACTCAAGTATTGCCGCGCCGCAGAGTGTCTATGACGCGATGCCTGCCGACCTGAAAGCCAAGACCAAAATCATGAAGAACGGCGACGGCAACGTCATGGACGCAATCCCGGTCGAGGCCGTGCCGGCGTACAACACGTCACCGGACCGGATGAAGTTCCATTCGCAAGGCCTCGGCAATGGCTACGTCCTCGTGTTCGGCGGCAAACGCATCTATATCGCAGGCGACACGGAGGAGACACCGGAGCTGGCGCACCTGCCGAACATCGACGTGGCCTTTTTGCCGATGAACGCGCCTTACACCGAAACGGTGGAGGCAGCGGCAAAATGGGTGATGGATTTCAAGCCGCGGATCGTCTATCCCTATCACTATCACAATAGCGATGGGACGCTGAGCGATGTCGCGGCGTTCAAGACGCAGGTGGGTGACGCGAGCGACGTGCGGTTGCTGAACTGGTATTAGTCCGCGTCCTTCAGAAGCGCCTTCACATCTTCCGCCAGTCCGGCCGTGTCGTCTGTCGACAGCGTCACCAGTCTGGCGCGGCCGGTGGCGTCGAAGAAAAATACGGCGCTCGAATGCATCACTTCGTAGGACGGCAGCGTCTTCACGCTGTAGGCGATGCGATAGCGCCGTGCCAGCGAGGCCAGCGCATTATCGCTGCCCCGCACTCCGTCAATTTGTGGGGCAAACGCCGCTGCATACTTTTTGAGGACGGGCAGGCTGTCGCGGCCCGGATCGACGGTCACGAACAGGACGCGCACTTTGTCGCCATCGCGTCCTAGCCGACCCAGCACTTCCGCCAGATTTGCCAGAGTTGTCGGGCAGATATCGGGGCAGTTCGTGTAGCCGAAATATAGGATCACCACGTGCCCGCGATAGTCTCCGGCTGTCACATTGGCACCGTCGCTCGCTCGCGCCATAGCGAATTCGAGGCGGGGCATTGCGCCTGTGATGTTCGTCGCGTGCCAGGGCTTATCGGCCGGGCCGCAGCCGGCCAATAGTGCAAACCCAATTATGCAGAATGCGAGTCTGTTCATGCGCCGAATATTAGCATGGCGCGAGCCGCGCAAATCGGCAAAATGGCGCTCGATGACTCTAATGCCGGCCAAAGACACGACAGCGAGTTTCGCGTGGCTCGCCTATGGCGGGCTGCTGGTTGTGGGCGGCGTGCTTTACGTCCTGTGCCGCGAATTTCCCGCCGACCTGCCGTTCTGGATGCCGTGGGAGTTCTCCTGGCCGGTTTTTCTTGCCACGACACTGACGCTTACGTGGTTCTTCCGGGGCCTGTCGCGACTGCCCGCGTCCGAGCGCCCGGCGATGTGGCGCAACGCGGCTTTGGTGGTCGGCGTGCTCGCCGATTATGCCGTGCTGCAAACCCATGTCGACTATCTCGCCCAGCACATGTTCTTCGTCCATCGCTGGGCGCATTTCGTGCTGCACCACACGGCTGCGTTTTTGATTGCGCTGGGCATGTCGGGGCCGGTCGTCCGCGCCGGCATGCCGGATTTTCTGAACCCGCTGCTCAACGTTCGTCCGGTGCGGCGCGCCATGGACTTCATGCAGCACCCCGCCGTCGCGCCGTTTCTGTTCGTGGGACTGCTTTATTTCTGGCTGTTTCCGGAAATCCACACGCGAGTCATGCTTGACCGCAATCTCTACGACATTATGAACTGGACGATGGCGCTCAATGGAATTCTGTTCTGGTGCCTGATCGTCGATCCGCGCCCGAAGCCGCCGGCGCGGCTATCCAGCCTGATGCGGGCGTTGCTGATCATCGCCATCGAACTTCCGCAGATGGTGCTCGGCGCGATCTTATCGCTGTCGATGACCGACTATTATCCCGTCTATAATATCTGCGGCCGCGTTTTCGACATGACGGCATTGAACGATCAGCACTATGGCGGCCTCATCATATGGCTGCCGGGAACGATGATGAGCTTTGCTGCGATGATCGCGGTCCTGGTCATCCTGCGCCTCAGCGAAGAGAGGGCAGAGAAGGCGCGGCTGGCGAGCGGGTCCTGATCGTGTTCACGGCCCCTCTATTCCACTTCGAACGCGATGCTATGGTGGGTGTTGAGTTGGGCCGAGTGCCCGCCAGATGGGGATACCTTACCATGCGTCATATTGCTCTCGTGGCAAGCCTTCTATGTGCCGGCGCCGTACTCGGAGCCCAGGCCGCCGAACCCGCCGCGGCCGACCAAGCCTCGCTTGAAAAAAAGTTCGACACATCCATCCGGCCGAACGAGCTGCGCGACTGGATGAAGCTGCTGGCCGCTCAGCCCAACCAAGTCGGCTCGCCGCACGACAAGACCAATGCGGAGTGGATTCTCGCCCGCTTCAAGGCCTGGGGCTGGGATGCGCATATCGAGACGTTTGAAGTTCTTTACCCCACGCCGCTTCGTGAAGCCGTGGAGCTTCTTGGCCCCAAGACGTTCAAGGCGACGTTGCAGGAGCCGCCGATCAAGGGCGACTCCAGCGCCACCGCAACCCAGCCGGCGCTTCCCGCCTATCTCGCTTATCAGGGCGATGGAGACGTCAAGGCGGGCCTCGTCTACGTCAATTACGGAATGAAGGACGATTACGACACGCTCGAAAAATTGGGCGTGAGCGTCAAGGGCAAGATCGTCATTGCCCGTTATGGCGCGGGCTGGCGTGGACTGAAACCCAAGCTGGCACAAGAGCACGGCGCCGTCGGCTGCCTGATCTATTCCGATCCGCGCGATGACGGCTATTCCCTCGATGCGGCCTACCCCAAGGGGCCGATGCGTCCGCCGCACGGCCTGCAGCGCGGCTCGGTGCAGGATATGACGCTCTATCCGGGCGATCCGCTGACGCCTGGCGTCGGGGCCACAAAGGATGCGAAGCGGCTGAAGATTGCCGACGCTCAGACCCTTCTCAAAATTCCGGCACTGCCGATTTCTTACGCCGATGCACGCGTTTTCCTGGAATCTCTGGGCGGTCAGGTCGCGCCCGCCTCCTGGCGCGGCTCGTTACCGATTACTTATCGCGTAGGCCCAGGCAAGGCGATGGTCCATCTCGCCGTCAAATCCGATTGGAGCCTTAAGACCATCTACGACGTCATCGCGGTCATGAAGGGCAGCACCTATCCCGACCAATGGATCGTACGTGGCAACCACCATGACGGCTGGGTGTTCGGCGCGAGCGATCCGCTCTCCGGCCAAGTGGCGCTTCTGTCGGAGGCCAAAGCGATCGGGGCACTGGCGGCCGGCGGGTGGCGGCCCAAACGTACAATCGTTTATACGAGCTGGGATGCCGAGGAGCCGGGACTGCTCGGTTCGACCGAATGGGTCGAGACGCACGGGGACGAGCTGAAGAAGAAGACGGTCCTCTATATTAACACCGACAGCAATGCGCGTGGCATCCTGGGCGTCGGTGGCAGCCAGGATTTGGAGCATTTGGTGAATGGGGTTGCGTCGGACATCACCGACCCCGAATCCGGTGCGCCCATCGGCCAAAGGCTGCGCGCGAAGCTCCGCGTCGACGCGCTCGATCCGGGCGCCAAGGAAAAGGACCACGCGATGGCCGTCGCCAAGATGGCCGCGGACGCGGACCGCGATGTTCCGATCGAAGCTCTTGGTTCGGGCTCCGATTATTCCAGCTTCCTGCAGCACCTGGGCGTATCCGCGCTGGATGTGCGCTTCGACAACGAGGGCGATTCTAGCGGCGTCTATCATTCCCGCTACGACACGTTCGAACATCACAGCCGCTTCGTCGATCCGGGGTTCGTTTATGACGCGCTCCTCGCCAAGACCGTCGGGCGGCTTGTGCTGCGCACGGCCGACAGCGATCTGCCGGTTCAGCGCGCGGGCGATTTTGCGGACCAGATTTCGCTCTATCTGACGGAGATCAAGAAGCTCGCCAACGACAAGCGCGAGGCGGCCCAGATGCAGGCTAAGTTGCTCGGCGACCGCGCCTTCACGCTTGCGGCCGATCCTACGAAACCGAACGGTGCGCCAACCGCACTGGAACAGGTTCCGAAATTCGATTTTGGGTCGCTCATAGCTGCGGTCGACAGGCTGAATGCGAGCGCCAAAGCCTATGACGATGCGATCGCGAAAGACGGCGCGAATCTTCCCGCCGACCGCCTTGCCCGTCTCCAGGCGTTGATGCTGGACATCGACCAGACACTTTTGTCCGATGCAGGCCTGCCGGGGCGCCCCTGGTTCAAAAACCTCATCTACGCGCCGGGCCGCCTGACGGGCTATGGCGCCAAGACTATGCCCGGCGTGCGCGAGGCAATCGAACAGCAGCGCTGGGCTGACGCCGATCGCTATATCAAGCTGACGGCGGACGCGCTCAATGCCTATAGCGACAGGCTCGATCGGGCGACGGCGGTGTTGAAGGGGCCGTGACCTGCGAGCACTTATTCGTGCCGTAATGCCTCGATTGGATCGAGGTGTGCGGCTCGTCGCGCCGGGAAATAACCGAAGGCTACGCCGACTCCGGCGGAGAACAGCACGGAGATCACAACGATTCCGGGCTGGAAGATAAAGGGCAGCTTCAGCCAGGCGGAAACGCCGTACGCCCCCGCAAGTCCGACGGCGATGCCGACGACGCCGCCCAACGCGCTGATCACCACTGCTTCGATAAGAAATTGCAGCAGCACGTCGTGAGCGCGCGCTCCAATGGCGAGGCGGATGCCGATCTCGCGCGTGCGCTCCGTGACCGATACCAGCATGATGTTCATGATGCCGATGCCGCCGACCAGCAGGCTCACCGCCGCAACGGCGGCGAGAAAGGCGGTCAACGTTCCGGTGATCGTCGATAAGGTGTTGCCGATTTCCTTCATGTCACTGATCTGAAAATCGTCATCGTCGGAATTTCCAATGCGCCGCCGCTCGCGCATCAGTTTGACGATTTCGGCCTTGGCATGGTCGATCATTTCCGCGCTCTGTACGGATATCCAGACCATGGTGACGTCGTTATTGCCGGTGAGGCGACGCTGCACCGCGCGGATCGGCATGACCGCGAGGTCATCCTGATCCTGACCAAAAGTCGATTTCCCCTTCGATCCCAGGACGCCGATAACCTCGCAGGAAATCTTGCCCAGTCGCATACGCTGACCGACCGGGTCCTGAGCGCCGAACAGTTCCTTGCTCACCGTCAGTCCGATGATGCAAACCGATTTGCCGGAGTTATCCTCGGAAGCATTGAATTGTCGACCCTGATCTATCTTCCATTCGCGTGCGGTGAAGAAGTCATTGGTGGTGCCGTAGATATTCGTTGAACGGCTGTGATTGCCAAGCACCGCCGCCGCCGTGCTGGTTGTCACGGGCGCAACTGCGGCGAGACCGCCGACATCGCGCTTCATCGCCGTGGCGTCGGCGATCTGGAACATTGCCGCGACAGTGAGTGTACCGGGGCGACGCTGGCCGGGTGATAGGATCAGAAGGTTGCGGCCCGTCGAAGCGATGGTGGCGGTGATGCTCTGGGTGGCGCCGTTGCCCAGCGTCACCATCATGATCACCGCGCCGACGCCGATGATAATGCCGAGCGTGGTCAGCATCGAGCGCATCAGATTGCTGCGGATTTCGCGTAGCGCCAGGAAAAATGCGTTCCCGATCATGCGGCCACCATGCTGTCGGAAACGATACGGCCGTCGCGAAAACGCACCTGGCGTTTGGCATAGGCGGCAATGTCTTCTTCGTGGGTCACCAGTACAATTGTCATGCCGCGCGTCGTGTTGAGCGATTTCAGCAGCGACATGATTTCATGGCTCATGGTGGAATCGAGATTTCCGGTGGGTTCGTCGGCGAATACCACCGCGGGCTCGCTGACCAGGGCACGGGCGATGGCAACGCGCTGCTGCTGGCCACCGGAAAGCTCCGACGAGGAATGCCGGCCGCGATTGGCCAGCCCTACTTGTTCGAGTGCAATCTTCGACCGTTTGTGCCGTTCGGCGCGGCTCATGCCGCGATAAATCAGCGGCAACTCGAGATTCTCCAGCGCAGTGGTCCGCCGCAAGAGGTTGTAGCCCTGAAACACAAAGCCGATGTAGTAGCGCCTGAGAAGGGCACGCTGATCTTGCGACAGCGTGCCCACATCGATGCCGCGGAAGAAATAATGCCCATTCGTCGGGGTGTCGAGGCAGCCCAGAATATTCATCGCCGTCGATTTGCCGGAGCCGGACGGCCCCATCACCGCCACAAACTCATGTTCGCGAATGATCAGATCGACTCCTGCCAGCGCCGCAACTTGCGCCTCGCCTTCGCCGTAGAGCTTCGTGACGCCGCGCAGTTCGATCAGCGGCGCATTCATTGCGCGCCCGGCGTCTTGCTGTCGGTGACGACTTGGTCGCCCGGCTTAACGTCGTCGCCGAGCACAACTGTAAAGCGGCCGTTGGTGCCGCCGAGCTTGAGGTCGTGGGGTTTCAGCCCGAGCTTGCCGAGCAACGTCCAGACGCGGCCGCGGCCCGCGCCGGTTTCGGCCGGCGGCGCGGCCTTGACGATGGCCTCGGCGGGGACGAAGCGCAGCGCGGCGTTGGGCACCAGAAGCGCATTGTCGATCTTGCCGGTGAGTATTTCCGCCGTCGCGGTCATCCCCGGCTTGAGCAGAAGTTCCGGGTTGTAGACCAGCAGCACGCCTTTGTAGGTGACCACGTTCTGCACCGTCTGCGGCGCGTTGTGGACGGAGACCAATTGCGCCGTGAATTTTTTGTTGGAATAGGCATCGACCGTGAATTCGGCGGACTGATTGGAATGCACCGAACCGACATCCGCTTCATCGATGTTCACATCCAGTTCCATCTGCTTCAGATCGCTGGCCAGCGTAAAGATGACGGGCGTAGTCATGGCCGCGACGACCGTCTGACCAGTCGAGACTTTGCGGTCCAGCACCGTACCGTCGATCGGCGAATAAATCGTCGCCTTCGTCAGCTGTGTTTCGCTCTGCTGCACCTGCGCAGCGGCGAGTGCCACGCCGCCCTTGGCGCGCAAATAATCGCCCTGAGCGGTGTCGTAATCCTGCTGCGACATCGCATTGGTTTTGAGCAGGGCAGCGTAGCGTTTGACCTTGGCCTCGCTCTGGGCCAGCGTCGCCTGCGCTTGCTGCAACGTAGCGCGCGCCTGACCGAGTTGAGCGACGATCTGATCGGTGTTGATCTGGGCGAGCTTTTCGCCCTTGGTCACATGATCGTTGTAATCGACATACAGTTCGTCGATGCGGCCGGAGACTTCGGCACCGACATCCACTTGAACGCGTGGTGCCAGGGTGCCAGTGGCGCTGACGGTGAGCGTCAGTGCGCCGCGCGTGACCGGTTGCGCGACGTAGTTTGGCGGAGTGCTGCCTTTGAAGAACATCAAATAGCCGCCGCCCAACAGGACCGCAGCGACGACGCCCCAGATGATCCATTTGCGATTGCGTTTCATAGGCTTACGGACCGCCGTCAGGCCAAGTCGGCTGGAGATGTCCTCTCCCGGTGCCTCATGCTGTGAAAAATCGTTCAAGAGCCCTCCCTTGGCGATATGGCAGTCATGCGGCTGAACAACCCGTCTTGGACGAGTTCTAGATCATCCGCCGTCTCGCTTCATGAATAGATAGGGAACAATGCAGCAGCTTCAATACCCTTACTGAGTCGCGGTCATTGCGCACTTCCGACGCACCCCGATAACCCCAGTTCTTTGCGCCGATTACCGCTACCGTGGCCATTGGGGGCAGGCAAAAAACAAAAGGACGCGTGTCTCTCAGCAGTTGAAGCTACTTCGTCTTATCGCGCGCCCAGACAATAATGATGGTCGCGTAGTTCCGCACGTGTTTGGGCCAGCCGCCGTTCGGTGTCGGCAAGCTGAACGTGTGATCGGCATTGGGAAACATTCGTACGGCGACAGCTCTGTTTCCGCCTTGGTGCAACGATGCGACGATGGCCCTGCTGCTCTCGGCAGGCGGTACGCGTTCGTCTTTCTTGCCAAAGAGCAGCAGGACAGGCGCCTTGACCTGCCGCCAATAATCCGCAGGCCTGTAGGCTGCGATATGGCGCGCAAATGACCAGTAATAGTCATCTGCTGGCGGCGGATCAAAATACCAGGCTCTGTTCTTAAACCGTGCCGCCACTGCATCGAGGTCCTTGCGCGGTCTACCGCGATAGGCAACGTCCACGATGGCACGTACGAACGATCTGGCATCTGCGGCCTCGTCCGGCGGTAGCGCAGATATGCCGATGGAGTTTCCGACGCTGTACTCCTCCATATCGGCCGGATCGGTCCCGCCCGCAGCCGAACCGATGACAAAAGCCAAATCGCCCGCGCGCGATGCTACGAGCGGCGCCAAAGTGCCGCCCTGGCTGTGGCCGTAGATGCCGACTTTCTTTTTGTCGATTTCGGGCTGCGCCTGCACCAAACGGATACCGGCAAGAGCGTCGCCCGCCAACTCTTCGAACCCGGCGGTGTGCCAATCGCCCGTCGATTGTCCGACGCCTCGTTTGTCGTAAATCAGCGCGGCGATCCCGGCTTTCGCAAACCGTTCGGCAAGATAGCGGTTGGCCCAACGGCCTTCAGCGCCCGAGCCGTGAAGGAAGACGATCGCCGGATGCGGACCGGCCGCCGACGGCAAAAGTAACGTACCCGAAAGTGTCACGGATCCATTCTCGAATGTGACCTCGCGCGCCTGAATGGGAATCTGCGCAGCCTGCGTGCGAATGAGCCTAAAGGTTCCCTTCGCTGCGCCTTCAACGAAAGTTCCTTCGACAACGTCACCTTTCAGTGTTCCGTCAAACGTACTGGTCGATGCATCACCCGCAAGGACGAAATGGACGTTCGGCGAAGAATAGTCCACTTCGCGAAACGGAATGTCTGCAACCTGAAGCACATCGGAATCGAAAGTACCCGAGACGCCGCTGGCAGACCGCAAGAACGTCACGCTGACGGGGAGTGCATCGCCGTTCTTTGTCCAAAGGCCCGTCCAGGTGCCGGCGATATCCGCGGCATGCGAGATCGGCGCGAAGCTAAGCAACGCGAAAATCGCCAGTGCAACGGCCCAACCTCGCAACATCAATATCCACCAACTCCGCCGTCTTTGCGCATCTCCGATGCGCCCCAATAGACGTGGTTCTTCGCGTTGAACATGATCGCCTGATAGCCGCCGAAATTACCGCTGCCGCCGACGACCTTGTAGCCGCGCTTGCCGAGTTCGGCCTTCACCTCGGGCGTGAACCCGCTTTCCATCTCCACCGTGCCGATGCCTTCGGACGGTTCGCCCGTAACCTCCGCGCCGCCGTAATGGCGCCAACGCGCCGCGTCGCCCGCTTCCTGCACGTTCATGCCGAAGTCGATGATGTCGGTCAGCACCTGGACATGGCCTTGCGGCTGCATATCGCCGCCCATCAGCCCGAACGACATGAACGGCTGGCCGTCTTTCATCACGAAAGCCGGGATGATCGTGTGAAACGGCCGCTTGCCCGGCGCATAGACGTTGGGTGAGCTCGGGTCGAGCGAACAAAGCTCGCCGCGGTCCTGGAACATGAAGCCCAGATGATCGGCGACCAGCCCCGATCCCATGCCGCGATAGTTCGACTGGATCAGCGAGACCATCATGCCGTTCTTGTCGGCGGTCGTGAGATAGATGGTGTCGCCGTCGAACAGCTTCGGATCGCCGGGACCGATGTTCGGGTTGGCGTGTTTCAGGTCGATCAGCTTGCGCTGCACATCGGCATAGCGGTCGGACACAAGCCCTTTGATCGGCACGTGCGCGAACGCCGGATCGCCATACCATTTTGCGAGGTCTTCGAACGCGAGCCGCTTGGCCTCCAACATCGCGGTCAGTGCGTCGGCGCTGCCGGCGCCCATCTTCTTCAGATCGTAACCGTTCAAAATCTGCAGCATTTGCAGCGCCGCGGCGCCTTGGCCGTTGGGCGGCAGCTCGTAAACGTCGTAGCCGCGGTAATTCACCGACAGCGGCGTCACCCATTCGCCGTGGTGCTTGGCAAAATCCTCATAGCGCAGATCGCCGCCGATGCGCTTGAAATAGGCGTCGATGGTGCGCGCGATGGCGCCCTTGTAGAACACATCGCGCCCTCTTGCGGCCAACAGCGAATAGGTATGCGCCAAGTCGGGATTCTTGAAAATCTCGCCTTGGGCCGGTGTATGCCCGTCGATCAGATAGGTGTGGCGCGCATTATCCAGTTCTTCGATCAAAGCCGCGTTCTTCTCGAAGGCCGCCATGTTGCCTTTCCAATACGCCGCGATGAGCTGCGTCACCGGAAAGCCGTCCTTCGCATACGCGATCGCGGGCGCGAGATCGGTCCTCATCGGCAGTCTGCCGAATTTTTTGTGCAGCGCGAACCAGCCGTCCACGGTCCCCGGCACTGTCACCGGCAGCGAGCCCAGAGGCGGGATATGCGCTTTGTACGGCAGCCCGGCTTTCTTGTAGGTGGCTTCGATCTCGCTCTTCAGTTTGCCCAGATCGCGGCCCATCGGGGAGCGGCCCGAACTGTTGTAGCCGTAAAGCTTGCGCGTCTTGGGATCGTAGACGATGGCAAAGAGATCGCCACCGATCCCGTTCAGCACCGGCTGCATCAGGCCGATGGCGGCGTTCGCGGCGATGGCGGCGTCCACCGCGCTGCCGCCTTTCTTCAGGATGTCGACGGCGATTTGGGTGGCGAGCGGCTGTTCGGTCGCCGCCATGCCGTGCTGCGCCAGCACCGGCGAGCGCGTCGCCCACTCAGCGCCCGCGTAGCGGTCGCCGCGGCTCACCTGTCCGTACGCGTCCACTGCCGTCAACCCCATCGCCATGACGATTGCTCCCGCAAGAATCCTCTTCACGATCAGTGCTCCGCAAGATTGATGTGGCAGGAGGGAAGCCCGTTCTTTTCGAAATAGCGCTGGTGATACTCCTCCGCGCGCCAGAAGGCTTGCGCAGGCTCAATTGTGGTGACAATCGGACGCTTGAACTTGCCAGATTTTTCCAATGCCGCCTTTTTTTCCCGCGCCACGCGTTCCTGTTCGGGCGAATGCGTGAAAATGACGGAGCGGTATTGCGTGCCGATGTCGGGTCCCTGGCGGTTTGGTGTGGTCGGGTCGTGGTTCGCGAAAAACACATCCACCAGCGTGCCGTAGGAGACTTTTGCGAGGTCGTACGTCACTTCCACGACTTCGGCATGGCCGGTTTCGCCGGAGCAAACGTGCTTGTAGGTCGGATTGTCCGCCTGTCCGCCGGAATAGCCGCAGACGGCGTCGATCACGCCGGGCACCTGGCGGAAGAAGGACTCCACGCCCCAGAAACACCCTGCTCCGAATGTGGCTTTTCCCATTGCGATTCTCCGAAATCTCTTGGCCCAGCGTAGCAGGATTCCGCGTCGGGCCGGGAGCGGACCGTGCCCGCTGCCGCCGCTGGGACCATGCTCGGGATTTCAGCGCTTTTGCGGATGTGCGCAAGTGGCGCAGCCGGAGTATCTCTATCGAATTGACGTCGGGGCTGCGGGCTCCTAAGCGGAATGTGCCATGCCGGATAAGCATTTTTACAGCCCGACCGCGCGCGAAGGTGCGGCCGTCGCGTGCGTCCGGAACGCGCAAGGGAGGTCGATATGAAAGTCGTCATCATTGGCGCCGGCGTTGCCGGTCTGGGTATTGGCTGGAAGCTGGCGCAGGCGGGCGTCTCCGTCACGATCCTCGAGCGCGCGCAGGCTGGCAGCGGGGCGACCACGTCGTCGGCCGGCATGATCGCGGCTGCTGCCGAACTTGGTCATGGCGAGACGCCGGAAGCGGCGTTTGCGCGGCGCTCCAACGAATTGTGGCCCGCCTTTGCGCGGGACGTCGAGGCGCAGTCGGGCGTTCCGGTCGGCTATGTGAAAAGCGGATCGCTGATGGTCGCGCTCAAGTCGGAAACCAAACACCAACATGGCGGCGGCCACGAGCACGCGCACGGTCATGAGCATGGTCACGGCCATGGCGAACATGCGCAAGTGGACGGCCAGCCAAATCCGCATGCACAAGGCGCCGACATCGCCATGCTCGACGCCGAGCATGCGAGGGAGATGGAGCCGCTGCTGGCCGACGATGTTGCGGGGGCGCTGTGGGCTCCGCACGAAGCCCAGGTGGACACGCATGCTCTGGTACGCGCTTTGTCAGTTGCGTTCGTACGGGCTGGCGGCAAGGTGCTGACCAACGAGACCGCGGTGCGCGTCGAGGTCGATAAGGGCCGTGTGGAAGGCATCCGCACGCCGTTCACAATTCACCGCGCGGACGCCTATGTGCTCGCCGGCGGTGCTTGGAGTTCGCGCGTGGAAGGGCTTCCGCCGGAAGCAGTTCCGCCCATCATCCCGATCAAGGGCGAGATCATCGTGTTGTCGCCGCCGCCGGGAGCGGTCTTGCCAAAGCATGTGGTCTGGGGAAACGAGATTTATGTCACCCCGCGCGGCGAACGGCTGCTGGTGGGAGCGACGGTAGAACGCGCCGGCTATGACACCAGCTTTTCGCGGGAAGCGCTGCACTGGCTGCGCCGCCAATCCTGCGGCCTGATGCCTGCCCTGGAAGGCTGGGAATTGACGGAGCGCTGGGCCGGATTGCGGCCCGCGTCGCCGGACGGGATGCCGATCCTCGGCCCGACCGTGGTGGAAGGGCTGTACGTGGCGAGCGGCCAATATCGCAACGGTATCTTGTTTGCACCGGCTGTGGCAGAGGTAGTGTCCCGTGTCGTTCTGGGACAGGCGCTCGATGTGGCGGCGTTCGATCCGCGGCGGTTCGACGGTTCAAAGCCGTATGCGCCGAGTTCCGTGGTCGAAACGGCACACAGGGCGCCCGGGAAGGATGCCGGATTTCAGGAATGGCATATTGGTTTCTAGCTGCGGGAATTCTGCTGCTGCTTGTCGGCAGTGAAGCCGCCGTGCGCGGCGGGGTAGGTCTGGCGCGCACATTCGGCATGCCGCCGCTGTTGATCGGCATCCTCGTCATCGCATGCATCACCTCGGCGCCGGAGCTTTTCGTTTCGCTGCGCGCAGTGACGGCGGGCGCGCCTGACATCGCGCTCGGCGACATCGTCGGCGGCAGCATCATCAATCTCCTGCCCATTCTTGGGCTGGGTGCCCTAGTACGTCCGATGGTATCGCCGCCCAAGGTCGTGTTGCGCGACGGCGGCGCAATGTTGATCGGCAGTCTTGCGGTCGTGTTCCTGGCGCTGGGCGGCACGGTCACGCGGCAAGACGGGCTGCTGCTGCTCGCCGGATTCGTCGTCTACGTCGCTCTGACGTTCTTCACCGATTGGCGGCGCACTCCCGACCATTCGGTGGCGCTGGCGAACGCGCTCGGCCGCATGAGAGGCGAACCGCCGCACACGGTTGCCGCGCTGTTCCTGCTGCTGTTCGGGTTGATCGTCTTGGCGCTCGGCGCCCATTTCAGCGTCTCCGGCAGTGTCGCGATCGCGCGGGAGCTACACTTGCAGGATGCGTTCATGGGCTTGACTGTCGTTGCCCTGGGCACCTCGCTGCCGAAATTGATTTTCACGGTCGTGGCGGCGGTGCGCGGGCGCACGGACATCGCGGTGGGCCAGCTGATCTGCGCCAATGTCATCAACCTGTTCGGCGTTCTGGGGATTACGGCCACGGTCGTGCCTCTCGCCGTGCCGCCGCTGCTCGGTTCGGCCGACGTGTACGTTTTGGCGGCCGCAAGTGCCACGGTATTGCCCCTGCTCGCGATGCGGTGGCGCCTGTCGCGGCCACGAGGCGCATTGCTTGTCCTCGCATATGGCTGTTATCTGGCCTTCATAGTCTGGCGTCAGGGATTACTCCACCTGTAACGTCCGGCATCAGGGCAGGTGCACCATGGAATTCAAACTCGATCCGCGTCTGGCGTCTTCCTCGTCGTTCGTCGCCGATTGGCCTCTGTCGCGCGTGCTGTTGATGGACGATGCGCGGTTCGTCTGGCTCGTGCTTGTGCCGCGGCGCCCAGGCGCCAACGAGATCTTCGATCTGTCGCCTTCCGATCGCGCGACGCTGACCGAGGAATATTGCCGCGCGGGCGAAGGGCTGAAAAAGCTGACCGGTTGCGAGAAGATCAACGTCTGTGCCATCGGCAATATGGTGCCGCAGCTCCACGTCCATGTCATCGCGCGAAGCGAAAGCGACGCCGTCTGGCCGTCTCCGGTGTGGAGCCGCGGCTATGCCGTTCCCTATGAGCAACAGGCAAGAGAGGACCTCCTCAAGCGCCTCGTTAACGGTCTTTAAACCATATTGTCGTTGGTTGGCTCTGTCTTATCGGGAGAACCCGATCATGTTGGCAGAAGCCGTCAATGGTAGCGCCTCCGTCGTTGCCGCCCTGCAGAGGGCGAGCGCCGCGACGGGCTCGGATTTCCATTATCTGCTCAGTACCGCGATGCGCGAGTCGAGCCTCAAGCCGCAGGCTCAATCGAGCACATCGTCGGCCGCGGGCTTGTTTCAGTTTGTCGAACAGACTTGGTACGGCCTGGTCAAGGCATACGGCGCCAAACACGGGCTGGGGTCGTACGCGGGCGCGATCGGTCAAGGCGCCGACGGGCGCTACCATGCGGATAACGCGACCGACCGGCAGGCCATTCTCGCCCTCAGGAACGATCCGCAGGTTAGCGCGCTGATGGCCGGCGAGTATGCCCGCCAGACCCAGTCCGAGATGCAGGCCTCGCTGGGGCGCGGCGTCTGCGGTGGCGAGCTTTACGCCGCTCATTTCCTCGGCGCCGACGCGGCTTGCCGCCTGATCCATTTGACCGGCTCTGCACCGGAAACGGTCGCGGCCAATGTCTTTCCGCAGGCTGCCGGTGCCAACAAGTCCGTCTTTTATCGCGCCGACGGGACGCCAAAGACCGTTCGCGAAGTCTATGATTGGGCGTTGAAGCAGCCGTCAGCCGGTGGTTCTGCAGCTTCACCCTTGCCGACTCCGGCAACCGCCTTCACCTATTCGACCGCTGGCTCCATAGACTACGCCGATTTGATCGCCTCGATGTGGACGCGGTCGGCCACCGGGTTCTTCCCGAGTGGGAGCGGCGAGGGCGCCTCGTCGCCCTTCCTTCTGTCGCCGGGCGTGTTGGACATTCTGTCATCTCCGGTTGCGAAGAAGCCGGACGAATCGTAAGGCTACCCGTTTCAGGGGTGCCTGGTTTGCGCGCGGCGTTTTTATCCGTTTGGGCAGTTATCCTATCGGTTGCCTTCGTGCAGGCCGCAAACGGTTTGCAGACCGATCTCATTGGCATTCGCGCCGATCTCGCGTCGTTTCCAGCCTGGACCATCGGCCTGATGATGGCGACGTACTACGTCGGCTATGCCGTCGTGCCGCAAACCGGACGGTATGTGATCGGGCGGATTGGGCATGTGCGGACGATAGCGGTCTGTGCAACGGCGGCGGCGGCCGTCATCGTTACGCATCCGTTCCTGGTGACGCCAGTCGTGTGGACGGGCTTGCGGCTCGTCTCTGGGTTCGCGCTGTCGCTCGTCTATGTCTCGTTCGAGAGCTGGATCAACGACCGTGCGCCGAACGCGCTGCGCGGGCGCATCTTCAGCATCTACATCGTCGCGCAGATGATCGCACTCACCTTGGCGCAGTATCTGCTTACGCTCGGCGATCCGAAAGCGATCGGCCTTTTCGTGCTGTCCGGTGTGCTGTTCGTGCTGGCTGCCGCGCCTGTCGCAATCGCGCGCCGTGGTGCGCCCGCAACGCTGCCGCCGGTGCCGTTGAACGTTTTGAAGCTGTTCCATGTCTCGCCGCTGGGGGCGATCGCCACCGTGCTGGCCGGCATGACGTGGTCCATCGTCTTCACATTTGGGCCGGTCTACGCCCAGCATGTCGGGTTTGCGCTTACGGGCATCGGGCTGTTCATGGGGCTTTCCATGGCGGCCGGCGGTCTCCTGCAATTTCCGCTTGGCTGGCTGTCCGATATCGTAGGGCGGCGGCCGGTGATCGCCGGGATGTTTGTGGCCGGCCTGGGCGCGTCGCTGTTCGGGATTTGGGCCGTCCACCGCGGCGTGAATGCAAATCTTGTTGCGGCCGTTCTCACCGGCGGCTTCGTATTTCCGATGTATGCGATCAGTGTCGCCCACATAAACGACACCATCGCGCCCGAGACACGCGTTGCCGCCGCCGCAGGACTGATCCTGTTATACGGGCTGGGATCGCTTTTCGGGCCGCTTCTGTGCGGCTGGGCGATGACGGCGATGGGTTCCGCCGGCTACTTCGCGCTGCTGTCCGTTACGATGGCCGCCGGAGCGGGCGTCGCCGCGCGGTATCGTTAAAAGTACGCCGCGGTTATCGCCTTGGGGCTTTGGCGGCGGCGCGCTCGAGGGTCTCGCGCACGCGCCCTTCGAGCTCCTCGATCAACGTTATCGCGGTGAGGTTCGAGATGTCCTTGATCTTGTCGCGGTAGATAACACGGATCGCGTTGATGTGAGCATCGACGATGGGCAGCGGCAGCGGTTCGTCTGCAGCGAGCGTGTCGATCAATTTGCTGAGCGAAGAGGCGACGCGCGAGATCAGTGGAAATTCGAATGTCGCCGCCTGGCCCTTGAGGTCATGGCTGGCGCGGAATAGGTCGCCGCGCGCGTTGAGATCGTTTGTCGTGACGAACGCGTCGTAGGCTTCGCCGAGCTTTTTGATGTCGGTCGCGATCCAGCCGGAGAATTCTTCCTTGAGGGATTCCATAGCCGTTTCCGCGCGTTTGACGGCGGCCATGTCAAGGCCGGCGATCGTACCGCCGACTTTCGCCTTCAGCATGTTCGGCGGCATGAACACTTCGGTGGGAGGTTCTTTGGACATGGCGTCAGTCCTGCTTTTCGTTGCTTGGCGAGTCATCGAGTGCGGTTGCTTCGACAGCGTTGCGCCGTTCCGGTCCGCGGTACTCGTCGTCTGCCCGGCGCCGGCGGCACGGCCCAAAATACGCTTTCGTCCGAACGAATGGACGGGGATACTCGATCACGGAGATCATCCTCGACAGGATCGCCTTTACCGAAACGGGCTTGGCCAGGAATTCGTTGACGCCGGCATCGCGTGCATGCCGTACGTGATCAACGTGCGTGTGTCCGGTCAGCATGATGATCGGTACGAAGGGATTGGGCGAGCTCGGCGAACTTCTCACCAACTTCACGAAGTCGATCCCGGACATGCCGCCCATTTGCCAATCGAGGAAGATCACGTCGGGATTCACTTCGCGTAAGCAGTTCCAGGCGTGTTCCCCGGACGGAGATTCGAAAATCTGAATCGTGCCAAAGGCCTGAAGAATCGTGACCACCAGCTTGCGCATATGCTGGTTGTCGTCGACGACAAGAATTTTGAGTCTGTCGAACCTGTATCCGCTCATGGCCTGCCCAGCGCGCTCGACGCGTTCAAGCGCCCGCAGCGTACAGATTACTTAACGGCACTTAATGATGGGTGAAGCCGCAAAACCTAATCGACGAATTGCTCGGTAAGGATTCGTTCATCGAGGTTACGGCCTGCATCGAACAGCATGATCATTCCAACGGATCGGTCTTCCGCAACGTCCACCGAGACGACATCGCGGACTTCCAGGCCGTCCGCCACGGCGCTGACGGGGCGTTTTTCGGTTTCCAGCGCCTCGAAGCGCACTTTGGCGCGGTGGGGCAGGAGCGCGCCGCGCCAGCGTCTCGGCCTGAAGGCGCTAATTGGGGTGAGGGCCAGCAGGGCGGAGTCGATGGGGAGAATGGGTCCATGCGCCGAAAGATTATAAGCCGTGCTCCCGACAGGTGTGGCGACCAGAACGCCGTCGCAGATCAGCTCGGAAATGCGGACCTTGCCGTCCACGACAATGCGCAGCTTGGTGGCTTGACGCGTCTGCCGCAGCAGCGAGACTTCGTTAAAAGCCAGCCCATCGACGCTGCCGGCCGTCGTCGTCGCGCGCATCCTCAAGGGATGGACGGTCGCAGGTTCGGCGCCGGCCAGGCGCTCCGTCAGGTTGGCCTCGTTGTACTCGTTCATCAGGAAGCCAACAGTGCCAAGATTCATGCCGTAGATGGGTTTGCCGCGTTCGAGGAACGCGTGGAGCGTCTGCAGCATGAAGCCATCGCCGCCGAGCGCCACCACGATATCCGCCTCGTCGGGGCCGACGTCCGTATATTGCTGGCGCAAATTCGAGAGCGCGGCCTGTCCTTCCGGCACCGGAGAGGCAACAAAGTGCAGCTTGTGCGCCAAGGTCATCCTCCGGTCATCGACATGGCGCGCTTCACGGCGGGCGCGGCATGACGGCGGTCGATCATGAAATCGTGGCCTTTCGGCTTTCGCGAGATGGCTTCGTCGATCGCTTCGTCAAGCATCTCGTCGTCGTCGGACGTGCGCAAGGGTCCGCGCAAATCCGCCGCATCCTCCTGGCCTAGGCACATGTAGAGCGTGCCGGTGCAGGTCAGGCGCACCCGATTGCAGCTCTCGCAGAAATTGTGTGTGAGCGGGGTGATGAACCCGAGCCGGCCGCCGGTCTCGGCCACGTGCACATACCGCGCCGGCCCGCTGGTGGAGAAATTCGTCTCTTCAAACGTAAAGCGCTCCGCCAGCTGCGCACGCACCAACGACAAAGGCAGGTACTGCGCCACGCGGTCAGCGTCGATTCCACCCATCGGCATGGTCTCGATCAGAGTCAAATCCATGCCGCGGCCGTGCGCCCATGTCAGCATCTCCGCGAACTCGTTCTCGTTGACGTCCTTGAGTGCCACCGTGTTGATCTTGACCTTGAGGCCCGCGTCGAGCGCCGTGTCGATCCCCGCGAGCACGTGGGAGACTTCGCCCCAGCGGGTGATTGCCCGGAATTTTATCGCGTCACGCGTGTCGAGCGAAACATTGATGCGCTTGACGCCAGCCGCAGCCAGGTGCTTGGCGAAACGCGTGAGCTGGCTGCCGTTCGTGGTAAGCGTTAGCTCCTTGAGCCCGCCAGCGCCGACCCAGGCCCCCAGCCGTTCGATCAGGCGGATCACGCCCTTCCGGACAAGGGGTTCGCCACCCGTGATTCGCAGCCGCTCCACGCCTTTGCGCATGAAAGCGGCGCATACGCGCTCGATCTCTTCGAGGGTCAACAGCTCGGTCTTGGGCAGAAATTCGGGCTGCAGGGCCATGCAATAGACGCAGCGAAAATCGCAGCGGTCCGTCACCGAGACGCGCAGATAGGAGATATGGCGGCCGAAAGGGTCGATCATGATGCCCAGCCTAGCAGGCTGTGCGCCAGGATTCAGCCCTTAGACTTTGTGGATTTCGGCATAGGCCGAGGCTTTGGTGAAATCGTTGAACACCGCGGATACGTCGTTCATGTCGCTTCCGGACAGAACGGGCCGCATTTTGAGCGCCTGGCGCGAGAGGTTGAACACGGTAGCGAAAACGCAGCGGTCGATGCCGACAGCTCGGCAAGCCAGCGCCACCCACTTGGGGCCGCGTTGGTAGAGGCCCACCCGGAGGTCAGCGAGCGGCAAGCCAAGCATGCGCGCAAATGCCAGGTCGAACAGGTCGATCTGGCCCTGGTGCAGGACCCTGAGGAGAAATCCGGCCTTGAGCTGTCCGGCGTTGGCCAATTTCTCGATAAGTTTGCTGGCGCTTTCCGCAGGCTGGGCCTTCGGCGCCGCGGGCTCGCTTTTCACCACCGTTTCCGCCTGCTCGATGGCGATGTCCAGCCGCTTGGGTTCGATCGAATAGTTCTGGACGATATAGCCCCTGAGGGCGTCGGACACCCAATCGCACATGCGGGAGGCGAGCGGGGCGGGGAGATCGGGACGGTGGACGAGCGGGTCCTGGATACCGGCCACCTTGCGGGATTTTTCGATGAGAACTTCGTAGGTCGCCATGGAGATCTTGGCGGTCACGTTGCGGACGAGGGCGACCAGGACGCTCTCGATCTCCGATTTTGCGAGTACTTCGGTGACCACTTCGCCGATGTTTTCACGCGATGCAATGACTTCCTGATGAGCGACATCGCATTCGATGACCAGTCGCATCACATCCGCATCCGTCAGCAACGGGCTGCGCAGGATGATGGGACGCGCGACCTCGATGGCATCGTCGGCCAGAAGTAGAACTAGATCGGGCGGCGCATTGGTATCGTCTGCCAGCCGTTCGGCCAGTGCGATACGGATCGCCATTTCGACGTCGCCGGTGAGCCTGCGAAGGATATCGCGCATCAGCGCGCGTTCGCGGTCGTTCAGATGCTGGCCCTGGACTCTGTAGAGAGAGGCCACGGCCAGGAAAATCTCTTCGCGCGTCGTATCCTGCGGATTGGCCGCAAGCTGTGCGAGACGACCCATATCGCTCATGTCGCGCGCTGTCAGTCCCACTGTCCGCTCCGTGCCGCCTTGCGGCCTGTCCAACTACTGAGTGTCTGAGGAGTAGCAAAATGGCGTTAACAGCGTGTTAATCAAAATACCTGTGCTTTCGGGACCGTCCCGGGAGCACTATTGTGCCGAATCATAAGCTTAATTCTCCGGCGACCAGCAATATGGCTTTCACTTCGCGACTCGATACCATGACCCCCGAACCGACATTTCTTCTGGCCATCGACCAAGGCACGACTTCGACCAGAGCTATCCTGTTCGACGCCGATGGCCGGCCCGCGGCCTCCCATTCCATCGGGCTGCGACAGATCTATCCGGCCAACGGATGGGTCGAGCACGACGCGGAAGAAATCTGGCAGGCCGTGCGAACCTGTTGCCGCATCGTCGCGAAGGGTGTGAGCGCGAGCGATATCGCTGGCATCGGCATCACCAACCAACGAGAGACGACGGTCATCTGGGACCGCGCGACGGGAGTTCCCATCCACAACGCCATCGTTTGGCAGGACAGGCGTACTGCCGAACGCTGCCGCGCACTGCGGGCGATGGGGTTGGAGGGTAAGATCGCCGCCAAGACGGGGTTGCTTCTCGATCCCTATTTCTCCGCGACCAAAGCCGAATGGCTGCTCGACAATGTTCCTGGTGCATACGAACGGGCCGAGAAAGGCCAACTGGCCTTCGGGACGATCGATAGCTGGCTGATCTTCAAATTAACCGGCGGCGCCGTGCACGCAACCGATGTGACCAATGCGTCGCGCACGATGCTCCTCGACCTGAAGACGCTGTCGTGGGACCAGGACCTGCTCACCTTGTTCGATATCCCACGATCATTACTGCCGGAGGTGCGCGATTGCGCCGGCGAGTTCGGCACGACCGTGTCGGACATATTCGGGACGCCTGTCCGCATCCTTGGCGTTGCGGGCGATCAGCAGGCGGCAGCTTTTGGGCAGGCTTGTTTTTCGCCGGGCGACGTCAAATCGACCTATGGCACCGGATGCTTCGCGCTCGTCAACACGGGCTCAGTGCCGCCAATCTCGCAAAACCGGCTGCTCGCGACGTGCGCCTACCGGATCGGAGGCAAGGCGACGTACGCGATGGAGGGCAGCATCTTCATCGCCGGCGCGGTCGTGCAATGGCTTCGCGATGCGTTGGGCCTCATCGGCAATGCGTCGGACATCGAAGCGCTGGTGCAGGCCGCGAAAAGCACCGACGGGCTATACTTCGTTCCTGCCTTCACGGGGCTCGGTGCGCCGTATTGGGATCCCGATGCGCGCGGCGCAATTCTGGGCCTAACCCGCGACGTGGGCGCAGCCGAAATTGCGCGCGCCGGTCTGGATGCCGTGTGTTACCAGACCCGCGATCTCCTTGAGGCGATGGCGCGAGACATGGAGTCTGCAAAGCTTGGCGCACCCACAGCGCTGAAAGTTGATGGCGGCATGGTCAGGAACGACTGGTTCTGTCAGCGCCTCGCCGATCTCACCGGACTTCCGGTCAAGCGTCCGAAGATGATCGAGACCACCGCATTGGGCGCGGCATATCTTGCGGGGCTTGCGGCGGGATTGTTCAACGGCACCGCAGACATCGCCGCGCATTGGGCGTTGGATCGCCGCTTTGAGCCTTCCCTTGCGGCAGCGTCGCGCGATGCGCTGTACGATGGCTGGAGTGCGGCCGTCGCACGCGTGCGCGCCGTTTGACAGGCGTACCCGCACGGCCCAAACTTTCTGCAAATGATAATGAGGAGCGTCTCATGGACGTGAGATCACAATTCGCCATGCGCGTGCCTCCAGCGGACCAAATTCCTCCGCTGAAAGGCAAGGTAAGTGCCGAAGAATGGCGTCTGCGCGTCGATCTCGCGGCAACCTACAGGCTGGTTGCGATGTACGGCTGGGACGACATGATCTTCACCCACATCTCGGTGCGCATTCCGGGGCCGGAGCACCACTTCCTCATCAATCCGCTTGGAATCCTGTTTGACGAAATCACCGCATCGAGCCTCGTGAAGATCGATGTCGATGGAATCAAGGTCCAGGATTCGCCTTATCCGGTGAATCCTGCGGGGTTCACTATTCATAGCGCGTTGCACATGAACCGTGACGACGCGGAATGCATCATCCATTTGCATACGACGGACGGCATCGCCGTATCCGCGCAGGCCGACGGGCTATTGCCGCTCGACCAACATGCAATGATGATTTGCCACGACATTGCCTATCACGACTATGAAGGCATCGCGCTCGAGCTCGACGAACGCCAACGGTTGGTCAAGGACATCGGACCAGACAAGCACGTCATGATTTTGCGCAATCATGGAACGCTGTCTGTGGGCAAGACCTGCGCCGATGCCTTCCTGCGCATCTACTATCTCGAACGGGCTTGTTCGATGCAGGTGCGGGCGCTGGGCGGCGGCGCGAAACTCAATTGGCCCAACCAGGGCGTGCCCGAAAAAACCGCCGGCCAATCCTCCTACGCCTTCGATGGCGTGTTTGGAGGTCTGGCGTGGCCGGCGCTCCTGCGCAAGCTGGACCGTGCGGACACCAGCTACCGCAATTGATTTGAACGCATGACGTGTTGATTAAAGGGCCTTCCATGGACACGTCGTCTTTTGTCAAACCAACCACCGACGGACGGCCGGCGCAACGCAAACCCGGAAGCCTGGCTAAAATCAAGAAGTCGGCTCGCAAACTGTTCGTCGAACGCGGGTACCACGCAACCCGGCCGCAAGACATCATGCGCGAAGCCGGTCTTGGACATGGCACTTTCTACCTTCACTATGAAGACAAGCGCGCCTGCTTTCTTGCCTTTGTCGAAGACGCGCGCGTCGAGTTGCATGCGTACATACGCAGCCGCGTCGGTGCCGGGCGTTCGCTCGAAGAAACGATCGATACGACGCTGAATGCGATCTACCATTATTCGGATGCCAACCCTGGCGTGCTCGCCGCGGCGATGACCGACGAAGCGGTGATCGACGCCGAAGGCGCGCAGGCGGTGCCGCTTCTGCTTCGCTGGGGCCGCGACTGGGCGCAAATCGTACGCGATGCGATGCGCGACGGCTCCGCCGCCGACGGCTATGACCCCGACATCATCGGACAGGCCATCGTCGGGGCCATCCATCAATGCGGTTTCGAAGGCGACCGCTTGGGGCGTAACAGGCAGGACGTTATCGACAATCTCTCGCGCTTTCTGGTGCGGGCGCTGAAGCCTTGATCCCCCTGTGTTGCAAAGGCTGTTGATCGTTCGTCGATGCAACCATAGGTAGGTTGCCTAATGAACACGTGCAGCACCTAATCCATGCAACCTTTGGGGGAATGCCTACGGCGTTGAGGGAGTAAAGACCGGGTCTTCCGGCATGACGTCCTCGCTGTCGTGTCGCCGGCGCTGCGGATCGGTCCTCGGATATTTTCAGAAGCAGGACGGGACGGGAGGCTCTCTTGAACCCGAGAGGTGGTTTGCGCGCGGCATTCGCGCGCTCGGACGACTATACATTTTTGTCTGCGCCGGACGCCAATGCGGCCGCGTTGCTGCTCAGCGATCCCGAGCCGGGCCTCGCGTCTGCCGCAGACCTCGATATTTATCTTACGCGTCAGTTCCTGCCCTGGGGCCACGTGAACGAGGGGCTCGTTATCGCGGCAGCGGACATAAGTGCCGAAAATCTTGCCTGGATATGTGCTGCCTATCGAGGCGCACAAATTGCCGCCATAGCGCCATCGGATCTGCGCACAGAGATTGTGCGCCGATTCCGCGATCGCCTCTCCGAAGACGCTGTATATGGCCTGCTGTCTAAGAAACCCAACCTGTCCGCATGCACCGTAGTCACGCGCAACCAAGCCGTAACACTGTGCGCAATCGTTATAGCTGTCGTCATCGCTTGCGGCGTTTGGCCGTTCGCGGTTCTTCAAACCCTTGTGGCGCTCATGTCGGTTGGCTTTGCCGTCAGTATATTGTTTCGCGCTACACTGGCTTGGCTTGGGATGGATAGACGCGGCAGCGTGGAGCGGCCCGTTGTTGTTTCTTCGGACGACAGCTTGCCGATTTACTCGATCCTAGTTCCGCTCTATCGCGAAGCAACAGTTCTGACGGAATTGGCGCGCTCGCTTCTTGCGCTGGATTATCCGCGCGAAAAGCTCGATATCAAATTTGTCGTCGAGGAGGACGATGCGGAGACCTGCGCGATCGCGCAGGCTCTGGCCATTCACGGTCCCTTTGAAGTCGTTCGCGTACCGTACAGCCTGCCCCGCACCAAGCCCAAAGCCTGCAACTATGCTTTGCGGTTTGCACGCGGCGAATATCTTGTGATCTACGATGCGGAAGATCGCCCTGAACCCGATCAACTTCGCAAGGCGGTTGCCAGTTTCCGGAAAGCTCCACGCAAGACGGCATGTCTGCAAGCGCGGCTCGCCATCTACAACGCGAGCGAGACGTGGATTTCGCAAATTTTCGCGCTCGACTACTCCATTTGGTTCAAAGCGCTGCTGCCGGGCCTCGACCGTATCGGCGTGCCCATGCCGCTGGGCGGCACGTCGAACCACTTCCGTACGTCGATTCTGCGCGAGGTCTGCGGCTGGGATCCGTTCAATGTCACGGAGGATGCCGACCTGGGAATCCGTCTTGCGCAACTCGGGTATCGAGTTTCGATGCTCGACTCGACGACGTTTGAGGAAGCCCCTTCGCGTTTCAGACCATGGCTCCGTCAACGTTCCCGCTGGCTCAAGGGCTACATGCAAACCTGTCTGGTGCATACGCGAGACCCGGTCGCCCTTACAAAACGCGTAGGCTTCCGCGGCGTGGCGGTGATTCAACTGTTCATCGGCGGTGTCGTCTGGTCCGCACTCGTCAATCCCGTGCTCTGGCTCATCTTCCTGTTGTCATGCCTGCAGGCGCAAGCCAATTCAGAAACGCAAGTGCTGGAGACGCTGGCGCGCATATCGGGGCTTGGGCTGCTGACAACCAATACTTTGCTCGCCTGGCTCGCCCTTGCGGGCACACACCGCGCCAACCGGGTTGCCGTGATGGCTTATGGCCCGACGTTCATGCTCTACTGGATGCTGGTTTCTATCGCCGCCTATCGCGGCCTATGGCAGCTTATCTTCAAACCCTTCTTCTGGGAGAAGACACCGCACGGGCAGAGCAGGGCGCACGGCATTCCGGGCGGCTAAGCCATGTGGCGCGTGTCGCTCGTCGTGCTGTCTCTTCTTGTCGGATATTCACCGGCGCCTTCCTGGGCGGGCGCCTGGACGCCCCATCGCGGCCACGTGCAAGTCTTTTCCGGATTCACGATCAGCCACGCGTCGAAAAGCTTCGACGGAGACGGCAAGCGGACGCAAGACGTTCTGTTCGACAAGATGTTCGTCCAGAACTGCATCGAGTACGGGTTGACGGATGCCGTCACGCTTTTTGCGACGCCGGAATATGTGACGGTCCAATCGGCGGCGAATGGCCAATCGATTTTGCGCGTGCATGACACGGCTGTTGAAGCGGGAGCGCGCGTTCTTCTGTTTTCGCGCATCGGTATGCTGTCGGTTCAAGGGTCTGCGAAAACAGCCGGCGCCTTCAATATGACGGTTTCGGCCTATAGGGCGTCAGGCAAGCAGGCGGAGCTGCGGCTTTTGTACGGCAGGTCGTTCAAGCTCTTCGGAGGTGACGGCTTTATCGACGTACAGGCTGCCCAACGTTGGATCAGCCGTCCCAGGCCAGATGAGATAGCGATCGATGCGACGGCAGGCCTGTGGCTGAGGCACGGCACGCTGGCGATGCTCCAGAGTTTCAATACGGTCAGCAGCGGGGGAGCCGTGGCGCCCTATACGTCTTACCGGATGCACAAGTTTGAATTGTCGCTGGTGCAGCGAGTTACGCACAGCTGGTCGCTCCAGGTGGGAGGACTCATCTCACCGATCGGACAAAACATCGTTGCAGAAAGAGGGCTTACGGTGTCAATCTGGAGTCGATTCTGAACATCTCGGCTGCTTCAACCAATACGTACCCCGCAGCATAGTCTTCGGGGGCGGGGTGTTCGCCGGACCGCCGCGACTGCCGCAATTATCTGGAGGCTTCAATGGAAAATAGCAGGCTTGGCTCGACACGAATCATGACTCCCGTTGAACCGGGCGTAATTGCGCTGCAATACACAGACAGTTGGTCGGCGTTCGATCGCGGCTCGAGCCCGCAAACGATCCCCGGTATCGGGACGGCGCGTTGCGCCTGCGCGGTCAAATCTTTCCGGTTGGCGGCAGAGGCCGGCTTGCCGACGCATTTCCTAGAGCAGGTCGATCCTGTGACGGTCCACGTCCAGGAATTCTCGGTGCCGAGCCGCAAATCGCTCTCGGGCGAGGTGCATGGGCGCGTGCTGGATGCAGAGTGGCTTTGGCGAGCCTATGTGTACGGCTCGCTGCTGGAGCGCATACAAAAGGGCAAGGCCGATCTTGCGTCTTTGGGCTTTGCGCCCGGCGCCGTGGTGACCGAGGGCACGAAGCTTCCGCATCTGATACAGGAATGCACGACGAAATTCGAGCCAACGGACCGGCACCTCACGGATGCCGAAGCCCGGGAACGTACGGGCCTCACCGAGGCCCAGTGGGAGGGTGCCCGGCAACTTCTTATCGGGGCGGTTGAAGTTATCGGCAAACAGTACGAGAGGGCCGGTTTCATATCTCCCGACGGCAAGTTCGAGTTGGGACAGACGGCCGGCGGAAAGGTGATCCTCGTCGACGTGTTCGGCACGCCGGACGAAAATAGAATTCTCGAAAAGGCAACGGGGGACGTCTACAGCAAAGACATCCTTCGCAACTATTTGAAGACCTTGCCGTGGAAGGACGAACTCGACCGGGCGAAGGCGGCGTATCCATCCAACAAATCGAAGTGGCCGGAATACCCGACGCTTCCCGCGGATTTCATCGACCTCGTGGCGCGGCGCTATGCCGAGGTCGCGAAGCGATACGCGGGCGGCAGCGCGTAACCGCCAACCGCCCGTATAAACCGTCGATATTACTGGTGCCGGCTGCAGGGATCGAACCCGCGACCCCGTGATTACAAATCACGTGCTCTACCAACTGAGCTAAGCCGGCGCGGCCATCGGAATACGATAGCGGAACGGGGCATGCAACGGGCCCCGCCTCTTCAAAGTGGCGAAATGGTTAGCCCGTCCGGCGCCACCGCCCCGCCCGAGAGGATCATCGCCATCGCCTGGTCCGTGGGGATATCGGTCAGAATGAGCTTGGCCATGGGAACGATCTCGAGATAGCCCGTTGTCGGGTTCGGCGAGGTCGGCACGAACACGGTGGCCAATTCCTCGCCGGTTTTGGCATCCGGATAGACGCGCATGACGAACGCGAGGGTCTTCATCCCCTCATGCGGGAAGTCGATCAGGACGACGCGTTGAGCGCCGTCGGGTGTCTGCCGCAGCACTTCCACCAGCTTCTTGGCGGCCAGGTAAATGGTCTGCACCAACGGAATGCGAGTGATGATCTTTTCGAAGAGCTGGATGAGGCGTTGGCCTACGACGCGCGACGCGATGGCGCCGATGGAATAGAGGGCGAGCAGGGCCACGACGACCGCTATCAGCCATCGTATCGCTTCGCTCGCGAGAAAAGGCGCCAGGACCGGCACATGTATGTTGAGGAAATCGGTCAGCGCGACGGCGAGCGGATGGCCCGCCTCGGACAGCAAATCGAGGAAGAACTGGAATACCAGCCACACCGCGATGAGCGGCACGATGGTCAGCAGTCCCGCCAGCAGGTTCCCCTGAAAATTGGCGTGGTAAAACGACCGGTGCTCCGGTTTCCTGTTCATGGCACCCCCTCCCGGAAGGCCGCACTCCTCCGACCGATTTAGTTGGACGGATTCGCACGCACCTGTAATCTCCGGGTTCCGCGTCCATCCTGCAACTGTCGGCTGACATGACACGCTTTTTGATCACCAGCGCCCTGCCATACATCAATGGCGTCAAGCATTTGGGCAATTTGGTAGGCTCCATGCTGCCTGCCGACGTCTGTGCCCGGTACCACCGTGCGAAGGGTGACGACACGCTGTTCATCTGCGCCACCGACGAGCATGGCACGCCGGCCGAACTGGCGGCGCTGGAGGCGGGACAAGATGTCGCCACCTACTGCCGGGAGCAGCACGAGATCCAGAAGGAGATCGGCGAGCGCTTTGGGCTGTCGTGGGACTTCTTCGGCCGCTCGTCCAGCTTGCAGAATCGGGAGATGACCCAGCATTTCGCCCGCGTCCTGTGGAAACGCGGCCACTTGGAAGTGCGCTCCACCAAACAGGTCTATTCGCACGCCGAAAAGCGTTTTTTGCCGGATCGCTATGTGATCGGCACGTGCCCTTATTGCGGCTACGACCGCGCCCGCGGCGATCAATGCGAGAACTGCACGCGCGTGCTCGATCCAACCGACCTCATCAATCCGCGCTCGGCGTTGTCGAACTCGTCCGACATCGAGGTTCGCGACAGCGCCCATCTTTTCCTGAAGCAATCCGCGTTCGTGGATCAGTTGCGTACCTGGATTGACAGCCACGAGCACGACTGGCCACACTTGGTGCTGTCCATCGCGCGCAAATGGCTTGACGAGGGCCTGAAGGATCGCGGGATCACGCGCGATTTGGACTGGGGCGTTCCTGTTCCGGACGACATCGGCGACGGCCAGTTGAAGGGAAAGGTGTTCTACGTCTGGTTCGACGCGCCCATCGAGTATATCGGCGCCACCAAGGAATGGACGGACGGACGCGGCAAGTCCGACACGGAGTGGCAACGCTGGTGGCGGCCGGATTCACCCGCCGATGTGACCTATATGGAGTTCATGGCGAAGGACAATGTGCCGTTCCACACGGTCGGCTTCCCGGTCACGATCCTGGGCTCGGGCGAGAACTGGAAATTGGTCGACCGCGTCAAGGGCTTCAATTGGCTGACCTATTACGGGGGAAAATTCTCCACCTCGCAAAAGCGCGGCGTGTTCATGAATACGGCGCTCGAGTTGCTGCCGGCCGATTACTGGCGCTGGTACCTGATGGCCAACGCGCCGGAGAGCGCGGATACATCCTTCACCTGGGAACACTTTGCCGGAGTGGTCAACAAGGATCTTGCCGACGTGCTTGGCAATTTCGTCAATCGCCTGACCAAATTCTGCGCCGCGCGCTTCGAGGGATGCGTCCCGGGGGAGGGTAGCTACGGCGAGGAAGAGCTGTCGCTGATCGCCGATCTCGACCGGCGCGTCGGCGAGTATTCCGCCTATCTGGAGCAGAACGAGTTCCGCAAGGCGTTGGCTGAATTGCGCGCCATCTGGGTGGTCGGCAACGAATATCTGACGCGTGCCGCACCCTGGACGCACATCAAGACCGATCGCGCAAAGGCCGCCGTCGGTGTCCGCATGGGGCTCAACTTGGTGCATCTGTTCGGTCATCTGGCTTGGCCGGTGATCCCGTCGGCGGCGCGGATCGTCCACGATGCGATCATGCCGGCGCCCGAGATCATTCCCTGGCCGCAGGAACCGATGGCGCAATTCCTCGATCAACTCGATGCGGGGCAGACGATTCAGGTTCCCGAATTGTTGTTCGCCAAAATTGCGGACGAACAGGTGGCCGAATGGAAGGCCCGCTTCGGCGGCGAAGACCCGTCGTGACGGAATTTGCGGTCGAACGGCTGGGTGTCGCGGATGTCGATGCATTGCGCGCGATACGGCTCGAGGCGCTGAGGCTGCATCCAGACGCCTTCTGTTCCGATCTCGAAACTGCTGAGGCGATGACGAGCGAACAATGGGCCGAAGGTTTGGCGCGTGGCACATGGTTCGGCATCCGCAAGAATGGGATGCTCATTGCCATCGGCGCGTTCGCCCGTCCGGCATCCTCGAAGCTTCGTCATACCGGCGAATTGAGCGCGATGTACGTCCGCGCAGACTCCCGCGGCTCGGGTGCCGCCGACGCGCTGGTGCGCGGCATCGTCGACCAGGTGGTCAGCGAGGTCGAACAGATCAAGCTCACGGTGAATGCAGACAACGCCAAGGCGATCAAGCTCTACGAGCGGCACGGCTTTCGCGTCGTCGGGCGGCTTCCGCACATTGTCCGCGTTGCCGGCCGCCTGTACGACGAGCTGGTCATGATGCGCGCCGTATCGCCGAGCGACTAGCCGATCAAGTCAGTCGTTCCCAGCCTTCGCGCGTCAATGCTTCCAAGGGGCGGAAGCGCGATTTGTAGTCCATCTTCTCGCTGCCGCGCACCCAGTAGCCAAGATACACATGCGCCGCGCCGCGAACCTGCGCCGCGCGGATGTGATCGAGGATCATGCACGTGCCGAGACTGCGGGCGACCTCGCCCGGATGATAGAAGCTGTAGACCATCGACAGGCCATCGCGCAGGACGTCGGTCAGAGCGCAGCCCAGGAGCTGCCCTGGCACGCCATTCTCGCCGGGCAGGCGATACTCGACGATGTGCGTCTCAACGGGTGTTTCCTCGACCATGGCCACGTAGTCGAACAAGCCCATGTCCGACATGCCGCCGCCTGCATGCCGCGAATCCAGATAGGTACGCAGCAGCGCGTACTGTTCGCGCGTCGCCTCGGCCGGAACCTCGTCGCGCACAAGATCGGCATTGCGCCGGACGATGCGCTTCTGATTGCGCGAAAGCTCGAACTCTCCGGCCACTATCCGCACGGAGACGCAGGCCGAACATTCGTCGCAGGCCGGGCGATAGGCGATGCTCTGGCTGCGTCGAAAGCCGGAATGCGTCAGTGCTTCGCTCAAGGGCTGGGCGAGCGTGCCGGTCAGCCGGGCGAAAACCTTGCGTTCCGTGCGCCCGGGCAGGTATGGGCAAGGCCCTCCCGGCGTCAGGAAGAACTGCGGAACGCGTGTATTTCGTTGTTCGGTCACTGTCCCACTTGCCCGACCATTCCCCTCGCTGGAATTATGACAAGGGAAGGGCCGCCAGCGCTAGTCTTCGGCACAGGAATTCTGACATTAGAGTTGATGACCGAGCGGCGCGGGCGGCGCTTCGCGGAGCAGGACGATGCTCAGACGCCGGTTGGCCGATGCGTTGGGATCTTCCGGCAAAAGCGGCTCCGATCCGGCTTTTCCGGCAACTTCGTAAATGCGGTCGGAGTCGAGACCGGCAGCCGTCAGGATCGCGCGGCCGGCGTTGGCACGAGCAGACGAAAGTTCCCAATTTGTCATCCCATTGGGGCCGCTGAACGCCTTGGCTTCCGTGTGGCCGCTAATCGAGACGCGGTTCGGCAGGCGATCGACAATCTTGGCGATCACCTCCAGCAGACGCCTGGTGTAGGGCATGGGCTCGGCTGTGCCTTGCTGGAACATCGGGCGGCCGTCCTGGTCCACGAGTTGGATGCGCAGCCCTTCCGGCGTCTGCTCCACCATCACCTGATGCGACAAGGAGGCGATGTCGGGGTTGTCTTGGATCGACTGATGAATGGATTCGGCGGCGTGCGCGAATTCGCCGTCCTGGGAGGAAGACATCGAACTTTCTTGCTCGCTGCCTGTGCCCGAGTTTTGTCCTTGGTTTTCGGCTGTGCCGCCGTGCCCGCTTTGCGCCGAATGCGACTTGTTGGCGGGCGCGGGCGGACTGTTGTTCTGAAAGACCGAGACGGCGCCGCCGGCACGCGCGCTTTCCTGTCCCATCACCTTGCCGCCCAGCACGCCGCCGGAGCCGCTCAAGGTCTGCGCGATGCTTTGCGGAGCGAAGTAGTCGGCGATGCCGCGCTTTTGTTCGGGTGTCGTGGTGTTGATGAGCCACATCAGCAGGAAGAACGCCATCATCGCCGTCACAAAGTCGGCGTAGGCAACCTTCCAGGCGCCGCCATGGTGAGCGTCGTGCCCGCTCTTTACGACACGCTTGATGATAATGGCGTTATCGCCAGCCATGACCCGTAAACCCCAACCTGCAAAAGGCGAACAAGCGGTCTTTCCGCCGCCCGGATACTCGCCTAACGTGACCGAGAGAATGCCTGTTTCGTGTTAACCGAGTCTTGCTTCGAGACCGCCATGAGCTTCGATACCCGCGAATTCCGCTATGCTCTGGGCTGTTTTCCTACCGGAGTCGTTGTCGTGACCGCCTCGACCGGGGAGGAGCCGATGGGGATTACGGTCAATTCCTTCGCCTCGGTGTCGCTCGATCCGCCGCTTGTCCTGTGGTGCATGTCCCGCAGATCGAGTCATTACCGGACGTTTACCACGGCAACAAATTTTACGATCAGCGTCCTGGGCAGCTCTCACGAAATGGTCTCGGTGCGTCTGGCCAAGCCCGGCGAGCACAAGCTCGACGGCCTCGAACTCGTCCCCACCGAGGCCGGCCCGCCGGGACTGGCCGATGCGTTGGCCATTCTCGAATGCGCGCGCGAGGCCGTCCACGACGGCGGCGACCACGCGATCCTCGTCGGGCGCGTGTTGCGCTTTCGCTGGCACAAAACGGGCGCACCGCTGGTGTTTCACCGTGGACGTTATGGCTCGCTGGCGGATAGCGGTTGAAGGGTCAGACGGTACTTCGCTGTGGCATCGATTTCCTTCGGCGCCGTCGGTATCCGGAAATATTCGCCGTGCGCCCATAAGGATATCTGATCCGCATAGTAGGGCGAGAAGATGTTGCCGGATTCTCCCGTCGTAATGACGTAAATCGAATTGTCGGGATGGGCGAGGTCGTAGATCGCCCGATAGCCGGCGCCGTGGATGGCCGCGTAAGGCCGGTCCGACGCGAATTTGAAATCGCCGCGCCGAATGGTGAAGGCGCCGCCGCTGGCCTCGGTTTCGCGATTGAAAATGCCGCCGAGAACAGGAACGTCGCCGAGCGGCAAATGCGCGAAGACGGCGTGGTGCGCGTCACCCCAGCGCCAACGGGTCATCTCGGCACCATAGGCTGCGTGCAGCTCGGTCAGTGCGTCGCCGAGAGCAAGGCGGATGCGAGATGCGCAATCTTCCACAGGCTTGGTCGTGACGTCGTCGCACCAGCGGGCTTCTCCGTTCACATTGTGCAAGACGCGCAGCGTAAAGACGGCATCGTGGCTCCAGAACGCCTTGAAGTCGGGGCCAAGCTCGTCAGCGATCAGCCGTCTCACCAGCGCGCGCTCCCAAGCTTCGTAGATCAGCGGCTCGGGGCGGTTCGCGTCCATCGCGGTATCCCACTTGGACAGCATGGCCACGGCCTGACGCGTTTCCGGTGACGGCCAGGGACCAGCCTTGAGCAGCAACGGCAGCAAGTCTTCGGCATAGCGGTCATGGGTGTCGAGCTGAATCGCCTTGATCGTCTCCACCGAATGGCGCGGCGTTTGAGCAAGCAGCTTATCGATGCGCCAGAAGCGGAACGGGTCGTCCCATTCGCGCGTCAGCGTGTAGGAGTAGCCTTCCGGTACCGTCTTATTGTTCGCGGTGGCGATCTGGCCGCTCAGTGGATCGTCGATGCGCGGCAGCTGATCAGTCGGGATGTATCCCTTCCAGTCATAACGTGCGTCCCAGCCTTTTGCCGGAATCAGACCGAGTGAGTCGTTTGCCGGGTCGCGCAGCGGGATACGGCTTGCGAGCACCAGACCGATATGGCCGTCGGCATGCGCGTGCACGATGTTCTGCATCGGCGAGAGGTAATCCTTCATCATTGCGGCGATGCCGTTCGCATCCTTGGCCACATTCATATCCAGGTTTGCCTGGATCGTGCCGTCATCCGCCGTCAAAGCAGTCCACGCCAGCGCCAACACATAGCCTTTCGGCACCACGCCTTTGATGCGCGGATAGTCCGCGGGTAGTACCGGTCCGTGCCGTGTCGCACGCACGGTCATCGTCACCGACTTGCCGAAGCGCACGCCGATGGTTTCGACGCGTGTTTGGAAACGCTCCGTGCCGGTCGGCGTGACGTAGGAATCCGCATTGCCCGCAATCAGCTTTTCCAGGTAGAGGTCTTGCGTGTCTGGTCCGGTGTTCGTCATGCCCCAGGCCGTCGTGCGATTGTGGCCGAGCGAAACACCCGGTACGCCGGGAAGAACGCCGCCGACGATGTCTTGCCCGGGATAAGAAAGGTGCGCGAGGTACCAGATGGACGGGATCGTCAGCGCCAGATGCGGATCGTTGGCGAGCAGCGGCGAGCCGGTCACACTGCGTGCGCCCGAGACGACCCAGTTGTTCGAGGCCGTGATGTCGGGAACCGCAAGCGCCGCGGCCTTGGTCTTGGCGAACAGCGAAATGTAATCGGGCAGGGGATTGTCCGGATCGCCCGGCGCGGGCGGAAACAGATCCTCAATCTGATGCTTGTTCAGACGGCCGGCAAGTTTGGCGCGTTCGATCTCGCCAAGCATATTTCCCGAGAGCGACAACTGCATGTATTTCAGCGTGGCGATGCTGTCGGCAGGCCGCCACGGCGCCGGCGTCACGCCCATCAATGTGAACTCGATGGGCAACGGACCTTTGTGCGTTTTCAGGTAGGCATTGACGCCCGCCGCATAGGCTTCGAGCAGATTGCGCGTTTCCGGTCTCAGACGTTCGGCCGTCTGTCCGGCCAAGCGGTACAGCCCTAGCGTCCTGATGAATTTGTCGGTGGGAACGCCCGCCGTCCCGACCATCTCGGCAAGACGACCCTGCATTACATGGCGGAGGAACTCCATCTGCCACAGGCGATCTTGTGCCTGCGCAAAACCCAGGCCAAACAGCGCATCGGCGCGCGACGCCGCGATGATATGCGGGATGGCACGGGCATCGCGTACGATCCGTACCGGCGCGGATATGCCTCTTGCCCGAATGGTACCGTCATAATCCGGCAACGACCCTCGGAATCGCGCGATCTCGGCCGTTGCGATCAACCCCAACAACAGCACCGCGATGGCAATTCCCGCCGCGATTCGCCCCCACAATTTCGTCATGTCGTTCCCGTGCAATGCGCAAGCCGGGAAGAGTGGCGGGGGCCTGAAGCGGGCACAAGGGGAGCGGCGTGGGTGACGTTACGTCTATCTGGGTGCTCGGCCGTGTGAGCCCGGATTGAAAGGAGTCATCAGCGCCATGGCGTTTCCTGTGGATAACAAGTGTTGAATTTGAGCAACGAACGCCAGTTCCGTTGCCGGTCCGGAGGGATGTCACAAATGCTTCGCCAATCCGTCATCTCGCTGTAGCCCCGCACTGCAATGCATCGCCTCGGGCAAAAAGGACCGCTGAGCGGTGGGGCGCCGGCATTCGGCATCTTCTCGCGGCTTCGATCCCGGTCTTTTCCCTGAACGGCATTATGAGAGGGTAGAATGAAGGGGAAATCGATTTTGAAGGTCGGCGTCGCGGCGGTCGCGCTTTTGGCGAGCGCGCAGGCCGGCTTCGCGGGCAAGGCCTCGTCGGATGGGACGTCCGGCATGACGGTTGCGCAATCGGGTCCGAGCAACGACGAGCTTTCCGCGCGGGTAGACGCATTGGAAGCCGAATTGCAGGCTTCCGAGGTTCGTGAGGCTGCCGATCACGACAAGGTCTCATCCTGGAAGCCGATGGCCGGCTGGTGGGACAACACCACGATCAGTGGCCGCATGTATTTCGACATCACCAACGTCGACAATAAGAACGCCGGGGTCGCAAGCTCGAACAACGGCACGAGCTTCGATATCAAGCGTTTCTATCTTGGCGTCGACCACAAGTTCAACGACGTGTTTTCCGCCAATCTGACGACCGATTTCACCTATGACAGCCCGTCTGCCACGACGAATGCCGTGGACGGGACGGGCAATCCGGCGACGCTCACCGTAAAAGGCAGCAACACGACCCAGATCTATATCAAGAAGGCCTATCTGCAAGCCAAGCTCGACGATGCGTTCATCGTGCGCGTCGGTTCGGCCGATCTGCCCTGGGTTCCGTTTGCGGAAGACGTTTACGGCTACCGCTATATCGAAAACACGGTCGCCGACCGCACGAAATTCGGCACATCGGCAGACTGGGGTCTCCATGTCCTCGGCAAATTTGCCGACGGGTTGATCGCCTATCAGTTCTCTGCGATCACCGGCAAAGGCTATAAGGCCCCGATCCGCACCAACAGCCCGGATTTCGAAGGCCGCGTCAGCCTTAACTACGAAGGCTTCCAGCTCGCCGTCGGCGGTTACAGCGGCAAGCTCGGCGTGCAGCACGGCACGGCGACGATGCACACCGCCGAGCGCCTCGACGCACTGGCCGCTTACACGGGCAACGGTTTCCGGGTAGGCGTGGAATACTTCACGGCCAGCAACTGGACTCAGGTGACGTCCGCGACGTCGTCGCACGGCACCGGTTATTCGCCGTTCGCGTCGTACCAGTTCGATCCGGAGTGGGCGGTGTTCGGCCGCTACGACTACGTCAAGCCGTACTCGGACGCGGCGCGTAGCGCCTTCCACAACGACTATTACAACGTCGGCATCGAGTACACGCCGGTGAAGATCGTCAATCTTGCGCTGGTCTATAAGCATGACGGCGGCAGCAACGGTACGTTCGCCGATGCCAACGGCACGATCGGCGGCGCGTTTGCCTCAGCCGGTCCCCCGGTTGTGGCCGTAGCTAACGGCGCCTACGACGAAATTGGCCTCTTCGGCCAGTTCCGCTGGTAACGCCGCACCAATTTTCGGCGGACTTGCCGCTTTCGAGCGCGCCAGTCCGCCGGAATACGGCATCAAGTGTGATCACCAATGCATTCCGCGTTCGAATTCTCGAATGCAATTCTAGGAAGGAAATCGGATGAATAAGTCCTTCAAGACGATGATCGCCGCAATCGCAGGCATTGCCGCGGCGGCCACGATCAGTACGGGTGCCCTAGCCGGCGATATCACCGGCGCGGGCGCAACCTTTCCCTATCCGATCTATGCCAAGTGGGCGGATGCCTACAAAAAGGCGACCGGGGTAGGCCTTAACTATCAGTCCATCGGTTCCGGCGGCGGCATCGCACAGATCAAAGCGAAGACCGTGACGTTCGGCGCCACCGACATGCCGCTCAAACCGGCCGATCTCGATGCCGCGGGCCTCGTGATGTTCCCGACCGTCGTCGGCGCCGAGGTGCTGGTCTATCACCTCCCGGGCATCGCTTCGAATACGCTCCAGATCGACGGCCCGACGCTTGCCGATATCTATCTCGGCAAGATCACCAAGTGGAACGACCCCAGGATCAAAGCGCTCAATCCAAAAGTACCGTTGCCAAACATGAATATTATCGTTGTGCATCGCTCGGATGGATCGGGCACGACGTTCATCTTTGCCAACTACCTTTCCAAGGTCAGCAAGGAATGGGCCGATAAGGTTGGTGCAGCAACGTCGGTCGAGTGGCCGACAGGCATCGGCTCGAAAGGCAACGAAGGCGTCGCCGGCAATGTCGGACAGACGGTCGGCTCCATCGGTTACGTCGAATACGCCTATGCCATGCAGAACAAGCTTCCCTGGATGCGCATGAAGAATCACGACGGCAACGTGGTGAGCCCGACGATGGCGTCGTTCCAGGCTTCCGCCGCGCACGCCGATTGGGCGCACGCCGACCACTTCTACATGATCCTCACCGATCAACCCGGCGCGGAATCCTGGCCCATCGAGAATCCCACCTTCGTCCTGTTCTACAAGAGCCCCAGAGATCCTGCGGCGAGCAAGCAAGGCCTCGATTTCTTCAAATGGGCCTATGCCAATGGCGATCAGATGGCTGAGGGTTTGCTGTACATCCCGCTTCCCGACAGCGTCACGACGGCAATCGAAGCGAGCTGGAAGCAGATCCAGGGCTCGGGAATGTAATCAACACGTCTTACGGAAACCGACTCCCTTTTCTGGAAGCGTGACAGGGCGGCCGCGAGGCCGCCCTTTTTTTCGTCTACGGTTCTTGGACCCGGCGGTTGCAACTGGGTGTACTGGTAGTAAACGTAGCGCCCCCGTGAAGAGGATGACGACATGATCGGACCTAAGTCTCTTGTTGCGGCGCTGGCCGGACTTGCGCTGTCCGCGACCTGCGTTTTTGCAGCCAGTATTTCCGGTGCCGGCGCAACGTTTCCTTACCCGGTCTATGCCAAATGGGCGGGCGCCTATCAAAAGGCGAGCGGAATCGGCCTCAACTACCAGTCTATCGGTTCGGGCGGAGGTATCGCACAGATCAAGCAGAAGACCGTGACCTTCGGCGCAACCGATATGCCGCTCAAGCCGGCCGACCTCGCAGCTTCTGGTCTGATTCAGTTCCCAACCATTATCGGCGGCAACGTGCCCGTGGCGAACGTTCCTGGCATCGCGCCGGGGCAGCTTGTGCTCGACGGGCCGACTCTTGCCGGCATCTATTTGGGCAAGATTGCCAAGTGGAACGATGCGCGGATCGCCAGGCTCAATCCCGGGGCCAAACTTCCCAACCAGGCCATTGTCGTCATCCATCGTTCGGACGGATCAGGCACGACATTCATCTACTCGACCTATCTGTCGCGCACCAGCCGCGACTGGGCTGGCTCGGTCGGCGCGAATAGTTCGGTCGATTGGCCGGTGGGCATCGGTGCCAAAGGCAACGAAGGCGTGGCAGCCAACGTCGGCCAGTTCCCCGGAGCGATCGGCTACGTTGAATATGCCTATGCCAAACACAAGAATCTCAAGTTCACCCGCATGATCAACAAGGATGGCAAGGCCGTCGCGCCTACGGCGGACACATTCCAGGCGGCGGCGGCAAATACGGACTGGGCCGCTGCTAGCGGGCAGAATTTCTATATCCTCCTCGTCGACCAGCCAGGGGCAACCTCCTGGCCGATTGCGGCGACGACGTACATCCTGGTCCGCAAGCAGCCGGTCGATCCCAAGGCGACGGCGGAAGTCCTCAAGTTCTTTAAATGGGCCTATGCCGACGGCGGAGCGATGGCCATGAGCCTTGATTATGTGCCGCTGCCCGCCAACGCCGTGAAAGCGATCGAGGCAAGCTGGAAGCAGGTCCAAGGTTCCGGAATGTAGGTGGTTCGCGTTGATTTGGTCGGAAGGGGCGGTCGTCAGACCGCCCTTTCTTTTTGTTTTTCAGGTACTTACTTCTATAGAGCTGGGAGATTGACAAATCCGTTTATCATTACTACCTAGCGTTATGGTATGTTATGTTATAATAACATAGCTTATCTTATACCATGTCAGGAACAGTGATGGAAAAGTTCGACCCGGATCTCTTGTACGCCGTGCACGACGTAGCGCGCCTGATGCGCCTTCGCTTTGACCAGCGGGCTCGCACCTTCGGCATGACGCGCGCTCAAGGGGTGATCCTGCTCAAGCTGCAACTTCGTCCGGGAATGACGCAAAACGATATGGCCTGCATTTTAGAGGTCGAGCCGATTACCGTGGCGCGACTGGTCGACCGGCTTGAAGCCAGCGGGTTTGTCGAGCGGCGCTCGGACCCCAACGACCGGCGGGTGCATCGTCTGCATCTGCTGCCGGCTGCCGAACCAATTCTCGCCCAAATTGCGGACTATCGCGAGCAGGTCCATGCCGAGATTACCGAGGGCCTCGATCCCGAAGCGTGGGACGCGACACTCAAGGTCCTCAAGCACATGAAACACAAGTTGACGGCGGAAAGCGCGGGAGCGCGCCGGAGCACGCCGGTTGGAGAACACGCATGACTATCGCCACAAGATCGGAGTCGATCGCTTCAGCCTATGAGGCAGCCGCGCGGGACCACGCAGCGCGCGCCCGCGGATGGCTCGGCGAGCTATGGGCCGACAAGGCGCGTCTGCGCCGTGTTGCCATGATCGGCGGCGTTTCCGTCGTCCTGGCGGTTGCCTTGGTCATGTGGCTGACGGGCGGGCGATATGCCGGCACCGACGATGCCTATGTGCAAGCCGCCAAGCTGATGGTGACGACCGACGTCTCCGGATTGGTCCAATCGGTGAATGTGCATGAAGGCCAGCATGTGAAAGCCGGACAGGTGCTGTTCCGCCTCGATCCAAAACCGTTCGAAATCGCACTGGCGAACGCCAAGGCCGAGCTGGCGCAGTCTGTCATGGACGTGCAGTCGACGAAGGCCGACTACAGGAGCGCGATGGCGCAGGCAAATTCACAGGCGGCGCAAGTGCATCTCGCCGAACTTACCTACAGGCGGTTTGCGGCGCTCTCCGCCGATCGCGCCATTTCGGCGACTCAATTGGACCAGGCGCGCGGCACGTACCAATCGGCCCAAGCGACGCTGGGTTCGCTGTTGCAGAACGCACAGACTCAATTGGCCAAGTTGAACGGCAATCCCAATATGCCCGCGGAACAAGCGCCGGCATATCTGAAAGCGAAAGCCGCAGTCGACGAAGCGCAGCGCCAGTTGAGCCACACGATCGTGCGCGCGCCTTTTGAGGGCGACGTCACCGAAGTGGATTCGCTTCAGCCCGGCACGCTGGTGATTTCCGCCATGGCGGCGTTCACCACGACGAGCGCCGTGGGACTGGTTTCCACCAGCAATGTCTGGATCCAGGCCAACATGAAGGAGACCGACCTGACGCACGTGGCGAACGGCGATCCGGTCAGCGTCACCGTCGATACCTATCCGGGCCATACGTGGCACGGCCATGTCGATGCGGTGAGCAGGGCGAGCGATTCCGCGTTTTCCGCCCTGCCGTCTGAAAACGCCAGCAGCAATTGGGTCAAAGTGGTCCAGCGCATTCCCGTGCGCGTGGCGCTCGACATCAAGCCGGGCGATCCACCGCTGCGCGCCGGCATGAGTGTGGTCGTCACTATCGATACGCATCACCGCCGCTGGTACCGGCTGTTTTTCGGAAACTAGAACGCAAAATCGCGCATGACCGGCAAGCCAGAAATCTATACGCACGAACATTACGACAGCAAATTCGAGCTGCGCGTCGTCGTGATGTGCTCGATGGCCGGCGTGCTGATGCAGGCGCTCGACACCACCATCGCCAATGTCGCCCTGCCGAGCATGATGGGCGACATGTCGGCATCGCGCGACCAGATCACGTGGGTTTTGACCTCCTATATCGTGGCGGCGGCGGTCATGACGGCGCCGGTCGGGTGGGTCGCCGCGCGCTTCGGGAAGAAGAATGTTCTTATCGTATCGATGATCGGCTTCACGGTCGCCTCGATGTTGTGTGGAGCGGCCTCCAACCTCACCGAAATGATCGTCTTCCGGCTGTTACAGGGCGTGTTCGGCGCTGCTTTGGCGCCGCTGTCGCAGACGGTGATGCTGGACCTGTATCCGCCGGAGAAACGCGGTCAGGCGATGGCAATCTTCGGTATGGGCATCATGCTGGGGCCGATCCTGGGCCCGATGCTGGGCGGTTATCTCACCGACACCTACAGTTGGCGCTGGGTCTTTTATGTGAACGTGCCGTTTGGCGTGGCAGCCAGCATCGGTCTTTTGGTCTTCTTCAAGGACAGCGTGCACAACGCTTTGCTCAAGTTCGATTGGTTCGGTTTTGCCGCCATGGCGATGGGCGTGGGCGCGTTGCAGCTGATGCTGGACCGCGGCACGACCAAAGACTGGTTCTCGGCTCCCGAGATCATCATCGAATTCACGATGGCGGGACTGGGTTTCTATCTGTTCGTCATCCACCTGATGACTGCAAAGAGCAGCTTCATCCAACGAGGGATCTTCACCGACCGGAACTTCATGTCGTCGCAAATCCTGATGTTTGTGGTAGGGGCGGTGCTGCTGGCAAGCACAGCTTTGCTGCCTCCCTATCTACAAACTCTCTCAGGACATACGGTGCAGGAAACCGGCCTTTTGCTGGGACCTCGCGGTCTGGGCACCATCGTGGCGATGATTCTCGTCGGCAGAGTGGCGAACTATGCGGACCCGCGTGTCCTGATGACCATAGGCACCGTGGCGATGTCCTGGTCGCTGTGGGAAATGGCACAGTGGACGCCCTCCATAGACAACTACCACCTGTTGTTCGTGACTATCATACAAGGCTTTGGCATGGGCATGGTGTTCTCGCCTCTGCAACTTGTCGCTTTTGCAACGATGCCCGGAAAGTTGCGGCCCGACGGCACGGCGCTGATGAATCTGGTGCGCAATATCGGCAGCGCCATCGGCATCTCGGTCACCACGACCATGCTGAGCAACAGCATGCAGGCGATCCATTCCCAGCTGACGGCGTACGCCACGCCGTTCAACCGGGCGCTCGGCATCAACGCACCGTCCATGCTCTATAACCTTCAACTTCCGACCGGACGTGCCATGTTCAACGGCGCGATCCAGATTCGCGCCGCCATCGAGGCCTATTCCAACGATTTCCTATTCATGTTCTACGTTTCGCTGACGGCCTTGCCGGTCATCTGGATGCTGCAACGTCCCGCGTATTCAACTGGGCAGCGGCCACTGGAAGAACGGGCGAAAGTCGCGGAGTTGTTGGAATGATACGTGCGGCATTTATCGGTCTGGGCGTGATGGGCTATCCGATGGCGGGCCATCTCGTCCGCGCGGGCAATCAGATCACCGTCTTCAATCGCACGCGGATTAGATCGGAGCATTGGGTCGCCGAACACGGCGGCCGGCTGGCCGGCTCGCCCGCAGAGGCCGTCGTCGGCGCAGAGATTGTCATGTCCTGTGTCGGCCGCGACGCCGATTTGCGCGCCGTCACGCTGGGCGAGGGCGGCGCCTTCGCGGCAATGGAAAAAGGCGCAGTGTTCGTCGATCACACAACGGCGTCTGCCACGATCGCGCGCGAACTTGGCGAGGCTGCTGCGAAGGCCGGGTTTGGCTTCGTGGATGCGCCGGTATCGGGCGGGGAGCAGGGCGCCAAGAACGGTCAGCTCACTATCATGTGCGGCGGCAGCGAAGCCGATTACGCCAAGGCCGAACCTGTGATCGCCCTTTACGCCAAGCAGTGCCGCCGTATGGGGCCGGTAGGGGCGGGCCAGCTCACCAAGATGGTCAATCAGATCTGCCTAGCCGGACTTGTGGAAGCGCTCTCGGAAGGCCTTGCCTTCGCGCGCGCGGCGGGCCTCGACCCGCTGGCTGTAGTCGACGTCATCTCCAAAGGCGCGGCACAATCCTGGCAGATGGAAAATCGACACAAGACCATGCTGGCGGGACATTACAATCACGGCTTTGCGGTAGAATGGATGCGCAAGGACCTGGCAATCTGTTTCGACGAAGCCGCGCGAAACGGCGCGCCTCTGCCGGTGGCCGAGATGGTGGACCGCTTTTATGCCGAAGTAGAAGCGATGGGCGGCAAGCGCTGGGATACCTCCAGCCTGTTTGCGCGGCTGGAAGCACGGGACAAGACTTGATGGACGCGCGGCGTTCCTACCACCACGGCGATCTGCGCAATGCGCTGCTGAATGCGGCGCGCGCAATTCTCGAAGAAGAGGGACTTGCGGCGCTCAGCTTGAGGGCCGTCGCGCGCCGCGCAGGCGTCAGCCATGCCGCGCCGTATCGCCACTTTCCCAATCACGAGGCGCTGCTGGTGGAACTCGCCACCGAAGGCTTTGCCGAACTGCATGCCGAGATCGCCGCAGCGGGCGCCGCGCCCGGTGCCGAATCCGACCGCATCGCCAAGATCGGTGCGGCGTACATGCGCTTTGTGGCGCGCCGTCCGGCGCTGACGCGGTTGATGTTCGGGCCGCAGCTTCCCAACCGCGACGCGTTCCCCAAGCTGGGCGAAGCCGCCGACGCCATCGGCGCGGAGATCGGCAATGCGCTGCACGATTCTGCGCTGGGGCTGGCGGTGTGGGCGGCAGTTCACGGGCTTGCCACGCTGATCCTGGAGAACGTCATCGACCTCGGCCAGCGCCGTTCGGGCTTGGACGTGCTGCCGTCGCGCGCGGAAATTCTGCTGCGCAGCCTGTTCTCGGTGAGACGGGATTAGTTCGCCGCAGTCACCGTCAATTCAGCCGTTTATCCAATCCGTCAGGCCTTCGCGCTTATGGACCTCGACCAGGGACGGCATGGTGCGCATGTGGCTGATGTAGGCGGCGAGGTGCGGCCACTCGGTCGCGGGCTTTGGCATGTTGCGCGTCCAGCGGGTCAGCATGGTGGCCAGGAAATCCAGCGCGGACAGCTTCGAGCCGAGCATGAACTGCCGCCCGTCGCCGAGCAGCGCATCGAGACGGTCGAACGCGCCTTCCACCTTGGCCCTTGCTTGCAACTTCGCGGCCCCGGCGTTCTCGGGCCCAGCAACCTCGTCGGCGTAGAACCAATCGCGAAACGCAGGCTGCAAGGTGTTGGCACAGAAGAACATCCATTGCAGATAGTCCGCACGTTTCGGTGAGCCGATCGGGGGCGCAAAATTTGCCGTATGATGCCGCTCGGCCAGCAGCATCAGCAGCGCGGCGCATTCGGAGTGCGGCGCGCCATCCACCAAAAGCGTCGGCACGCGCCCGGCCGGATTGAGCTTCAGATACGCGGGCGTCTTCTGCGCGCCTTTTTCGATGTCGGTCAGGACAAGCTCGAACGGCACCTTCAGTTCGATCAGCATCCAATGGACCGCCAGGCTGGCCGTCCCCGGCGAATAGTAGAGTTTATACATGGCGCACATTCCTCATGTTCTGGACTGATTTCTATCCGGCTGTGCGGCTATGTCTTCCAGCGTACGGCCGGCAGGTTCGGGCAGATAGAGCAGCGCGATCATCGCAATCGGCATTGTCACGAGCAGCAGCATCAGCGCGGGGCCGTGCGCGTGGAACAGATCGTATAGCGGACCCTCCAGCGCCAAGCTGGCCGCACCGGCGAGAATACTCACCAGATAACGCAGCCCCGCGACGGTGGCGCGGTAGGCGGTCGGCATGATCTCCGCGGCTAATCCCTGGAACAGGGAATCTGCGCAGAGAAATCCGAAAAAGCCTGGAACCCACAATAGCGCCACATATTGCCATTGGATGCCGCTGTAGAAAGTGCCGAAACTCGCCGTAGCGATGAGCAAGGCGGCGAAGATCACGAATTTGCGCCCAATCCTGTCGCTGAGCCGTCCGGCCAGGATGTTGAACGCCACGGCCACTAGCCCGCCGGGCAGGATCAGCATCGTCACCTGTGGCGGCGTAAAATGCAGCACGTCCTGCAAATATTTCTGGCCCAGCACGGCCGCCGGCCAGATTGCGAAGCCGTAGGCCGCCGCCGCGATCAAGATCGTCGCCACCCGGCGCGGATGTTCGTGGAGCAGGCGCCGCGTCATGTCCAAAACGCGGCCCAAACGTGAGGAGAGCTTCTCCACCTCGTGCTCGCGCACTTCGAAGCGTTTGGTCTCGGGAAGGTAACGTCGCAGGAACCCGACCAGAAGAATCGGTATCGATCCGATCATATACATGGCGCGCCAGCCGTAAGGCAGGAACGCGATCCCGGCAAAGACCAGCGAAGCGACGCCGCCTCCGGCGTAATACATCGCGGCCAGCGTTCCGCTCGACCAGCCGCGCGTGGCGGCAGCCACTTCCTCGGCGATGACGACATAGCAGAGCATTTCCTCGGCGTAGCCGAAGACGCGCGTCGCGATCTGAAGCCACACGAACTGCGCGTAATCCTGCGCGAAAGCGGACCCGAGCGTCGCCAGCCCCTGGCCGAAGATCGTGAACAGCAAGAGACGCCGCCGCCCGACCAGATCGGCCGACCATGCCAGGACGAGCGCTGCGATGGACGCCAGGCGGAAGAACGAAACAGTCAGGCCAACCTGGTCTTCGGGGATATGAAGGCTGATCTGGATTTGGGGAACGGTGAAGCTGAAGACATTGGTGTCGAAGCCGCCGAATAGGGCCGCGGCGCCGACCAGCAGGAACACGCGCTCGGCGCGTACGGTCATGCCGCCCGGCGGGCGAAGGCCCGGCGGCAGCCATCTTATTTTTGCGGGACGGTCTTCGGCTGCCGTATCTGCGTTCATGCTCCCCCCAGATGGCGCATGCGATCGAGTGCACCCTGGAGAATATAGGCAGCCGCCATTTTGTCCACGAGCGCGGCGCGGCGCTGGCGCGAGGCGTCCGCTTCCAGCAGCGTCCGCGTCACCGCAGCCGTGGAAAGCCGTTCGTCGCACAAGGCGATGGGCAGGGTGGAGCGCGCCGCGAAATTGCGGGCGAAGGCGCGGGCCGACTGCGCCGAAGGCCCGTCGCTGCCGTCCATGTTGAGGGGTAGGCCGATCACCAGCCCGCCGACATTCTGCTCGGCGATGATCTTGTCGAGCGCTGCGGCATCGGCTGTGAACTTGCCCCGCTTCAGGGTCTCCATCGGCGTGGCGACGGACAGCGTCGTGTCGGAAAGCGCCAGCCCGATCGTCTTCTCGCCCAGATCGAGACCAAGCAGGCGCACGCCTGGGGATAGAGCGGACTTGAATGCGGTAAGATCGAGGATAGGCATGTTACTTTTTTACCTCCCCCTTGTGGGGAGGTCGATCCGATGAGCGAAGCGAAGCGGATCGGGTGGGGGACCGACACTTGTGCGTGGCACCGCCCCCCACCCGGCTCGCTTTCGCTCGCCGACCTCCCCACAAGGGGGAGGTGAAATGATGACCTCGCCCGCCTTCGCCCAATCTCTCTTCATTCTATGATGCAGACCTCATGTCTGCTTGCCAGCTAGGCCCCCGATTGCTAGCAAGTATCGAGGTTTTAGCACGGCAAAGACCCTATGTCCGTCGATAAGGATACCGTCCGTCGCATCGCCCGTCTCGCCCGGCTGGCGCTGGAAGAGGAGCGCGTGGAGCCGATGGTCCAGGAGCTGAACGGCATCCTGGCCTGGGTGGAGCAGCTCAAGGAAGTGGATGTGGAGGGCGTCGCGCCCCTGACCAGCGTCGTGGAGCAGCGCCTGAAGATGCGCGAGGACGTGGTAACGGATGGCGGCAACGCCGACGCCCTGATGTCCAATGCGCCGGGGGGCGAGGATCACTTCTTCGTCGTGCCGAAGGTGGTGGAGTAGGAGATGCCGATCTCTGTCGCCGCCGAAAGCCCGCTTAACGACGATGTGCGCCGCCTCATCGCCGCGTTGAACGAATACTTGCTGACGCTCACGCCCGCGGAGTTCTGTTTCCATATGACGGTTGAAGAGATGGCGGGGCCGGAAACGACCGTGTTCGTGGCCAGAGCGGACGGCGTGGCAGTCGCCTGTGGCGCACTGCTGCGCCATCCAGACGGAGTCGGCGAGGTAAAGCGCATGTTCACCGTGCCGGACTATCAGGGCCGGGGCATTGGCGGCCAAATTCTGGTGAAAATAGAGACGACCGCCCGCGCGGAAGGCTTCACCCGGCTCGTCCTGGAGACCGGGGATCGCCATCCCGCCGCATGGCGGGTCTACGAGCGCGGAGGTTTTTCGCGTTGCGGGCGCGTGCTGGACTACCCCGACTCCGCCTGGTCGGTCTTCTACGAAAAGGACCTTCGAATGCGTGAGGCGGTGACCACATGAGCGAACTCACAGACCTCACCTTGGCCGAGGCGCGCGACGCTGTCGCCGCGAAGAAAATTTCCTCGCGGGAATTGACGGCGGCGTTCGTTAAGGCCGTGGAAAGCGGCCGCCCGCTCAACGCCTACATCACCGAAACGCCCGAGCGCGCGCTGGAGATGGCGACGGAATCCGACGCGCGCATCGCCAAGGGCGAGGCACGCCCGCTCGAAGGTTTGCCGCTGGCGATCAAGGATTTGTACTGTACCAAGGGCGTGCGAACCACGGCGGGCAGCCACATCCTTTCCAACTTCGTGCCGCCTTACGAAGCCACCGTGACGCAAAATCTGTGGAATGCCGGCGCGGTACTGCTGGGCAAGACGAACCTGGACGAGTTCGCCATGGGCTCGTCGACCGAGACGAGCTATTTCGGCCCGACGGTCAATCCGTGGCGCGCGCGCGGCTCCGACGCAAAGCTGGTCCCCGGCGGTTCGTCGGGCGGATCGGCCGCGGCGGTCTCGGCCAATTTGTGTCTGGCAGCGACGGGAACGGACACCGGCGGATCGATCCGCCAGCCGGCGGCCCTGACAGGAACGGTCGGCATCAAGCCGACATACGGCCGCTGTTCGCGTTGGGGAATTGTGGCGTTTGCCTCATCGCTCGACCAGGCCGGACCGATGACCCGCACCGTGCGCGATGCAGCGATCATGCTGAAGGCGATGGCGAGCGTCGATCCCAAGGATTCGACCAGCGTCGACATACCGGTGCCGGACTACGAGGCCGGACTGCAGTCCGGCGTGAAGGGGCTGCGCATCGGCATCCCGAAGGAATACCGCATCGACGGCGCGCTGCCGGAAATCGACTCGATCTGGGACAAGGGCGCGGAGTGGCTGAAGGCGCAGGGCGCCGAGATCGTGGAGGTCTCCCTACCGCACACCAGATGCGCGCTGCCGACTTATTATATTGTCGCCCCTGCGGAGGCCTCCTCGAACCTCGCCCGCTACGACGGCGTGAAATACGGCCATCGCACGGCGGGGGCAGACGATCTGTTGGAGCTTTACGAGCGGTCCCGCGCCGAGGGCTTCGGCGCCGAAGTCCGCAGACGCATCCTGATCGGCACCTATGTGCTTTCGGCCGGCTATTACGACGCCTATTACGCCCGCGCCCAGAAGATCCGCACCATGATCCTTCGCGACTTCACGGAAGCCTACAAGAAGTGCGACGTGCTGCTCGCACCCGCAACTCCCGGACCCGCCTTCGCTATCGGCGAAAAGATTGCCGATCCGGTGACGATGTATCTGAACGACGTGTTCACGGTGACGGTGAACCTTGCGGGTTTGCCGGGCCTCGTCGTGCCCGCCGGGCTGACAGGCGGCGGCCTTCCGCTGGGGCTGCAGATCATCGGCAAGGCGTTCGACGAAGCAACCGTGTTGCGCGTCGGCCGCGCCATCGAAACGGCGGCCAATTTCACGGCGAAGCCCCAGGTTTGGTGGAGGTCCGCATGAGCGCCGCCGGCTCCAAACTGATCCAGGGCTCCACCGGCCCGTGGGAAATCGTCATCGGCCTGGAAGTCCACGCCCAGGTCCTGTCGAAGGCCAAACTGTTTTCCGGCGCTTCCACGGAATTCGGGGCTGACCCCAACTCGCAGGTCAGTTTCGTCGATGCGGCGATGCCCGGCATGCTGCCTGTGATCAACCGCTATTGCGTCGAGCAGGCGGTCCGTACCGGCCTGGGCCTCAAGGCCCAGATCAACCTGTTCAGCGTCTTCGACCGGAAGAACTATTTTTATCCCGATCTGCCGGCCGGCTATCAGATCTCGCAGTACAAGAATCCCATCGTTGGCGAGGGCGAAGTGTTGATCGACCTCAAGGGCGGCGAAACCGCACGCGTCGGCATCGAGCGGCTGCATCTGGAGCAGGATGCGGGCAAAAGCCTGCACGACCAGCACCCGGACCATTCCTATGTCGATCTAAACCGCTCGGGCGTGGCGCTGATGGAGATCGTCAGCCGCCCCGATATGCGCTCCAGCGAAGAGGCGGTCGCTTACGTCAAAAAGCTGCGCGCCATCGTGCGCTACCTCGGCACCTGCGACGGCAACATGGACGAAGGCTCGATGCGGGCCGACGTCAACGTGTCGGTGCGCAAGCCTGGCGCCGAGCTGGGTACGCGCTGCGAGATCAAGAACGTAAACTCGATCCGCTTTATGGCCCAGGCGATCGAATTTGAAGCCCGGCGGCAGGTGGACGTCCTTGAATCCGGTGGCACGATCAAACAGCAGACCCGCTTGTTCGATGCCAAGCTGGGCGAGACCCGCTCCATGCGCTCCAAGGAAGAAGCGCATGATTACCGCTATTTCCCCGATCCCGATTTGCTGCCGCTAGTGCTGGAGCAGGCCTGGGTTGACGAAATCGCGTCGTCGCTGCCGGAACTGCCCGACGAAAAGAAGGCGCGGTTCGTGAAGATGGGCCTGTCGGGGTACGACGCATCGGTCCTCGTCGCCGAGAAGGAAACCGCGGACTATTTCGAGGCGATGCTGGCGGAAGGCGTGGATGCCAAGGCGGCCGCGAATTGGCTGAACAACGAATATTTCGGCCGGCTCAACAAGGCGGGCCTCTCGATTGCGGACGGACCCGTATCCGCTGCTGCCAACAGCGCCATCGTCGAGATGGTTTCCGCTAACGTCATCTCCGGCAAGATCGCCAAGGACCTTCTTGACATCGTCTGGACGGACGGCGGCGATCCGCGCGCCGTCGTCGAGACGCGCGGCCTCAAGCAGGTGACCGATACGAGTGTCATCGAGAAGGCGGTGGACGAGGTCATTGCTGCGAACCCGGATAAGGTTGCCGCCGCGAAACTGAAACCCCAACTCGCGGGTTGGTTTGTCGGTCAGGTGATGAAAGCGACAGGCGGAAAAGCGAATCCGGCGGTCGTGAACGCAATCCTCAAGGCGCGACTCGGATTGCCCAACGAAGGGTGATTCGCACATTTGCAAGGAATCGGCGGTCAGATGCGCTGATTTGCTGCAAAATCGTCTGTGAACGGACGAAGCGTATATAACGCAGCAAAATAGGGGGTTTTATGAATTTTGCGCAACAGCCCCTTTTTGGCCCTTGACGGGGTGTATTGCATTCTGTTGCGCAACCCACTCATATTGTTCGCGTTTTGGGGGGCGGCATGAGTCGCCCGACCCGGACGAACGTAAGAGGAGTCCTTACTCATGCCAAAAGTTGCAAAGAAGAAAGTGAAGAAGGTCGCGAAGAAGAAGAAGACCACGAAGAAGAAAGCGAAGAAGAAATAGGCTTTCGAATTTCCACCTGCGCGCCTCGGCGTGCACGGTGTTCACGGTCGCTCCCGCTAACGCGATCTGGAGTTACCGATGACGAAGG
>Ga0265314_10000271_pt1 | contig 76021 bp, 57 predicted proteins | sample 4126metaG_FD_203106 | JGI IMG/M metagenome (GOLD analysis project Ga0265314, IMG submission 203106) | Rhizosphere microbial communities from Carex aquatilis grown in University of Washington, Seatle, WA, United States - 4-1-26 metaG | ecosystem: Host-associated > Plants > Roots > Rhizosphere >...
AGGCGGCGCCGCAGTCACGGGCGGCGCACCCTCGATGGGAGGCAGGAGCGGGAGCGGAGGCACCAGCCTCACCGGGGGCTCCGTCAGCGCGGGAGGTCGGGTCGGAAGTGGGGGAGCTCCCGCCAGTGGCGGCGCTATGGCTTCCGGCGGCGCGACGGCCTCTGGCGGTGCAACCGGAAGTGGTGGCCAGTCTACCAGTAGTGCCTACCAAGGCCCTTGCGATGTGCTCGGCAGCGGGTGCGCGGAGGCGTACAGCGTGGCGAGGGCAATGACGGCGAGCTACACCGGGCCGCTGTTTCAGCTCGGAAAGGCCTCGGACGCGAAAGCGGCGACGCTCGATGTCGGCCAAACCAGCGACCACAAGGCGGACATGACGACCTGGAGCGCCTACTGCGGCGGATCCCAGTCGAGTTGCGTGGTTTCGAAGATATACGCCCAGATCCATAAAGGGAGCAACGATCTGCTACCGGGCGTGTGGAACACACCCTGGAAGCCGGACTGTAGTGCCGGCGGTTACACCTGCGCCGCGAAGTTCACTATCGAGTCAGCGACGGGCTTGCCGATCCTCACGACGGTTTCGCCGCAGGAATATGCGCTCTCAGGCGACAACTTTGCCACCGGTATCAACGGCGGATCGAAGGCCATGGGCATCATGTACAATGGAAAGCCGGTCACCAGTAACTATTGCTGCGGCGTCATCGGCCTTACCCACAAGTACAACGCGAGCGACACCACCGGGACCGATTTCATGCTCGCCCTGGCGTACGGGTGGAAAGATTCGGGCGGCTGCTGCATTGCCACCAACTGCGGCAAGAACAACACCTACTGCGTGGGCGCGGAGGAGGAGGAAAACAACGATATGTACGACTACGGTACGTCACCCGTCGACAATGCCATGGTGGTGACCCAGTACGACCCGACCGCGAACGCTGTGCTTGTTTACCTGAACGGCACCCTAGGGCTTACGAAATCGCCTCCCAAGGCGGGGAAGCTCAACGCGGGGACGGCCATCCACCTTGGCGGCGGGGGCGACCTGAGCCAGCCGGATCCGGTCCTCATGCGGGAAGCTCTCTTCACGAACAACGTCATGAGCTCGAGCGAAGTAACGGCGATGAAGGACAACATCGGAGCGTTCTTTTCGGCGCTGAAGTTCCCCTGAACCGCATTCACGACGTGAGCAGCCACCCGCGAATCAGGCGCGCCAATGCGGGAACAAACAACGGGTGGTAGGCGCGCAACGTGATGTCCTCGCGCCGAAACCATGTCCGTTGGCGGCGTGCATAGGCCGCGGTGGCGCTTTTGATCGCCGCCGCCGCCGCATGCAAGTCGACCTTGCCATCGAGGTGTTCCCCGAGCTGCTTGTATCCCAAAGCCTGCATGGATCGCGCGCCGGCGTGGCCGGCCTCGCGCAGAGTGCGGACCTCGCCCAAGAAATCCGATGCCATCATGCTGTCGACCCGAGCTGCGATGCGCGGCCTCAGCAGAGCTAGATCAAAATCCAGCACGATGGAGAACATGCGCAGGGCCGGCGGTGGAGGGGCCTTTCGGCGGCGCAGCTCGCTGATCGTCGTGCCGGTCTGTTCCCAGACTTCGAGGGCACGGCTGATGCGCACCAGATCCGCCGGCTTGATGCGGGCCGCAGCCTCGGGATCGATGCCCCGCAGGCGCTCGTGCAGAACCTCGGTGCCCACCGCCGCCGCTTCGGCTTGATGGCGCGCCCGGATCTCGGGATCGGGCCTCGGCGCATCGAACAGGCCCCGCACCAGAGCGCGAAAGTAAAGGCCAGTGCCACCGACGATGACGGGCAGCCGTTCGCGCCCGTTGGCGTCCACTATGATCTTGTAGGCCGACGTCGCCCATGCGGCGGCGTGGAACTGTTCGGACGGTGAGACCAGATCGAGCAGGTGGTGGGGAATCGCCACGCGTTCGTCGGGTGTCGCCTTGGCGGTGCCGATGTCCATCCCGCGATACACCTGCATCGAATCGCAGCACAGGATTTCGCCACCCAGCCGCTCGGCAAGCTCTAAACCGAGGGCGCTCTTCCCGGAGGCGGTGGGGCCGAGCACGGCCACCACGGCCGGCGGACGATGGCCGATTTGATCCGGGTCGGGCATCAGGTCCGCCCCAAGCGCTGTTCAATCTCGCCGATCGGCATACGCAGCAGCACCGGACGGCCGTGCGGGCAGTGGGAACGCAGATCCACTTCGTCGAGTTGGGACAGCAGCGCCACGGCCTGCTCGCTGCTCACGGGATCGCCGGCGCGCAAAGCCCCGTGGCAGGCCATGGTTGCGAACACATGGTCGAAGCGCACGCTGGCGATGTCGGCGCCGCTCGGCTGCCCGGCGGGCTGCTCTTCGACCACGAGCCCGGACAGCACGTCCACCAAGAGGGGCTTCGGGTCGACCTTCTTCAGCAGATCGGGAACCGCCCGCAGAAGCAGTGTCTTCGGTCCGAAGTCCTCAACCTCGAAGCCAAGACCGCCCAAGGCTTCCAAGGCCGAACCGGCACGAACCGCGGCGATGGTCGCGTCGTCGATTTCGATGGGTATGGGAAAGAGCAACCGCTGGCGCACGACCTGGCGCTGCCGATGGGACTGTCGCAGGCGCTCGAAAGTCACGCGTTCGTGGGCCGCGTGCTGGTCCACGATGACAAGCTCGTCCTTGCCCTCGCACACGAGGTACGTTCCGTGGAGCTGACCGATGTACTCAAGCCCGGCGAAGAAGCCGGATGACCGCACGACAGACAGCTTGGGCGTCACCGCGGGCGGGGACACTTGCTCGTGCGGAATGTCCAATCCCTCGACGGTGTGTGACAAGGCGCGCGACCTCGCCCGCTCTGCGGGGCGAAGCGTCTCCTGCTGCCAACTTCTCTCCCGCCCGCGCGGTGCCGGCGCCGGCGCCTCGGCCAAGCTGCTTTCAGGCAGCGCCTGCAGATTCTCGGGCGGCAAGGTGTAGGCGCGCAACGGCGAAGGCGGCAGCCACGGTGCGCGCGCCACTGCTGCGCCCACGACGTGGCGAACGGCGCCGTACACCTCCTGCGGGCGGGCAAACCGAACCTCCAGTTTTTGCGGATGGACGTTGACGTCCAGCTCGTCGCCGGGCACATCCACGAACAGCGCCGCCAGTGGATAGCGGCCCCTTTCCAAGAGCTCACCGTAGCCCATCCCGAGCGCGTGTAAGAGCGAGCGGTCGCGCACGAAGCGTTTGGCCACGAAGAGGAACGTCGACCGCGGCGTCGCCGAAGCCTCTTCGGGCGCGCCAAGAAATGCCCGCACCTCGACGCCAGCTTCCTCACCCCGTGCCTCGTGCAACACCGTAGCCCCTCGCCTTGCCAGTGCCGCGCGAACCCGCTCGCCCATGTCCCGATGGGGTGGAAGGTCCAAGGTAACGCGCCCGTTGGCACGCAGGCGGAGGTGAACCTCGGGATCCGCGAGCGCAAGCCGCAGCACCGCCTCGGCGATGTTGGCGGCCTCGGTCGCCTCGGACTTCATGAACTTGAGACGGGCCGGCGTGTTCCAGAACAGATCGCGCACCTCGATCTGGGTGCCGTTCGGCATGCCCACATCGCTGCTTGCGGTCTCGATACCCGCTTCGTGGCTGAGCGAGAATCCGGCGCTCATGCTCGGGCGCTTGCTTCGGATGGTCATCCGCGCCACGGCTGCGATGGACGGCAGCGCCTCGCCGCGGAAGCCGAAGGTGGAAAGCCCCCACAAATCCTCGTGCGCATTGATCTTCGAAGTCGCGTGGCGAAGCAGCGCCAGGCGGGTTTCCTCGGCGGTCATGCCGCCGCCGTCGTCCACCACCCGAATCAGACGCCGACCGCCTGCCTCGATCTCAATCTCCACATGGCGGGCGCCGGCATCGATGGAATTCTCAACCAGCTCCTTGACCACCGAGGCCGGGCGCTCGACCACCTCGCCGGCGGCAATCTGATCCGCCAGCGTAGGCGGCAGAACCCGGATGCGCGGCGCTTCTTCGGAGGAGACTGTGGCCATCACCCGATAGGATATGACAAGAAGGCCTCGCAGTGGATGGTGAAGCGACTAGGTGAATCCCTTGCCGACCAGGTAGAGCTCGGTGCTCTGCTGGCGCGATGCCTCGGGCTTGAGCAAGCGCACGTCGGCAAAACGCTGGCCCATTCGCTTGCGCAGCTTCTCGACGTCAGGGCTTTGAAAGATCTTCGCGACGAACGCACCCAGCGGAGCCAACAGGCGCTCGGCGCGGGCCAGCGCCTCCTCGACCAGCGCCGCCGAACGCGCCTGATCGGTGGCGCGAATGCCGGTCGTGTCGGGTGCCATGTCCGACAACACCACGTCGTAGGCCGCCAATCCGCACAGCAGCTCTTCGTCGGAAAGCGTGTAGATGTCGGCCACGATGACGTGCGCCCCGGCTACCGGCGCGGGCAATGGCATGCGGTCGACCCCCACCACCTTGCCATGGGGACCGACCATCCTGACCGCGTACTGCATCCACGATCCCGGCCGACACCCCAGATCGAGAACGCGCGCCCCCGCGTGAAACAGGCGAGCGCGTTTGTCGAGATCCTCTAGCTTGTAGACCGCGCGGGCCGCGAAGCCCTCGTTCCGCGCCTTGCGGAAAAAGGCGTCGTGGCGCTGCCGCCTGTCGCCGAGCCGCCCCAACCGAAGGTGCTACTTCTTCTGGGCCTGGGTTTGGCCCTTCTTGGAGGCCTTCATCGGGTTCTTGGACTCGACCTCTTTCTGGATAACCGGCACGATGTACTTCTTCACGTTCTTCGTGCTGCCCTTGAGGACCACGAGTCCGTTCACCGGTCCGGGAACCGAGCCCTTGACCAGAACCACGTTCTTGTCTTCCAGAATCTTCACCACGACCAAGTCGGACGAGGTGTAGTTCTTCATGCCCATGTGCGCCGACATGCGCTTGCCCTTGTGCACGCGGCCCGGGGTCAAGCGGCAGCCGATGGAGCCACCGTGACGGAAGAACTCGTGCGTACCGTGGGTCATAGTATCGCCGGCCATCTTGTGCAGCTTCATCACGCCCTGGTAGCCCTTGCCCTTGGTCACCCCGACCACATCGACCACGTCGCCGGCCTTGAAAACCTGGCCAGCGGTGAGGACCTTGCCCACCTCGTGCGCGGCCACGTCCTTGGCCTCGTCCAGGCGAATCTCGCGCACCACCGCCGGCGTCTTCTCGATGCCGGCCTTCTTGAAGTATCCGGTCTGCGGCCGGCTAATCTTGCGCGGCGACCGATCTTCGAAGCCGAGCTGCAGGGCCGAATAGCCGTGCTTTTCGGGCGTACGCTGCGCGGTCACGACGCACGGCCCGACCGAAAGTACGGTACAGCCGAGCGACGATCCGTCGTCATGGAAGTAACGGGTCATCCCCAACTTGCGGCCGATCAGGCCCATCTTCATCGACATGGTGTGCGAACCTCTTGAAAGACGTGGGTTTATAGTCGGATGGGCCGCCAAGGTCAAGTTGCAGTCGTCATGGCTTGGACGATTTGTCTGAAGGCGTCTTGTCCAGCAAGTCCTGGAAGTCGGCGGTGACGGTCAGCGGGCCCAGGATCAGCTCGATCTCGCGGTCCAAAGGCGAAGCGTCAGGGGGCGCCTCTTCCGGGGTATGCGGCCGAAAAACCAAGCTCAAATTGGCAACCGTCGGCGCATCGCGATGTTCCGGTCTGGGATAGTCCACTTCCCAGGCCGCCTTGCGAAGGCAGGCCTCGATCTCGGGGTGGTTGAGCGTGGACTGGCGCACCACCGCGTCGACGAGCTCGCCGCGTTCGATGGTCAGCTCCAAACGAACCCGACCGCGCAAGAAGGCATCTCTCGCGGTGGCCACGCGCCTAGAGACGTAGCAGGCCCGGGCGCGCGGCATGAAGGCTAGCGAAAGCGCGTTGCGAAGCACGGTTTCGTCGAGGCGACCGTGCACGATGTCGTCGGTCGCCTTCTTCGGCGCTGGCATCGCCGGCAGCACCGCTACCGCAACAGCGCTGGTTGCCCCGGCCCAGGCGCGGTGCTTGGTCCCGGCCTCAGCCACCAGCGGCCCCAGCCAGTTGCCCGCCACCCGTGCCACGCGAAGGTCCAGGCGCCGATCAGTCATTTGATCGCGAATGTCCACCCCGCGCGCAGAGAAGCGGGCCCGAGCATGGCGCGCCAGAGAGCCGTCTTCGACGAAAGCTGCGCTGGCCCCCTGCCCCGCCGCCATCTCGCCCGAGACCTTGTTGTCGTCGAGATTCAGATTGAACCAGTCCCCTCCCTTGCCCATGGCCGATATCACCGCGCGCGCGTTGTCCGCAGCGCTGCCGGACGGAACCTCTCGGACCAACCCACCGAAGCTCGCAGCCAAGCGCGCGAATGTCGCCCGCGCAGACGAGCTGACGTCGTCGTCGCCGCGCTGGCGAACCAGCAGCACGGCAACTCTCATCCTAGCCAGGTCCCTTCCTGTAAGGGCTTCCTGCATCCGCTCGGCAGTCTGGCTGGGCGGCAAAGAGCCGTCGGTGACGAGCACTGTCCACTGCTTCTCGGTGGCTGCGGCGACGTCGCCTTGATTCGCCCCTCGAACCCGGGACAGGGCCGCTGACACGTCGGTCCCGCGCTCCAGTTGGTTCGGATCCGCAGCGTTGCTCAAGGCGTCCAGCGCCTCGCGCGTGGCCATTCGCGGGAACGGAAACAGCGTCGTGGCATGCTCGCCGAAGAGAATCGCGTTGAACTGCGTCGAGGGCGGCAGCGCCTCGATCAACGCCCGCGCGACCGATCGTTCTTCTGACAGCCCGCCTTGGCCAACGCTGCGCGAGCGGTCCACCAGCAGGACCACGCTGCTCGGCAAGTCCAGCTTCGCCTCCTTGCCGGCGGCCGCGGGCTCGACGCTTACTCTGCTCTGGCCGAGGCATACGCTCCCAACCATGGCGATTTGGCGCCGGCGCTTGGCCCGTTCCGGGTTGGCCAAAGCACTGGCCGCGACCAGCGCCTGGCCTGGAAAACCCGCCGGTGTCTTGAGGTACCGCCACGCGACCTCCCAACCGGCGCGCGCCGGCGACAATCCCCGCGTGACCAGCCGACGCGAATTGCGCCCGATGTCGACGGGCCTCCCGGCCAGGCTGGCCTCGGCCAGCGGAAATCCGTCAGGGTGCGGCTCGATGGTGACGGTGACGTCGGCGGGAATCGGGTTTTCTTCAAGGCTGTCGGGAATGCGCAGAACCTGCTTTCCCTCGCTGCAACCCACCGGCGCCGAGTAGCGATAGTGCAGCACTGGCTTCGATCCTTCCAGCAGCGGCGTGACGTGGATCCGGAAATCCGCTCCTTCGTCGACCGGCGCAGTCGACGGCAATAGCTGACGCAGCTTGAGCGCCGCGGCCAGACCCGCGCTGACCTGCCCCTCGGACTCGTCGGCAAGGCGCGCGCGTTCGCCGCGATCGGCGATTTCCCAGTCGACCAGCACGGCGCCGGCCGGGAGGCTGAGATCGACCGTGCTTTCCGCCTGGCGATTTCCGACCGAACGGGGTGTCGGGTCGACCGCGCGCCAGACCTCGACCGTCGCCACCGCGCCCAAGATGTGGATGTCAACCTTGTGCACGGGCGCCGCAGAGGCTTGCTGCGATGCCAGGAACAGGAGAAGGTGCAACCAGGCAACCATCAGGATTGCGGGAAGTGTAGATCAGAATCGAAGCATTCCATGCGAAACAGAGCTCGCGGGAAAGACGTGGATCCCCTGCGCTGCCGTCGCTGCCGGCTGCACACGGATCTGTGCGCGTGCAACCTGCTGACGCCGATTCCAGTGGCCACCAAGGTGCTGGTGGTCGCCCATTGGGCCGAGGTGCGCAAACCGACCAATACGGGCGGGCTTGCGACGCTTTGCTTGCAAGACGCCGAGCTGTGTCTGCGCGGGCGCGAAGGACTGCCCAACGATCCCGTGATCTGGGATCCCGCAAGCATGCCCTTGTTTCTGTTTCCCGACCCAGGCGCGATTGCGATCGAGGGCTGGCGGGCAGCGAACCCCGATGCCCGGAAGGTCACGCTGATCGTTCCCGACGGCACCTGGCGACAAGCAAAGCGCGTGAGGCGGCGGGTTCCGGGTCTGCCCGACATCCAAGAGGTCAAGCTGACCGCCAAGTCCGGCTCGGGCTACCGGCTGCGGCACGCGCATCTCGAGCATCGGCTGGCCACCATGGAAGCCATTGCCCAGGCGCTGGGTGTGCTTGAAGGCCCCGCGGTCGAGCAGCACCTGATGCACGCGTTTCACGCCGTGGTGGACCGAACCCTGTGGAGCAACGGTCGAGTTCGGACCCGCGATGTCACCGGGGGCATTCCCGACGGCGCGAGGCAAGATGGCCCCGCCAGCCGATAAAAAGATATCCTTGCCCGCGGTGCCCAGCCGATCTCCAATGCATACTGAGCCCTTCGGGCGAGGACTTGCTTCTCGCGCAATCCCGCGCTACCCGTATAGAGCGTAAACAAACTATGCCTGCCAAGATTGCTCCCGTCGTATCCGTCTCACCGTCCCAACCGGAAGATCCGGTCCTCCAGCGGACCCTCGAGGTCCTGCGCGGTGGAGGCGTGGTCGCGTTTCCCACTGACACCCTATACGGGCTCGCTTGCGCGTTCGGAAACCAAGAGGGAATCCAGCGCATCCAGACCATGCGTAGCTTCGACGCCGCCGCGCGACCATTGACGTTCCTCCTGCCCGACCTGGGCGAGCTGCCTCACTACGCGAAGATCACGGACGCTGCCTTCAGCATACTCCGCAAGATCTTTCCCGGCCCCTACTGTGCCGAGCTGAACGCGACGCCCATTGTTCCCAAGCCCTTCCTGCACGAGGAGCGAAAGACCATTGGGGTTCGGATCCCGGGCACCGCGCTATGCGAGAAGGTGATCTGGGCGCTCGGTAAGCCGCTGCTTTCCGCGACCGCAAAATCCGCCTCCGGCGACGTGCTGACCACCGCGGCGGAAATCAAGCGGGAGTACGGAAAGAGTCTCGACTTGATTCTCGATGCCGGCACGCTGTCGGGACCGCCGTGCACGATCGTCAGCCTTGCCAACGACTGGATCACGGTCTTGCGCGAGGGCCGCGGCCCGTCGAACAAGGTCATCGGGTAGCGCCGGCTCAGTTTGGCCTGGCCGCGACCGTTCTAGCACCGCCATGCGCCGAGCCCGCGCGGCGGCGCGGGCAACTTTGCCCGGAAGAATCTTGTCTGGCATACCTGCAATCTGTCTGGTATACAAGAATCCGGTCGAAATAGTAGACATTGGGAAAGGAACCCGATCATGGCGACGTTCAAAGACAATTCACTCTCCATCGGAAAGACCCCGCTCATTCAGCTTGCGCGCGTGGTGCCGGCTGGAAGCAAGGTGTTCGCGAAGATCGAAGGACGCAACCCCGCCTACTCGGTCAAGTGCCGTCTTGGCGCGGCGCTGATCTGGGATGCCGAGAAGAAGGGGCTGCTTGGGCCCGGCATCGAGATCGTGGAACCGACCTCCGGCAATACGGGCATCGCACTCGCCTTCGTGGCTGCGGCCCGTGGCTACAAGCTGACCTTGGTCATGCCTGAGACCATGAGCATAGAGCGCCGCAAGGTGCTCAAGGCATTCGGCGCACGCATCGTCCTCACCGAAGGCGCCAAGGGGATGAATGGCGCGATCAAGAAAGCCACCGAGATCCGCGATTCAGATCCGAAACGCTATTACATTCCCCAGCAGTTTGAAAATCCGGCCAACCCCGCGATTCACGAGGCCACCACCGGCCCTGAGATTTGGGATGACACTGACGGAAAGATCGACGTGCTGGTCTCGGGCGTGGGCACCGGCGGAACCATCACTGGCGTTTCTCGCTATATCAAGAAGCAGAAGGGCAAGGCCATCATCAGCGTCGCGGTCGAGCCGGTCGAAAGCCCGGTGATTTCGCAATTGCTAGCCAAGCAGGAAATCAAACCCGGGCCGCACAAGATCCAAGGCCTCGGGGCCGGCTTCATCCCCAAGACCCTCGACGTTTCGCTGGTCGACCGGGTCGAGCTGGTGAATTCGGCCGACTCGATGGACTTCGCGCGCCGCTTGGCCGCCGAAGAAGGCATTCTGTCGGGCATCAGCAGCGGTGCCGCCGCCTTGGCCGCTGCACGCCTGGCCGCCCTGCCCGAATTCGCGGGCAAGACCTTCGTGGTCGTGCTGCCCGACTCCGGCGAGCGCTACCTCAGCGGACCTCTCTTCGAGGCCGACATGGCGGGCGTGGCGGAAGCCAAGGCTGGCGACACGATCTAGGGCCAGAGTATCGTCGCACAGGCGTCGCTGCCCGGCTTCTGCCTCTGCAGCGACGCCTATCCGGCCGCGCCGCTATTGCGGCCAGTATTCGTCCGCGCCGCAGTCGACGTAGGTGTTGTACGGTCGCGTTTGCCCGTCGACGTCGTCGGGTGGGAACGGAATTGTAGGATCGCTGATGCGGTCCTTGCACGGTGACGACGTGGACCTGGATGCGGTCGCCGTCAAGTGATACGGGCTGGTCGTGCTGAATAGCGGCGTATTGGCGTCGTTGCTGGGCGAGAAGCCGGTACCGGCATGCCCCGTGGGCGAGAGTGTTGAGGACAGCGTCGTTGCGGCCAGCGTGCAGTTGGCGACTTCGCCGCCGATATCGTTCGACAGCAGCGAGCCGTCGATGATCTGTTGCCTGCTGGAGCAGGCGATGCCGATTTGGTTATTGGCCGCGATGGTATTGAACCAGAACCGGTGCGGCAACGTCGCGTCGGTGCTGGTGCCCAAGAACGCTCCACCAAAGACCGCTGCCCCCGCGCTCCCGGTTTGGTTTTGCGCAAACACGTTGTTGCCGATGTCAAACCCAGAGCCGTCGTTAGCGAGCAGACCGCCAGCATTGTTCATCACGTAGCAGCGGTTAAGCCCCAGGATCGCGCCGGACTCGACCACGACGCCAGGGTTTAGCGCCGTCGCACCGCTGCCCTGGACAGTGACGCCACGGAGGTAAACGCTGCCACTCACGATATGGACACCCATATCGGCGGCGCCAACGGCGACGATAGGATTCCCTTTGCCGAACGCGTAGACCGGCTGTGAGCCTGACCCCAACGTTGCGCTCCAAACCGCAAGCGGCGCGGTACCCGACATCACGACCACGCGCTTCGAGGTCGTTACCGCGCTGAGCGCCGATTGAGGCTGGCAGAAGGGGGATCCGAAGGTGCCTGAGCCTCCCGAGCAGCCGGCCGAGTTCTGTACGTAGAGGGTTTCCGCATCGGTGGCGCAGCGACCCTCGTGTTGGAAGATACCGTCCTTTACGTACATGCAGATGCCCGGTCCTGAGGTGCATTGGCTGTCGCTCGTGCACGGACCGCAGGTGAAGGTCTTGGCTGTGTCACAGACCGGCGCATTCGGACTGGTGCAATCGGCATCGGCCCGGCACCCGACGCACTGACCCGCTTTGGCATTGCCGGAGGTGCTGAGCATGCACAGCGAGGTACTGCCGACACATGCGGTCGTGGCCAGGGTCGTGCCGCCATCGCCGCTTCCGCCGTCCGCACCGCCACTGCTCGCGAGGGCGCCGGGGTCGTCGCAGCCGACGCACGTGTACTTGTTCTGCCCGCTCTGGGCGCAGAAGCCCTTGCTTGCATCCTTCGTGCACTGGCTGTTCGCGAGGCATTCGACACACGCGCCGGTATCGGCGTTGCACGCTGGCGTCTTGCCCGAGCAAACACCGCCGCCGTCAGCCACGGCGGCCGCGCACGACACGCATCGGTAGCCTACGCAGTAGGGGCTCTTCGCGACACTCACGCAGTCGTTGTCGGTGGAACACGTGCCGCCCGCGTCGGGAATGCGGGTATCCGGAACAGCCGAGTCGACGGGCTTGGGAGCGTCCGCAGGCGAGCCATCGATGGCGAGGGTTACGTCGACCGCGGCTTGATCCACCTGATCGATGCTGATGGCCGTGTCTTCGATCTGGGGAAGGTCCTTGGCTCCGTCGATGGGAGTGGCTTCGACGGACAGGTCGGCCGGAGAATCGATCGCCAAGTCGGCCGCCGAGTCGATCGGACTGCTGTCTGCCACGACTTGGGCGTCGACGGCGGGAGCGGCAACATCGGTGCCCGCGTCTCCCAGGACGCAAAGCCCAGCCTGACAGCTATAACCCCACTTGCAGCTGTAGGTGTCGTCGCAATAGGTGAAGTCGCGCCGTTTGGAATCGCAGCTTGCGGCGGCCAGCACAAGAAGGCCGAGGACGAGTTTGCGCATGGATTTCATCTCCTAGAACTTTCCTTGCAACCCGAGCGATCCGGGGCCGACCAGAGCTTGAACGTTGCTGCGATTGCTGTCGGCCGCGCCTCCGTCGTCGCCACCCCAGATCATCATGGCCACGCCCGCGGCAACCGAAGCCAGACCTACGCCAAGGAAGGTCCAGCCCCATTTCCCGGTATCGCGAACGATGATGGGATGGCTCTCGGCCCCGGCCAGATGGCTCGTCTCCACGGTCTTTCCGTCTTGTGCGATGTAGTACGCGCCGAAACCAATTCCGACTAGTCCCACCGCACCTAAAGCCATGCCGAAAATCGGCGTGCGCTGGGTCCACCACGGCGGCACCGTGCGCGCTGGGCGCTGGGTCTCTGGCTCGGCCACCACCGGCTGAAGCCGATGCCCGCCACCCGCCGACTCCGCGCGCGCCTCTTCGCGCATAACCCGCTTCCAGAGCTTGGTCACCCGTTCCTGCAGGGTGGTCGCGAATTGTTCCTCCGCGCACAGCTCGCAATCCTTGCCGTCGGTGCCGAGCGAACGCCCGGTCTCGCCATCGCGCACGTCGAGAGTCAAGCGATACCCGGCGGGATTGGCGACGCCTCCGATCAGCAGAAGGTGTGTGGCCCCCACCCGCTTGGCGATGGTGATGAAGCAGTCGGACTCGGTGCAATTCGCATCGTCGCTGGTCATGTCCTCCAGCGGCACCATGCCGGCGCCAAGGTCGTCCAACGCGCCTGCCACGGCCTGGTGCGCGCTCAGCTTCAGCGCTAACGAGGCCTGTATCGTGTCGATTACGCCGACTTTCGTCGCCTGCGCCGACGCTGAAGCGGGCGACAGCAGCACGACCATCCCGATCAGGACCAACGGCCCGAGCAAGTTCTTGCGAGTATGCATCATGGGGGCCAACGATTGGGGATCATGGCCCCGTAGTCAAGTGCCTGATGCGCCCGCGGCTGGCGCGCCTTCGAACGGTGCGCGAATCGTCGGTGCAAGCCTACCTCTTGGCCCGAAAAGCGCCGGCGACGCCCACCAGGACCAGCGCGGCGCCCGCCAAGCTTTCACCTGAAATCTTTTCGCCCAGGATGCTCCAACCGAGAAAGGTCGCGAAGACCGGGTTCACGTAGCCGTAGGTGAACACGAGCCGCGTGGGTAGCAAGTGTAGCGCCTTCAGGAAGGACGTGAACGCGATGATCGACCCGAAGACCAGCAAGAAGGCGAAGCCGAGCCATGCGGAAAGGTTAGGCTGGGGCAACGGCTCGGAAACGCCCACCGAGATTGCAAGCACGCCGAGGCCACCGAAGAGCATCTGGTAGGCGGCGCTAACCATGGAATCAAGCCCGACGGGCCGCCGATGCTGCAGCAGCGAACCTGCCCCCCAGCTGAGAGAGGCGACCAGAAGCAGCACGACGGCCAGCGCGTCCGCGCGCACGCCCCCTCGCAAGGCCGGATAGCCGACCATGGCCGTGCCGGCAAAGCCCAAGAAAAGCGCCGCCAGCACAAACAGCGAGGGAGCGCGCCGATCGAAGATGCTTTCAAGCACGGCAACCCAGATGGGCGTCGACGCGATCAGGATCGCCGCCAGTGCGCTATCGACCCGCTGCTCTGCCACCGCCACGAAGGCATTGCCGAAGGTCCACAGCAAAATCCCCGAGGCAGCCAGGAGGCGGAGCTCGGAACAGGTCGGCCGAATGCGAAATCCGCGCAGCCGCGCCCACACCAACAGAACCGGGGCGCCAAGCAAACAGCGCAGGGCCGCCAGCGCAAAAGGCGGGAAGCCCGCACCCGGTCGCACCGCCACACGAATCGCTAGATAAGTGCTGCTCCAAACCAAATACACGACCCACAGGTGGCCGATCCCCCGCCACGAGATGGTCGATTTGGTGGTCTCCGCGCTGCTCACAAGGCGCGCGAGGTTAGCAGAACCGGCGCCACGGGCGACGGGATTCGTTTCCTCTACTTGTACCCCTCGGCCTGCAAGGCGAAAAGCCGCGCGTATCGGGCGCCGTTGGCAAGCAGCTCGGCATGGGTTCCCTCCTCGGTGATTCGCCCGTCTTCGAGCACCACGATTCGGTCCGCCATGCGAACCGTCGGGAATCGATGCGAAATCAGAATCGTGGTTCGCCCCTCGGCCAGGCTTCGGAACCGCTGGAACACATTGTGCTCTGCCTCCACGTCCAGCGAGGCGGTCGGCTCGTCGAGAATCAGGATGTCCGCCTGCTCGCGCATGAAGGCGCGCGAGAGAGCCACCTTCTGCCATTGCCCGCCCGACAGATCCACGCCCTCCTTGAACCAACGGCCAAGCTGGGTCTGCAAGCCGTTCGAGAACCCCGCCACCAGCTCACGCGCCCCACCCTGCTCGGTGGCACGGGCCAACCGGAGCTCGTCCTGCAAGTGCTCGACGCTGCCGAAGGCGACGTTTTCCCGCAGGGTGAGCTGATACTGGTTGAAGTCCTGAAAGATGACGCCGATCCGGGCAAGCAGGGCCGCTGGATCCCAGTCGGCGAGGTCACGCCCGTCGAGACGAATGCGACCCTCGGTCGGCCGATAAAGACCCGCGAGCAACTTGATGAACGTGGTCTTGCCCGCGCCATTCTGGCCGACCAGGGCCAGGCTTTGTCCCTTGGGAATGAACAGGTCCACGTTGCGCAAGGCCCAGCCGGGAGCGCCCGGGTAGCGGAAGCCCACGTCCTCGAAACGAATCCCTGCTTCGGCAACCATCGGCGCGGGCGCGCTGGCCTTCGCTCGCGCGGTCGGGATGGCGAAATACTCGAACAAGTTCGACATGTAGAGCGTGTCCTCGTACATGCTGCCCACGGCGCTGAGAATCGACTGGAAGCTTTGCTGCCCTTGCCGGAAGGCGACCAGGTAAAGGGTCATGTCGCCGAGGGAAAGCCGGCCGCGCACGGTAAGGGCGACGATGAAGGCATAGCAGCCGTAAAACACCGCGGTGCTAAGCAGAGAGAGCACGTAGCCCCAGGTCGAGCGACGGACCGCCAGCCGTCGATCCTCATCGTAGAATCGCTCGGCCAGGCTTCGGTAGCGGCCGAGCAAGGTCGGCCCCAGACCAAACAGCTTCACTTCTTTTGCGTGCTCGTCGTTGGCGAGCACGTATTCGAGGTAAAGCAACCGCCTGGTATCGGGCGACCGCCAATTGCGCAGGCGAAACGCCGCGCCCGAAAATCTGGCTTCTGCCAGAAACGCCGGCACCGTCGCCGCCAGCAGCCCCAACACCATGAAGCTCGAAAAGCGCACGAGCAGCGCGATATATCCCGCCAGGGTGAGGGCGTGCCGTAGGACCTGGAAATTGCTTTCGATCAGCGACAGGGGTCGCAAAGACGCCTCCCGCCGCGCGCGCGACAGCTTGTCGTAGAACTCGGAATCCTCGAAATGGCGCAGCTCGAGAGTCGCGGCCTTTTCCAAGATAGCCAGGTTCACGTCGATGCCGAGGCGCGCCCCGACGAGCTGGCGCACGAGGCCGAGGCATCGTTCGATGAGCGCCATGGTCGCGACCATCGCCAGCTCGACCAGAACGAATCGTATCGCCCCGGACGCATCGTGCGCGACCACCGCATCCACGATCAGCTTGCCGACGTAGGCTATCGCCGGTGGCAATGACGCCGACAACACCGTCAGCGTCGCCAGCCCGAGCGTCCCAATCGGGGACGAGCGCCAGACCAGCCCAAGCGTCTGCCGCGAACGCAAGACGCTCGCTCTCAGGCGGACCAAGAGTGGCGCCGGTGGCGGCGCTTGCGGCAGCGGCGAAGTCACCATCGAAGGCAGAATCTAGCGCAGAGAATGCCGCGCGCTCGGCCGAACCCGACCGGTCAGCGCCTACGCCGAAATGCGTTGGCTCTGAGACAGCCTGCTCGTCCGCGGAAGAGGCGGCGCCGCAGGGTTGCAGCTAGGCCGAAATCAGGCGCAACTGCCGTACCCTGGCCGGCGCAGGCAACGGGATTGGGTACTTGTTCGAGAAACATGCGTCGCACAGGCCGCGGTGCTCGTGGCTGGTTAGCACCTTGCCTACCGAGGCGTGCAAGCCCTCGATGGACAGGTACCCCAGGCTGTCGGCGCCCACGAAGCGGCGAACTTCGTCCACCGTGTGCGAGCTGGCGATGAGCTTGTTGCGGTCGGGGGTATCGATGCCGTAGTGGCACGGTCCGATGGTCGGCGGCGAGCTGATGCGCAGGTGGACTTCCTTGGCACCGGCGGAGCGAATCATGCCGATGATCTTGCCCGACGTCGTTCCGCGCACGATCGAGTCGTCGACCACGACCACGCGTTTGCCGGCTATTACGTCGCGCACCGGCGACAACTTCAGTTTGACGCCAAAGTGGCGGATGGATTCTGACGGCTCGATGAAAGTGCGGCCCACGTAGTGCGAACGAATCAAGCCCTGGTCGAAGGGAATACCGCTCTCGCGCGCGTAGCCGATGGCGGCGGCGGTACCGGAATCGGGCACGGCGATCACGATGTCGGCCGGCACGGGATGCTCGACCGCCAAACGACGGCCCATGCTCTCACGGGCGGAATGCACCGACTGTCCGGCGATGATGGAATCGGGCCGCGCAAAGTAGATCCACTCGAACACGCAACGCCGGGGTTCTTCACTCATGAACGGACGCAGGCTGCGCGACCCGTCGCGATCGATGACCAACATTTCGCCGGGCTCGATGTCGCGGATGTACTCGGCCTCGATCAGATCGAAGGCACAGGTTTCCGACGCGACCACCCAGCCGTTCTTCTTGTGGCGACCGAGCGACAGCGGACGGATGCCGAATGGGTCGCGCACGGCAATCAGGGACGATTCGGACAAGAACGCTATGGAATAGGCACCGTGAACCGCGCGCAAGGCATCGGCGATGCGCGTGGGCAGGTCGGGTTCGCGGGAACGCGCGAGCAAGTGCAAAATCAGCTCGGTATCGCTGGTGCCCTGGAAGATCGAGCCATCCGCCTCCAAGCGCAGCCGAATATCCCCGGCGTCGACGAGGTTCCCGTTGTGCGCCACCGCCACGGAGCCGAGGGCATAGTTCACGGCGACTGGCTGTGCGTTGCTGATGATCGAGTCGCCGGTGGTCGAATAGCGCACGTGCCCGATGGCGGAGGAGCCGGGCAGGTCACGCAGGCGGGGCTCGGTGAAGATCTCACCGACGTGACCCATTTCCCGCACCCAGTGCAGGTGCTGGCCGTCGCTGGAAACGATGCCCGCCGATTCCTGGCCACGGTGCTGCAGGGCATGCAGCCCTAGATAGGCGAGCTTTGACGCCTCTGGGTGACCGAAAATTCCGATTACACCGCACATGCGCGTGCGAACCGTATCACATCCGTTACGAGATGCACGCCGCGTCCGCTGCTAATATGGCGACTAGCGACGGCGGACCTTCTTCTTAGCCCAGGCCGGCGCCGAACCCCCGACTACCCCCGCGACGCGGGGAAATGCGGGCGGTGACGCTATAGCGCCGGCCGGGCGTTCTGTCGGAGCCCTCGGCGCTGCGGGTATTGCCCTGGGCGCAATGACCCCGGTCTTCGGCGCAGGTGCCATGCGCGGCGGCGCAGAACGGTCCCTAGCCTCGGCGGACGTGGCCACGGGCTTGCCCACTGCGCGTGACGCTACCGCCGCGCGGGCGGCCTCCACGTCGCCCATGTCGACACGTCCGCGGTACGCAGCGCCCGACTCCAAGGCCACGCGAGGCGCGGCCAAATCGCCCACCACGCGCGCGCTGGGGAGAAGGCGTACGCTTTCCGACGCGACCACGTTGCCAACCAACGTGCCCGAAACGACCAGGGTGCGCACATCGACGTCGGCCTGGACGATGGCGCCCTTTTCCACGGTCAGCGCCTGCGACAGGTGAATCTTGCCGTCTACCCGCCCCTTGATGACCAGGTCCTCGTCGCCGCGAATCTCGCCCGAGATCCTGGTCTCGACGCCGATGATGGTTTCTTTGTCAGCCGCCATGGTGGAACCCTACGCGTCCATGTCGACGTTGCCCTTGAACGAAGCGCCATCGGCGACAACGATGCGCGGGGCCTTCGCGTTGCCGACCATCTTCGATTCGGGGCGCAGCTCGAGCTTTTCGCGCGCGTTCACGTTGCCGGTGAGGCGGCCACTCACGGTGACGGTCTGGCCTTCCACATCGGCCTCGACGGTGGCGCCCGATTCGATGACCACGTTCTGGGCCATCGCGACCTTGCCCTTGACCGTGCCAAGGATGGTGAGCGCCTCTTCGCCGCTGACCTCCCCGTCGATGACGATGCTGCTTCCAATGACCGTGTTCGCCATGGTTCTTGCTTCCTTTTCCTTTGCCATGATCAGTTTCCTGTTCGGCCTCGCCGCCGCCTACGGGTTGCCGGGCACGACGCCCGCCGGCAGCTCCACATCCATCTCGACTTCGCCCGAAAAACGCGCGCCGTCCTCGATCACGATCGACGGCGCCTTGATCTTGCCAGCCACTTTCGCCGTTGCTTCCAGCACGATAGAACGGGTCGCCGCGACCGGGCCGTGCACCTGGCCGCGCACGGTCGCCACGTCGGCTTCCACGTCGGCTTCCACGGTGGCCGATTCTTCCACGGTCAGGTGGCTTTCCAGGCTGACGTGGCCTTCGATACGGCCCTCCACCACCAAGTCTTGCTTGCCGGAGACATTACCCCGGACGGTGGTCTTGCTGCCGATGAAACAGGGATCTTCGCTCGCCATCAGGTCCTCCTCTGCACAGACGCTGGGCGCAAGTTAACGTTGGAGATCCCAGGTGTCAATCGGATGATCCGCTATCCCGAAAATCCCCGGAGATTCGTTACATCAGCCCCATCTTGCCCAGCATGGCCATGACCTGTTTGAGATCAGCCCACGCCTCACCCTTACGGCTTTCGTCGCGCAGCAGAAAGGCGGGATGGTAAGTCGGCATGACCGGAATCTCGTTGTAGGTGCGCAGATTCCCGCGTAAGCGAGTGATGGGAGTGTCTTCCCCGCACAGGAATTGCGCCGCGAACTTACCCAGCGCCACGATGATGCGTGGTTGCACGATGGCGATCTGCTTGCGCAGGAACTGCTCGCAAGCGGCGATCTCGTCGGGCTCGGGATTGCGATTGCTCGGCGGCCGGCACTTGATGATGTTGCAGATGTAAACCTCGGACCTATCGAAGCCCATGGCCTTGATCATCTTGGTCAGAAGCTGACCAGCCGCGCCTACGAAGGGCTCGCCCTGCTCGTCTTCGTCAGCGCCCGGTGCCTCGCCCACGAACATCAGATTGGCCTCGGGATTGCCGCTGCCGAGCACGATGTGTCGCCTGCCCCGGGCCAGCTTGCAGCGCTGGCAGTCGCCCATTTCGGCGCGCAAGGCATTGATGCCGACACCGCCGTGGAGGACCTGACCTTCGTCGTAGAGCACCGGCGGCGGGGTCGGGTACGGCGTCAGCGGCTCGTAGTCGGGCGGGGCCGCGACGGGCGACGGCACGCATGGATCGGCACCGCCGACAACCGGCGACGGGCGCATGGAGACCCCGACCAAGCCGGCTTGGCCGCGCACCTCAAGGTGCCTGCGAAAGGCAGCGGTGAGGTCACGCAGCTCATCGCGCGGGTCGGTCACTCCTAAATCGTCCCCAGAATCGAGGCGGTGGCCATCGCGTAGTAGAAGGTCGGCGCAGTCTCGGCCACGAACCCGGGCATCCGCCCCAGCGCGCCACGTTGGGCGCGATCGTCGAGCTCGTCCATCAGGACCTTGTACGAGTCGAAGAAGGTCACGTCAGTGGAAATGGAAAACGCGTAACCCAAGGTGGCCGCGGCGCACGAATTCCAGGTGTTTTCGTCCAGCGGCCGACGCACAAATGTCTGCGGCGCCGCGGGCGCGACCCGTTCGCGCAGCCAGGCGCCCACGAACGGAATCGGTCCTTCGGCACCGATGACGGCCATCACCCGGGTGGCGGTGGTACACGAGAAATCGAACAGTCCGTCGCGGGTCGTCAGCTCGGACGCGAAGGGCGGCGGGCTCTTCATGCCGAAGGCAGCGTCGACGAATCGGCGCGCTGTCGCGGAAAGACCCCGGTTGTTGGTCGCGCGGGCGTATTCACCCAGCGTCCAGGCGAGGAAGCCCGGATCCTTGAACTCGCGTCCGCTCAGGTTTTCAAGGTCGGTGATGTACGCGCCAAGCAGCCTGGCCGCGGTAGCCACGCGATCTAGACGCGCACTTTCGTCGTCGATGACCTTATGCCCCTCGCCTGCCAACCAGGCCCGCAGCACCATGGCGCAGTCGTAGGCCGCTTCGTCGCTGGCGTAGGCGCCAAGCGACCGCGGAATGTACTCGCTCCAGGTCGATTCGATGTAGTTCCACGCGGACGCGACGTTCAGCGAGAAGCGATCCTCGCCGCGAAGCTTCTCGGCAGTCGACCAAACCCATATCGCGGCCAGGGTGCCGTGGAAGTCGCCGTCGCCCGAGCCCGGCCACGGCGGAACGTTGCCTCGGGTTTGGCCGCCCATTTCTTGGCGCGACGCTAGGGCATCGCCAGCTTCCAGTAGAGTCGCGAGGACCTTCGGACGATAGGAGCTGATCTTCTCTTCAACTAAGGCGCTAGGCATTCTTTCCCTTCGAGCGTTTGGAACGCTTCCTTTCTATTCTTTCGTCTTGGCTAGGGTTGCTGGCCAACCGCGTCGGGTCGGCAATTTCGTGACGGAGTTTATCCCAGATGGTTCGAGCAAGCTGGTCTTTGCTCGTGACCGTCAGATCGACCACGCGGCCGTCGGCAAAGACCAGGGTGACCGCGTTGTCGTCAGCGCCGAATCCTAACCCAGGTCGACCGACATCGTTAGCAACGACTACGTCACAGGACTTCTCGCTCAACTTGGCGCGGGCGCGCTCGACCAGCGCCTGGCTCGAAAGCCCGACCTCGGCGGCAAAGCCAACCAGGAAGGGACGGCCGTGCTTGCGCGATCGCCCGAGCTCGGCGAGCAAATCGGGGTTCGCGACCAATGGGATGTCGCGCGCGGCTGCCGACGCGGCAGCGCGTGTGTCGCGACGGGAAAGCTTGCCCAGCACCCGCACGCCCGGGCGAAAATCCGCCACCGCGGCCGCCATCACGATCACATCAGCATCACCAGCCGCCTTGTGCAGGGCCTCGCGCATCTCCAGCGCCGCTTCCACATCGACCCGCTTTCTGACGCCGGCCGGCGTGGCAAGTGCCACCGGACCGGCAATCAGGGTGACGTCCGCGCCCAAATCTGCTGCGGCGCTGGCCAGCGCGAACCCCATCTTTCCGGACGATCGGTTGCCAAGAAAGCGCACGTCGTCCACCGCCTCCCAGGTCGGCCCCGCCGTCACCACCACGCGCCGCCCCGCCAGCACCGCCGGCACTTCGGGCAGCGCCGGCCCCAACCTGCTGAGGGCCGCGGCCACGATGTCCTCGGGACCCACCATGCGCCCCGCACCGACCCAACCGCAGGCCAAATCGCCAGCGTCCGGCCCCACGGTGGTCACGCGGCCGTCCTTGCACAGGCGCGCGAGGTTGTCCTGGGTGATGCGGTTTTCCCACATGTTGGTGTTCATCGCCGGCGCGAGCACGACCGGTGCCTTGGTGGCGAGAACCACCGCCGACAGAAGGTCGTTCGCCATGCCCGCCGCGAAACGAGCGATGGCGTCAGCAGTCGCTGGCGCCACGATGAGCAAGTCAGCCGAGCTGGCGAGCTCGATGTGGCCGATCTTCGATTCCTGCCCTGCTTCGAAGAGATCGCGTGCCACCGGGTGTCCAGACAAGGTCTGCAGCGTCAGCGGCGTGATGAACTTGCAGGCCGCCTCGGTCATCACCACGTGCACCACGGCACCGGCCTTGACCAGCAGCCGGCACAGCTCGGCGGCCTTGTACGCCCCGATGCCGCCCGTCACGCCGAGCACGACGGTCTTGCCGGTGAGCTGAGACTCCATGATTTGGAGCCCGACTCTAGCAGTCCGTGGCGAAAGTCTCCACGTCGCCAGTCGGGAACGCTACCGCTACCGCGCGGCGGCCACCTTCAACGTCGGACCCTCGCGCTGGACGTCGCCGTGGCAGACCGTGCGGTTGCGGCCGCCGTGCTTGGCCGCGTAGAGCGCCTTGTCGGCGCAGGCGATAACGTCCTGCTTGGCCTTGCCGTCGTCAGGATAGACCGCCACTCCCAGCGACAGCCTGGCCTGGAACGAGCCTTTGCTCGACTCGAAGGTCTGCGCCGCGACCTCCTCGCGGATGCGCTCGGCAAGTTGGCGGGCGCCAGCCTTGTCCGTGCCTTCCAGCACCAGCGCGAATTCTTCGCCGCCATAGCGGGCCACGATGTCGATCTTGCGCGCGCTGCCTTTGAGGATGCCGGCAACCCGCTTAAGCACCGCATCGCCCGTCGGGTGGCCATAGGTGTCGTTGACCTTCTTGAAGTGGTCGATGTCGGTCAGAAGCAGCGCGACGCGGAACTTGTGCCGGTCCGCGCGCCCGAGCATGGCCGAGAAGCGCTCCTGAAAGGTGCGGTGGTTCACCAAACCGGTGAGGCCGTCCGTGGTCGCCTGCTGTTCCAAAGACTCGACCATGCGTCCGTTCTGCAGGGAAATGGCGACCTGGTTTGCGACCACGCCAAGCATTTCCCGACGGTCGCTGGCGAAGGCGCCCGGCCGGCGTGCGGCCACCGCGAAGGTGCCCAGCACCTCGTCCTTCACCAAGAGTGGCAGAACGTAGAGCGACTCGAAGCCCTTGATATGGTCGCCGGGGTGAAACAGGTGGGTCTCGTGGTGATCGCGCCATTCCCCGCTGACCGGAAGGGCGAGCTTGTTCTTGGCCACCATCGACGCCACCGAGGTACCGTCGCGGTGGCTGGTATCCACGAGACCTTCGCTCCCCTCGCCCACCGCCGTGCGGATGCTGTGCGTGCCGGTCTTGCCGTCGAAGGCAGCGATAGCCACGAAGTCGAATTCGCACACGCCGCGCGCGCCTTCGATGGCGGCGGCGTAGACCTCGTCGAGGGTTAACGCACGATTGAGCGCGGTGGAGGCCCGGTAAAAGCGTTCGTGCTCGTGCTTCGACCGTTCCACCGCCTGGAAAACCCGCTCGGACTGCACGATGCGCAGGATCTGCGACGCTGCCGAGCTCAGCAAATCGGTTTCGGCGGTGGTAAACGCCGGTCCCGTCGCGCGGTCGCCGACCAGCAGCCCGCGCGGGGTCTTGCCCTCGAAGATCGGCACGCCCACGAAGGCCGAGACTTCCTCGGGGCCTTGGTAGTACGGCAAGAGCGTCGGGCGTGGCGCTTCGAGGGTGCACGGCCTGCCTTCTTTGAGAATCGCGGCCAGAACCCCGGAGCGCGCAGACATGGCGCCCTCGACGACGTTCTGCGCGGAGGTCGACAGTTCCTTGAGCTTCAGCTTCTCGCCCGTACTATCCAGCCACAGGAGCGCACAAGTCTTGAGCCCGAGCGACCGCCGCAGAAGCTCGATGGTGTGGAACAGCTGCTGACGGATGGTCTCGATGGACCCTTGTGAGAGCTTCTCTTCCTCCTCGGCGCGAGAACGCAGCTTGCTCGCCGCGCTTAGGCCCGGCGAAATCAGACGAAAATCTCGCGCCTCCTCGCGCATGGACAGGACCTCGTCCTCGAGGCGTTTCCGATGCTCGCGCCGTTGGCGGGCTACTTCGGCGTGCAGGAAGGCCACGTTCAAGATGGCAAATACGGCAATGAATCCCGTGTGGCCTGGAAAAGCCGCCGCCGAGCCCGGTGCGGCACCTGGACCGAACGCCATCACCGCCTCGAAGCCAAGCGCCGCCAACGCAAGCAGAAGGCCCGTCTTGAGCGGATGGAAGGTTACCAGGAAACTGACCAAGGCATACACCAGGGGATAGATGGGCGACGTGGTTCCGCCCAGCACCGAGAGGAACACGTAGGTGGCCGACAGCAGAAGCAGCCCAAGCTCCAGGTCGGAGAGCATTTCCCGGCGCGGACTGCGCCGGCGCTCGCTGGTCGACACCCGGGCCGCCACCTTGATGGCCAGTGCGCCCGCCAGCATGGCCGCCGCCAACGCTCGGGTGTAGTCGGCGCTTGGTCGCCGCAGATCCGGGAACCATCCGCGCCAAAGCAGCACAATCACGCCCACGACCAACCCGGTGCCCCACAAAGCCCGAAATGTGCGGCGAATTTCAAACCCGGCCCGCACGCAGACCTTGCGCGCCTTCATGGGCTCTTTCCCAGGTCGAAGATGACCTCGCCGGGCCTCACCCAGCCCAAATCGGCGCGGGCGACGCGCTCGACGGCGCGCCGGTCAGAACGCAGGGCCTCGGCCTCGCGCGAAAGGTGGTCGACCTCCATGCGCAGGCGGGCGTTCTTGGCCTGGGTCGCCGCCAGCTCACGCCGAAGCTGCAGGTATCGTGCGAAGCCCGACCGCGCGTAGAGGTAGTACGGCCCGTAGCCGAAGGTCGCAGCCAGAAGCAGCGCAGCCAAACAGCGCAAGATCCACGTCTGACCGATGCGACTTCTGCGGCTCATGGCATCCTTGGATAGCCAGTATCCGGGTAGCCCAGCCAGGCCGCAATTTTCTTGCTCGGCAAGGTTCGGCGATCGCCGCAAGCGTCATTTGCGCGACCTCGGGCTCAGAAGAGAAACGGGACCAGGGCCCGCCGCTCGCGCGGGTAGCTCGCGAAATTCGCGCGATACCAGCGATGGTGGTGAAGAGCCCGCGGCACCAGGTTGGCGATGGTCCACAGGGCGAAGATGAACCCGCCCGGCGACCAGGTTGCGATGGCAAAGCCGGTCCATTCCAGGATCTCGCCCGTGTAGTTTGGGCAGGACACAAGTCGGAAGAGTGGTCCGACAGGAACACCTCGCCGACCGCCCGACGCCGCACGAATCCGGCGCAGCTCGCGATCCGCAAGAACGTGCACCGCCATTCCGGCAAAGAACATCGCGGTTCCAAGCAGAAAGATTGGCGACGCCAGCCAAGCATCCGGCCGCAACGGCCCGAGAGCAAAGAGCCACCTGCCATTGAGATAGGCATTCACCAGGTTGAAGAACGCCCCCGAGCCTGCGACCACAATCGGCATCGGCCGCGACGATGCGGGCAGAAGCCACGGATACACGAAAGCGCGATAGAGATAGTGGCAAAGCCAAAGCCCCAAGAAGATCTCGGCGACGCGATCACCCGCCCGATTTCCGACCACGAACAAGCACACCATGCCGAGGGGAGACGGCGCCTCCATGACCATCCAGGCCAGGCGCGCGCCCATCGCCGGGCCGAAGCCGGATCGATGGTGCCTACCGTAGGGAGCCGGACGCACGAACAGGTACCCTGCAGTCACCAGCGCCACCAGCCCCCAAGCTCCCAGGATGACGAAATACGTCGACTCGCCGCCGGTCATAGCCAGCCCTGCTCCTTCATCCAGCTGTAGGTGTCGCGCAAGGTTTCGTCGATGGGTCGCGGGCGGTAGCCGAGCTCGTTCTCGGCCTCCTGGCGGTGAACCGGCGGCTGGGTGCGCAGAATGCGCAGGGAATCGGAGGTGAGCAGCGGACGCCGCCGGCGCAGGCGGGCATAGCTCGCAGCGAAGGGTGCCGCCAGCCGAACGACCACCATGGGAACCGCCAGCCTTGGCGCAGCCTTCCCGGTCACGGTGGCCCAGCGTCGTGCAAGCTCCACCAACGACAGGCGCGCCCCCGAGATCAGGTAACGCTCCCCTCGCCCTCCCTGGTCTTCCGCGACCAGAGCCGCCAAGGCAACGTCGCGCACGTCGACGAAATCGCAGTGCCCGCCGGACACCAACGCCGGCAGCTTCCCGAGAGCGAGGGCCCGCAGGACATCGCCCATCGGCGACGGCTGAAAGTCAAACGGTCCAAGGACGGCGGTCGGATTCAGGATGGTCGGGTCAAGGCCGCGCTCGACCGACGCGAGCACCAGACGCTCGGACTCTGCTTTTGACCGGTCGTAGGCGCCACGTCCGCGCTCGCCCGGCCCGACCAGAATGGAAGCGCGGTCGAGAAACCCATCGCCCGGCCTCGGCGTGAGGGCCTGGATCGAGCTGAAATGCAGAAGACGACGCACGCCCGACGCGAGGCACGCGTCGACCAGGTTTGCGGTGCCGCGAACGTTGACCTCGTCGATGCGCGACGGTTCTTCCCAGCCTGCCGACACCACGGCGCCAAGGTGAAAGACCGTGGCGGCGCCGGTACAGGCCGCGCGCAGGCTCGCCCCGTCGAGCAGATCACCAAGAACGGCCTCGACCGGCAATCCTTCGATGCTCCGAGCTTGCCGGCGCACCAGCACACGCACACGCCGTCCCTGCGCAAGCAGAGCGCGTACCAGATTTGCGCCCACATGCCCCGTGGCGCCCGTGACCAGCACCGTCCCGCGGTCAGCGTGGTCGTTCGCGGCGTTCGCGCGAGCAGGGCCCGAGTGCGCCTTCATCGTCGCCCAGCGAACCTAGTTCTTCTTGAGCAGCGCCAGCACGGCATCCTTGGCGCACATGTCACAATAGCCGAATCGCTGTTTCAAGTTATCCAAGGTGATCTTCACGGCGGACACGGCTTCGGGCTGCATCTTGTCGGGGCCATCGACCAAAAACACCAGCAGATCCTCGTTGATCTTTGTCACCTGACGTTTGCGTTCGGTGAAGAAGGCCTCGCGCAAATCTGCGATCGGGCGCGGAAAGATCTGTTCGTAGTCCGGGCGCCGGTCGGGGTTGTCGAGCGACCAAGCACCGATCTTGGAGATCACCTCGTGGCGAAAGTCGGCCGGCGACATGCCGCTGGAGCGCACGCCCAAGAGGCGCTCGACGTCGGCCATCAGGTCTTGGTCAGGATCCTCGTCGGCGCCGGTCATGGGATTCGGCACCTTCTCGTGCTTCACCCAGTACGATACGTGGGTCACGTAGCGCTCGAAGTGTTCGATGTACCGGCGCTCTTCCACCAGCCCCATGGAGATGCGGACCTCATCGGCGATGCGATCCAGCAGCGCGGCGCGGACCGTGTCCACGAAGGTGGCGTGCTCTTGGTACCCGCCCGGCGCCGGCGATTGGCGCAGGAATTCGTAGACCGTCGTCGCGCGGGCCAGCTCTGCCAATTCATCGAGCACCGCGAACGGCGAGGTACACAGGTAGTTCTCGCTGTGGGCGGCGTTGAGCAGCACCAGCTTGATCTCGCGCGGCGAGGCGCCGGTTCGGCCCTCGTACTCCACCTCGGCATCGGTCTCGCGCGCCATGCTCTCCACCCCCGCCATCAGCTCCTTCTGCTCTTCCTGCGAAAACTTGTCACTCGCTTCGCCGAAGTACAGCATGGCCTTCTCCAGCGGCCCGAGACGGGCAACCATGGCCGACAGGCGACCGGCATACTTGTCGAGCTGGGGACGGCGAAGGCGCGTAAGCACCGCCCACAGCGCTGCCACCCAAGCCACGTGCGGGGCCACGTGTCGCCCGCTGCCGCTGGCAATGCCCTGCTCGATGTGCTCGTCGTAGATTTGCTTTTCCACTCGCACGTCGAGCAGATAGGGCGCGCGCACCAGCTCCATCCGCCCCTTGAACGACTGAAACTCCGGCACTTCCTTGAAGGCGGCCAGGTAACTCTCGTTCGACGTCGCGAAGAAGACGGTATCGACTTCCAGGGTTCCGAAATCGAGCGAGGTCGTGCGGTTTTCCACCACGCCGAGCAGATACTTCCACGATTCAAACGGGCGCTTGAGCAGGTCCTCGAAGTCGAGCATGCCTCGGTTGGCGTCCACCAGCTCGCCCTGCATTTCGAACAGGGACACCGAGTGCAGCGCCGACGGCAACGAGGCAAGCGAGCGGTCCATGGACAGCTGCCGGGTACGCACGTCAACCGCCATCTGCGGCTCGACGGTGGCCACCGCCTGCCGGTAGCGCCGCGAGATGAAGAAGCGCTCCACTTGCACGTGGCGCAGGACCCGCGCGAGATCGCCGTGGTAAGCTGACAGCAGTGCCTCGAAGATCTGCCGGTTGCGGTGGGACAGATCGCCATCGTAAAGGTGGCGTGCGGGCCGGAAACCGGCGGCCATCTCGTGCTCGAGTTGGCTGCTGACGAACTGGCGTCGCTTGTCCCGCGGCAAGAGAAGCAGCGGGTGGTCGCGCAGCTCGTCGCTGATCTTGGCTTCGACGAGGTCATCTTCCAGGTACGCGTAGCTCTCGCCATCGCCCACGCCATCGCGCGCACCGGCGAACCCGATGCCGCCTTTGCTCGCGTGCTGGGTGGGGAAGATCCAGTTGAATCGGTAAAGCGCCCCCTCGTCGAGCTGTGAGTAGTGCTCCATCGCGCGCTGGATGCACGCGACCACCGTGGATTTTGCGCTGCCGTTCGGCCCGTGCAGAAGAATCAACCGATTGGTCCGCCCCTCGCGCGCGAAGTTGGAAACCAGCCGGTAGATGGCAGTCTGGACGTCCTCTTGCCCGCGCAGGCAGTCCTTGCCGTCGTCCCACGGGCAGTCGAACAGGTTGAAGCGGGTGGCTTCACCGCGCGGCCGCCGCACCTTGGTGGTGCCGAAATGGTCGAACACGTCGCGCAGATACTGGGCCGCGGAACGAACCTGGCGAGCCATGTCCTTGTGGGCGAGGTCGATGTACTCGCCGAATGACATCACGCGGCGATTGCGGACGAAACCCTCGCGCATCTCGCTCGAAAGCTCCGCCAACCAGGTCAGTGGCTCGCGTGTCGAGGCCGAAGGCGTGGGAGCCCTTCCGGGATTGCTGATAGGATCGCGTACTGGCGCCATGTGCCCGCCGATCGTACCACGGGAAGGTTCTACGTCGGGCTATTCCCTCGCACGGCAAGGCACGGTATAGATTCAGCATCATGCAGTTCGTTTCACCTTCCGGCCTTGGCTGTTCCACTTGGCTTCGCAGCTTCCTTCGCTCTACCGCAGTCGTCGCCTCGCTTCTGATAATCGCCGCGCCTGCGCTCGGAAACCCCGGCAAAAAGCCAGGCAAGGCCGCCGGCGCCAAGGACGACAGCGCGCCTGAATCTGAATCACCCGCGGCGGCGCCGTCGACGCCTCCGGCGGGGTCGAGCCCAATGGCCGATTTGAAGAAGTCGAACGCGGCCTTGAAAAAACTGTTCCAGAAGACGCCGCCGTCATGGTCGCCCGAAAGTGACGCGAAACGGATGGAGATGCGCAAGATCGTTGCCAGCTTCCTCGACTTCGAGGAGCTGGCTCGGCGGGCCCTGGCCAAACACTGGGACGGCATTGCGCCCAAACAACGGTCGGAGTTCGTGGGTGTGTTGCGCGACCTGATCGAGCGCAACTACATCAAGCAGGTTCACGGGCAACCCAACTACGATCTTCATTTCGACAAGGAGGCCGTCTCGGACGGCGAGGCGACCGTGGACGCCACCCTGAACACGGCAAACAACGGCAAGAAAGTCACGGTAGCCATGGACTACAAATTGCTCTACAAGGGCAACCGTTGGCTGGTCTACGACGTCATCACGGACGAGCAGAGCATGCTGGAGAACTACCGCGCCGAGTTCAACAAAATCATTACCAAAGAATCGTTCGACGCGCTCCTAAAGCGGATGAAGAAAAGACTAGAAAAATCCGAATAACGTCGTAACCACGTGAGACACACCTTGCCCCGAGCGCATCTCTTCCATCCCAAACAGTTGTTCTTTGCAGTAGCCGTCGTGGGGACAGCCTCCGCCGCCTTCGCACAAGATCAAGCTCCCCCGACGACGCCAGCGCCGACCCCGCCCGCGGCTACTGCCACGGTGCCCGCGGCCTCGCCTCCTCCGCCTCCCGCGCCCATCGCACCAGCGCCGGCACCAGCACCGGTTCCGATGCAACCAACGACGGTCCCGGGCGCCTTGCCGCCCGCAGTGCCACCGGCTCCGCCGTCGGCCCATGGGGGCGTCATGGCTGCGCGCGTGGCCATCACCGAGTTCAAGGTCGAGGGCGACGGCGCGTCCCCAGCGCTATCCATGCAGTTGCAGGACGGCTTTGTGGTCGGCGTCACCAGGACTGCCCCCATTTACGTACTGGATTCGGTCGATGTGGCCCGCTATATGGACACGTTTCCCGAGCTGCAAAAGTGTGACGGGTCCATCTGCGTGAAGCGCTTCGGGCAGCTGCTCGACGTCAGCCATCTGATTCGGGTCGGCGTCAGCGTGACGGGCAATAGCTATTCCATGACCGCGCGGTTGCTGAGCACCGAAGAACCGACGCCCGCGATGGTGCCGGTGGACACCGAAACCAGATTCTGCAACGTCTGCACTGTCGACGAGGCCCGCCAGAAGATGATCCAGCTCGGCGACGAGCTCAAGCGCCCAATTGAGGGTTGGCTCGCCGCTTGGCGGCCACCGCCGCCACCACCGCCGCCACCGAAGTCCTGGCGACGCCCTGGTGCCGCGATCGGCATCGCGCTTGGATTCGCCACTGCGGTCGCAGGTGGCGCGATCTTCATCAACGCCGACTCGAACGGTTCGCGTTGGAAGCCCGGCCTCGGCGGGCTGATGCTGGGCCTCGGCGCCAGCGCAACCATCCTGGGTTGCTACGTGCTCGTCGCCTTGCCCTCCGAGCCCGGAAAAACGCCCGCCAGCCTTGCGGTGGGCGCGAAGTTCTAAGCCGAAGCCGGTCGATGGATCCGGTGGCGGGTCCGGCAGCCGGGGCCGGCTACGGATCCAACCCCGGGGTTACGGACGCGGCTTGGCGAGGCGTCCGTCGGGCCACAGGTTGGCCAGCCGTGCGAACGTCGGCCGGTGGGTCAGGTCCAGTCCAATCGGCGTCACCGAGGCCATGCACTCGGCCACCGCGGTGCAATCAGAGCCGGGCACGTCCTCACCCTTCTGCTCAGGCCCGCCAATCCAGTAGTAGGCGCGGCCTCGCAGATCCTGCCGCACCGAAACTTGGTCCCGGTAGATACGCCGGCCCATCGTGGTCACACGCACGCCTCGGATCGGCCCCGCGGGCATGTTGACGTTGAGAAACGTCGCCGGCTCGATGGCCGACGGACCCTCGGCAAGTATGGATTCCACCAGCTCGCGACTGAAGGAAGCCGCGTGGCCAAAATCCTGCGGGCTCCTGCGTTCGAGGGACAGCGCCATCGCGGGCACACCGCGTAGGGCGGCCTCTAGCGCGGCTCCGACGGTGCCAGAGTAGAAGACGTCGGAGCCTAGATTGAAGCCGTTGTTGATGCCCGAAAGGCACAGGTCAGGTTTGCGCGGCACCAGGTAGTGCAAAGCCAGGTAGACGCAATCCACCGGCGTTCCGTCGATGGAGAAGACGTTGGGCTCGATCTGGTCGACGCGCAAGGGATGGTCAAGGCTTATGGCGTGCGACGCCGCGCTGCGCTCGCGATCCGGGGCCGCGACCAGCACGTCGCCCAAGTCTTTCAGCGCCTCGGCGAGCGCGCGAATACCCGGCGCTCTCACGCCGTCGTCGTTGCTGAGAAGAATAAGCGGCTTCAATCGTCTTACATTTTGGCTTCGCCGGACAGAGTCCGGCCTCGCCTTCGCGAGCTTGTCGGGGCGACTGGATTTGAACCAGCGACCCCCTGACCCCCAGTCAGGTGCGCTAACCAGGCTGCGCCACGCCCCGATGTGTTTTCAAAAGTGGATGCGAAATGTAGTGGACCTAGCGCTCTTCTACAAGCGCAATCAGCTCGATAACTGCCTGCTTCAGCTTGCGCATGGTTTCGACATTGACATCCGGCGGGGGCAGTGGCGGTAGCGCGCCCTCGTCGTGCCCGAGCTCGCGCAGGCGGGTCCGGGCCCCCTCGATGGTGAAGCGCTCCTCGTACAGCAGGTGCCGAATGCGCAGAAGATGCGCCACGTCCGTTCGTCGATACAGTCTCTGACGCGAGCGAGTCTTCTCAGGCCTAAGCGAGCGAAATTCGGTCTCCCAGTAGCGCAGCACGTATGGCTTGACTGCGCACAGTCGGGCCGCTTCGCCAATCTTGAAGAACGGCTTGTCGGGTATGGCGTTCGGATCTACCGGCGCCGATGCGCGTCTGGGCAACAGAATCCTTTCGGCGCGAGACTACGGCTCGCTGCCGTTGAGCGAATTCTTCAAGACCTGGCTGGGCTTGAAGGTCAATACCCGGCGCGCGGTGATGGTGATCTCCTCACCGGTCTGCGGATTGCGGCCAGTGCGCGAGCTCTTGTCGCGGACAACGAAATTGCCAAAACCCGAGATTTTTATCTTCTCGCCCCGCTCAAGCGTCACCTTAATCGTATCGAAGACGGTCTCGACGATCTCGGCCGCCTCTTTCTTGGAAAATCCACCCACCTTCTCGTAGACGGTTTCGACGATGTCGGCCTTGGTCATGGCACGCTATGTTCCCACAATCGCGAATGTTGTCAAAGGCTTCACGCGCGGCAGAGCTGGCTCGACGACCGGCTACCGGATTTGGATGGAGAATGCCGCGGAAAGCGCCCCGACCACTCTCCGGTGCGCCTGGTCGGTCTCGGCGTCGGTCAGGGTCCGGTCGGTCGCCCGGTAGGTCATAGTCCAAAGTTGGCCCTTCTTGCCGGTCGGGGTGTATTGGGGGTCGCGGAAGTCCTCCAGTATGGCCAGGTCGCACAGGAGCGCTTCGGCAGACGACAGGAACGCCGCACGCTGGGCAGCGGCTGGAACGGCCGCGTCGATCCAAAAGGAAACGTCTCGGCAGACCGACGGGAACCTAGGCGGCGCCGAACCCCGTGGCGGCGCCATTGCCGACGATAGCGAAGCCACGTCGAGCTCGAAGTAGTAGGCAACAGCATCGATGCCGAGCTTGCGCGCTACCGTCGGATGCAGCTCGCCCAGGCGGCCGAGTATGCCCCCATCGGTCTTGCGAATTTGGGCCGACACGCCCGGGTGAAGAAACGACAAGACCGCCGGTCCGACAAATTCCGCGCCACCTATGCCGAGCCCTTGCAAAAGCCCCGATACCACGCCCTTGAGGTCGAAGAAGTCGAGCGCCTCGCCCGGCTTGAGCCATCCGTCGCGATTGCCGGCGAGGATGCCGGCCGCGAGAGTCGCCTCGACGGGGGCCGCATCGTTGCCGCCCGCGCGCCTCACCACCGTCCCCACCTCGAACAGCCACGCATCGGCGATGCCGCGGGAAAGGTTGCGCTTGAGCACGTCGGCCAAACCCGGCAAGAGCGAGGTGCGCATGACCTCGTAGTCCGCGGAGATCGGATTCTTGACCACGATGCCGTTGCCGAGCGATTCGTCCCCGTCGCTGATGGCCGCCAGCGCCGCCTTGGGCACGAAGGCCCAGGTCACGATTTCCGACAGGCCGCACGCGGCCAAAAGCGAACGAAGTCGATCGGCGGGGCCCTCGGGGTTCTCCGCGGACGTGCGATTGCCGGCAATTCGCTCCTTCTGCGCGGGCTTGCCGTATTCGCCCATGCGCAGCACCTCTTCCACCAGGTCCTCGGCAATTCTGACGTCCGGTCGGAAGGTCGGAACCGTAACCCGCAACGCGTCCGCCATTTTCTCGACGCCCATCCCAAGCCGGCCGAGCTGCGCCGTCGCAAAGTCGAGGGTGTAGTCGTTGCCGGTAACTCGGCGGAGAAGGTCGAGTGACAAGGTCACCTTGGCCTCGGCCGGCGGACGCGGGAATCGGTCGACCACGGTCCGGACCAGGCTGCCACCGCCCAGCTTTGCCATCAGCGACACCGCCCGCAGCGACGCGTACGGGATGCCATTGGCGTCCACGCCGCGCTCGTAGCGGTACGACGCCTCCGATGGGATTGCCAGCCGCTTGGCCGTGCGCCGAATGCTGGTCGGATCGAAGGTTGCCGCTTCCAGCAGAACCTGCTTCGTGCCATCGGAGACCTCGCTGCTGGCGCCGCCCATCACGCCCGCGATGGCCACCGGGCCGCGCGCATCGGTGATCAGCAGGTCCGTGGGCACAAGCTCGCGCTTCTGTCCGTCAAGCGTGACCATGCCCTCGCTTGGCCGCGCCCGGCGAACCACGATCTTGCCTTCAAGCTTGTCGAAGTCGAAGGCGTGCAACGGGTGTCCGGTTTCCAGCAGCACGTAGTTGGTCACGTCGACCAGGTTCGAGATGGACCGCATCCCGCAGTAGCCGAGGCGGAGCCGAAGCTGAATTGGGCTTGGCGCCACCGCGAGACCAGTCAGGAAGCGCGCGGTATAGCGCGGGCAGCCCATGTCGTCGGTGATTTCCACGTCCATGGCCGGACCGCCGTCGACCTCCGTGACCTTGTCGATTTCTGGCAGGCGAACCCGGGTTCCGTAGTGCGCCGCCAACTCGCGCGCAATGCCCAGGTGGGAAAGCGCGTCGGGGCGGTTTGGGGTCACGTTCACCTCGAGCACATCGTCCACTGCCCCCACCCAGGCGGCCACGTCATCTCCCGGATTCGCCGACGCTGGCAGAATCAGGATTCCGTCACCTTGCTCGCCCAGCCCCATCTCGGACTCGCTGCACAGCATCCCTGGAGACATCACCCCGCGCACCTCGCGCGCGTCCAGCGTGCGGCCTCCGGGCAGCTTGGCTCCTGGCGGCGCCCAGCACACGCGATTGCCGGGCGGCGGAACGTTCGGCGCTCCGCAAACCACGTCCTCCTCCCGAGCGCCGGCCCGCACCCGCACGATGCGCAACTTGTCGGCCTTGGGATGCGGCCGAATTCCCAGCACCTCGGCCACCACCACACCCGACACCTCACGCCCCTTGGCCTCGATGCCTTCCACTTCCAGACCCTGGCCGGTCAGCGCAGCAGCGGCATCGTCGGCTGTGGTTCCGGGGGGGAGCTCCACAAGCTCGCGCAGCCAGTTGAAGGAAATCTTCATAGAAGCTCCCTAGCCTGCCGGAAATTGCTGAAGAAATCGCAGGTCGTTCTCGTAGAACAATCGCAAGTCCGTGACCCCGTACTTGAGCATGGCCATGCGCGAAAGTCCCATGCCGAAGGCGAAGCCGGTGACGTCGTACTTGTCGTAGCCCACCGCCGCAAAAACGTTGGGGTGGACCATGCCGGAGCCGCCGATTTCTATCCAACCGGTGCCCTTGCACAGGCGGCAGGTCGAGCGTGCCGGCAGCTTGCCCTGGCAAAGGAAGCAGGACGCATCCACCTCGGCCGAGGGCTCAGTAAAGGGGAAAAAGCTCGGGCGCAACCGAATGTCGGTGGCCGAGCCGAAAAACCGCTGCACGAACGTGATGAGCGTGGCCTTCAGGTCTTCGAAGCTGACGTTCTTGTCCACGTGCAGGCACTCGCACTGAGGAAACATGGGCGTGTGGGTGGCGTCGTCGTCGCGGCGGAACACGTTGCCGGGTGCGATGATCTTCACCGGCGGTGGACCGGCCAGCATGGTCCGAATCTGTACCGGCGAGGTGTGCGAACGAAGGATGCGGCCACCCTCGACGAAGAAGGTGTCCTGCATGTCGCGCGCGGGGTGGTCGGCCGGCGTGTTGAGCGCGTCGAAGTTGTGCCACTCGGTCTCGATGAGCGGGCCGGTACGCACCTCGAAGCCCATGCCAAGGAAGATCTGCTCGATCTCAATGCGCACGCGCGAAAGCGGATGCAGGCTGCCTTTGCGGTGGCCGCGTCCAGGCAATGTGACGTCCACGCTACGGGCCAGATCTGCGGCCAACGCAACCTGGCCGAGCGATGCCAGGCGCACTTCCACCAGACGCTCGATGGCTTCGCGGGCCTGGTTCGCGGCCACGCCCACTGCGGGGCGATCCGCCTGGGGAATGCGGCCGAGCAGTCTCATCAGCTCGGTCGCCCTGCCCTTTTTGCCGAGGTAGCGCGACTGCGCGAGGCGGATCTCATCCTCGGCGGAAAGTCCGGCTACCTCACGCGAAAACTCAGCGGCAAGTGCCTCGAACGAGCGGACGAGATCTTGCGCTGTCCCTGGTCCCTCGCCTGCCATGGAGGCCTGCGCAGGAATCAGGCCGCTTGTGCGGCTTCGGCGATCTTCTTGAAAGCGTTCGGATCGCTGATGGCCAAGTCAGCAAGAATCTTGCGATCGATAACGATGTTCGCCTTGGCCAGTCCCGCGATCAGCTTCGAGTATGAAAGCCCGAGCTCGCGAGACGCGGCGTTGATGCGCGCGATCCACAGACCGCGGAAGTCGCCCTTCCGCTTGCGGCGATGGAAGAAGGCGTATCGCCATTTGCGGTGAACGGCTTCGACTGCCGCCTTCCAAAGCTTCGAGCGCCCGCCGCGGAAGCCTTTGGCTGCCTTGCGGATGCGGTCGCGGCGATGTTTTGTCTTGTAACCACCTTTAGCGCGGGGCATTTCTCTAACTCCTGATTACGGCAAGCCGTAGGGAATCATCGCCTTGATCTGGTGTTCCTGAGACTTGGCGATGTAGGCGCCGTGGCGCAGCTTGCGCTTGTTGCCCGGCTTCTTGTTGGTGAGGATGTGTCGCAGGTACGCGCTCTTGCGCTTGATGCGGCCCTTGGCCGTGAGCTTGAAGCGCTTCTTGACTGCGCTCTTGGTCTTCATCTTCAGCTTGGGCATGGAGGCGCGCAGTATATACAGGACGCGAACGCAGGCAAGGAATTCCGTCAGGAATTACGCCTTGGGCTGCGAGGATCCCTGCCCATCGGAACCGGTGGAACCTCCCGGTGCTGCCGGGCGCAAGACCGGTGGCTGACCGGGCAACGGCGCTGGCGCGACCGGCCGTATGACACCGGATCGCGGCCCGAGCACCATCACCATTCGGCGCCCTTCCATTGACGGCTTCTGCTCAATCACCGACAAATCGGCAACCTCTTTCGAAACGATGTCCAGCATGGATTGCCCGGTTTCAGGGTGCACAATTTCGCGCCCGCGGAAGACGATCATCAGGCGAACCTTGTTGCCCTCGCCCAGGAAGCGACGGATGTGCTTGAGCTTGAAATCCAGGTCGTGCGTGTCGGTCTTGGGACGGAACTTGATCTCCTTGATGACGACCGTGGACTGGTGCTTGCGCGAGGCCTTCTCCTTCTTCGATTCCTGGTACTTGAAGCGGCCGAAATCCATGATTCGGCACACCGGCGGCACGGCACGTGGGCTGACCTCGACCAGGTCCAAACCCTGTTCTTCTGCCATGCGCAATGCCTCGTGGGTCGGCACAATGCCGACCTGACTCCCATCGCCGCCAATCACGCGCACTTCGGGGACGCGAATGCGCCGTCCGACGCGATAGTTATCAGCTGCACTCGCCGGGCCACGCCCGGATCCTTGATAGCCGCCTGGTCTTGGGATGCTCTTTCCTCCTGCGAAATGAAACGTCTACACCGGTTTGGGATTGCCGAGGGACGGAACCGTCGCCTCGGCGGCCAAAGTCTTCGCAATCTCGTCCAGCGACTGCGCCGGAAGCTGCTTTCCATCGCGGGTTCGCGGCGAAACCACCCGTGCGGCCATGTCGCGTTCGCCAACCACAAGCATGTACGGGATCTTCTCAAGCTGGGCGCGACGGATTTTAGCGTTGAGCTTGTCCGCGGACAGGTCCGCGTCGGCGCGCAAACCGGCCGCGGTCAACACCCCCTCCACCTCTCGGCCATAGGCCTCGGCCTTTTCGCTGACCGTGATTACCCGTACCTGCACCGGCGCCAGCCACATGGGGAACGCACCGGCGAAGTGCTCGATCAGCACGGCAATAAATCTTTCGATCGAGCCTAGCAGCGCGCGGTGGATCATGACAGGGCGCTTGCGGGAGCCGTCGGAGGCGACATACTCCAACTCGAATCGCTCGGGCATCTGGTAGTCGAGTTGGAAGGTGGTGCATTGCCAGTCGCGGCCAATGGCGTCGCGAATCTTGAGGTCAATCTTTGGCCCGTAGAAGGCACCGCCCCCCTCGTCCACCTCGAACGGCATTCCGGTGGATTCCAGCACGCGACGGATGGCCGCTTCGGCCTCGTCCCATGCCTTCGGGTCTCCCATGAAATCCGGGGGCCGAGTGGCGAGGAACAGCTTCACCTCTTGGAAACCGAACAGACGCAGTACCTCAAGACCGAAATTCACGCAGGCGCTCATCTCGGACTCGATCTGGTCCTCGCGAATGAAGAGGTGGGCATCGTCCTGGGTAAAGCCGCGCACACGCAGAAGCCCGTGCAACACGCCGGAGCGCTCGTATCGATACACGGTGCCGAACTCGGCGTAGCGAATGGGAAGCTCGCGGTAGGAACGGAGCTGCGACCTGAAGATCGCCACGTGGAAAGGACAATTCATCGGCTTGACCAGGTAGCGCTGGCCTTCCAGCTCCATCCCGCCAAAGAGGTTGTCCTTGTAGTGCTGCATGTGGCCCGACTTGACCAGCAACTGTTCGCGTGCCACGTGCGGCGTGTACACCTGTTGGTACCCGCGTCGAACCACCTCGCACCGAATGAAGCCTTCGAGCACCCCGCGCACCACGGCGCCTTTGGGATGCCAGAGCACGAAGCCTGGCCCGACCAGCTCGTCGACCGAGAACAGGTCAAGCTGCTTGCCAAGTAGGCGGTGGTCGCGGCGCTTCGCCTCTTCCAGGCGATCGAGATGCGCCTTTAGTTCTTCCTTCGACGAGAAGGCCGTCCCGTAGACGCGTTGAAGCTGCCGGTTGCGCTCGTCGCCACGCCAGTAGGCCCCCGCGAACGACAGCACCTTAAAGGCCTTGATTTGGCCCGTGCGGTCGACGTGCGGGCCCGCGCATAGGTCGATGAAGTCGCCATGCTGGTAGAGCGAGATCTCCTCGCCTTCTGGGATCGACTGGATGATTTCGAGCTTGTAGATCTCCCCCCGCTCGCTGAACAGATTCAAGGCTTCGGCACGCGAGATCGTCTTGCGCACGAACGGCAGATCCTGGGCGACGATCTTGGCCATCTCGGCCTCGATGCGCTCGATGTCCTCGGGCACGAACGGTTCTGTGTCGAAATCGTAGTAGAAGCCGCTCTCGATGGCCGGGCCGATGGTGACTTTAGCATTCGGCCGCAGGCGACGGACCGCATCGGCCATGACGTGCGAGGCCGAGTGGCGAAGACGAGACAAGGGATCGTCAGGAACATCCCCTTTGGAACGGGGACGGATCGGCTCACTCACGGTTGATACTCTCCACGCGGGAAACGCGGGTGACAGTGCTCGAGAAGGCGGCGAATCCTCGCGACGCCTTCGAGCTCGATGGATGGAAATGGCACAACGGCTGCGCAGGATACCATTCTGCCACCAGCTCTGCTCGGTTTTCCGAGTGGATACTGGTAGGCGTGGGCGGGATTGAACCGCCGACCCCTACCGTGTCAAGGTAGTGCTCTCCCACTGAGCTACACGCCTGTGCGTTGTTGATGTCCAGGGCGGCTACCTTAGCGATCCGCATTCCGCTGTCAAGAACGGAATCGCTAAAGCGCGCGGGCAAGCGCCACCACGGACACCCTGTCGGCCCCAGCGGCCCGGAGCGTGCGGGCGCACTCAGCCAGGGTGGCGCCCGACGTCATCACGTCGTCCACCACCAGGACGTGCTTGTCCAACACCAGCGCCGGTCTTGGAACCAGAAACGCACCGGCGACCACGCGCGCTCGCGCGGCGGGGCAGCCGTGCCCGAGGGTCGGCGTGTCGATAGCTCTGGAAAGCGCGTCGCAAAGAATTTTCTTTCGTGTCGCTCCAGGGAAGGCGCGGGTCGCCGCGCGAATCAGCTCGAACGCCTGATTGAAGCCGCGGGTCTTAAGTCGGTCGCGGTGCAAAGGCACGGGACACACGACGTCAGCCTCGCCCCACAGCGATGCGAGAGGCGTCTCCAAGTAGCGAGCGAGCGGCTTCGCAAGGTGACGGTGCCCGCCGTGCTTGAAGCGAAGAAGCGCCCTCGTGACGGCCCCGCCGTATGCCAGCGCCGCCTGCGCCCGGAAAAACGGGAACGGCCGCCGCGCGCAGCCGTCGCAGAACTGGGCCGGGGCCTCCACGTCGTGCCCGAGCGGCATGGCGCAGCCCGGGCAGCAAGGTCCCAACGGAACCAGCGTCAGATCGCACGCCGGACAGAAGCTTGCGCCCTCGGTCACGAAGGCGCCGCACCCGGCGCAGCGGTCCGGCCACAGGATCAAAAGCACACGATTCACGAGCATGCAGGGTTATCGCCCCAGCGCGCGGAAAGTTGTGTGTCTCGCACGGAAATGGTCGTCCCGAGCCGGCGTTCGCCGATCCCTCGACGCCCTTGGCGGGGACTGGCTCGGCGGGGTACTCTGACAGAGAAGTGGCGTCACCGTTGCGACGAAGAATCACGAAGATCGCGGCTTACTTGGCCGTGAGCATGGTCGGCCTGGTCGTGGTTGTCCTGGTCGGTGCGATGATCTTCGTGCAAGGATCCCGCCTGGCAGCGATCGTCAATGGCGTCCTTCCAGAGATGAAGGGACGCATCCACTTCGACTCGATTCGCTGGAAGCCCCGCCTGCTGGTCGACCTGGTCACCGACCGAGCCACGCCTATGGTCGTCGAAGGCATGACGATCACGGATCCCGAGGGCACCACCGTGCTGGACGTGCCCAAGCTGGAGGTGGCCGTGCGCTTGGGACCGCTCTTGAGCGGCGCCGGCATCGTTCTCTCCGATCTGCACGTCGGACCCAAGTCGATCTGGTACTTCGCCAAGATGAAGAGGGACAAGGGCATCGGCTTTCTCGATTCGTTTGACCCGAAGAAGCCGGTGCCCCCTGCCCCACCCAAGCCGCCGGGGGCGAAGAAGGAGAAGGGGTTTGTCTTCCAGATCGTCAACGCCAACCTGGACGGGTTTCGCGCCATCTTCGATTTTCCCGGCGTGTGGGGGCTTGACCTGCGCGACATCCACGCGCCGGCGTCGCTCAACGTCGACGGGGAAGGCTTCGTGGGTTGGGACGTGGTGGGCCTGGAAGCTCGCGACGGCGGCTACCTGCGGGTCATGGGCGAAGAGCTGCCCTTCGATGGCGTCTGGGTCAAACGTGTAGCCACCACGCGGGAATGGTCCGACGACATCTTCCTCGACCTCACGCTGGCCAAGACCGGCAAGAGCGAGCTTTCTGGCAAGGGCTTCTTCACCGGCATCTACGGCGCCAACTCCGTCGGTGGCATCAAAATTCACGCCGAGTTCGAGCATGCCGTCGACGCGCTCACCGCAGTCGCCAAGCCGCACAACATCACCGGGCTGCGCCTGTCGGGCGATAACGCCAAGGTGGTCGGCGACCTGTGGGATCCCTACGACACACTGAAGATCAAAGCAGCCATCAGCGGGCTCGACGCGGCCTATGACACCTATCAGGCCAAGCAAATCGCCCTGCGCGCCGGCATCGTGTTCGCTACCACTGAGCCCACCATGACCATCACGGTCGACGAGCTGTCGCTCGGATCGCCGTCGGGCGGACGCTTCAAGACCGGCCTCACCATGGCCGGCGACGCCATCACCGCCAACTTGGACTTCGACCATTTCGGCACCGAGGGCTACTTGCCCGGGTCGCTGAAGAAGCTGGCTGCCGGCAAGCTGCAGGGCCACATTGGCGTTGCTGCGAAGATCGGGTCGAGCAAGTCCGTCGAGGTGAAGGGCCTCGATCTTCGGTACGACCGGTCGTTCAAGCAAACCGGCATCCCCAGCACGGTTCACATCAGCGGCGCCGCCAAGGCGTCGGCGGAATCCGCAAGCACCTCGGACCTGCGCATCGCAATTCCCGGCGCCACGGCCGACATCAAAGGCAAGGCGCTTTTGGCCAAGAAGATGGTCGAGGTCGGCCTACGCGTCAGCGCGTCCGACCTGCCGAAGCTGCTCGCCAGCGCCAAGGCCCCACCCCTGGCCAAGACTGCCACCGTCTCGGTCGACGTCAGCGGCCACATGGATCACCCCGACGCCGAGGGAAGAATCGACGTCCACGGCATCGGTGGTGGTTCGACCGGCATCCCCACCATCGACCATTTTCAGACCGGCTTCCGCCTGCACGATGGCACCGTAAGCATCGAGGGCCTGCAAGCCGGCGTGGCGGGCGGGCAAATCGAGGGTCAGGGATCGAGCAAGCTTTTCGCGCAAGGCCTGGGAAAGATACTCTCGGCGCCCGCGTTCGACTTCCACCTCGATGGCAAACACATTTCCTTGCAGGAGCTGATTGCCGGCGGCGTGGTCGCGGGCCAGGTTTCATTCGCCCTCACTGCCAGCGGCACCACGAAAAAACCCAAGATCCACTTCAAGGTTCCCGCCGGTGCCGCCGTCGAGGTGCTCGGGCAACCGTGGTACCTTGAAGGCATCGACGTCGAGATCGACAAGGACGCGCTTGTGGTGAAGCTCTGTCGCGTGGCTGCCAAGGCCGGCGGCGACGTTCGCGTCGAGGGGCGAGTCGACCTCAGCAAGAAGCCGCTCGCGCTCGATTGGCGAATCAAGATCCTCGACCTTTCGATCGCCCCGCTGCTGGCCAGCGCAAAGGTCGAGGTGCCGGCGTCGGGCCGTATCGACATCGACCTTCACGTCGGTGGAACCGTCGCCAAGCCTGCGGTGGACGGTACCATCGCGCTGTCCAGCGTGCGGGCCTACGACGTCGACCTGGGCAAAGCCACCCTGCTGCTGGCACCGACCGCCGAGGGCAACCTTGCCGTGACCGGCGACCTCTTCGATCGCTTCAAGCTAGAAGGCAACGCCAAGTACGATCCCAAGGGCATCACGGCCAACGCACAACTCTCGTTTGCCGACCTGCGCGTGGAGGATCTTTTGCGCGACCTCAAAGACCAGGATATCGCTGCCATGCTGTCGGGACAGATCCAGTTCGGCATCGAGCCCAACAAGCTGCCCGCCATCGACGTCCTCATCACCCAGATTGACGCCTCCATCGTGCGCCCGATGGAACAAGAGGACGGCAGCACGGCCAAGGAACGGGTCTGGCTGCGCAATGCCGGCAACCTGCACATCACCACCGATACGCAGAAGGTCGTCGTGGATCCTGCACGACTTCTCACCCAAGGCGGAGAATTCACGCTGTCTGCCCGGGTGCTGCCCATCAAGGATGGCAAAGGTGAGGTGGTCGACCAGGCGGTGAATGCCGACTTCGGCGGCAAGCTGGACCTCGAGCTCCTGCAGCCGCTGTTGTCCGGAAAACTCGCATCGCTCGGCGGCGGTGTCGCGCTTGAAGTCCACGCCGGCGGCTCGGTGAAGAAGCCCGACCTCAATGGCAAGATTGGCATCGTGCGCCCGGTGCGAGCAGCGGCGCGCGGCTTCGACCAAGTCGTCCAAATTCCGTCGGGCGACGTGCGATTGACGTCGTCCTTCGCCGCGCTCGACAACCTGGCCGTCACAGTCGGTGACGCGACCATGCGGGTGAGCGGCAAGGTCAATCTCGGGCCGGGCTTCACGCCCAAGTCGCTGGCGGTGACCGCAGAGGGCGAGGTCAACGCGAACCTGCTGGAAACCATCGCCCCGGATGCCGTATCCGACGTGTCCGGAGGCGCGTCGATCTCGGCCAAGGTGTCGGGCAAACTGACCGATCCCCAAGTTGCGGCTCACATCGCTCTCGGCGAGATCAACATGCGCTTGCGCGGCGTGAGCCGGCAGATTTCGGTCAAGAGCGGGACCCTGGATCTGTCAACCCACGAGTTGCTTCTGCACAACGTGAGAGTGGTGGTCGACGAGGAGGGCGAGCTGCTTATCGGCAAGGAAGGCGTTCGTCCCGGCCGGATCAAGATTCGCAAGCTGCGCCCGAAATTCGTCTGGGATTCCGTCGACCTGCCGCTGGTGGGCAACCGGCTGGCCTACCGTGACGGAGGAATCCAGATTGATGATCTATCGCTCAGCATGGAGCTGGAAGGCACGCCCGAGGCCGGGCTCTCCCTGGCCGGCAACGTCCGACTGATCACCGGTCGTTATCTGCAGGACTTCAACATTCGCGAGATGGTGCTTTCCCCAAGGATCAACGAAGGCTACAAGCGTCCGGCCTGGGAAGGCGAGCCGCTGCTCAAGAATCTCGCGCTCAATCTGCGCGTCCGAACCGAGGGAGAGGGCTTCGTGGTGCAAAACAACCTCGCGCCCGAGATCCACGCCCTCATTGACCTGGGGATCGGTGGCACGATGTCCGCACCGGCCATCTCGGGCGAGATCCGGCCCACCGACGGACGCTTCCATATCATCGGCCTGCGCGGGTACTTCGAGCTGTCGCCCAACGTCAATCACGTCACCTTCGTGCCCACCAAGTCGCTTGCGGTCGGCGACACGCCCGAGCTGAACATTGAGGCGACCAACACCGTGGCCGACGCCAACGGGGCTTCTCATGACGTGGTCATGCGCATCAACGGCCCCATCAACATGGCCACCATCGATCTTTCCACCACCGACGGCCTGGACCGCAACCAGACCATGCTGCTCTTACTTTCCGGCCGGACCACGGACGACATCAGCGGCAACGGGGGACAGGTGTTCGGCATGAATCGGCAAAGCGGGCTCGACATGGTCGGACAGTTTTCGCGCGACACGGTCTCGAACCTGATTGAACCGTATATCGACGACACCCTGCAGATGCTCACCGGAAGCAAGCTGAACCTGCGCCCCGCCGTCGGAGCGGATGGCTACGGTCTAGATATCGTTGCGCAATCGACCCGCCAATACAACCTGACCCTATCCTACCTGCGGGGATTTCAGAACGATGAGCACTACAGTGGCCAAGCCTTGACCTGGTTTCGCGACTATCTCACGGGCAAGGTTAATGCCGAGCGCCTCACCTCGACCCAGCAGGGGCTCCCCATTCAGACCGACAGGCTTACCCTCGAGCTCACGGTCGAGTATCCAATTCGCGGACTCTTTCCCATTCTCGATGCCCTTCATTTGTAGATTCCTGTTCTCTCTCGCCTGATACTCTGAGCCACGTGTTTCGACGGACCACCAAGCTGATACGGCAGTCCCGGAAAGGTTGCCCTCGCATCGCCCGACTTCTGGCGGGGATCGCGTTCGCAGCCCTTCAGTCGGTCGCGGCTGCCGGAGAAACGCAGCCTACACCTTCGGAGGCCGTGGAGGAGCCACCGCCTGCGCCACAGGCAACCGACGTCCCGTTCGGGGAGGATGAGGATGTAGAGACTGCGCCCGCAGCAAAGGTGGCAAGCACGAAGAACGAGCTCGCGCCAACCATCCACGGCTACGCAGTGGAAGGCAGCAAGGATCCGCCAGGCCGAGTGGAAGCACTGCTCGCCACCATCGCTCCTGCCGGATCGCCTTTCGTGCCATCGGGAGATGCCGACCGCGCGGGCATTCCCATAGGGACCGTCGCCCGTATCAAGCGAGCCATGGGGACCGTCGGGTACTTGGCAGATGTGGCGTCGGAGCCCGACGGCGACGGCATTCGCCTGCAGCTTCGGCTAAGGGCGTTCGACCGGGTTCGCCGAATCTTCGTTTCGGGCAATCAGCCCAGGCCCTGGATATTCAGCGGTGTACGCCAGGACGACATCATCGGCAAGCTCAGCTTCCGGCCGGGGCAGAAGTTACCGCCCGCGGGACCCGAGCGAGATGCGTTCCTCACGGCGCAAGCCGATTACGTACGCGACTTTCTGCGGGCGCAAGGCTACTGGGAAGGTCGGGTTCATTTCGAGCTTCGCGACAACGGTAAGGTGCCCGCCGCGATTGATCTTATCATCCGCGTAGACTTGGGGCCCGCGTATCCCCTGGGTCCCATCACGATCACCGGCGCCATTGCGATCCCGGCCGACAAGATCGCCGACAGCTTCCGCCACCACTATCTCTGGATTTGGTGGGCGCAGCCCTTTCGACAAGTGGTGCTTCGCGAAGACGAAAATGCGCTGCTTGCTCGCTATCGCCGGGCTGGCTTCCCTGGCGTCCGCGTGCGCGACGACTTCGATCCCCAGAAGAGCCTTGATGCCCAAGCCAACCAGGTCCGGCTTACCCTGGCTATCCGGGAACGACGACACATCGAGGTTGCTTTCGAGGGCAATCGGTCGCGATCGTCGGGCGCGCTGATGGATGCGCTCACGTTGCTTTCCCATGGCGCCTACGACGACGTCGAGGCGGGCGAAAGTGCGACCGCGATCGAGAAGGCGTACCACGAAAGCGGCCACATGCTCGTCAAGGTGAAGTGGCGACGCGAGCGGATTTCCGAAGACTCTGATCGCCTGGTATTCGCCATCGAGGAAGGACCGGAGTTGAAGGTCCGCGAGGTCGCGTTCGTCGGCAACCGCGCGATCGCATCCAACGTCCTCGCCGACCGCATTCACACCAAGCCCTATCCCACGCTCGGTATTCTCGGCCTGGGCGAAGGTGGCTACGCAAGCCTGCGCCAACTTGAGGTCGACGTGCAAACGCTCATCGACCACTATGCGGCAGTCGGCTATCCGGGTAGCAAAGTGCGCGCAGAAATCGCGCCCGCGCCGGGTCAGTGGCGACCGCTCTCGCCCGCGCCTGAGACCGACGACCCCGCATGGATCAACGCCGAGGGCCTTTACATACGCTTCATCATCGATGAGCCGCCTCTCGTGTCGGTGGCCCCGATGAAATTCGAGTGTCGCGTCCCCGGCGAGGCTCTGCCCCACGAGGACGCTTTCTACCTGAGCTCTCTGCGCACCGTGGCAGGCGCTCCCTACCAGCCAGCCTTCGTTCGTCGCGACGAGGCTCGCATCAAGCGCGCTCTTGGCGATGAAGGGTATCGCTACGCCGAGGTCGAGGCACACCAGGTTCGCAGCGGAGACCTGATGAACATCACCTGGAAGATCCGTCTTGGCCCGCAGGTTCGGGTCGGACCGATCTTCATTCGCGGCAACTTCCTCACCACCGACGATACGATTCTGACCTGGGCCGAGCTTCGCACCGGCGACGTGCTCACCACGCGCGGGCTCGAACGCGCGCAACGAAACCTCGCCCTCATCCAGCTTTTCAACAACCCGAATCCACTGACGTTCGTGAGCGCCGGTCCCGAGGATCCGGTGCTGCCCATGCTGGTGGAAGTGGAAGAACGCCACGATCACTACGGCGTGTTCCGCGCGGGATTGGGCGGGTCCACCGACCAGGCGACCCCTGGCTCATCCATTCCCGTTGGCTTCTACGGAGCGCTTGGCTACCAGCATCGCAACCTGCTCGGTCATGGTTGGACTATCACCACGGAGGGCAGACTCGGCCAATCGCTCATGAGCGGAACCGCGAGCTTTCTCGACCCGCGCCTCTTCGGCTCGCTGTTTCGCCTGGGGATCGACGTAAGCTACCTGCAGCAGGCCACCCTTCGACTGGGCGATCTTCATTCCGGAACGGGCTCCATCGGGATTTCCCGCGAGCTCTATTCCGGTGTGGACGGCAACATCAGCTACAACCTACGCAACACGTCCCGTACCGAATTGCTCGATCGGAGCGCCGAGTCGGGTCCCTTCGAGGACCAGACCACCGTGCGCCTCGGCACCCTGGTCAGCAGCCTGAGCACCTCGGTGGAATGGCACCGACTGGACCAACTGCTGATTCCAAGGCGCGGATTCAAGGTCGCTGCCGGGCTGGAGGTCGCATTGCCGGCCTTGTCGTTCGGCGAGAGTCACGACACGTTCGCCAAGGTCTACGCCCGAGGCTTGTCCGTGGTTCCCCTGCTGCGTTGGCTGAGCCTGCGCTACAGCATCCGCTACGACCAAGGCTTGCCCTTCGGAGGCTCGGCGGTCCTGCCCAAGGTCGAACGGTACTACGCCGGCGGCGATACCACGATTCGCGGCTACCAACTCGACTGGGCGTTAACCGAAACCATTCGCTCGCCCGCCACGGACGGCGCAAGCTACGTACAATACCGGCCGGTCGGCGGCAACCTGCGCATCCTGCAGAACATCGACCTACAGTTTCCTATCTCGGCGCCGCTTTACGGCTCGATATTTCTAGACAGCGGCATGGTCGGCTACTACCTCGGCAACGTGAGCGCGACCGACTTCCGCCACGGCGTGGGATTCTCGCCCCTCATCATCAAGCTGCCGGTCGGTGATATCAGTCTGTCGTTCGCCATTCCGCTCAACCGTCACCCGGGCGACGATACCTGGCGCACCCACTTCAACGTGGGCCTGATGTTTTGACAACCGTATCGCGCACTACTTCTGCGCGACGTAGGCGATCACGTTGTGCTTCTTTTCGAAGCTCTGCTTGGCGGCCAGGGCGTCCTTGGGGGTAGCGTAGTCGCCGACGCGCACGCGGTACCAGGTACCTTTGCCGGGAATCTCGGACGCCACCAGGTACGGACGCTCGCCGTCGAACTTCTGCGCGAACGCCTCCGCCTCGCTCTTGTCCTGGAACGAGCTGAGCTGCAGGGCGAAACGGGACTTGCCCTTGCCGTCGCCGGCAGCGATGGTCGGAATCGCGACGGGCTTGGCGGCCTTGTCCTCGGCTGGCTTCGTCTTGGGGGCATTCTCCGCGGTCTTTGGCTCGGCTGCGGGCTGAGCTGCCACTTTCGCTTCGGGCTTGGCCTCGGCCTTGGCGGAGGGCAGCGTGCCTTCGGCCGACAGCGCAGAAATCGGAGCGGTCTTTGCTTGAGCGGGCTTCGCTTCGGGCACCGCCACAGCAACCGACTTGACGGGCTGCGACTTCTCTACCGGAGCAACCTCGGATGCCGGATTCGGAGCAGATGCCGCCAACAAAGGCTTCTTGCCGTGCTTGTCCGTCGCCTTGCCAACGTTGCCAAAAAGCGCCTGCGGGAACGTTACGCCGGTTTGAATGGGGCGCGGCGTGGTGGCCACCTTGTCGAGCAATGCCAGGGGGTCTTCGATTTCGGGTGAGACAGCCCGGCCGCGCGATTCCAGCCGCTTGCCGACGATCACCCCCAACACGAACAGCATGCATGCGACCAGCGCACTACCGAAGAACAGAAAGAACACCTGGCGATTGTCGAGGCGCACCTCGATCTTGTCGCGCCAACGTTCGATGTCGCGAAGGCCTCGGTCTTCCATCGCAGTTCCTGAAGTGTATCCCATGGCTTGCTCCTCGGCGAAAACGGACGATCAATTGAATCAGGCGTCTTCCCCTTCTTGCGCTTCGTCGACCGCAGGCGGACGTTTCATTTCCTGCGGAGCGGAAACCCCAACCAGCGACAGGGCAATTTCCAGCACTTGGCGGATCGCCTCGACCCAGGCCAACCGAGCCGCGGTTCGTTTCCAGTTCCAGGTCGCGTGCCAATCGCCAACCCGTTGGCTCTGCTGCGGCAGGATGCTGTCCTTATGCACCTTCTGGAGCCGCGTGTAATAGCTCTGAAACTCGCCCGCCAGCTCCTGGATGTATTGCACCAGACGATGTGGCTCGCGCGCGGCAGCAGCATCAGCAACGAAATCGGGAAAATCCGACAGCCGGCGAAGTATGCTGATCTCTTCAGGCAGGGTCAGCTCGGCCGCCAGCTCGGCGCTCAAGGGCTGTTCCGGCGCCCTCAGCTCGGAAGCGCGTCGCTTGAGCGACGCACAGCGGGCGTGGGCGTACTGGGCGTAGTACACCGGATTGTCCATCGATTGCCGCTTGGCCAGCTCGAGGTCGAATTCCAACGGTGTGTCGTGGCGGCGCATAAGGTAGAAGAAGCGAGTCGCGTCGCGCCCCACCTCATCAATCACCTCGTCCAAGGTCACGAATTCGCCCTCGCGTTTGCCCATGGCTACCGGCTTGCCGTCGCGCAGAAGGCTGACCATTTGGATCAGAATCACCGACAGTTTGTCCGGATCCGCGCCCAGCGCCTTGAGCGCCGCCTGCATGCGCGGAATGTGCCCGTGGTGGTCGGCGCCCCATATGTCGCACAACGAATCGAACCCGCGCGCGAGCTTCTTGCGGTGGTACGCGATATCGGCGAGCAAATACGTGGGCAGGCCGCCCGACTTCACCACCACGCGATCCTTGTCGTCGCCCCATAGCGCGGTGGTTCGCAGCCAAACCGCGTTGTCGCGACGATCAATGAAGCCCGCGCGGTCGAGCACGTCGAGCGTCGCCATGACTTCGCCCTTGTCGTGCAGCTCGCGTTCGCTCTGCCAGACGTCGAAATCCACGTCGAAGCGAGTCAGGGTTGCGCGGATCATGGTTAGGCAACTTTCGATGGCGAACTGCTTGACGGGCTCGATGTCGATTGGTGGCTCGGCGCCGATCCAGCGCTTGCCGTCACGTTCGAACAGCTTCTTGCCGATGTCTCGAATGTAGCCGCCGCGGTAGCCGTTCTCAGGGAAGGCGACCTCAGGCACCGACGGATCAGTCCCGCGAGCAACATCCATGTAGCGAGTCCACACGGAAAGCGCCAGCATGGCGACCTGGTTGCCGGCATCGTTGAGATAGAACTCGCGGACCACGTCGTGCCCGGCGAACCGCAAGAGGCGTGTCAGCGAATCACCCACTGCGGCGTGGCGGCCGTGTGCAAAGTGGAGCGGCCCGGTCGGATTTGCCGAAACATACTCCACGCAGAGCTTGGACGAAGCCTTATGGGCCCCGCTTCCCCAGGCCGTGCCGGCCGACCGAATATCAAGCAGGCGCTGCTGCCAAAACGCGTTGGACAGCCGCAGATTGACGAAACCGGGCCCCGCCACGCTGACCTCGACCAAATCGCTTCCTCCGGTGGCGCGCAGATGCTTGGCGATGGCTTCCCCGATCGCACGCGGCGTTTTGCCCGCACCCTTGGCCAGCGCGATGGCCATGTTGGTCGTGTAGTCTCCATGCTCGGGACGCTTGGGCCTCTCCAGCAGGACTTGGCTTGGCACCTCGGGCAAGAGACCTTCGGCGCAAACCGCGGTGAGGGCACGATGCAGGAGGTCCCGTACTATGTTGCGGACGCTATCGCTCATTTACCCACAATGTAGGTCAAAAGCCTACCAGCTGTCAACTTCCCGGCCGGTGCGCGGACGCTGGGTGCTTTGATTCTACTGAAGCTGGAACGGAGTGCTTCCCGATAGCGCGGTATCGAAGGTCACGATCTCGTTGCTGCCGGCGCGCGGATTGATCCGAACGACCTGGCCCCGGCTGCCAGGTGTCAGCGCAGTGCGTCCCTGGTCGACGACGTAGATATACGGGTACGTGATCTGGGCGCTATTGCTGCGAACCGGGCTCTCAGGCGTCATGGTTGGCCCGGTGATAATCCGAGCCGGCATGGTGAGTTGGACTTCGTAGCTCGGAATCGAGACGGTGATGGGGACGTAGCCGTACTGGAATTCAAAGTGGATCGATAGCAGGTCCCCAACGTACTGGTCGAGATTGGTTAGCACGAAGCGAATCTGCGGGTTTTCGAAGAACGCGCGGATGCTCGTGCTGTTCGGGTCGGCACAATCCGCGTCGCCGTTCGGATCGCCGTCGCAGCGCGGGCCCGTGTACAGGCACGGATTGCTTCCCGACTGGGCGGATAGATCTTGCACAGATAGCCCTGCGGTGACTGTGCCGTTCTGGTCTTTCGCGGGCGCGGACGCGCCAGCGAGCAGGCTGTCGGGACATCGGGGTGCCGAGAGCGGAATCCGAGCAACGAGGTCCCCATTCGACGGCTTGACCTCGCAGGAGCCGCTGGCGGAAGACGCCGTGCTCGCGTTCAAGTTGGGCAGCGACGATCCAAAGACCAGGTAGCTGTTGCCAGCCCGCACACTGTAGCTGGTCATTGGCTGCGGAAAACAGCCCTGCTTGAGCGGCGGCGCCTCGACGCAATACCGTTTCTTGGGCGGCTGGATCAGTTCGGAAACAGTTTCGCACACGTTTCCGGCACGACAGTCGCTGTCGTTCTCGCAATCCTGCACGCAACGCCGTTCTTGCGGACGCACCTCAAGGCACTGGAAGGCGTGGGATGCCGTCACGCCGCCATCTGCGCCTCCGAGAGCCAGCCCATGATCCACGTCGGGCCGACAATCGGCGTCCGTCGCACATGGGTTGAGCGTCGTCTTCGGCACTTCGTCGAGCTTCAAGCCAAGCACGAGAGACGTCGGCGTCGCCCTGGTCACCTCGTATCGCATGCGGCTGCCCATGAAGCGGGCGCAGTCGGGATCCCCGGTCAGCGCGGCGCTGGCGGCGTTGTCCCTCGGCAAGCAGATGCCGCGGCCGCCGGACACCGTGACTCGGCAACTGAATTTGTCGTCAGGCTGGCAGTCCGAATCTTGGGCGCACCCTGCGAACAACAGCACGTCGCCCGGCTGGACGCCGCTGTTGCAAAAATCTGCGCCCGAGTCGTTCAAGACACCGGCGGAGGACCCCTGTGAACCGGCGGACTCGACGAGGCCGCTCTGGCGAGCAGACTGGGGTAATACGCCTTCCCAGACGACGTTCCATATCCGAGACACAATTCCACTGGGATCGATGGGATTGGGGTAACCCTCTGGAAAACCAAACCACCTCGTCGTGACCTTACCGTTATTGCCGTTGTCGATCGCTACGCCGTCGTAGAACGACTTGATGTCGGGCTCCTTCGAAGCCGCGAGCGTCGCCGTGGTTGCGAAGGCTTGATCCGGCACCAGCGCCAATCGCTGCGGTGCGATTGAGAGTACCAGTTGCGTCCGCACGGCCTTACCAACATCCCTGGCCTCGCGGAAGGAATGGGTCGCGGTCTGGGGCTCTCCATCGGGAGCCAGATTCACAACGTACACCTGGCCATTGGATGCCAGCAAGAACCCGAACTGGCCGCTCAGCGAGTGGTAGTTGGTGTCGTTCGGCGTCGGCTCCAGGTCCGCAAACGCAATGTCTCGCGGTAGCGGCGGCGGGCTGTCCGGATTGGCAAGGACGGGAACGCGTAGACCGGGGCCTTGAGCGAGCGCTCGCCGTCGGCCCGAGCCGATCGGAATGCATGACTGGCCCACTGTTTGGGCGTCAAGAATGACATTCACATCGCACTCAACCGGAGTTGGATCGGTGATGTCGACCACTCGAACCGAGTCGTCGCCGGCAAACACATAGAGGAACTTTCCGTGGTTATCGAGGAACTGACCCTGCGTCAGTCGGCCGTCCCCCACGTCGGTTCCGGGGAGATAGGGATCGATCCCCAGGCGAATACGGCTGACGCCCGGCGGGCTATCGGCCAAGCTGAAACGCGTAGGCGCGCTGAGGGCTACCAGGCTGACTTGCAGAGAGGTAACTGCCGAATCCCTTAGGCTTCCGACATAGACACGATTCCCGTCCGGCTCCAAGGCCAGCGGCAGCAATCGCCAGCCGCTGTTTGATTCCCCCGCCCCGTCCAGGCTCGAACCGCCGCCGTCGTATGTCCCGCCCCCGTCGGTATCCGCACCGGCATCGACCGCCGATGTTGCGCAATCCGTCGGGCACACCGGCTCGGCACCGGCAGCCTGGAAGCCTCCGGGAAGGTCGGGCCGGACGTAGTACGCGCTCTTGACCGTCGCGGCGCCGTCAGCAAACCTGAAACCAAGCAACGCGACCATGTCGCAGCTAGGGAAGGTGGCGACCGCAGTCGCGTCGACAAGCCCGGGATCGACGGCAGGCGCCGAGCACTTATTCGAGGCGGCCGACGGCAGAAAGGCGATTTGCCCGATTGTAGTGCTGAGCTTCCGCCCAGAGCCAGTCTCGACTGTAATGTGATGGAAGTTGTCGGCCTGCTGGCTGGCAGTCGGTGGGGTGACTCCCGCTTTGGAAAAACTGCGGGCAAGAAGGTGCGCCGGATCGATCATGCTGAAGTCGCAGGTGGAACGATTCCCAGTCACCACCCAGCAGCCGTCTTGGGTAGACGCCACCACTTCTGGGTCACCGCCGATGGGCAGCAGGCCATAGCCCGGCGCGGCGGGCGTTAGGTCGAGCAGTCGGCCACTGTCCATGTCGGCAACGGCCAATTCGCCACGGGTGGCGTTGGGAATGAACGCGAAGGTTCCCAGCACGCGTTGGCCGTTCGACGTCAAGGGAGGATCGAGAACGTTGCGCGCGTGGCACGCAGACATCGGCAGGCCGCTAAGCTCACCGCTGCCGTCAGGGGCCATTCCCAGGCACGCAAAGGTCATGTCCGTCGGCCGGTCCATGTTCTTGGTTGGAATGACCGTCGGGGTGGATGAGCAACCGGCCCAGCAAGCCCCGCACGCCAAAGCGATAGCAAGCCTCTTCATTCGCCGAATCCGTGTGGAAGCCCAATCCGCATAATCACGCGATTCTCGGTCGGGCTCCCGGGCCGAAAATCGATGAGCGAAAGGTGACTGTTGACGAAGCTGGCAACATAAGCAATGCCGGGCTGGCGCGGTGAAAACACAAGGCTGGTCGGCCCGACTCCCACGTCGACCGTCGCGGCGATCGTCAGGGCATCGGGATCGACCACGTAGATCTGTCCATCGTCGTAGCAAGTGATGAAGATGCGATCACCGCGCCCGAAATTGTGCATCTGCATCGCGGTGGGCCCATTGCAGACCTGGAGGATGGCCAGGGGATCGTCGGAAAAGGTTCCGTCGGGCAGAGGACTTCGATCCAGGAGCACCAGGCCTGCGGGGTTGGCCACGGTGTCTGCATCATTGCGATGCAAGACGAAGGCACGCGGCAGCTTGGTTCCGTCCGGCAGCTTCGCTTGATAAAATAAGATGCCGCGCACGTCGTTTCCATTGGGCAGGAATGCCGACGAGAAGAAGTGATCGCCCGGAACCAGGGTCAGGTCGCGAGGTGCGTCCGCGTTGCAATCGGCATTGTCGGATGCCGGTTCCCTTAGGAAGACCATTCCGCTGACCGCGGTGGAATAGCGCGACGTGGCATACACGACGGTCGGTGACGGCAAAGGATACTGGTCGCTTCCCATGGACAGCATTGCGACGGCCTGAGATAGCGTCGAAGGCACGAACGTGTTGTGGGCCAGGCCCGCAAAACGCACAGGAGAGGAATAGTCCTGCTCTGGATTGCAGACGTCGAAGGCAGAGATCCCGCCACCCTGAACCTGGGAGTTGTCCGTGACCGTGAGATGGCCGACGAAGAGAGCCTGGCGCTGATTGTCTAGCGCAAGCACGTGGGGCTCTTCCGGCAATGCCAAAGCCCCGGGGGTTGCGCCGCCGGGTCGACGGATCCGCCAGTTCTCGTCGCAAAAGGCGTTCTTCGGCAACGTCTCTGCGGGAGCCCCATGCTTTCCCGTGCAACGCATGGCAACGTGAGTGCCCGCGGCGTCTGTCAAACTGGTGACGTCGGCGAAGGTGATGGAGGGCTCCGCTCGAACCGCGACGAAGATTCGTCTAACTGCTTCACCATTGCGCTGGAAGTCCTGCAGCTGAATCGGGCCCCCGTAGCTGCCGATCTGGATGGTTGCGTCGTCTTGGACGAATTGCGGCTCGTTGCAGTTCAGGATGTTGCTGTCAAACATGTCGACGCAGCAGTAATTATCAGCGACCGGCTCGGTTCGTGAAAAGCGCGTCTTGGTGCACATCAGGCGCGGGCTCTGCAGCAGGGGATCGCTCACTGTCCCGCACGCCGGCGCTGTGGGATCCTCTGCGCAGTCCCGAACCAACTTCGCCAGCGCAATGTCGACAGCCACCACCGTTCCCGCGTTGAAACGCAGGTCGGAATTGGAATTGACCACGTAAACGAAGTCCGCCTCCGGATCGGCAACCACACCGCCGGGAAGAAAGATCCGGTTGGTAGGGGGTGCAATGCCGCTTTCGCCGAAACTGCACCCGCCGCCAGCCGCCACCACCAAAAGCCCGAAAGCCGCGGAAGCGAAAAACGCGGGATGTCTCTGCAATCGAGACTCCTTGTCCGTCAACCGCTTCCGCCAGCTACGAGCTTCCTGTGGTGATCGGTCAGTCACTACTTCTTGAGCACGGCCTGTGCCGCTGCCAACCGAGCGATCGGCAAGCGGTACGGCGAACAGGACACGTAGTTGAGGCCGATCGAGTTGCAGAACTCGACGGATGATGGGTCGCCACCGTGCTCGCCACAGATGCCGCACTTGAGATCCTTGCGGGTCTTGCGGCCGGCGATGACAGCGTAGTTCATGAGGAAGCCCACACCCTCGCGGTCGATCGACACGAACGGATCCACCTTGTAGATCTCCTTGTCGAGGTAGGCCGCAAGGACCTTGGGCACGTCGTCGCGCGACAGACCAAAGGTGGTCTGGGTCAGGTCGTTGGTGCCGAACGAGAAGAACTCGGCGGTCTCGGCGATCTTCTCGGCGGTGATGGCGGCACGCGGGATTTCGATCATGGTGCCGACCATGTACTTCAGCTTCGACTTGCTCTCGGCGACCACCTTAGCGGCGGTGGCCCTGACGATGGCGACCTGCAGATCGAGCTCCTTCTTGGTTCCGACGAGCGGAATCATGATTTCCGGCTCGGTCTTGATGCCTTCCTTGTTCACGATGACCGCGGCCTCGAGGATGGCGCGGGCCTGCATCTCGGTGATTTCCGGGTAGGTCACGCCAAGACGGCAGCCGCGGTGACCGAGCATCGGGTTCGACTCGTGCAAGTCAGCGATGCGCTGCTTGATGGCGTCGAGGCTCTTGCCGGTCATCTCGGCCAGCTCCTTCATCCCCGCTTCGTCGTGCGGGAGGAACTCGTGCAACGGTGGATCCAGGGTCCGGATGGTCACCGGGCGGCCACCCATCGCGCGGAAGATTCCGGCGAAGTCTTCACGCTGCAGCGGCAAGAGCTTGGCCAAAGCCGCGCGACGGGCTTGCTCGTTTTGGGCGACGATCATCTCGCGCATGGGACCGATCTTGCCCTCGCCGAAGAACATATGCTCGGTTCGGCAGAGACCGATGCCCTCGGCACCGAAAGCCACGGCGGCTTCGGCCTGGTCGGGCTGGTCGGCGTTCGCGCGCACCTTGAGCTTGCGGGCGGCGTCGGCCCAGCTCATCAGCTTGCTATACTGCTGATACACAGGCGCCTGCTTCGGGTCGAGGTTCTTCTCAATGAGGACGCGGATGACTTCCGACGGGGTGGTGGTGATCCGGCCGTTGATGAACTCGCCGGTGAAGCCGTCGAGCGACACCCAGTCACCCTCCTTGAGAGTCACTTGGCCCCTCGCCGTGGCAACGGTCATGGTGCGAGCGTGATAGTCGAAGGAGATGGCATCGCAACCGACGATGCACACCTTGCCCATTTGACGAGCGACCAGAGCGGCGTGGGAGGTCATGCCGCCGAAGGCGGTGATGAAGCCCAGCGACGCGTTCATGCCGCGGATGTCCTCGGGCGAGGTCTCGTGACGGCACAGGATGACGGCTTCACCCTTGGCGGCCCACTCCTCGGCGTCGTCGGCGAAAAACACGATGCGACCCGTGGCCGCACCGGGACCAGCGGGTAGCCCCTTGGCGAGCAAGCGACCTTCCTTGACTGCGACCGACTTGGCGGTGCCGTCGAACACCGGGCGGAGCAGTTGGTTCAAGGCTTCGGGCTCGACGCGGCGAAGCGCCTCGTCCTTGCCGATCAGCTTCTCGTCCACCATTTCCACGGCGATGCGCACGCCGGCGAAACCGGTGCGCTTGCCATTACGGCACTGGAGCATGAACAGCTTCGAGTTCTCGATGGTGAACTCGACGTCCTGCATTTCCTTGTAGTGCTTTTCGAGCTTCTTGCGGATCTCGAGGAGCTGCTTGTAGGCGACCGGGAAATCCTTCTCGAGCTCGACGATCTTTTGCGGCGTGCGGATGCCGGCGACGACGTCTTCGCCCTGGGCGTTGGTCAGGAACTCGCCGTAGAACTCGTTCTCGCCGGTGGCCGGATTGCGCGTGAAGCACACGCCGGTGGCCGAGTCGTTGCCCTTGTTGCCGAACACCATGGCCTGCACGTTGACGGCAGTTCCCCATTCCGACGGGATGTTGTTCAGCTTGCGGTACACCTTCGCGCGATCGTTTTCCCAGCTACGGAACACGGCCTTGACGGCGCCGTTCAGCTGGTCGATCGGGTTGTTCGGGAAGTCGACGCCCTTGTGCTCTTTGATGGCAGCCTTGAACTCGGCGACCAGCTCCTTGAGGGCCGAGGCCGGGAGCTCCGAGTCGACCTTCACGCCGAGGGCCTTCTTCTTGGCAGAGAGAATGACCTCGAACGGATCGTGATCCTCCTTGCGCTCCGGCTTCATTTCCAGCACCACGTCGCCGTACATAGCGACGAAGCGACGGAACGAGTCGTAGGCGAAGCGCTCGTTGCCCGAGGCCTTGGCCAAGCCATCGACGACCTCGTCGTTAAGGCCGAGGTTGAGGATGGTGTCCATCATGCCCGGCATCGAGGCGCGCGCGCCCGAGCGGACCGAGACAAGCAGCGGGTTCGCTGGATCGCCAAACTTCTTGCCCAGCAGCTTCTCCATCTTGGCGACGGAAGCCTTCACGTCGGCATCCAGCTCCTTCGGCAGCTTTCCGCCCACCTTATAGAACTCGGTGCAGACCTCGGTGGTGATAGTGAACCCAGGCGGCACTGGCACGCCGATGTTCGTCATCTCGGCGAGGTTGGCACCCTTGCCGCCGAGTAGGTTCTTCATGTCCTTGTTTCCCTCGGCCTTGCCACCGCCGAAGAAATACACGCGCTTAGCGGCGCGCTTTCCGGCTGCCTGTGGCTTGGCTTTGGCCTTCACTTTTTGGGAGGCTCGCGCTTTGGTCGGTTTCATGGCTTTGCTTCCAGTTTTCTTCTTGGTTGGCATCGGTGGGGCTTTCTATCAGGGAGCGACGGGGAAGGAAAGGCCCGCGACGCTCCTTGCATACGGAAATTGATGGGGTGGAGCTCAGAGCCCTAGGCCAGGCGCGAGGCGAGGGACAAGGCCAGCTCGCCTGCCTTCAGCCGCTCTTGTTGCATGCTGTCCCGATCGCGCACGGTCACAGTCTGGTCTTCAAGGCTCTGGAAGTCGACGGTAACGCACCAAGGCGTGCCAATTTCGTCTTGTCGCCGGTAGAGTTTTCCGATTGCGCCCGTGTCGTCGTAGACCGTGCGCAATCCGGCCTTCTGCAGGTCGCGCTTGAGACCTCGGGCCATGTCCACCAGGCGTGCGTCGTTGCGCTTGAGCGGGAAGACGGCCACGGTTAGGGGCGACAGCCTGGGATGAAGGTGGAGAACAGTCCGGGTGTGCTCCTCGGCGATCCTCTCCCCTACCCCGCGTACCTTCTTCATCACCTCGATACTCGCCGCGTCTGAATCCTCCATCAGCCCGATGAGCTGCGGCAGGGTGCCCGGCAAGCCCGCTGCGATGGCTTCGGCAGTTGAAACCAGACGCTGTTTCACATCGGCGGCCATGCCCTCGCGGCGGCCCACGGAACGGGCGAAGCTCTCGACCAGCTCGCGCAGCTTTGCCGTGTCCTCGGCAGGCGGTTCCTTGACCAAGGCATCTTCGTAGGCGTCACATAGAAACGCTAGCGTCGCCCGATCTGCGCCGGCAGACGGCTCGATCACGTACGGAATGAGGTGCTTCTTCTGCTCCTGATCGAAGTACTTGAGCTCGCCGACGGCGTCGGGGTTTTCCGCCGAACGGCTGTGCGATCGCAGGTCGAAATCGGTGCGATTCGCGATGCCTTCCAGCTCGCTCCAACCCATCGGGAACTTGTACTCCAGATCCACGCAGCGCTTGGCGTAGTGAGCGAGCTCGTGTTTCTCCTGTTCGCGCACACGAAGATTCTCGGGGTGCATGCCGAGCTTTAGGTACCAGTTCTTGCGCTCGGCAATCCACGCCTCGTGCGCAGCCTCGTCCTCGCCGGGACGCACGAAGTATTCGATTTCCATCTGCTCGAATTCGCGGGTGCGGAAGGTGAAGTTGCCGGGCGTAATCTCGTTGCGGAAGGCCTTGCCCACCTGGGCGATGCCGAACGGCAGCTTCCTGCGCATGGTATCCAGCACATTTCCGAAGTTGACGAAAATGCCCTGTGCAGTTTCCGGCCGCATATAAACCAGGCCGGAATCGTCGCCCGAGTCCACCGGCCCGACGCTGGTGCGGAACATCAGGTTGAACGGGCGCGCTTGCGTGAGATCCTTGGAGCCGCACTTCGGGCAAACCAGCTCTTTCGCGTCGATGGCGGCGTTGATCTCGACCAGGCCCTTGGGATCGCGTCCCTTCTGGGCCGCGAATACGTGGTCCGCACGCGGGCGCGCCTTGCACGCGCGGCAGTCCATCATGGGGTCCGAGAATGTCGCCTCGTGCCCTGAATACTTCCAAACCAGGCGGTTCATCAGGATGGCAGCATCGAGACCTTCCATGTCGTCCCGCTCGTGCACGACTGCACGCCACCACGCGCGCTTGACGTTGTTCTTCAGCTCGACCCCGAGAGGACCGTAGTCCCAAGTACTCCCGAGCCCACCGTAAACCGACGAGGACGGAAAGACGAATCCGCGGCGTTTGCAAAGGCTGACAATCGTGTCGAGGGTGGTTGCTGGCATGATGGGGCGGCAATCTAGCCCGCAATATCATTCACGTCTACGTCTCCGCTGCGTTCAGCGAGAGCCTGACATCTTTTCGATGAAATCGAGAGAGCGCAAGGGTCCGTGGATGTGCTCGCGCAACAGAGCAAGCAGCATCCGTCGGCAGGCGACGGCGATGTCGCTTGCGAGTGAGATGCCCTCCGCGTCGATCAGGTCCGCGCTGCCCAGCCGCTCCAAGGCCTGCCGGACAGCGCCCGTGACAATGTCGCCAGTTCTGGCGCAGTTCCCGCAGTAGACACCGCCCGCCGCGGCATGAAAGCGCACCTGCTCTCCCGCCAGGTCGGCTCGACCACACGACACGCAGCGGTTCAGGGACGGACCAATTCCAAGACGCCGCAGAAGCCCCAACTCCAACACCCGCAGCCTCTCCGCCGTTGCTAAGCCGGCGTCAAGGCGCGCCAAAAACTCGTCGAGCCAGTCGAAGACGGCCGGCTCGGGATGCCGCGCGGGACATAGGCGATCGCACAGCTCCACGGCGTACGCCGCGTGCGCCGCCTTGGCGATGTCCGTGGCAAGTCGCGGCCGGTCCGCCACCAGCTCGAACGATTCCAGTCCCATCAGATCCGCGCCCGGGCGCTCTTGCAGATTGGCTTCGCCCACCATGGCAGTACCCAACCCGCCGGCAAACCGACGCGTGCTCTTGCGGGCCGAGCGCGCAAGCGCAGACACGTGCCCGGTTGAACGCCCGAGCAAGGTCACCACCCAGTCTGCTTCGCCGTAGGCCACACGGCGAAGGACGATGGCTCGGGTGACTATCGTCTGCCGCACACCGAAGCGAAGGAGCTCAGACCCGTCGCACAGGCGACATCGTCCAAGAGGCGCCGTCCTCCAAGCTCAAACCTTCACCGGACTGCGGCTGCTGACGCAGGAACAGCGACAGCGTGATGGTAGCGATCAGCAGGACGATGATGACGAACACGGCCAAGCCGATCCCATGCCGCGGCGTCTGACTCTCGTCCTCGACGGGAGGCTCGGGCAACACCCGGTCCACCTGCGGCCCAACCGAGCGTACCGCTAGCTGCCTTCGATGGGGACGCAAGTCAGGCACGACCATGGGCTCGGCCGCCCGACGCCGTTCGAGCAACGTTCGGTCGAGCAGCTCAAGCGGCTCATTGCTGGAGATCCCAAGGGTGCGCGCGTACGAACGAATGAACCCACGAACAAAGACGTCCGGAGGCAGGTCGTCGAGGTTTCCCGCTTCCATGAATTTCAATGAAGAAACCGACAACTTCGTTGCTTGCGAAATCTCCCCAAGTGAGATCTTTCGCTTCTCGCGTTCTTCCTTCAGGAGCGTACCGAAGTGTGCTGTTTCCATTCGCAGATCCTTCTTCACTGGATCATCTGGGCGTAGCGCCTGCATTCATTCGCTACGCAGCTTCGGGGCGACATTTCCGCGCACGTGCGAAAGATGTCGCGAGCCTTTTCCGAATTTTTCCGACGTTCCTGCAGCATTCCCGCTAGCAGGAACGCTTCTTGGATCGGGCATCGCTTACCGTCGGCAACGATAGGAACGACGGTGTCCATCGCCTGATCGATCTCGCCACGTTCGAGATACACCTTGGCCAGACGATAGCGTCCGACACAAAACGCCGGCGCACGGGACACCGCTTCGTAGAGCTCCTTCCAAGCGTTCTGGAGGTCCCTCTTGTGAAAGTAAGCCCAGCCGAGGTTCGCCCGGGCGAAGACCGGCGCGCTGTAGGTCGCATCCTTAAGCGCATTCTGGGCATCGACGATGGCTTCGTCCCAAGCCTGGAGAAGCAACGCAACCGCCGACAGGCTGTTCCACGCCTCGGGAAAGTCCGGTCGCAGAGCCACGGCCCTGCGGAAATGCGTCTGCGCCTCACGCAACTTCGCGTTCTCTTCGGCACGAACCATCTGTTCATCCGAACCGGAAAGACACGCCGACGTCTCGGCCTGCGCCTCGTAGTCGTACGCTTGCTTGAGCGCGATAAGCCCCAACATGTTGAACGCTTCGGCGTTTTGCGGGTCGGTTTCGATTGCCTTTTGCAGCTCCTCGACCGCGGCTTCCTCGCGATGATTCTGGAAGTACCCGACGGCAAGTTGGTAGCGCACTTGCGACTGATCAGGATCCCGCTTGGTGCGCGTAGCGCACCCCGGGGCCGATAGCACCGCAAGGCAAGTACCCATTGTGACGAGGAATCCTTTCAAGCCGCTTGTGATTTTTTTGCCTTTTCCAAGCATTCTCGATAAGTTAGCCCGGAAGACGCGGCCGGACGCTAGCAGGAAGGGTGCCGACAAGTCAATCCGAAAGTAAGGCGATAAGTACGCAGGAATCCGCAGGAATAGACTCGGCGCAAGGTGCCGCTGGATCGGCCGAGCGCAGTCATTGTGACATCGACCACAGGACGTTGGCTATACCCCTTTTGCATCCGGACCCCAGATGTATTTATGTGCTTGCAGATTGACTCGTACCGGCAAACGATCTCGGACGATCCAGGAGACCAGATCCCGGGCATCGAGTTGCCCGTGCACCGGCGAGAAGAGGACCTCGGTGCGGCCAACCAGACCTAGCCGCTTCATCTGCTCGACCGACCAATGATAGTCGTCTTCATTTGCAAGCACGAACTTGACCGCGTCGCAGGGTCGCAGCCCAACCAAGGCGCCCCATTCCATGCGCTGGCTCTCGCCCGAGGAGGGCGTCTTCACGTCCACGACGCGGAACACTGCGGCCGGGAGCCGGTCAAGCAAATGCGCGCCCGAAGTCTCGATGGCGACCTTGAATCCGGCCTCGAGCAGCCGTTGCGCCAGCTCGGCAATCTGAGTCTGGAGCATCGGCTCGCCGCCGGTGAGCAGGACGAACGGCAAGCCCAGCCGGCGGATCTCCGCCATGATTTCGTCGAGACTCATGTCACGTCCACCAGAAAACGCGTAGGTGGTATCGCAGTAAACACATCGCAGATCGCAGCCGGTGGTACGCACGAGCGTGCAGGGCAACCCGACGTACTGTGATTCGCCGTGGATGCTGGCGTAGATCTCCGAAATCCTCATGGCCGTTTCGTCGGCACTATGATTCGCCCGTTGGACCGAGTCCATGGTATTTGCACGGCATGACCGTTGCGCCGAACCTGGAAACCACCCTAGAGCGAAGCGGCCTTAGCTTTCACGTCGAGCACTACCGGCCCGAGAAGGATGCGAGCCTCGCCGTGATTTCGATGCACGGTTTCTCCGCCCACTGCGGCCTCTATCGACACGTGGGCCATGCATTGGCGGCACGAGGCATCGCGGTCACGCAATTCGACGGCCGCGGCCACGGTCGGTCGAGCGGCCGGCGTGGCCACGTCGACGCCTTCACGGACTACCTCGACGACCTGGCCATGGTCGTAAAATGGGCTCGCGCCAGGCATCCAAGCCTGCCATGGGCGCTCATGGGCCACAGCCTCGGGGGTACGATCGTGGCGTCGTTCGTCCTCGACGAGCAGCGGACTGAAAAGCCCAGCCGAATGGTCATGGTCGCGCCGTGGCTGAAGCTGAAGATGAAGGTGCCGGCACCCAAGCGCTTGGCCGCGAATGTCATGGCGAAAATCGCGCCGACGTTCAGTAGTTGGAACGGCCTGCGCGCCGAGAATCTGTCCCGTAATCCGGCCGCGGTCGCGGGATTTGCGAAAGACCCGCTCATCTTCCATCAGGCTACGGCAGGCGGCTTCATGGCGACACTGCGCGCACAGGCGTACGTTCGCACGCACGCTCAGGATCTCGACCTTCCGACACTGCTGCTTGTCGCCGGCGACGATCGCATCGTGGCCAACGAGGCGAATCTGGGATTCGCCCAAGGTGCAGGCGCCATCGTCGCCGTGAAGACCTACCACGGCCTCTTTCACGAACTCTACCTCGAACCCGAAGCCGAGACCGTCATTCGAGACATCGGCGACTGGCTTCTGTCCCCCCTGTCTCAAAAGCAAACGGCCTAGCCGGAATCGCTTCCAGCCAGGCCGCGTCCTATTCCCTTACAGCCGATTTACTTCTTTGGCGTCAAGCCCGCCAGCTTCTCGCGCATGACATCGCCCAAGGTGGCCGTCGGGCCGCCTGCACTGAAGCCCTGCGCGTCGGCAACTTCCTCGGCGCGGGTAGCGCCACGGAACGAGAGGCCGATCTTGCGCTCGGCACCGTCGACCGAGATAATCTCGGCCTTCAGCACGTCGCCGATCTTGACGAACTGCTTAGGATCCTCCACTCGTTCGTCGGAGAACTCGCTGACGTGGATGAGTCCCTCGATGCCCCTCTCGATCTCGACGAAGGCGCCGAAGTCGAGCACCTTGAGCACCTTGCACTCGACGATCTTGCCAGCCGGGTAGTCGTAGGGGATGCGATCCCACGGATCGGGCACGAGCTGCTTGATACCGAGCGACACCTTGGGCTTTTCGCCGTCGAACTCGATGTTGAGCACGACCGCCTCGACCTCGTCGCCCTTCTGGTAGAGTTCGGACGGGTGCTTCACCCGCTGGGTCCAAGATAGGTCGGAAACGTGCACGAGACCATCGATGCCCTCTTCGATTTCCACGAAGATACCGAAGTCGGCGATGTTGCGCACGACGCCCTTGACCACGGTTCCGGGTGGGTACTTCTCTTTGAGCGAGGCGAACGGATTCGGCTCAAGCTGCTTCATGCCGAGACTGATTCGGTTCTGCGTCGGATCGATGTCGAGCACGACCGCCTCGACGGTGTCGCCGATGGCCAGCATCTTCGACGGGTGCTTTACGCGGCGGGTCCACGACATCTCGGAGATGTGGATCAGGCCCTCGATGCCCTGTTCGATCTCGATGAAGGCGCCGTAGTCCTTGAGCGACACGACCTTGCCGCGCACCACGGTTCCCGGCGGGTACTTCTGCTGGGCGTGGGTCCACGGATCTTCCATCATTTGCTTGAGGCCCAAGGACACGCGCTCGGTCTCGGTGTTGAACTTGAGCACCTTCACGCGCACGTGGTCGCCGACCTGGAATAGCTCGGACGGATGGGTCACGCGGCCCCAGGACATGTCGGTGATGTGCAGAAGCCCGTCGATGCCTCCGAGGTCGATGAAGGCGCCGTACTCGGTGAGGTTCTTGACGATACCCTCAACGATCTGGCCTTCCTTCAGCTTGTCGAGCGTCTGCTCCTTGAGGGCAGCGCGCTCCTTCTCGAGCAGCACACGTCGAGAAAGCACGATGTTGCCGCGCTTCTTGTTGAACTTGATCACCTTGAAGCGGTGGCTCTTGCCGAGCAAGTTGTCCAGATTGCGCACGGGGCGCAGGTCGACCTGCGAACCGGGCAAGAACGCCTTCACCCCGCCGCGGATGGTGACCGACAGGCCGCCCTTCACGCGCGTGCTGATGGTTCCCTCGATGAGCTCGTCGCGCTCGCACGCGGCCGAGATCTCGTCCCAGACCTTGAGTCGGTCGGCCTTCTCTTTCGAGACCACGCAAAGACCGTTGTCGTCCTCGCGACTCTCCAAGAAGACGTCGATGATGTCGCCAACCTTGACCGTCATCTGACCGTCGACCACAAACTCCGAGGCGGCGATGGTGCCTTCGGACTTGTAGCCGATGTCGACGACGACGTTGTCCTTGCCGACGTGAATAACCTTGCCCTTGACGATTTCGCCTTCTTTCACCTCATCGCGCTTAATCGACTCCTCGAAGAGCGCGGCAAAACTTTCCTCCATGTCGGAGGGGTCGTTCGAAGACGAAGGGACAGCAACCATGAAGATCCTTTGTGATTTTCTCTTACAACGCGGCCTGTTCCGGCCGGCTGGTCCGAATGCGAGCGAAGCCCCACGCAGCATCCGGCTCTTGTTCTTGTCATCGCCGCCCCCGACCATCGGGAGTAGCGAAGGGCGGCGAAAATTACCGCCGTGCCATGCACATGTCAACGGATGACGATCGGCCCTGACCGGCGGCGGCAATTGGCAGGACAAAGGTCCCGATTGGCGCCTTGTGCCTTCAGCCCCCGCACCCATGCACAACGTCGGCCATCCGGTCGATGACCTGGTCAGGAGTGAGAGTCGAGGTGTCAATTTCCACGGCATCATCGGCCCGCCGCAGCGGAGCGACCGTGCGGCCACTGTCGCGCTCGTCGCGGATGCGCATGTCAGCCAAGACATCGGCCAAAACCGCGGGTTGCCCCTTGGCGTGCAGCTCCATCATGCGGCGGGCGGCCCGCGTTTCAGGGCTGGCGACCAGGAAGAACTTTGCCCGGGCCGAGGGAAAGACCACCGTCCCCGTGTCCCTGCCCTCGGCCACGAGGTTGCCGGTTAGGGCAACCCTCCGCTGCAGATCAAGGAGACCGGCGCGCACCTCTGGCAAGGCCGATACCCGCGAGGCACCCTCGGAGATCTCGGGCGTTCGGATCGCGCTGGTCACGTCCTGCCCATCGGCGAGAACCCGCGTATCGTCTCCGTCTTTCGCAAAGACAATCGTCAAAGATTGGGAGAGCCGGCCCAGTCCCGGTCCGTCCTCCCACGCGATGGTTCTCTGCTTCGCGACCAGCGCAACCGTTCGGTACAGGGCGCCGGTGTCGAGGAAGGTGTAACCCAAACGGCGGGCCAGTCCACGGGCGACGGTGGACTTGCCGGCGCCAGCGGGTCCGTCGATTGCGACAACGAAGCCGATAGCCTTCGCGGGTGTCATGGCTCCGCAACCTAGCAACGAAACGCGCCCTATTCAAAGCGCGGACGATGGCAATCGGTCCGATTCTGCTACCATGGCGCCGTGACACGCCGAACGTCACTCGTCCTTGTTCTAGGCTTTGCAAGCTGCACCAAGTCCGCGCCGTCGTCCGAGCTCGATTGGGTTCCGATCGCTGCGCCGGATCTGGGCGGGGTCGTTGCCAAAGTCGGAGGGGTTCCCATCTTCGCCAAGCAGGTTCTGGCCGAGGCGAAACGAAACGGAACCACAGTGCGGGTTGCCCTTGACCGCCTCATCGACGAATGTGCCGTCGCCGAAGGCGCGCGCCGGCTCGGTCGCGCGGTGCCTTCCGCGCGCGACGTGGACGTGGAAAGCGCGCTCGTGCAGCGGTACCTGGATCGCGAGCTGGAACCGACCCTGCAGCGGACGGCGATACCAGACAGCCTGCTTCGCACGCTCTACGACCGTGTGCGGGAGAGGTTCGTGCATCCGAGGCTGATCGATGTCGGCGTTCTCGCAATCTACACCGGGGCCCGCATGATGGACGCGCCAAGGAGGGAACGGACCGAGGGCGCGAAACAACTTGCGGCCTTTCTCGCCCAACATCCGCCCGGCAACCTGGACGATTTCAAGGCGATCGCAAAGGACCCGAGGTGGGCAAAGCAGGGTGTGGTCTATCGCGAGATGTTGCAAAGCCTCGACGAGCCGCTCTCCAAAGTGATCGGTATCGAAATTCAGAAACTCCGCTCGCCCGGGCAGACGACCGGGCTTCTGTCCGATGAGACAGGTTTCTTCATCGCGAGGTACGTCGGCGAGAAGCCGTCCGAAAACGTCAACTTCGAAAAAGCCCGCGAGACCATTGTGGCTGAGGCTTTCGAGCATTGGCGCTCGGAGCAATTCCTAAGCCTCACCGGAAAGCTGCTGCAGAGCCACAACGTTGTGGCGCACTTCGACCGGATTGCCCCCGACGAACAAAGGCGCTGACCCCAGAGCTGGGGTGAGCGCCCTTCGTTTATTCTGCGGTCCTGTGAGTTGCGGTTACGCCTTGCGGAAGCGCGAGAGATTCGCGGGCAGCGCAGCCAGGTCGGGTAGATTCTTGTCCGGGTGAAGCTGCTTGGCGCGCCCAAGCAACGCTCCCTCGGTTTCCGAGTTGCTAGGATCGGGGACGCAGCACTCCACGGGGCAAACGGACTGGCAAGCTTCGTGGTCGAAGAAACCGACACACTCGCTGCAGCGAGCAGGATCGATCACGTACTTGCTATCGCCCTCGCTGATGGCGTCGTTAGGGCACTCGGGTTCGCAAGCGCCGCAATTGATACATTCGTCGGTGATATGGGTAGCCATGTTGCTCCTTTCCAAGTGACGGAAGCGCCACGCGTGCGGCGCCCATCTGAGAGGTGGTGAGTGTATTTGATCGGTCTCGGGGGCGTCAACCCGCAAGGTGCGCTATTGCAGGACCGCTAGGCCGATGCGGGCTGCTCCGACTGCGTGCCGTCAGAAGGCAGCAGATCGGGCTCCGGTTCTGGCGAGTTGTTGCGGTCGCGCAGGTTCACCGCGACCAACTTGGAGACGCCCGATTCTTCCATGGTAATGCCGCACAGCTTGTCGGCAATCTCCATGGTCCGCTGGTTGTGCGTCACGATGATGAACTGGGATTGGTCCGTCATCTCGCGAACCGCGTTGTTGAAGCGGCCCACGTTGGCCTCATCAAGCGGTGCGTCCACTTCATCGAGCACGCAGAATGGCGACGGCTTGACCAGGAAGATGGCGAACAGCAGCGAGACGGCCGTGAGCGCCTTCTCACCGCCTGACAAAAGTTCGATGTTCTGCAACATCTTCTTGCCGGGCGGGTTGGCGATAATCTCGACGCCGGTTTCGAGCATGTCGCTCTCGTCGGTGAGAGCGAGATGCGCCTTGCCCCCGCCGAACAGGTGCGGGAAGACCTCTTGGAATTTGACGTTGATGGTGTCGAACACCTCGCGGAACCGTTTGCGCGAGGCGCGGTTGATCTTGTCGATGGCGGTTTCCAAGCGACTCATGGCCGATTCCAAATCCGCTTTCTGCGCAGTCAAGAAGTCGTAGCGTTTCTGCAGCTCAGCCGATTCCTCGATGGCGGTCAGGTTGATGTCGCCCATGCGCTCGACCAGACCGCGCAACTCGCGAATCCGGCCTTCCTCGTCGTCGCCGGAGAGCTCACGCATGTGGAAGTCGGTCATCACGGTCGAGATGCTTCCGATCTCCGGATAGCGCTCGACGATCTGCTCGTCGAGCGATTCAAGGCGCATGGCCACCTGCTGGCAGCGCAAGTCGAGCCCGGCCAGCTCCTGCGCCAGACGCGCGACGTTGGCACGCGCCGCCTTCAGCTCGGCGTCGCGCCGGGCGAGCGCGCCGCTCCGCTCCTCCACTGCGCTCTGGCGTTCCGCATAGGCGCGAGAACGCTCGCCCAGCTCGGACTGCAACATAGACGCTTCCTGGCGAAGCTGCTCGGCCTCGGCACGAAGGCCCTCGGCACGCGCCAAGTCGGCGGAGGTCTCCTGGTCGAGCTGGGCCCGCCTCGTCTCGTGATCGGCGATTTCGGAACGCAGACGTTCCATATTCTCACGCGCCATCCGCTTGCGGTCGCCGGCCTGTGCTGCCGAAACTTTCGCCGCGGAAAGCTCACTCAGCAGGCTGTCCACCTTTTCGGACAGCGCGCCGACCTGAGCCCGCAGGGTTTCCCCGACCGTCTCACGTTCCGCTACGGACTCCTGCTCGGTCAGAAGCTGCGCCGACGACTCTTCAAGTCGCAGATCGTTCTGCGTCACCGACGATCGGAGATTCTCCACCGTGGAGGCGAGCTGGATGCGGCGGGCGTCCGCCTGCGCGCGCTCGCGCGCCAGGCGATCCGCATCCTTCCTCAGCGCAGATAGATCCAGCTCATCGCGACGGATCTCCGCCACGGTTTCGTCCAAGGCCACGACCGCGTCGGCCAACGCCTGCTTGTTGCTCACGTGCCGCTGCAGGGTCGCTTGGTAGTCCTGGTCCAGCCGAGCGACGACCTCTTCCAGCTCGCGCATCTCGCGCTTCTGCGAAAGCACTCCGGCCACCGCCGACTCGCGCGAACCGCCGGTGACCACGCCCTGCGGATCGATCACCTCGCCGTCGAGCGTGACCAGCGTCTTCGCGGTCTTGGTCTGCCGCCAGAGCTCGAGCGCCTTACGCAGATCCTCGACGACCAGCACGTCACCCAACAAGTAGGCTGCCACACGATCGTAGTGGCGGTCGAATCCAATCAGATCGAGCATCGGACCGCGCACGCCCTCCCCGCTCGGCCACTCCACGGGAATCGCCATGGCGCCTTCGCCGGCTTCCTCGGTAGCGCCACCGCTGGCGTCGTAGATCACGGTGCCGGCGCTTGGCTTGGAACGGAGGGCGATGGGGATGAAGCTCGACCGACCTTCGCTGCGCTGTTTGAGAAAATCGATCGCCTCGACGCCGACCTCGTGCGACTCGACGATGATGTTGCCCAAGCGCTCCCCAAGAACCGCCTCCAGCGCGGTTTCGAGCTCGGGAGGAGGCTGCACGATATCCGCGACCAGGCCGCGCACGCCTTGCGACGTCCACGTGGTATTCGCTTGGCTGTCATCGGTGCCGACTTCGTCCGTCGACTTGTGTACCCGCTGCATGATGGCCCGCACGCCGCGCTGGAAGCTTTCGTAGCGATTTTGAATCTCAGCCAGCGATTCAAGACGCGAACGCCGACGGTGGGCTTCCTCGCGCAAGGTTTCGAGCTCGATCTCGCCGCGAGCGACCTCGGCCCGGAGCAAGGACACCGTGCCCTCGGACTCGGTCTTCTTCTCGACCAGTGTCAATGCCCGAGCCTGGAGCTCTTCGACCCGCGCGTCGACCTCGGCCACCTCGACGCCAATGCGATCGATCTGTTCGCTCGACAGCAATTCATCGTGCAGAAGCTCGTCCAGTCGATGCGCGAGATCCTGCGCACGCACCCGCGCCGATTCGATGTCGGATTCGAGCCGTGCGATCCGGGTCCGTGCCGAACCGACGCCGGCCACGGCTTGATCCAATTCCCGACGGGCGGTCGCGAGCTCGCTGCGCGCATCGGCGCTGGTCCGTTCCATTTCATCGAGCGCTTGCGCGCGCGTCTCGGCTTCGTCTTCAAGCAGCGCAACCTGGCGCTCGACCTCAGCCAGCGCCTCGGTGTTCTGGGCCGCCCGCACGGCCAGTCCTGCGCTCTCCCTCCGGTTGTGATCCGCGCGCACCAGCAATGTCGCGGACTCGTCTTGGCAGTGCTCGGCCCGCTGGGCGGAGAGTTGCGCCTTGTTGTCCAGCGCAAAGAGATCGTCCTTGGCCACGGAGATCTCGGCCAGCTCCTGCGAAACCGTCAGACGCTCCGCCTCGACGACTGTCTCTTCGCCTGCCAGCGCTGCACTTTCGTCAGCGTGCTGCTGCTGCAAATCCACGTGCGCAGCCGCGAGGAACTTTTGCTCGGACAAGAGCCCCAAGTGCCTCTGCGTGGCCGCGCACAGCTCGAGATCCCTGAGCTCGGCCTTGTAACGCTTGTAACGTTCCGCCTTTTGCGCCTGAAGCTTCAGTGATCGCAGACGGGTCTCGATCTCGCCGATGATGTCGGTAACCCGAAGCAGATGCTGGCGGGTCGCATCCATCCTGCGTTCGGCCACCTTCTTCTTGGCCTTGTACTTGGTGATGCCGGCTGCTTCATCAATGAGTGCACGCCGGTCCTCTGGTCGCGACGACACGATGAACCCGATACGGCCCTGCTCGATGATCGCGTACGCCTTCGATCCGACGCCTGTCCCAAGGAAGAACTCGACGATGTCGCGCAGCCGGCACGGCACGCCACCCAGGAGATACTCGCTCTCGCCGCCCCGGTAGAGCCGGCGAGTCACGACGACGTCAGACGGTCCAACCGCGCCCCACGGCACGCCTCCCGGGGCTGCGTCGCTTGCCAGATGGGCCATGTCGAAGGTAAGAGAAACCTCGGCCATGCCCGCCGGTCCGCGAGATTCCGAACCATTGAATATGATGTCTTCCATGGCGCGACCACGCAGGTGCTTGGCCGACTGCTCGCCCATGACCCAGCGTATCGCATCGACGATGTTGGACTTGCCACATCCGTTGGGTCCCACCACACCCGTGATGGGATCGTTGAACGTCAGCACCGTCCTATCGACGAAGGACTTGAACCCACAGATTTCGAGCCGCTTTATCCTCATCAAGCACCTAATGGCATGACATTACGTGACCATACGAGCCACTTCGTGACATGAAAGAGGTACCATCCCGTGCACCGCTCTGTAAAGGCTTTGTGACCTGACCTTTCGATTCTCTTCGCGGATGCGAGAAATATCAAAAAGATCGCACGCTTCCCCCCGGCCCTGTTAAGGTCCGCGGCACATGGAAGGTGTCTTTGACGCGGAAAAACTTACAGCGATAGCCATCGGTTTGGCTTTCCTCGCTGCGTTCCTGCTTCTGATTGTGGCCATCCGGCGCGCTCGCAGGGCGCGCAGACGCGAGATCGAACAGGCCGGCGAAGAGCGCCCACTACCCTCGTCCAAGCAGAAACGCGCAGCCCTCCGGGCCGAGGACGTGGTTCCTGGGGAGGCGCCCGGACCGGCAGATCAGGAGCCGCCAACGACGATCCCTGCCCAAGGAGCTCGGGCGGAAACCACGCAGCCGGTGGCGCCCTCCGTGCCCGAGACCAAGGATGCCGGCAAGCCGCTCGTCACCGCACCCAGTGAGGCGACGGCAGTCGCCGCGGCCGAGGCAACGGCAGAGGCCGCCACCGCGGGGAAGGTTCCTCCCGCTCTGCAGCCAGCGAGCGCGCCCACGTCACACCCAGCCCCGGTCGAAAGGCCTGCGCAGGCCGCGCCGACGCTTCAACTTCCCCTGGACAAGCCGGCGCGGGAAATCAAACCCAACAAACGCGACGCGAAGGCCCTGGCTCCCGGTCTCGCACGAACCCGTGCGGGCTGGATCTCGCGGCTCGGTCAGGCTTTTTCCGGCAAGCGAGAGATCGATCCGGCGTTGGTCGAGGAGATCGAAAGGGTTCTGCTCACCGCTGACATTGGCGTCAGGACCAGCCAGAAGTTGCTTGAGGAGATTCGCACCTCGCTGGGACGCAAGGAGCTGTCGGATCCCGGGGCGGTGTGGCGCCACTTGCGAAAGCGCAGCACCGACTTCCTTCGCATCGACGCACCTCCGGTGGACTTCAGCAGGGCGAAACCCTTCGTTCTTCTCACCATCGGCGTGAACGGAAGCGGGAAGACCACCACCATTGGAAAGCTCGCCTCAAAGCTGCGCGAGCAAGGCAAGTCGGTCTTGCTGGCGGCGGGAGACACCTTCCGCGCGGCCGCTACCGAACAGCTTGAAGTCTGGGGCCAGAGGGTCGGCGCGCCGGTCGTGCGTGGCAAGGAGGGCGGCGACCCATCGTCGGTGATCTTCGACGGAATCAGACGCGCGAGCGCGGAGGGAATCGACGTCGTCATCGCAGATACCGCGGGTCGCCTTCACACGAAATCAAATCTGATGGACGAGCTGCAGAAAGTCCGGCGGGTGGTTGGCAAGGCGATGGATGGGGCGCCCCACGAGACCTGGCTGGTCATCGACTCCACCAGCGGACAGAACGCCATCGCGCAGGCGCAGATCTTCACCCAGGCCATGTCCGTGACCGGCATCGTGCTCACAAAGCTGGATGGAACCGCCAAGGGTGGCGTCATTCTCGGAATCGCCGATCAGCTGCAAATCCCGGTTCGCTACATCGGGGTAGGCGAGCGGGTTGAGGACCTGCGCGAATTCGACGCCGAGGAATTTGTGGAAGCTCTTTTCGAAGACGCGAATTCAGGTTAGAAGCAACTTCCAGTCGAGGTCGACTGGGAAACTACATTGAACGACCGAAATTTTGTTGATTTGCAGAAATTCTCTGTGTTACATTGCCCGCACCTCTGCCTTCATAGCCAAGCCTCTGAAATCAAAGCGATTTTTGTCATGGGGTGAAGGCGGGCCCCAGCAAGGAAACGCATGAAACGACTTGCCCTCGGCCTCTTCGTAATTCTTGCCAGCGTAAGCGTCCCTCTAGTGTCATTGGCTCAAGAGCCAGAGGCACCGGCGGCCGATGCCACTGGCGGCGACAAAGCTCCTGCTACTCCGGCCGACACGGGTCCGACCTCCGGTCCGGACATCGACCTATCGGACTTGGGAACAGGCGAACCCCTGGAGCCCGCCGCTGGTCCCGGCAAGAAGGCCGTCGGTGGAGGCGGCGAATCGGGTGCGCCTCGCAAGGCGTGGGAAGACATCGTCGTGGTGCCACGCAAGGCGTTCCTCAAGAAATACCGGCTCGAGTTGGCGCCGTTCGCGGGCATCACGCTGAACGACCCACTGATTCGGCACTACTCGTTCGGCGGCGACCTCAACTTCTACCTCACGGACGTCCTCTCCGTCGGCGGGGAAGCGCAGTACTTCATCAAAGAGTTGTCCGAGCGGGAGTCCCTGGTGGGCTTGCAATACTACCTCGTGCCGACGTTGAACAAGCTGAAGTACCATTGGGCCGTGGTGCTGGGGTACGTCCCCGGCTACGGCAAGTTCGGCTTGTTCAACAAGTGGATCGTTCACTGGGATCTTACCTTCGCGGCTGGCCTGGGGCAGATGCATACCGAAATTATCCCCCGCGCGTTCGGTGACAAGTCGTTCGAGAACACCGATATCGCCGGTCACTTCGGCCTGGGCGTGAGGTTGTTTGTCTTGGATTGGCTGACCTTGAGCGTGACGTTCCGAGACTACATGTACAGGGATGTCTTCGAATTCAAGGGCCGCCAGCCCTGCGCCGACCAGTCCGCTGCCGGCCAATCGCAGTGTCTGGCCCAGGTCAAGAGCGACTCGGAAGCCCACCAGACCCAGTTCGTGCAGAACATCATGATGTTCTTCTCTATCAGTCTGTACATTCCACCGTCCTTCACCTACCGAACGCCCCGCTAGCGAGTTGACGTCATGATGAAGAAGACAAAAGCCATGCGGAATGTCATCGCGCTACTCTTGGGTGGCATCGTTTGTTTGCCGACCGTCGCTAGGGCGGAGAAGGAACGCAAGAGTCCTCTGACCGATGCGCCGGTCATACGGCGACGTCTAGAGCTACGCGACAAGCGTTTCGAGCTGGGCGTCGGCGCCGGGGTCACGATTGGACAGGACTTCTACAATGCCCTGCTGGTCATGCCTAAGGTGGCGTTCCACTTTAACGACTGGCTTTCGTTGGCTGTCCTGGCGGGATACAACGTAACGCCAGGCTGGAAGAGCTCATTCAACGATGACGTCAACTCTGCGCTTCCAAAGCCGGGAACAGCGGTCGTCAAGTCACCCTTGGCACCTGACGCCCAAGCGACGATGAACCACATTGCGTGGGCCGCCCTGGGCCAGGTCGAGTTCATCCCGCTTTCGGGGAAGATAGCGATTCTGAGCACCCTGTTCAGCTACTTCGACTTTTACATCCTGGCCGGCGGAGGCGTCGTGAACCTCGCAGCCAAAGATGCGACGCCGGCCAGCTGCGTGGATCCGAACGCCAAGGATCCCTTGTGCAAGGCTGTCACAGGCAACAAGCTGGCGTTCAACGGCGGGGTTGGCGCCCACGCCTTCATCGCGCGCTGGATCGCGCTGAATTTCGAGTTGCACGACCTCGTCTACAAGAACAACGCATCCGGACGCACGGTGCTTGGGAATCAGCAGACCACCAGCGACGGACATTTGGTTCCAGCTACCACCGATCGTGACACCGAGTGGACGAACAACTACGTCTTCAGCCTCAACTTCCAATTCTTCCTCCCAACCAAGCCCAAGATCAGTCGGTAGCTCTCGACTGCATTCTGCGCTCCCCGCGAGGACACCACGTGTCTCAGAAACGCAAGGTTACCCTCTACTTCAATTCCGCCATGCTGGCGGAAACGCAGAAAGAGGCAATCCGGCAGGATCGATCCGTCTCGTGGATCATCCAGGCGGCCTGGCGAATCGCGAGAGATGAAGTGAAGAAGATGCCGGGGACGGGGCTTGCCCTTCATGCGGCCGATCCCGAGATTCCAGACGATACCGGGCCCCTGTCTTTGCTTCCGGCGGAAGATACGCGCACACCAGCCTGAGAGCGCGTGTCTGCGCGGC
>Ga0265314_10000273_pt1 | contig 75436 bp, 71 predicted proteins | sample 4126metaG_FD_203106 | JGI IMG/M metagenome (GOLD analysis project Ga0265314, IMG submission 203106) | Rhizosphere microbial communities from Carex aquatilis grown in University of Washington, Seatle, WA, United States - 4-1-26 metaG | ecosystem: Host-associated > Plants > Roots > Rhizosphere >...
TGTGCGACCATTGGCATGGTGGGAAACGCCGAACACCGCCTGATCCGCTTGGGCAAAGCCGGCCGCATGCGCCATAAGGGTTTCCGCCCGCGCGTTCGCGGCAAGGTCATGAACCCGGTCGACCACCCGCACGGCGGCGGCGAAGGCCGAAACCCGATCGGCATGAAATATCCGAAAACTCCTTGGGGCAAGCATGCGCTTGGCGTTAAGACCCGCAATGAGAAGAAGTGGTCTAATAAATTGATCATGCAGCGTCGCCCTAAGCGATAACCTTTTATATGTCTCGCAGTTCTAAAAAAGGACCATACATCAACGAACGCTTGCTCGGCCGCGTCATGAAGCTCCGCCCCGGCGACAAGACGATTTTGAAGACCTGGGACAGGGCCAGCACCATTACTCCGGAAATGGTCGGTTTTACCATTGGCGTTCATAACGGGAAAACCCATGTGCCGGTCTATGTGATCGAGAACATGGTCGGCCACCGTTTGGGCGAATTCTCGCCGACGTGCAAGTTTGTGCGCCATGGCGGTAAAATGCAAAAGGAACTTGAGACTAAGCAAGCGGAAACGGCCAAAGCCGCCGCCGCCGCGGTGCAAACCGCCGCGCCGGCGCCTAAGAAATAAATACTATGGATGTCCACGCCATCGCAAAATACGTGAGAATGTCGCCGCGCAAGGTTCGCCTTGTCACCGGCATGCTTCGCGGTCTTAAGATCGACGCCGCGCGCACGCAGCTGGCATTTTTGCCAAAAGCCGCGTCTCTTCCGGTCTTGAAGGTGTTGAACTCGGCGGCCGCCAACGCGGTCAATAACTTCAAGCTCGATGAATCGGAGCTCATCATCAAAACCGCCACGGCCGATCAAGGTCCGGCATTGAAGCGCTGGCGCGCTCGCGCCATGGGCCGCGCGGCACCGATCAAGAAGCGCACTTCCCATATCACGATCGTTCTTACTGACGGTAAGAACGATAAGAACCAAGAACCAAGAACCAATTTCCAAAAGAAAGAGGAAAAACCGGCCGAAGCCAAAGTTGAAGAGAAAAAGGCGGCCGCGAAACCGGCCAAAAAGGAAACTGTGAAAAAGACCGCAACCAAATAATATGGGACAGAAAGTAAACCCCAAAGCATTCCGCCTCGGCGTCATCTTCACCTGGTCTTCCCGGTGGTATGGTTCGCCCAGGAACCGCGCCTATCAGCACCAGCTTAGGACGGATGTTGAGATGCGCTCGTGGCTCATGAAGGAATTGAAGGAATCGATGGTTGACCATGTTGACGTCGAACGTTCGCCGTCTTCGGTCTCGATCATGATCCACACCGCCAAGCCCGGCTTCATCATCGGCCGCTCCGGCGCCGGCGCCGAAGAATTGAAGAAAAAGCTGCTCGCCAAGTTCTTCCCCAAGAAGTCCAAGGTGAATGTTAAGCTCAATATTATCGAGGTCAACCGCCCGAACCTTTCGTCGCAGATCGTGCTTCAGGGCATGGCGGCCGACATCGAGAAGCGCATGCCGTTCCGCCGCGTCTTGAAGATGGCGATCGAACGCGTGACCAAGGCCGGGGCGCTGGGCGTCAAGGTCATGGTTTCGGGCCGCTTGAACGGCGCCGAAATTGCGCGCCGCGAAATGCTTTCGTCCGGCAGCGTGCCGCTCCAGAACTTGCGCGCCGACATCGATTACGCTCAAGGCTTTGCCCAGACCATCTTCGGCGCCATCGGCATCAAGGTTTGGATCTACCGCGGCGAGGTGTTCGATCGCGAGCGCGAAAAGCGCCGCGAAGAAGCGTCGCTTAAAGCGGCGGAAGAAGCCAAGGCGGCCGAAGTAACGGTTGAAGCCAAATAACCTACAGCTATGTTAATGCCCAAAAAGGTAAAACACCGTAAGTGGCACAAAGGACGCGCCCGCGGCAAGCGGATCGCCACTGACAAGAACGAGGTTGACTTTGGCGCTTACGGCCTCAAGGTCATGGAAACCGCTTGGATCACCTCGCGCCAGATTGAAGCTGCCCGGCGCGCCATGACCCGCTTTGTGAAGCGCGGCGGCAAAATTTGGATCCGCATCTTCCCTGACAAGTCCCGCACCAATCATGGCAACGAATCGGTCATGGGCGGCGGCAAGGGAGCCGTCGACCACTACATCGCCGTGGTGAAGCCGGGCACGGTCGTCTTCGAGATGGACGGCATTGACGAAGCTACGGCGCGCGAAGCCCTTCGCCTCGCTTCCCACAAGCTGCCGGCGGCCGCGAAATTCGTAAAGAAATACTAAAATGGATATCAAAGAACTCAAACAACGCTCCGACAAGGAGTTGAACGAACTCGTCGCCTCGCTTCGCGAAAAATTGCGCGGTTTCCGCTTTGACGTCGCCGCCGATTCATTGAAGGATGTCCGCGAGATCCGCGACGCCAAAAAAACCCTCGCTCGCGCCTTGACCATAATGACCGAGCGTGTTAAGAACGCCAAGTAAACATATGGAAAAAACCACTACGACCAAGCGCCAATTCACCGGCACGGTCGTCTCGGACAAAATGTCCAAGACGGTCACGGTTAGGGTTGACCGCACGGTCTTGCATCCGAAGTACCACAAGCGCTATACCCGCTCGACCAAAATGAAGGCGCATGACGAAAAGGGCGAGTATCACATGGGCGACCTTGTGGTCATTGAAGAATGCAAGCCGATCAGCCGCGATAAGCGCTGGCGCGTCGTCGGTAAAGCGAAATAACCTTATGGTCCAACACCGCTCAATGTTATCATCGGCCGACAATACCGGGGCTCGCATCCTCATGGTGATTCGCGTCCTCGGCGGCTATCAAAAGCGCTACGCCGGCATCGGTGACATCGTCACCATGGTTATTAAGGATGCCGCGCCGCACGGCATGGTCAAGAAGTCGGACGTCGTGCACGCCGTCATTGTCCGCACGCGCAAGGAAACCCGCCGCAAGGACGGCTCCTATGTTCGCTTTGACGACAACGCCGCCGTCATCATCGACAAAAAGTCGCTTGAACCCAAAGGCACGCGCATTTTCGGGCCGATCGCCCGCGAACTCCGCGCCAAGGGTTTTACCAAGATTATTTCACTCGCGCCTGAAGTCGTATAATATGAATATCCGCACTGGAGACAATGTAAAGGTCATCGCCGGACGCGAAAAAGGCAAGTCCGGAAAAGTGACGCAGGTCTTCCCCAAGGAGGGGAGACTGGTGGTTGAGCACTTGAACGTCCGCACCCGGCACTTGCCGGCGCGCGGCGGCAGCAAGGGGCAGCGCGTGGAATTCTCCGCGCCGCTCGCGTCCGCCAACGTCATGCTGGTTTGTCCGAAATGCTCGGCCGTCACCCGCACCGGGCGGGTTGAGCTTACTGACGGCAAAAAGGTCCGCGTTTGTAAAAAATGTAAGGAACAATTCGCATGAGCAATAATTTAAAGAAACAATACGCCGCCACCATCGCCACGGCGATGAACAAGGAATTCGGGCTTACTAATCCGATGAGCATCCCGAAGATTGTTAAGATTACCCTGAACGTCGGCTTGAACGCTTCGAACAAGGATCCCAAGCTTGCCGAAACCGTTGCCGAAACCATCTCGCGCATCTCCGGACAAAAGCCGGTCGAGACGATCTCCAAAAAGTCCATCGCCGCCTTCAAGATCCGCGAAGGCATGACCGTCGGCATGAAGGCCACTTTGCGCGGCGAACGGCTCTACAGTTTCCTCGACAAGTTTGTGAACGTCACCTTGCCGCGCGTCCGCGATTTCCGCGGCTTGTCGCTCAAGTCGGTTGATAAGAACGGAAACCTGTCGATCGGTTTCAAGGAACACATTGCTTTCCCGGAGATCCGCCCTGACGAAGTGGAGCGCTTGCACGGCATCGAGGTTGTCATCACGACCACCGCCGGCAACCGCGCCAAGGGACTCGCGTTGTTCAAGGCGCTGGGCTTCCCTTTCCAGGCCGAAACAAAGAAATAAATTATGTCAACAACTTCGCAATACAACAAATCATTCATGCGCAAGCCGAAGTTTACGACCCGCGAGGTTCGCCGCTGTTGGCGCTGCGGGCGCAAGCGCGGTTATATGCGCGACTTCGAATTGTGCCGCATTTGTTTCCGCGAATTGGCCAACCGGGGCGAGATCCCCGGCGTCGTTAAAGCCTCTTGGTAAATATATGATGACCGACCCGATCGCCGACATGTTAACCCGTTTCCGAAATTCTTCCGCCTCGCACCGGGATGATGTTAATGTACCTTACTCGAAGGTCAAATTCACGATCGCCAAGATCCTCGAAAAGTGCGGATTCGTTGGCGCCATCGAGATCAAGGAAGACAAGAAAGAATTCACCGTCAAGCTGCGTTATGACGGCCGCCGTCCGGCCTTTGAGGCCATCCGCCGCATCTCCAAGCCGGGGCATCGCGTGTACGTCGGCGCCGACAAATTGCCGACCGTGCGCTCCGCCACCGGCGTGGCCGTCATTTCCACCTCCCAGGGCCTCATGACCAACATGGAAGCCAAGGACCGCAAGCTCGGCGGCGAAATAATTTGCGAGATATACTAAACCTATGAGCCGACTTGGAAAAAATCCCATCGCCATTCCCGCAGGCGTGACCGTCAAAATCGTCGACGGCGTTGTTACCGTTAAGGGTCCGAAGACCGAACTGGTCTTCAAGCCGCACCCGAACGCCATTGTTGAGGTTGTCGGCAACGAAGTTAAGGTGACGGTCGCAAAGCCGGAAGAAAAGTTCGACCGCTCGCTCTGGGGCCTCACGCACAAGCTCATGAAGAACATGCTCACGGGGGTCACCGCCGGTTTCGTGAAGCAGCTCGAGTTGGTCGGCGTCGGCTTTAAAGTGGCCGTGGCCGGTTCGAAGATAAACATGGATCTAGGTTTCTCGCATCCGGTCGTTTTTGAACTCCCCAAGGGGGTTGAGGCCAAGGCCGAGAAGAACATTTTGACGCTTTCCGGACCCGACAAGCAGACCGTCGGCCAAGTTGCCGCCCAGATCCGCAAGTTGAGGAAGCCCGAGCCGTACAAGGGCAAAGGCATTCGCTATGTGGGCGAAGTTGTTCGCCAGAAGGCCGGAAAAGCCGCGAAAGCGACCGGCTCTAAATAAAGCACTACTATGGGAATCAAGCTGAATAACAAAGAAAAGATCAAGGCTTGGAAGCGCGTGCGCCGCGTCGCGCGCGTTCGCGCCCGCTTTGACGGCACCGCTATCCGCCCTCGTCTCGCCGTGGAGCGCACGCTTAAGCATGTCCGCGTTCAGGTGATCAACGATGAAACGGGCAAGACTTTGGTTTCCGCCGGCGATCATGAAATAACGGCCAAGGTTGAGAACAAGGTTGCCATGGCCGCCGAAGTCGGAAAGCTGGTTGCTGAAAAAGCTCTTAAGGCCGGGATCAAGACCGTGGTCTTCGATCGCCGCTCGTACCGCTACCATGGCCGCGTCAAGGCCGTAGCCGACGGCGCGCGCGAAGGCGGTCTGATCTTTTAGCAGAAAATATTATGGCATTTCAAAGAACAAAAGAAGAAAGGGGACCGCGCCGCGGCGAAGTGATCCGCGAAGAAAAGGAATTCGAGCAGAAGATCCTCGACTTGGCCCGCGTCACCCGCGTGACCAAGGGCGGAAAGCGCATGCGCTTTCGAGCCACCGTGGTGGTCGGCGACCGCAAGGGTCGCGTCGGCTTTGGCGTTGCCAAAGGCAACGACGTGACGCTCTCGGTCAACAAGGCCGCCCGCGACGCCAAGAAGCAGCTCATCACCATTCCCTTGAAGAACGAAACGATCCCGCATGACGTCAAGGCCAAGTTCGGCGCTTCGGTCGTCCTGCTTCGCCCGGCGCCGCAAGGCACCGGCATCAAGGCCGGCGGCGCGGTCCGCACGATCATGGAACTGGCCGGCGTTCCGAACGTGGTCGGCAAGATCATGCGCGGCTCCAACAAGATCAACACCTTGAAAGCGGCAATGATCGCTTTGGGCATGCTGCGTAATCGCAATTCCTAAATTCTATGGCTATTGAACTCAACAACTTGCATTCGGCTTCGGGTTCGCGCCGAACCTACAAGCGCATGGGCCGCGGCAACGGTTCGGGCAAAGGCACGACCGCCGGCAAAGGCACCAAAGGACAGCGCGCCCGCCAAGGCGGACGCAAGCGCCTGCGCCAGATCGGCATGAAGCGGACGGTGCAGAGCACGCCAAAGCTCGGCGGTTTTGCGGCGATCACCAAGAAGGCCGCCACCTTGCCGGTTTCCGTTTTGAATAAATTCAATGCGAACGATACCATCACCGTTTCGGTGCTGGCCAAAGCCGGCCTTATTCCGCACTCGACCGACGCGGTCAAGTTGGTTGACGGCGGCAAGCTCTCGAAGAAGATCAATGTGCGCGGCATTTCGGTTTCCGCCGAAGCCAAGATCAAGATCGAATCGTTAGGCGGTGCGGTGGTTCTCTAAAGCTGCCAGCTGTAAAGCTGCAAGCCAACAAAGCACATGACCAAACATTTGAAAAAATTCTTCCTCATCTGGAAAGTTAAGGAACTGCGCAACAGCATTCTGGTCGTTTTGGGTCTTTTGCTGCTCTTCCGCGCCACCTCGCACATCCCCATCCCCGGCGTCGACGTTGAAGCCTTGCGCCGGCTTTTCGCCTCCAACCAATACTTGGGGCTTTTGAACGTGTTTTCCGGCGGCACGTATCAGAGTTTTTCGGTGACCGCCATGGGCGTTGGTCCGTATATTACCGCCTCGATCGTCATTCAGCTTTTGACCATGGTCATTCCGCGCCTTGAGGAGATCCAAAAGGACGGCGAGGCCGGTCAGCGCAAACTGAATCATTACATGCGCGTTTTGACCGTGCCGTTCGCGGCTTTGCAAGCCTACGGCGTCATTCAAATTTTGCGCCAAAGCTCGCGCGGCGCCGTTTTGGGTCAGCTTAGCCCATTCCAATTTGCGACCATTATCGTGAGCATGATCGCCGGCTCGATGTTCCTCATGTGGATCGGCGAGATCATTTCCGAACGGAAGGTGGGCAATGGAATTTCCCTCATTATCTTCGCGGGCATCATTTCGCGCTTGCCGGCCACTTTCCAACAGGCGGCGAGCACCTTTGATCCGTCGCAGATCATTACCATGGTTTCTTACGTTTTGATCGGCATTGTCACGATCGCCGGCGTCGTCTTCATTACCGAAGCCCAGCGCAATATTCCCGTCACCTACGCCCGCTTCGTCCGCGGCCAGGCTTCGGGCGGCGGCTCGACCACGCACTTGCCGCTCCGCGTCAACATGGGCGGCGTCATCCCGATCATCTTTGCCATTTCCGTCATCCTCTTCCCGCCCTTGGTCGCGCAGTTCTTCATGCACGCCAAGACCTTGTGGCTCGCGAATGCCGCCAGCTGGGTGGTGACGGTTTCGCAGAACCGCCTGATCTACGCCATCTCGTATTTCGTCCTCGTCATCTTCTTCACCTACTTCTATACCGCCGTCATCTTCCATCCGGAGCAGATCGCCGAGAACTTGCAAAAGCAGGGCGGCTACGTCCCGGGCATTCGCCCCGGCGTGCCCACGGCGCAATACTTGCAATACGTGACCAATCGCATTTTGGTCGTTGGCGCCGTCTTCCTCGCGGTCATCGCCGTTCTGCCGCTGGCCGTGTCGCAACTGACCGGCACGCAGAACCTGGTCATTGGCGGCACGTCGCTTTTGATCGTTGTCTCCGTCATCATTGAAACCGTCCAGCAGATCGAGGCGCAGCTAGTCATGCGCGAATACGACATCGCGTAGCTGCGAAGACGTTCTGGCGGCGCGCTACTTTGTCGCAAGTCCGGTACTCCCTCAAGGTACATTCGAGTACCTTTCGGTCCGTTCCTCCTTGCTTCGCGTATCGCACTCGCCATAACGCTTCGCGACCGGGTCTCGTTTGTGAAGTTTAAATAAGGTATGATACACTGTCTGGCGGCCACAAGGCGGCCAGACATTTGTTTTTTAAGCCATTAATATAATACGCAGCAATGAATAAAAAGCACCACAAAGAGATCATCGTCCTTCTTGGCAAGCCCGGTTCCGGCAAGGGAACGCAGGCCGAACCGCTTTCTAAAAAATTGGGAATCCCGTTCGTCTCGACCGGAAAGTTGATGCGCGAAGAGATCAAAAAGGGGACCAAGCTTGGAAAGAGCATTGCCGCGGACGTTGCCGCCGGTCGTTTGGTGCCGAATAAGATCACGGCTTTTTTGCTGCGCCGCCGGTTGGCCAAACCGGATACGAGGGACGGGATCATTATTGACGGCTCGCCGCGCGATTTGGAGCAAGCGCTGCTCCTCGAAAAGATCTCGCATGTCACGCACGCGCTCCTCATCTCCATTACCGACAAAGAAGTCATTCGCCGCATTGCCGGCCGCCGCGTTTGCTCGAAGTGCGGCTACAATTACCATGTCCATGACAATAAGCCGAAGGTCCCCGGCATCTGCGACCGCTGCGGCGGGGAGATCGTGCGCCGGAACGATGATAAACCGTCGATCATCAAGGAACGCTTGGTCAGCTATCGCGAAGACACGATCCCGGTGCTTCATTATTATCGCCGCCTGCGCGCCTTGCGGCGGATCGAGGGCCAGGGCGGAATTGAAAGCGTTGGCCAGCGCATGTTTGAGGCGGTTGAAAATAGCGATAAAGGTTTAAAAATTTATGCGGCGTGGAACAGTTAAAACTCCCGAAGAGATCGAGTTGATCGGCCGCGGCGGCCGGTTGCTTAGCCGTGTCTTGGGCAAGGTGATCGCGCATGTCGCGCCGGGGGTGACCACCGCCCAACTCGACGACTTGGCCGAGAAGGAAATATTGAAAGCCGGCGGCCGCCCCGCCTTCAAGGGGTATCGCGTTTACGGCGTGAAGCAGGCTTACAATTCCACCGTTTGCACTTCGGTTAACGACGAGGTCGTCCACGGCCTGGCGCACCCGGGGCGCGCCTTGAAAGAAGGCGACATCATCGGCTTGGACATTGGCATGCAGTTTCCCGCCAAAGATGGCTTGTTCACCGACATGGCCATGACCGTTCCGGTCGGCAAGGCAAGCGAGCCGGCGCTCAAACTCATGCGCGTGACGCGCGAATGTTTGGAGCGCGCGATCGCGGTCGTGCACGCCGGCGCGCGGCTTTCGAACATCGGCTCCGCCGTCCAGTCGCACGCCGAAGGCAACGGCTACGGCGTGGTGCGCGACCTGGTTGGCCACGGCGTCGGCTATGACGTTCACGAAGAACCGCGCGTGCCTAATTACGTCGACCCGGACTATCCTGACACGATCTTGAAAAAGGGGATGGTGCTCGCGATCGAACCGATGATCAACGCCGGCACCTGGCGCGTCAAAACCCTGCCCGACGGCTGGACCGTAAAAACCGCCGACGGTTCCCTCTCCGCCCATTTTGAAAATACCGTTGCCGTGACCGACGACGGCTGCGAAATTCTAACGCCGTTTCCAACGATATAAAAACGCTATAATAAGGCAAATTTTGACCAATCGCCATTGACAAAATGGCGATTTTTATGAGATGGTCAAAATCGGGAATCGTTTCATTTCAGTTGCATCTGAGAGATCAAAAACTTTCGGACGTGGTTGAAATGTTCACAATCTACAAGCCACAAACGCGTTATTTCTACCAACGCGTCAAACAATTTTGACAAGCGCGATTGCTCAAACGGCCAGGAGAAAACATGGAAGATACAAGAACGGTTTGTCTAGGAAATTTGACCGTGACGCTTATGAGCGGCGACATCGCAAGAGTTCGGGTTGATGCGCTCGTCACAGCGATCAATTCGGAGGGTGCATGGTTCGGCGGAGTCGACGGCGTGATCCGGCGAGCGGCGGGCGGCATGTTCCACTCGCAAGTGCACCTTCCTCTCAAACACGCAGATGTCGCCATAGCGAAAAAACGCGGCTCGCACAGGGGTCGCTTCGGTGACGTCGTCTTTGTCATCGATGATCTCCATGGTCCGCTTTCGAAAGTCGTCATCGCAGGACTTGTGGGTGCCGACCGAGCCGGCTACGAGACAGTCAGTCTTCCGGCGATCCGCACCGGTGTTATGCTCGGCGCTGTCGAGAAAGACGCCGCTGCGGCCGCAAAGGAGATTTTTGCAGCGATCAAAGAGTTTGCCTCGCGGTCTCCCAAATCGTTGAAATCGGTCACGCTGGTCATCTACAACGACGAGAAATTCTTCGGCCGGTTTCAAGAAAGGTTGTTGCGGTCGTAGATTATCGACGATATCCTCACCAAATCGTAAAATGACGATGCAAGTTCGTTTCGTCCCCGGCCGCGCACGCGCGTGCCGGGGTTTTCTGTTATACTTTAGGCGCAAGGTTAAAGGTAAAAGGTTACAGGTTTACGATGTAACCTAAAACCTAATACCTAACACCTAAAACCTACGAAAATGGCCAATTATCTGCAAACAAAAGCGATCGTGCTGGGGCATCGGGATCTGGCGGAGCATGACCGGCTCTATACCCTTTACACGGAAGCCAAGGGGAAAATTGAGGTGCGCGTGCGCGGGGCGCGGAAGATCCTTTCCAAGTTGCAGCCGCCGCTTTCTTCCATTGCGGTCGTGCGCGTTTTGGTATACGAGGGGCGTTCGCGGCCGCTCTTGATCGGTATTGAAACGGCCGAGCGCTTGCCGCAAGTCGCGGCGACCCTTTGGCGCTCGCAGGTGGCGGCGCGCTTCATTCGGCTGGTCGACCTGGCGACGCGGCCGGAAATTCATGATGCGGAGCTCTTCGCGCTGCTGCGCGACGGCATTCATATGGCCGAGCATGTTGCGCCGACGCAAGCGGGCGCTTTGCGCGACGCGTTTATTTTGCAACTGCTGATCCATTCCGGTTATAAGCCCGAACTGGATCGCTGCGTCCAATGCCGCAACATGAATCCGAATGCTTTTTCGGCGGCACACGGCGGCGCCATTTGCGCCAAGTGCGCCGTGACCGATCCTAATGCGATCGCAGTTTGCCTGGCCGACTTCGACGCCCTGCGCGCCCATGCGACCGTGCCGCTCGCGGCCACGGCTATTTTGCCGGCGTCGAACTTGGGCGCAATTACGCAATCATTGCTTCGCTACCGGCTGGAAACGCTCATGTGGTTTCCGGCGATATAAAAACAGGAGCTCGTTATGAGCTCCTTGTTCGTTCGATGGTCTGTCCGTACTCGATCACGGACCATACGGGTAGCGATGGCGCGGGCCAAATCCTTTTTTGCTATGTTGCGGTTTTTTGTGCGGCGCAACAGTTTTGTCGGCGGGGATCGCGCGGCGGTAGCTCACGATCGGATCGTTTTCTAAGCGTTCGAATGAATCCGGCGGAAAAGCGGCAAAGACCTCGGCGAGGAACGGTTCGAGATCGTTCGGTTCAAGTTTCAAAAAAGCGGCCGAGGTTCGTCCATTTCCAGTGACAAAGCGAGCGCGCGCATCGTCGCTATTGACGAAGCAAATAGCTTCAAGCTGTTTGGCGGCGGTGTCGTATTTGATGTGGCGGATCGTATTGATCGCGCTGCCTTTGGCGAGGGTAACCTTTACTGGCGTCTGTGACATGCTGTCTCCTTGTGGTAAAGAGCGAAAACCAAAAGAAACGTAGCATTGGCGGGGTTTTTTGTCCATGGCCGCCCGTGCCGGGCGGCAAGTTGGGTCATTTTTCGCCTTGAAGATTCAAGGCATTTCTTATACAATGAAAGTCCGTACAGATTTCTTAAAAAATACGATATTTAGCCTTAATTACGCATAATATGTCGGTGCCAAAACAAGTTATCGCCCACTTAAACAAGAACAAAGTCAAGTTTGAGGTTGTGCCGCATCGGACGGTTTATACAGCATACGACTTGGCGCAGACCTTGGGTGAAAAGCTCGAGAACATTGCCAAGACTTTGCTCGTTAAAGTTGAATTACCAAAAGTTTCGAAAGACGGGAAAAAGTATTATGTCGTCGCTGTGCCGGCTTCGTATCGCGTTGATCTTCAGGCGGTGCAAAAATATTTGAAAGCGACCAAGGCCGTGCTGGCTGATGAAAAAGAAATGATCAAGCTTGGCATGGTGGCCGGCGCCGGCACGCCTTTTGTTTCCATGTACAAGGATGTCGGATTGATCGTCGACAAGTCGCTTGAAAAGGCGGCCAAGGGTTTGGTGCGCGCCGAGTCATTGACCGAATCGTTGCGCATGAAGATAAAGGATCTTGTTAAATCGGAAAGTGCGCTGGTCGCCAAGGTCGGTTCCAAGGCCAAGATGCCGAAAGCGCCGAAGGCGAAAAAGCCGGGGAAGAAGCCGCAGAGGAAATTCGCCACCAAAGCGGCGTATAAGAAGTCGCTCAAAACGAAGAAAGTCGCGAAGAAGCGGAAATAGTCATTGACGGCCGCCGACCTCATCCCTACCCTTCTCCTCGAATGAGGAGAAGGACGAGATGCTTCGCCCCCTCTCCTTAATCAAGGAGAGGGTAGGGTGAGGTCCGGCGGCGGAATTCGACATTCGACATTAGTCATTCGATATTCGGAACACATGTCACTTAACTTTAAAATGGAAAAGTTCGAGGGTCCGTTGGATCTGCTCCTTCAGCTCATCGAGCGGGAGGAGCTTTCCATTTCCGAAATTTCGCTTTCAAAGATCGCCGATCAATATTTGGAAAGCCTGAAAGAGGTGGCCGAGCGCGATCCGGACGAACTGGCGGACTTTTTGGTCGTGGCGGCGAAATTGCTCTTGATCAAGTCGCGCGAATTGCTGCCGTCGGCGGCCCCGGTTGAGGAAGAAGGGCCGTCCTTGGAAACCCAGCTCAAGATGTACAAGATCTTCTGGGAGGCGGCGCAAAAGCTCGAGGGCTTGATCAAGAAAAAGCGCCGGATATATTTCCGCGACAAATTGCCGGCGTCGATCGCGCCGCGTTTTGCCCCGCCGCCGTCGGTCACTGCCTCAAAGCTCCACGACGTCTTCCTCGATGTGCTCGTCAAGATCACGCCGATCATCAAGTATCCGGAAGAGCGGATGAAAAAGGTGGTCTCGATCCAGGAGAAGATCGACCGCATCCGTTCGATCATGGAAAAAAGCCCCACCGTTCGTTTTCATGAAATATTGGAAGGGTCGCGCGACAAGACGGAAGTGGTGGTTAACTTTCTGGCGCTCTTGGAGATGGTGCGAAACCGGACCGTGAGCGCCGACCAAAGCGAAGAATTCGGCGAGATCGTAATTACCAGAAATCAATAGGTGTCAGGTGACAGGTATCAGGTGTCAGCAAGACGGCCTGTAACCTGTAACCTGTAACCTGTAACCTAAACTATGGCTAATTTAGAAGCGAAAATAGAAGCTTTGCTCGCGGTGTCCCCGCGGCCGCTGGATATTAAGAAATTGGCCGAGCTGACCGGCTCGTCCAAGGACGAGGCGCGCCAGGCGGTGGCGACGCTGGCGAACCGCTTGCATGAGGCGGGGAGCGGCGTTGCTGTCGTGCATATTGATGACGAAGTGCGCATGGGCTCGGCGCCGGAAACAACGGAGACGGTCAAAGCTTTTATCAAGGACGAGACGACGGGGGAACTGACGCGGCCGCAGCTGGAAACGCTGACCGTCATCGCTTATCGCGGCCCGGTGTCGAAAGCCGAGCTGGAGCAAATTCGCGGCGTCAACTGCACGATGATCATCCGCAATTTGCTAATGCGCGGACTGGTCGACGAGCGGATGGAGAACGGGGTGGCCCAATATTCCGCTTCCATGGAGTTCATGAGCTTTTTGGGCGCGGCGAGCGTTGCCGAATTGCCGGATTACGAAGCGCTTCGCCGCGACAAGCGGATCGAGGATATTTTGGAACTGGCCAATAAACAAGAACAAGTATGAGGGAACGGATAGCGAGCGTCGTCATTGCGTCGGCGATCATCTTTATTTCTCTCCCCGGCATCTCGATGGCGCCGACGGTTTTGGCGTCGTCGCCCCGTTTGCCATTAGCCGCGAGCCGCATACCGGTCGCGCCGTCGGCCGCAAGCCGCAAGCCGTTAGCCTACAATGCCAGCTTGCCGGCGGCTCTTCCGGTGCCAAAGCCGCAGAAAAAGATCGGCGCTGACGGGCGCGAGAGTTTGGGCGTGAAGACCACCGCCGCGCATGTCTATGCTGTCGACCAAGCGAGCGGCGCCGTGCTTTACGGCGTGCGCGAGAGTGAACAGGTGCCGCTGGCCTCGATCACCAAACTCATGACGGCGCGCGTCTTCCGAAGTTTGAACATCGATTGGGACAAGGTCGTGACCATGGACGCGGTCGCGTCCGACGGCGGTGTCGCGTATTTCGCGAACGGCGACAAGGTGACGGTGCGCGACCTTTGGCGGACGATGCTTGTCGGCTCGTCGAACACGGCGGCGCTCACGCTTGCGAAAGTTTCCGGGTTGTCGGCCGATGATTTCGCCGCCGAGATGAACGCGAACGCGGCCGGGCTGGGCATGGTGAATACGCATTTTGTCGAACCGACCGGATTGGATGAAAAGAATGTTTCCACCGCCGCCGACATTTCGCTTCTGGCGCGCGCGGATTTTTCCGACCCTGAAGTGGTCAATGCCGTTTCTGTTTCGTATTTTGATCTGGTAAAAGTCGCCGGCGCGCCGAAGCGGGTGGTTTCCACCGACAAGCTGCTCGGATCGTTCATCACGAAAGCGCCGTACAAGATGCTGGGCGGGAAAACCGGTTTTATCAATGAGAGCGGCTATAACATCGTCATCTCGCTCACCCGCGCCGACGCTGCTCCGATCACGGTCGTGGTCTTGGGCGCCGCTTCGAACGACCTCCGTTTTCAAGAAGCCAAAAGCGTTGCGTATTGGGCTTTTGAAAATTACGTTTGGCCCGCCCATCGGCTTAACGCCGCGACCCAATGATAACGCCGCTTTCCATTGCCACGGTTTTTTTCGTCGCCGTCGCGCCGGTGATCGAGCGCGGCGCTTTGCCTTTGGCCTTGAATATTTTTCATTTTCCGGCCTGGCTGGCGTTCTTCGTCGTTGTTGTCGGCAATTCGCTGCCGGCGATCGCGATCATTTATTTGCTTGACCCGGTTCTTGTTTGGCTGGGAAAATATATTCCTTTCGTGCATAAATTTGCCGGCACGATCTTGGCCCACTTCCGGCACAAGATCCATCCATGGGTCGACAAATACGGAACGCTCGGGCTTTTGATCGTCGTGGCCATCCCGTCGCCGCTAACCGGCGCTTGGACGGGTTCGGGCGGCGCCGCCATCTTGGGCATGCACAAGCGCCGCGCCGTCGCCGGCATTATCGCGGGCGTCATTATCGCCGACCTGATCATTCTCTTGGCCGATCTGGGGATCACGAGATTTTTATAAAAATGAAACATGAAACACGCAACATGAAGCATTCTGGCTTCGCATTTAATGTTTCGTGCTACATGTTTCATGCTTCATAAATAATATGCGCATAGGGATCGATCGTCGAACCAGCCAGGGCGATGCCGGCATCGCCCAATACGGACAAAATCTTTGCCGCGCTCTTCCATTTGCCGATCAAGAAGATGAATTTGTCGTTTTTGACAAAGCCAATGACGCCGCGCCGCTGTGGGAAAGCCAACTGGGCTTTCGCATGCAGGTGCGGCGCGCTCGCATCGATCTGCTCCACGTGTTGGGCGGCTCAACGCCGGTCGGTTACAATCATCCATATGTGCTGACGGTTCATGACCTGGCCATTTACCGCCATCCGGAATGGTTTCCCGACGGGCAATGGTTTTCGTTGAATTTGGCGTATCCCATGGCGGTCAAGCTGGCCAAGCGGATCATTGTTCCGTCGGTCGCGACCAAAGACGATCTGATCAAAACTTTCCGGGTCAAGGAAAGAAAGATCATTGTTATTCCGCACGGCGTCGTTGCTCCGGCAAATGGCACGGGGCAAATGGCAAATGGTACGGGCAAGCGATACATTTTGCACGTCGGTACGATCGAACCGCGAAAGAATTTGACGACGCTGGTTCGCGCTTTTCGCGAGATGATCGACAGTGAGCCGGAATTGCGAGATGTTGAATTGTATCTGGCCGGTTCTTCCGGCTGGAAGACCGACGAAGCGATGGATGAGATAAGGAAAACGCAGTGCGAGGGATATCGCATTACGCTCATGGGCCGCGTGAGCGAAGAAGAAAAATGGAAACTGCTCGCCGGCGCCGCTTGCCTGGCCTTCCCGACCTTCTATGAAGGCTTCGGTTTGCCGGTTCTTGAGGCGATGGTCTCCGGCACGCCGGTCGTTTGCTCGAACACCTCATCGCTTCCTGAGGTGGCGGGGGAAGCCGCGCTTTACGCCGATCCGAAGGACGTCGGCGCTTGGACGCGGCAGTTGAGCGAGGTTTTGAAAAATAAAAAAACCGCCGATGAATTGCGGGAAAAGGGTTTGTTGCGGGCGAAAGAATTTACTTGGGAAAAGGCCGCGGCGGCGACCGCTAAGGTTTATCGCGAGGCGCTGGCCTAGCGTTTGACGATGAAGACCATCACGGCGAGGACGGCGAGTTGCATGACAATGCCGGTCCCCAGCGGAATGTTGCCGATGCGCGAGGCAATGGCGTCGTGGATGCGCATATGGAGGCGCTGGAACCACAGGAGCGGCCTGATCTTCATCCCTTCGCCCAAGGCGACCAGAAAGTCGGGGATGATCCCGCCGATCACCCCGGCCACCATCGTGCCGCGGCTTGCGTACGGCGCGGTCTCGAGCAGATAGACGAAAATAATGATCGCGAGGATCGAATCGACCGCCACGTAGATGAGGGATTTTTTGACCGCGTTCCCGTCCTTATAATTTTTATAGAGCTGCGAGTCGCCGTGCGGAATGAGGTCAAGCATGAAATGCGAGGCCACGCCCAAACAAAAAGCCAGCCCCGGGGTGGGGACGTTTTGGCCGATCAGGACGCCCATGGTGACGTGGGTTGATACAAACACAGTCAGGTAATTTACCAAAAACCAGGCCTTTATTCAAGGATCAAAAAAACTCCGCTTATAACGGAGGTTTTTTGATGCCCGGGGCGAGGGTCGAACTCGCTACCTTGGCGTTATGAGTGCCACGCTCTAACCAGTTGAGCTACCCGGGCGCACGGGGTATTTGGAATTTGTCAGCCCTAGGCTGATCCGCCTTGGGCGGAGTTCTTGATTGTTGATTCTTGCCCCGCAGGGCCGTTATAGCTTGTGCAAGTCTGACAACGAGACGCATCTCATTGGCAAGCTTGCGGGGACCGGATTTGAACCGGTGATCTCCAGGTTATGGGCCTGGCGAGATGCCACTTCTCCACCCCGCTATAAACTTAATTCTCTGGCGCGCTACTGCGTCAAGGTTTGCGCTGCTCCTGCGGCGTACATTCGTGTACGCCTTAGTCCGCTGCTCGACCTTTCCTTGTATCGCATCCAGATAATTAAGTTTCTAGAATACGAATTTTTATATGCCGCCGGTGGGACTTGAACCCACACGACCTTGCGATCAAAGGATTTTGAGTCCTTCGCGTATGCCATTCCGCCACGGCGGCTCAGTTACGGGTTTGCCTTTTGGCGCATCGCTTTGTCGCCGGCTCCGGTCCTCCTTCAGCGTACATCCGTGTACGCTTCAGTCCGGTCCTCGCCGTCTTCGCGCGCTGCATCCAAAAATCAAACCCTCATATTGCGGCATCGGCTTTGGGCTGCTAGGCCGCGCTCTGTAAAATAACCAAAACCGCCAAAAGCTGACGGCACCGTTAAATATACTCGAATCCGGTTAGCTTGTCAAAGGCGGTTTTCGCTGATAGACTGTTAGTCATATGGCCGTCGTCATTGCTATCGCGAACCAGAAGGGCGGGGTGGGGAAGACCACTACCGCCGTTAATATTGCCGCTTCCATGGCGGCGGCGGGAAAATACGTGCTTTTGATCGATTTGGATTCGCAAGCCAACGCCACCTCGGGGCTTGGGATCGACCACAAAGCGCTTGAAGCCAGCATTTACGACGCGCTCCTTGGGCGCTCGACCATGCGTTCGGTCATTCAGCCGACCAATTATACCGGGCTCAAGATCGCGCCCGCGGCGAGCGCGCTGGCCGGGGCACAGGTGGAGCTGGTCGAAATTGACCGGCGCGAACATCGTTTGACCGATGCGCTCTTGGAAATTAGGAACGACTACGATGTTATTTTGCTCGACTGCCCGCCGTCACTCGGCCTCATCACCGTCAATGCTTTTACCGCCGCCGACGCCGTGCTTATTCCGGTCCAAGCCGAATACTACGCGCTCGAGGGTTTGGGTCAGCTTTTGGAGACCGTGACCTTGGTCAAGGAGAATTTGAATCCGAAGCTGGAAATAATGGGCGCGGTCATCACCATGTTCGACAGCCGCGTTCGGCTTTCGCAATCCATTCTCGAGGAGCTGTACAAATATTTTCCCAACAAGATCTTCCGTTCGGTCATTCCGCGCACGGTGCGGCTCGCCGAAGCGCCGAGTTTCGGGCAGGCGATCATTTCGTACGATCCCGGCTCGAAAGCCTCATCCGCTTACGAGCGCTTGGCCCGTGAGTTGATCGAAGCGGTTGAATTGCGCCTCAAACTTGAAGTTTAAATTTTATTGCCATGGCAAACAAACCTTTTTCTTTGGGGCGCGGCCTCTCATCGCTAATTCCCAAGCGCGATGAAACGGCTCCCGTTACGGCGCCCGCCGCCGCGTCGGTTCCTTTGGCGCCCGCCATCCCTGAACTCGGGCGGATCCATGATGTGCCCATCGGCAAGATCGTCGCCAACTCGCAGCAGCCGCGCCATCATTTTGACCATGCCGAATTGGAATCATTGGTCGCCTCGATCCGCGAACACGGGATCATTGAACCGCTGGTCGCGCGAATTCTGCCGGACCGTTCATACGAACTCATCGCCGGCGAGCGCCGTTTGCGGGCCGCAACCGCTTTGGGGCTCACTTCGGTGCCGGTCATCATCCGCGAAACCAAAGACGACCGCGAGAAATTATTGCTCGCGCTTGTTGAGAACTTGAATCGCCAAGACCTGAACGCCATTGAAGAAGCGCTGGCCTATCGCCAGCTGAACGAGGAATACGGCTTCACCCAGGAAGAGATCGGAAAAAAGGTCGGCAAAAGCCGTCCGACGGTCGCCAACCTCATGCGCCTTTTGTCGCTCCCCGAAGCCGTCCAGCAGGCCGTGATCGATGGACGCCTCAACACGGCGCAAGCCAAGGTATTGGCCGGCATTAACGACGACCGCGCCCGGGAAAAGATGTTCACCTCAATGCTCGGCGGCGGCGTCACCGTGCGCGTGGCCGAAGAAGCCGCGCGCGAGCGCAAAGCGATCGACAAACTGCCGCACGCGCAGACGCAATCCGACGCCGAAGCCCTGCGCCTCATTATGGGCACCAAAGTCACAATTACCGGCGCCGGCCGCAAAGGCGCGGTGAAGATCGGGTACTACTCGGAAGAGGAATATCGGGAGTTGATGAAAAAGTTGGGAGTGCGCGGATAGGACTTAGAACCTAGAACTTAGAACATAGAACTTAGAACTTAGAACTTAGAACATAGAACTTAGAACATAGAACTTAGAACTTAGAACTTAGAACTTAGAACGTAGACACAACAAAAACAGCCTTTGGGCTGTTTTTGTTAACTAAGTTCTAAAGCACTACGTTCTACGTTCTCTCCTTACTTCTTTTTCTTTCCCGGCTTGATGAGATCGATGAAGTTGGAAAGCGGGGAGCGGGCGCAGGATTTTATTCGGTCGCGGGCCATGTTGGTTTTTACGAATTTGAGCCAGTCGGTCGAAGGGCCTTTGCGGTTCTTGTCGGTGATGATATTCACCACGTCGCCGCTTTTTAGCGGCGTGTTAAGCGCGACGTTCTTGCTGTTTACGAGCGCCCCGGTCGTTTTGTTGCCGATCTCGGTGTGAATGGCGTAGGCAAAATCAACGGGCGTCGCTTCTTCCGGCAAGTCGATGACGTCGCCCTTCGGCGTGTAGACGAAGATCCGGTCGTTGAAGGCGTCGATCTTCAGGCGCTCGAGCGTTTCAAGGAATTCCTTGTTGTTCTCCATTTCTTTTTGCACGGTCGCCAGCTCCTGGACCCAGTTCACTTGTTTTTGCGGGATCTTTTGCTTTTTCCCTTTGTTCTCGTCGTAACGCCAGTGCGCCGCCACGCCGTATTGCGCTTCTTCGTGCATTTCGGTGGTGCGAATTTGGAATTCGACGAATTCGCCGTCGTCGCAAAAAACCGTGGTGTGGATCGAGCGGTAGCCGTTCGGTTTTGGCTGGGCGATGTAATCCTTAATGCGCCCTTTGACCGGCTTCCACAGCGAATGAATGACGCCCAAGGCGGCATAACAGTCGGGAATATTCTCGGCGATGATGCGCACGGCGAAAATGTCCCAAATGCGGTTGATGTCCCAATCGTATTTGACCAGCTTGCGGTAGATGCTGAAAAAATGTTTGGTCCGCGCCTGAAGCGAAACCACGGACTTGATGCCGGCCGAGTCCAGCCGCTCTTTGATCTTTTTGGCGACCTGGTCGAGGTAGCCGCCGCGCGTGTCGTGTTTGCCGACGATGAGTCCCGCGACGCGCTCGTATTCTTCGGGAAAGGCGTGTTTGAAAGCCAGGTCTTCCAGCTCGACGTTGAAGTGGGCGATGCCGAGACGTTTGGCGATCGGCGCGTAAACTTCGAGCGTCTCAATGGCGATCCGGAGCCTTTTGGCCGGCGGGAGCACCTCCAGGTCGCGCAAGTTTTCGATGCGATCGGCAAATTTGATGATGATCGCGCGGACGTCTTTGGCAAAGGCCACGAACATCTTGCGCAAATTCTCGACATAGCGGTCCATGCCGAAAAGCCGCGTTTTGTCGGTGTGCGGATTCTTGAAGTCGAGCTTGGTGACGTTTTCGACCAGCTCGACGATGTCGGGGCTGAATTCTCGGCGCAATTCTTTTCGCGTCAGGTCGGGGTCTTTGTCGCTGTCTTCGATCGTGTCATGCAAAAGGGCGGCGGCGATCATGTTGGTCGGCATGTGCATTTCCGCGAGTCGCGTGGCAACATCGATGGGGTGAACGATATAGGGCGCGCCGGAGATGCGCTTGTACCCTTCGTGGATGATCGAGGCAAAAACAAAAGCCTGATCGACGAGGATGCTGTCGGCTTCGGGGCGTCCTTCTTCTCTGAAAATATCGAGGATTCGGCTTATGTCAACCATATTCTTAACTATATGCCATTGACAAGGCGTTGGAAAGGCGTATGGTAATTGCGAGGTTCTTTTAAATGGGAGGTACGCAATGAACGGAAGTCGCAATAGCGTTTTCCGTTCACGCGGAAAACACCCGATCAACACGGTTTCCTTCGACGGAAACGGCACGGTTTTTACGCCGCTTCATGAACGCAGCATGTCGGCGCTTACCCTCATGGTCGCCGGACGCGTCTTGCGGCGCAAGATGAACATCTCGGAAGCGATGTTTGAAGAGCGCATGAATCGCTTGCGGATCGACTTAGCGCTTTACGGCTCGGACGATTCCTTGGTGCAGGGGAGCGTGGCTTATTGGGGCGCGCGAAACGCCGCGATCTTCAATAGCTTCGGTTATCCTTGCCATCAGGCGGACGGTTGCCGCATTTCGGCGATCATCCGCAGCGATCCGCGTTTGTACGAGGTCTCCGCCGTCCGCAAAGCGGCGCTGCGGAAGATCATACGGCGCGGTTTCGGCGTCTCCGACCGGTTGCCGGTCGGCAGAACGCTGATCGCCTCAAGCTCCGATCGCGCCATGATCACGCGCATCATCGAACGGTGCCGCGTCGGGCATCTGTTCGGAAAGATCGTGACGCCGGCCGATCTCAAGGAAACGGAAAAGATCGACCGCGATTTTTTTCCGAAGCTGATCGAACGGGAAGGCCTTGATCCTTCGAAGACGGTCCATATAGGGAACAGCGCCTTTAAGGATGCGACCGCCGCGAAGATCGGGATCTGGACGATCCTGGTCTTGTCCGACAAGAACTGCATTTCCTACGCCGAACTTAAAAAGCTGTACGGCGCCGAGGCGATGGGCCGCATCTTCCCCGCCCGCAGTTTGAGCGAGGTTTGGGAAATACTAAATTCCCGTTTTGTCTCCGAACGATAAGTTACGCTGTCCGATCACGCTAACGTGCGTGGTCGGATTTTTCTTTCGTAATTTTTTAAAAGGTGCTATATTGTTAGCGGTAATATCTCGGGCCGCACCGATCTCCGCAATCAGGCAGAAGCCAGTTCGCAAGAACGGGCTTTTTGTTTTACGAATTAAATAAGGAAGGCTCTTGGCTGCCTGCGGGCAGCGACGCGATGCTAAGCTGCTAATGCATGCGAATCTACGAATAACGGACGAGCGCGCTTTGCGCGTCTTAAACGGATTAGTAGATTCGCATGCATTCGTATATTGGCATCGCGTCGGCCGCTTCCCGCAGGGAAGCCGCCCCCATTCGCCGTTCGTGATATAATGATTACGCGATGCCTCGACGGTCCCGGATATTACCAAATGATTTCGGGGTACCGGCCTTGGCGTCGCTTTTAAAAACCTCCTGGCGGGGGTTTTTAATTTTCTTGATTTTTTTGGCTTAAAATTGTAGGATGCGAGTGCTATTAAGCAATACGAGTATGAACATAAATCATCCGCACCACGCCGCGCATGTCCGGTTCGGAATTATCGCGGTCGCCGTGCTTTTGACCGTTGCTTTTCACTTTTTGATCGCCGAACGCTGGTTCGGTTTGGGGCTCGCGGTCGCCGCTATTTTGCTCGTGGTCGGCATTCATGTGATCGATGTGCTGGCCGCCAAGCCGAATAACACTTGGGCCTATATCTTTTTGGCGCCGCTCCTTGCTGCAGCCGCCGCGGAATGCATGTATACGAGTCCGGTCGTGCGCGTGCTTTCGCTCCCGATCATGGCTGTTTCGGCCGCGTTGTTCGCTTATTGGTTTACCGCGCCGCGCGTCGGTTTTTGGGAAGCACCGGTGCTTTGGCCGGCGTCGGCCGTTTCCGAAACCGTTTGGCCTTTTAGAGGCGTAAGCGGCATGACCGCCGGTCTCACCAAGACGGAAAAGCTTAGAAAGATCCTCCTGGGGCTCATCATTGCCGCGCCGGTTGTCGTTGTCATTGTCGCTTTGTTCTCGGGGGCCGATGCCGTGTTTGGGAAAGCCGTGTCGGGGATCTTTGATTTTCAAAACGCCGCGATCAATATTTACCGTGTCATCAGGGATGTTTTTGTCGGGGTATTTTTGATCGCTTCGGGCTGGACAATTTACACGCGCGTGAGCGACGGGCGCAAAGCGAAAGTTAGCGCGAACGCGAATGCGGGAGACAAGACGATCATTGCGACCTTTCTTGCGGTCTTGAATGTGCTGTTTCTGGTATTCATCGCTTTTCAAGCGGCCGCGTTTTTCGGCGGACAAAAGTTCGTCGAGGCGCAGGGAATAACCTACGCCGATTACGCGCGCAACGGTTTCTTCCAGCTCTTGGCTGTTTCCGGGATCGTCTTCGTGATCATGGTTGCCGTTTACCGTTGGACCCATTTGCGCGAATGGGCTTCGCGCATTTTGGGGATCGCCCTCATTGTCGAGACCGGGATCATTATCGTGTCAGCCGTGCGCCGCCTCGCGCTTTACATCGACACTTACGGCCTGACGCTTTCGCGCTATTGGGCGATGGCGGTCATTATCATCATTGCCGCCGTGCTCGCGACGCTCCTTATCGGCGCGCTCGCAAAGATAAAATACGAAACGGTAATTCGCTCTGTCTTCATCGGTCTGCTTGTCATCTTCCCGTTCTTACTGCTCGTGAATGTCGAAAGCTATATCGTTAAATTCAATTTTAACCGTTATGTGAACGGGCAGACCGACCAGTTCGATGTGCCGTATCTTTCCGAGCTCGGCTCTGACGCCGTTCCGGCGCTGGCCGCGACCTTTGAGATCAACTGGCCGGCTTCGTCAAAGATCGGGCCGCTGGCCGAAAGCCGGCTGTTTGGAGCGCTTAATCAAAAGAGCGAGAGTTTGCAAAAGTTGATTGCTGGCGATTGGCGCGACGTGGTCGTTTCCGATTACCGCGCGCTGGCCGCTTTGAGCAGTCTTAAAAATATCAGTCAAAATTCTTTGGTCCCGGGTAAATATGCCGGCGATATCGGTCTATCGGATATCTCTCCTCTGTACGGCGCGGTCGTCTTGCCGGAAGAGATTGACGGTAATTTGTCGATCGCTAATTATTATTTGACCAAGGCCACGATCTTGCCGAACTTGATAACCGGTAACATGACGGTAACGGGTAATGGAAACATCGGTCCGTTATCATTGCCGATCGGCAGGGTCGGCGGAAATCTTACGTTGAGCGGCATGTCGATCCAATCGTTTGCGGTCATGCCCAAGTCGATTGGCGGTGATCTTGATCTGCGCGAAGCGCTTGTCTTGGGCCTGTTGCCGCCGGGCATCGATCTTCATGGCAAGGTCCTGGTATCAAAGAATACGGGCTCGGACTTGGCAAAACCTCAGCTTTTCATTAAAGATGCGCAGGCCAAGGGGTATCGCGTCGATGTGCCGCTTGACCTGATGCCCAATTCGCCCGTCGGCGGCATCCCGCCCGGCCCGTGCGGCAGCGACGAATTTCCTTGCACGCTGGTGCCGGCGCGATAAACACGTTTAACGCCTAAATACTCCGTTTTAAGCGGGGTATTTTTAAATCGAGCGCATTAAATCGAGCGCGGATTGACAAAATGGCGGTTTTTTGATATCCTAAACGGTCAAAAAAGCTTGAAAAGCGCGCCTTTATTTTTGGCTTGGCCGAAGACAAACGCGTCCTTTGCAATCATTGCGAACGGAAATTGGGTTGCCTTAGGCCTCGGCATGGTGTCGGGGTAAGGGGCGGGCCAAGCGAAAGGGAAGTGTCATGAGTCGAAGCACCAAGAAGAACTGGGAGTTGCGAACGCTGTTGTCGATCGTCGGATTTGTCCTCGATCTGGTCCGGTCATTTGTCCGCGAACTCGAGGCGCAAGGCGGTACGATCGGGCACTTGCGGCGACTGATCAGCGAGCCGGATCTGCTCAAGCGGGTCGTCGCCCTCATCGTTGCCGAGCCGGGAATGGCTTGGAAAACGTGGAAGACGATTCACTATCGGGCTGGCGAGATCGTGGCGAACAGCTATCTTCCGGCCTTGGAGGCAAGGCATTGTTCTCTGACCGCTTGGTCGAAAGCCTTGTTCGATCAGCTTCGCTTTGGAAGTTATGCTTTTAATACCGCCGTTGAACTCGCTATTGTTACCGTCGAGGAATTGGGGATCATCGGCTGGGCCACTTACCAGGAGGTCTGCGACCGCGGCGTCAGCATGGGGCTTGGTTTGTGCAGCCCCGAGGACGGCCCTGAAGCACGGTTGGCATATCCTACCCAGCCGCGCAACGAAATATTGCTCATGGCCATGGATTCGTTCGAGGAAGACGGTCTCCTGCAGCACTTCGTGATTTGCGAGGATACGAATCAGTTGTTTTTGAGTGCCAACGGCGCTCCTAAAGACGCCAAATATCCTCCGTCGCAGCGTTTCATTTTCCGTCGCAAGTAACGCAGCATCAGCCGGTCGAACACGGCAATGCCAAGGCCTCGTGCACAAACACGCGGCCTTTTTTAATTTCTGCGTATTTGCCGACCGGTGGATGATCCGACCCAACAAAAAAGTGCGGTCGCACTTTTTTGTTGGGTCGGTGATTATACGTTGATCTGATAAAGAGCGATTAAACAAAAATACTCCGATCAAGTCGGAGTATTTTTTTGTCTTTATGCCAATGGGGTGATCGATTCGACGGGGGCGTCTTTTTTGAAGCCGCAGTCTTTCTTGGAGCAGACGACGGTGCTGTCTTTTCCCAGAACGAGGAGCGATTGGCAGGTCGGGCATTTTTCGCCGGTCGGTTTGCTCCAGACGGCGAATTTGCAGTCGGGGTATTTGTTGCAGGAGTAGAAGGCGCGGCGGGTTTTGATCGAGCGGCGCTCGACCAGTTCGCCGACCTTGCATTCCGGACACATGACGCCGGTCTTTTTCTCGATCTTCTTGATCGTTTTGCAGTCGGGGTAGCGCGAGCAGGAGATGAACGGGCCAAAGCGGCCGCGCTTCACGATCATGGCGGCGCCGCAGGTGGGGCACTTTTCGTCGGTCTTCATATCTTCGGCGGAGCCGGGGACGGGTTTGGTGTTCTTGCAGTCGGGGAAGCCGGTGCAGGCGAGGAACTTGCCGAAGCGGCCGGTCTTCTCGACCATCGGCTTGCCGCACTTTTCGCAAACGGCGTCGGTCGGTTTGTCCTCGTTCAACTTCACGATCTCGACCATTTTCTTGTCGAGGTTGGCTTTGAACGGGACCCAGAAATCGCGCAGGAACGGCACCCATTCTTTCTTTCCCTCCGCGATCTCGTCGAAACCTTCTTCCATCTTGGCGGTGAAATTAAAATCGACGATGTCGGGGAAATGTTTGACCAACAGGTCGTTGACCGTGAAGGCGATCTCCGTCGGCTTGAGCCGGCGATTCTCAATGCGTTCGACGTAATTGCGGTCGATGATCGTGGCGATCGTCGGCGCGTAGGTGGATGGGCGGCCGATGCCGTATTCTTCGAGCGCCTTAACGAGCGACGCGTCGGAAAAGCGGGCCGGCGGTTCGGTGAAATGCTGGATGCCCTCGAGCTTTTGGAATTTAACAACTTCCTCCGGCGCCAGGTCGGGGAGGATCGTCTCTTTAGTGTCGGTCGGATAAATTTTGTAATAGCCGTCAAAGCCGACGATCATGCCGTTGGCGCGGAAATCATAAGCGCCGTCGCTGCCTTTGGCGGTGAGCGAGACGGAGGTTTGGTCAAGAACGGCTTCGGACATTTGCGAAGCGATCGCGCGGCGCCAAATAAGGTCGTAGAGGCGAATGTGGTCGGGCTCGATCTTGCCTTCGAGCGATTCGGGCTTGGTCGCGGCCTCCGTCGGACGAATGGCCTCGTGCGCTTCTTGGGCGTTCTTTTGTTTGCTTTTGAATTTGCGCGGACCCTCGGGGGCGGCGTATTTTTCGCCGAGCTCTTTGGTGAGCCAAGCGCGCGATTCATCCAGGAACTTGTCGGCCAGGTTAACCGAGTCGGTACGCATGTAGGTGATGAAACCGCGCTCGTACAAGTGCTGGGCGAGCATCATTGTTTGTTTGGCGGAAAAATTCAGGCGGCGGTTGGCTTCCTGCTGGAGGGTGGAAGTGGTGAACGGCGCTCCCGGGGTGCGGCGCGCTTGCTTCTTCTCGACCGAATTGACGGTCGCGGTCGCGCCTTCGAGCGCTTTCACGATGGCGTCGGAAATATCTTTCGAGGGGATGGCGAATTTGTCGTAAGCTTTGCCGTCCTTGCCGGTCAGCTTGCCCGGGAAGGTGGCAGCGTTGGTTTTTTCGAAAAGCGATTCAACGGTCCAGTATTCTTGCGGCTTAAAAGCCAAAACTTCGCGTTCGCGCTCGACAATGAGGCGGACGGCGACCGATTGCACGCGGCCGGCGGACAGGCCGCGTAAAACTTTTTTCCATAAGAGCGGCGAGAGTTCGTAGCCGACCAGACGGTCTAAGATGCGGCGCGCTTGCTGGGCGTCAACGAGGCGCAGGTCAAGCTTGCGCGGATTGGCGATCGCGTGCTTGATCGCTTCCTCGGTAATTTCGTGGAAAGTGATGCGCTTGAGTTTCTCCGGATCTTCGCCAAGCACTTCGGCCAAATGCCAAGAAATGGCTTCGCCTTCGCGGTCGGCGTCGGTGGCGAAGTAAATGGCATCGGATTTGGCGGCCAGCTTCTTGAGTTCGGTCACGGTTTTCCGCGCCTTGGTCGGAATGACATAGCTGGGCGCGAAGTCATGTTCCATGTCAACGCCCATCTTGCCCTTAGGCAGGTCGCGCACGTGGCCGAATGACGACTTGACGGTAAAGCCCTTGCCTAAAAAAGCGCCAATGGTTTTGGCTTTGGTGGGGGACTCGACGATGACCAATTTGGTGGAGGTTTTTGCTTTGGGCATGGTGAGCGGGGTTATGGAACCAACTTCTATATTATATAGCGACCTTTGTCAAGGGTACCAAAGATTAGGATAAAGGTAAAAGTTAAGAACCAAGAACCCAACTCCGCTTCGGCTTCGCTGGGCAAGCCAATTTCCAAGCATGCACCCCTTGGAACTTGGTTCTTGGATATTATTTGGAAATTGGTTCTTGGTTCTTGGTTTTTACGCCAATGCGTACCTCATATTACCCAAAGAGGCGATAACCCCGCGTATTTCCAGCGCGGCCAGCGCGGCTTGCGCAGTTTCAGCCGATAATTTGGTTTCGGCGACCAGTTCATCCACATGCCGGGTGCCTAGGGATAGCGCCTTTATGATCATTGCTTCCTCATTGTTATGCGGTTTAATCAGGTTTGGGTCGCCGCGCCGTGCTTTTTTGGCGGGAAAAATGGCTTGGATCAGCTCTTGCGGATCAATGAGCGGGATGGCGCCGGAGGCGATCAGCCCGTTCGAACCCTTGGTGTTTTCCCGCAAAGCGTCGCCGGGCACGGCATAGACCTCGCGCCCTAATTCCAGCGCATATTTGGCGGTCGAGAGCGCGCCGCTTTTGACCGGCGCCTCGACGACGATGGTGGTGCGCGCGAGCGCCGCGATCAAGCGGTTGCGTTTGATGAAATCCCAAGTTTGCGGCTGGGTGCCGGGCGGGTTCTCGGAAATGATCAGTCCGCCGGATGCGAGAATTTCTTGGCCCAGGCGCAGGTTGGCGCGCGGGTAGAGCGCGGCGTCATCGATCCCCGAGCCGACCACGGCGACGGTTTTGCCTTTGGCGTCCAAGGCGCCGCGGTGCGAGGCGGCGTCAACGCCGTAAGCCAGGCCGGAAACAATGCAAACGCCGGCATCGGCAAGCGCGCGGGCGTACGAACGCGACGCGGCAAGGCCGTGCTCCGAGGCGCGGCGCGTGCCGACGATCGCGACCGCCGGCAGGGCGAGACAATCGAGGCTGCCGCGGGCATAAAAAAACTCGGGCGCGTCCGAAAGGTTGAGTAGCGCGGGCGGATACGCCGCATCGGTCTTAACGATTTTGGTTATTTCGAAAATATTTTTTCGATCTCGAGAATTGATTTATCGATGATCTCGGGAAGTTGTTTTTTTTCTTCAGCGTTAAAACGCGTCAGCACATAATCCTCGATCGGCTGATCGTTCGCCGGCCGCCCGATGCCGATGCGGACGCGCGTAAAATCTTTCGTGCCGAGCGTGTCGATCACCGATTGCACGCCGTTGTGGCCGCCAGCCGAGGCGCCGCGCGAAATGCGGATCGTGCCGAGCGGCAGATCAAGGTCGTCATGAACGACGATCAAATGATCGGGGGCGATCTTTTTGGCCCGCGCAAGCGGGGCGACGGCATTTCCCGACAAGTTCATGAAGGTCTGCGGCTCGGTCAAGAGAACAGTCGTGCCGGCCAGTTTCGTCGTCCAAAGCTTTGTCTGCAGCTTGGTGTTCGAACTGACAGCACCGTGGCGCGCGACTATTTCATCGACGACAAAAAATCCGAGGTTGTGCCTGGACCTCGCGTACTCCTTGCCCGGATTTCCTAAGCCGACGATCAAATAAGACATGAAGTGTGAATGAACTATGAACTATGAATGATGAACGATCCTTGTCGAGCTTAGCTCGACGGAATTGTCCATGGTCCATTGTCCATGGTCCATGATTAAACTTTCTTCGTCATCATGCGCACCGGCGTGCCGGCGTAGCCGTAGCGTTCGCGCAGGCGCTTTTCCAGATAGTTGGTGTAAGAGTCGGGGATCGAGAGCTTGCCCTTTGCGACCAGGAGGAATTCCGGCGGTTCGGTGCCGACCTGCTCGAAGCGGTAGGTTTTGGGGTGGGCGACGCCCATGCCCTTGGTGCGGGTCGTTTGAATGTTCTTGATGAATTTCTCCAGCTCGTCGAACGGGATTTCCTTGCGGCGCTCTTCCATTATTTTAAGGGCGCGTTCAAAGAGGTAGGGAATGCGTTCGCCGGTTTTGGCGGAGACGAAAATGATCGGCGCCCACGGAAAGAAGGGGAAGACCGCTTTGGTCATCTCCTTATATTCCTTCATGGTGTCGGTTTCCTTGTTATTGATCAAGTCCCACTTGTTGATGATGATGGCGGCGCCTTTTCCCGAGGTCAAAATTTCGCCCACCAGCCGCTTGTCCTGGGAGGTCGGCGGCTTTGACGCGTCCAAGACCAGCATGATGACGTCGGAAATTTTGATCGCTTCAATGGTGCGCTTCACGCCCATCGCTTCGAGCGAGTGCTTGGCCTTCCGCTGGATGCCGACGGTGTCGACCAAGAGGAAGGGGTGCTTGTCGAAAAGCACGAAGGTGTCGACCGGCTCGCGGGTGGTGCCGGCGTATTCGGAAACGACGACGCGCTCTTCGCCCAAAAGCGCATTGATGATCGAGGACTTGCCGACGTTCGGCTGGCCCAAGAAGGTGAGGCGGGTGGCCGGTTCGGCCAGCGCCAGCGGCATTTTCTTTTTCGCTTTTTTAAAGGCGGCGTACACCGCGTCGCACAGCTCGCCGGTGCCGGTGCCGTTCGCGGCCGAAATTACAAAGACATTGTCAAAACCCAGCTGCCGCCACTTGCCGTTCTCGGCCTCAAGGCGGATCATCGGGCTGTCGCATTTGTTGATGACGAGGAAGACCGGCTTTTTTCCGGCGTGCAATTTTTTGGCCAAGGCGCGGTCGGCGGCCGAGGGCAGGCCGGCGCGCACGTCGACGACGAAAGCGATGGCATCGGCGTCTTTAAGCGCGATGTTGATCTGCCGCTCCACCGGCGCGCGCAATTCGCGCTCCGGCACGTCGACGCCGGCGGTGTCGACGGCGACGAACATCTGACCGCGCCAAATGACCGAGCCGAAGGCGCGGTCGCGGGTCGTCCCGGGCACGGCCGAAACGATCGCCTTATGCTCTTCGCATAAGCGATTAAACAAGGTTGATTTCCCGACATTGACCCGGCCGACGATGGCGAGGGAGGGGAGGGTGGTTTTTTTGGGGGCGGGCATATACGTTAACAACTAAATGCTAATAACTAAATTCCAAGGAAAGTTCCAACAACTAATAACTAAGATTTAAATCGACTGCAGTTTTTTAATTTTAATTTTTAGCATTTGGATATTTCCTTGAATTTTTGTTTTTAGCATTTAGTTTTTTCAGATCAGAGTGCCGCATTCTTTCCCAAGATGATGAGGAAGTCCGCGTCCGGGGGCGCCGTGATGGAAACGGGGAGGGATGAGGCGACGTTCGCGTCAACAACCGACCTGATCTTTCCGACCGCGCCGCTATGGCTGCCTTTTGAGAGGTCATAGATGACGGAGCGATCGTAGGCGCGGTCCGGGGCGTTTCCTATTTTGGAAACCGCGAAGCCGGCGGCCATGAGCGAATTGGCGGTGCGCTGCGCCAGGCCGGCTACCGCGGTGCCGTTTTCGACCTCGATCCTGATCGGCGCGGCGGCCGTTGCGGCAGCGGAGGCGGCGTTGGCTGCGTCCGGTGCGTCAAAGACGCCGGCGGCAAAGGTCATGACGCTGCCCCAGTCGTCGTTTTTCGGGCGGAGCACGAACGACCCTTCATCGGTCATGCCGTTAACGAGGATGTTCTGGTCGCTCATGACATGCATGGAAATGTCGGCGGTCTTGATCCCGGAAACGGTTTGCGCCAAGCGGATCGTTTCCCAGGTTTGCAGGTTGGTGAGGAGCGATCCTTTGACCGTTTCAAACAAGCTGTCCATGGTGAACGGGTTCAGCAGTGTTCCAGCCTTGAGGAGTTTTTCGCGCGCCGCCAGCATGATCTTCTCTTGGCGTTTGGAGCGCGCAAAGTCCGAACCCTCGCCGTTATTGCCGTGGCGCGAGCGAGCGAACTCCAGCGCGGTTTTTCCGTCCATGTGCTGGGCCCCGGCGGAAAACGAGACGGTTTTTACGAGGTCGGAAGCGTCGGAGACCGGGAAGGTGGTGTCGGTGAAGCTTCGATCAACGGTCACGTCCACGCCGCCGATCGCATTAATGATCTTTTCAAAGCCGTTGAAATCGATGCGCGCCCAATAATCGATCGGCTCGCCGAGCGCGGCGGAAAGCGCGGCGGCTTCGGCGGCCGGACCGGAGCCTTTGGCTTTGGCTTCGGCGTAGGCATTGATGGCATTGAGTTTGACTTGCCCGTAATCGGCGGTGGTCATGAGCAGGTCGCGCGGCACGGAAAGGAGCGCGACTTTTCCGGTCGACGGTTTCAGCGAGGCGACAATGACGGTGTCGGTGAGTTCGGGTCCGTCGTGCCCGGCGCCGCCGATCCCCAAGATCAGGATATTGACGCGGTCGTCGCTTTCGCCCACCAGCTTGCGGTCGCCCGCGCGCACGAAGGCCCGGATCTGGCCCAAGAAAGTGTTGGCGCCGAGGTCGATGACCGGATGGTCGGAGAAGACGATGTTGGTGGAGAAGGCGATGCTGCCGATCGAGAGAAGCAGGACAATAAAAAAAACAGCGAACCGTCCAAGCCGCTTTTTTGGCTCATCTTTCTGTTCCGGGGTGCGAAGATCTAGTTTGGGAATACGCATAACTCGAATATCGAATTTACCACGTTAAGCCTATTATATCAAGGTAACACTTGCATCTCAAATGACCGGCCTTGGGGCTTGCAAGGGGGACAAAATTATGATATATTCGGTAAATAAGCGGAAAATTAGTTGGAATTAAGAGATATGAATTAGGAATTAGGAAGCTGGACGGCGGTGATTCTTAATTCTTATCTCTTAATTCCTAATTCTCGGCATGGACGATTAGCTCAGCTGGTTAGAGCGTCCGCTTCACACGCGGAAGGTCGCTGGTTCGATCCCAGCATCGTCCACCATAAAAAATTCAACCTAGAGATTATTCGCGAACTAAAATACATGTCCATTTTACCAAAAGAAAAAGTTACTTATTCCGGCGACAGCGAACCGCTCGGCAAACGCATTTTGCGTTCGGCGGGCGAACTGATCCAGGTGGCGCTTATCGTGACGGCGATCGTGTTGCCGATCCGCTATTTTTTGGTTCAGCCTTTTTACGTGAAGGGCGCCTCGATGGAGCCGAATTTCGAGGACAAGCAATATTTGATCATCGACGAGATCACCTACCGCGTGCGCGAACCCAAGCGCGGCGAAATTTGCGTCTTCCGCTATCCCAACGACCCGTCGCAATTTTTCATTAAAAGGATAATCGGGCTCCCGGGCGAGACGGTGACGGTTTCCGGCGGACATGTGACGATCACGACCCCGGCCGGCCAAATTGAAACCCTCGACGAATCGGCCTACCTCGCCTCCTCGGTCGTGACCGCCGGCGAGAAATCCGTCACCCTGGGGACGAATGAATATTTCGTCATGGGCGACAATCGCACCAACTCGCTCGACTCGCGCATCTTCGGGCCGGTGCCGCGCGCCAATATCGTCGGCCGGGTCATGCTGCGCGGCTGGCCGGTTTCGACGCTCACTTGGTTTGAAACGCCCATATACAAAATGTAAAAGACCAAAGGTTCAAGGTTAAAGGTATTATGGTCATTCCGAAACCTCATACCTGAAACCTTATACCTGACACCTAAAACCTTAATTCCTTATGTCCAAGAAAGCCATCAAGAAAATTGTGAAAAAGCCGATCGCTGCCGCCAAAGGCGGAGCCGCCGCGGGCGGAAAACCCAAGGAAGAAAATAAGTCCGTGGCCGGGGCCCCGGTCCTCGCCGCTCCCAAAAAAGGCATGACCGAAATACAAACCCTCCGCGGCTTCAAGGATATTTTGCCGGCCGAGTACATCATCGTCCAGCATGCCGAGGAGCTGGCCCGCTCGTTCGCGCGCGCGCACGGCTTTGACCGCATTGAAACGCCGATCCTGGAACCGACCGCGCTTTTCTTGCGTACTGTCGGCAAGCAAACCGACATCATGGAAAAGGAATTGTATTCCTTCATCGACAAAGGCGAAGAGAATGTTTCGCTGCGGCCCGAAATGACGGCCTCGGTCGCCCGCGCCTACGTTAATCACGGCATGCTGAATCAGCCGCAGCCGGTTAAGCTTTGGTATCACGGCCCGAATTTCCGCTACGACCGCCCGCAGGCCGGACGTTTTCGCGAACATCACCAGATCGGTTTTGAAGTTCTTGGCGAGAGCCACCCGATCGTTGACGCCGAGCTCATCACGATCGGCTTCAATTTGATCAAGGCGCTGGGGCTGGAAGCGACCGTGCAGATCAATTCGATCGGCACGAAAGAGTCGCGCCAGAGCTACATTGAAAAGCTGGTCGAATACTACCGCGCCAACCGCTCGAAAATTTGCGAGGACGACAAGCGCCGCCTCACGAAGAATCCGCTGCGCGTGTTGGACTGCAAAATTCCCGAGTGCCAGCCGGTCAAGGAAGGCGCGCCGCAAATTCTCGATTCATTGGACGAAGAAAGCAAGAACCATTTCATGCGCGTGCTCGAATACTTGGACGAAGCCGGCGTCACCTACGCGCTTAATCCGTTCTTGGTTCGCGGCCTTGATTATTACTCGCGCACCGTCTTTGAATTCTATTCGGCCGGCGACGACGAAGCCGCGCAGTCGTCCTTGGGCGGCGGCGGGCGCTACGACGCGCTTATTGAAATGATCGGCGGCCGCCCCACCCCCGCCGCGGGCTTGGGCTTGGGCGTTGAGCGCTTGGTCGCCCGCATGCGTGCCAAGGGGCTCGACAAGGAGATCGACGGCCGCCCCGACGTGTTCGTGGCGCAGCTGGGAGAAGCCGCGCGCAAAAAGACCCTGGGACTGGTTGAAGAATTGCGCCGCGCCGGCGTTTCCGCTTCCTCGAACATGGCCAAAGACGGATTGAAGCAGCAGCTGGAGATGGCCAACAAGGGCGGCGCGCGCTTCACGATCATCTTGGGGCAGAAGGAAATATTGGACGGCACGATCATCATCCGCGACATGGATTCTGGTATCCAGGAAATTTGCGACTTCAAAAAAGTGGCGAACGAACTGAAGCGCAAGCTTTCCGTGCCCGCCTTGGCTCGCCCGACCGGCATGCCGCCGACCAACCGCGAAGACGTCTCCGTCGCCGGCGACGAGGATGTGGACATCGGCTTTAAAATAGAAGAAGAGGAAGAAAAACCCGAGCCGGAAGCCAAAGGAAAGGACGAAGAATAAAAAAACGGTTTTTGAGGTATACTTCATAGTACCCGTGCTTGGGGATAAACATGAAGATATATCTTTGGGGGCAAAAAATGAATTTGACAGCGCTTGCCGTTATTACGGTAGCGCTGTCTTTTGTCGCCGTGGGCGCGCATGATCTGCATATCGCGACCGACCAACCGCCCGCCGCGCAATTTTCCAATGAGCTTCTATACGGCAGTCCTTCGATTTTGGGGCATCAGGCCGTCGTTCCCTCGACGCCCGTCAAGATCCAGACCGATTTTCAACAGCTTGACGTCATTCCCGACGGGGCTGGGAATTTTATCACCGCTTTTATTGAAAACCGGCCGCCCGTAATCAACAGCATGATCACGCTGCAAAAATTCGCTCCGGACGGAACGTTGCTGTGGGGCGCGAACGGGGTGACTTTGGGGAGTCATTTCGTGCATGATGCTCAGCTGGTTGCCGACGGCGCCGGCGGCGCGCTTTTTTTCTGGGATGACGGCGCGGCCGCTTACGTTCAGGGCGTAAAAAGCGATCAGTCGCTTGCTTTTGGCGCGCCGGTCGTTCTGGCCAATTCGGCGCCATGCAATACGGGTACGGGCCATCCCAATAGCTGGCGCTTCAATCAGCAGGTGAAGAGCGCTGTTTCTGACGGCGCCGGCGGCATGATTGCCGTCTGGGACGACGGCAATGGCGATCAATGCGCGCAACGGATCGACAACAGCGGCAGTCTGCTTTGGGGCGACGGCGCGACGGTCTTGAGCATGGCTGGCGTGACGAATGTTATAGCCGACGGCGCCGGCGGCGCAATCATTGCTCTGGCCTCTAACGACGCGAACATCCTGCATTTGGACGGGGGCGGCGCAACGGTCGCCGGCTGTCCGGCGCAAATCTCCGCCACCGACGATCTGTTGGCCGCGGTCTCGGATAACGCGGGCGGCGCGGTGATCGTCGACAACCCCGTTTCGCCGACGATGTTTCATGTTGAAAGCGATTGCACGCTTGACCCGGCTTGGCCCGCGCTCGGCGTGCCGATCGCTTCATCGTACACGTATCGCTCAATGTCGGTCGCGGTCATCGGTTCGCAAGCGATCGCTGCTTGGCGAACGAGCGGCGGCGCCGAGGACGTGCGCGCCAACGCGGTCGGCATGTCGAACGGCTCGCTCGCCTGGGGCGGCGAACAGACGGTTGCGAACGGCTATTCCGCCGGCGACGATTACGCCGACACGGTCTTTATCGCGGCTTCGGGGCCGAATATTTTATTTACGTCGATCAAAAGCAGCGACAACGCGACGCCGAACGGCGGCGCGGTCATCATGGCGCTTGATGCCGGAAGCGGGGCCGCCGCTCCGGGTTTCGGCGCGGGACTGGATATTCTCAACGCGCCGGACGTGCCGCTCGCTTCCGTCGCCGACGGCAGCGGCGGACTGGACGTTGTCTATTATGACAGTACGACCGATGATAGTGGCTCATATCTTACCTATGTCGCGCGGTTTGACGGTTCGGGCGCATCGCTTTTGCCCGCGCCCGCGCCGCTCGCGGGAACGGCGATCGAATACGCGCATGACATCACGCTGCCGCTCGGCGCGCAATCGATCCTGAACGATGACGGCTCAAAGGCGGTCATTTGGACCGAGGACACGAATTACCCGGGTGGCGAAGCGTCGCATGTTTCAACATTAAAAATGCGTGTTTTTAACAGCGACGGCACGCCGCGAACGCCGGCCACGGTGGTGGACAGCGCCGCCGGCGACAATACGGTAAAAAGCGAATACCTCGACGCCGCTTACGGTTGGGGGACCGTCTGGATCCTGTTTCGGCACATTGATGCCGGCGGCTCTTATATTTCCTTGCAGCGCTATGGCGACAATACCCCGCTTCTTTCCGGAAATGGCATTCACATTAGCACGGACGCCAGCGCCATGCCGGCTCGGATCTTGATCGGCACGAATGGCGATCTTTTCATCTCTTACTTTAACAGCGGTTTTCGTTTGACGCATTATACGCCTTGGTCGGGATTCGATTGGAATGGCGGGTCCGGAGTGCAGATCGGAACGGCTTGCGACAGCCGCCCCTTCCTGGTTAATGACGGGAACGGAGGAATTTTTGCCACTTGGTCCGCCGCCGGCCGTGTGCACGCGACGCATTTGGAAGGCTCGGGGAATGTTCAAAGCGGTTGGGGCGGCGCCGACGGCGCCTCGGTTCAAATGGCGGATAATGCCGTGCCGAGCGGCGCGGCGACGGACGGGGCGGGGGAGTTCCTGGTCGCCTATTTAGACGCGGACCAGCACGCCATTTATGCGCAGAAGCTCGATTCGAGCGGCGCGCCGCTGTGGGGCGTCGAGGGCGAAGCGGTTGCCGATGGAGCGGATGCGCAAACTTTCGACCCCGACGATCAGTTTGACGCGGCGGCCTCCGACGCCTTCGGCGGAATGATAATTTCATGGCTCGACAGCGCCGGCGGAAACCCGACCATTCGCGCGCAACGGCTTGACGGTTCCGGCAACCGGATGTGGGGCGCGCCAACGGCCAACCCTGGTTTGCGGGTAAATGACACCAATGACACGGTCGGCGCCAATTACGACTTGGTCAACGACGGCGTCGGCGGGGCGATCTTCGCATACTACGACGAGGGCGCGACCGACAGTTTGAAACTGGCCTATGTCGATGCCGCCGGCGGCGTCATGTATGGCGGACCGACCACAGTCGCCGGCAATACGGCGGTTATCGGCCGCGCCGGCCTCGCGCGGATCAAGCGGGCGCTCTTCGTCACTTGGCTGGCCGAACCGACGGGGGCCAGTACCGGTTATATTTATGGCGAAGGCTATCAATTGCCGACCTCGACGGCGGCAACGCCATTAACTGCGCTCGATCAGGATCCGAAATTGGCGCTCATGCCGTCCGGCGAAAAGGCGATGGTCTGGAGTACGCGCGATTATTATTCCAACGATCGGTCGCTTTATCATGCCGACGTGCATTTAAAAATATTCAGCCCTTCCGGCGCATTGATTGATTCGACGGTCGTCAACGAGGCGGTCGGCGATGAAACGGTCGTGGCGCGCTATGCGGACGTTGCCGCCGACGCCGCCGGTTTTTACGTTTCATACGGGCATCAGGATGAAGGCGGCGGCTACTTGGCGGTGCAAAAGTTCGACCCGACCGGAACGGCTCTTTGGGGCGCCGGCGTGCAGATCGCAGGGAACGCCGGCCTTGATCAGTCGCGTTTGGCGCCGGACGGAACGGGCGGCATCTTCACCACGTACTTGGGAGACGGTTTCCGCGCCTTGCATATTGCTTCGTCCGGCGCGTTCGCTTGGGGGCCGACCGGGGTGCGCATTGGCGATGACAGCAATCTCCGCCCCTTTCTTTTGTCGGACGGCGCCGGCGGGGTGGCTATTGCTTGGGCGCAGTCGCAGCGGATCAGCCTGACCCATTTGGACGGCGCGGGCGCCACGACCGCCGGTTTTGCTGCGGGCGAAGGGATTCAGATCTCCGGCTTCAATGAGGCGATCGAGCCGGCTCTCATTTACAACCCCGACGGCACCTTGCTACTCCAATACACTTCGTTGGATTATTCCGGCCCCACGATCCTTGTAAACAAAGTCTCGCTCCAAGGGGTCTTGCTCTGGAGCGGCGTCAGCCGGATGGTCGCCACCAACGTTAATTGCTGCGGAACGGTCGGGAGCGATCCGAAGATCGTTTCCGACGGCGCCGGCGGCATGGTCATCGTTTGGGAAAATAACGACGGGAACCTTTTTGCCCAGCGGGTCGACGGGAGCGGAGCGCTTCTTTGGGGAACGGCGCTGGACGCGCATTTGACGGAGGACAAGTCTTGGACGCAGGGCGCCGGCGATTTTGCTTCGATCGACACGGTCGCCGGCATCGTTCAAAATGAATGGACGGCTTGCAAGATCGAAGGCATACAAGGCGGTTGCTCTTATTACGTTTCCGGCGGCGATCCGTTCGTTAACGCGGCTTTTTATTCATCGATCTCGGCGGTCGCCGGCACGACGGTCACGCAAATAACGGGCTTGTCGTTGAATGGTAGCGGCGGCAATGTCAACGGATTCAGTTTGACACCCGACACCGGTGGCGGCGCGGCGGTGTCTTACAATGATCTTTCGGGGAGTCCCGAGGTTGCGTTGGTCCGCGTCGGCGGCGACGGAAAAATTTTGCCGCAATTTCCGCAGATCGTCTCGTCGAACGTCGGGGGAGACACCTCGGTGGTCGGGAGCGGCGATAATATCTTCGTGAGCTGGAGCCCGTCCGGTTCCAACGAGGCGGATATTCAGCAGTTCATAAATCCGCCGAGCGGCGTGGTCGCCAATGGCAATAGCGGCGGTGGCGGCGTGCCGGTCGTGCCCGATCTGTCCAGTCGGCCGATCATTGCCGACGTTTTGCCGTTTTCGATCATTGCCGTGTCGAAAAACGGCAAGACCGATCTGACGCTTGCCGGCAATGTTCCTGATCTTAGCCAGGGGGCCGCCGCCGTGAAGTTCATCGTGATGGGCGGAGCGGCCGGCGGCGAGAATTCCGATTGGATAAAAACGCTCACCTGGTCGGCCGGCGGCCTGAATGTCGGGCAAACATATGCCGTTCAACTGCAGACTCGGGATGTTGACGGCAACGCCGGTTCGCCGCTCATCTTTAAAGTGACGCCAACGTCGGGGATCAGGCCCTTTGTCGGGCTCACGAAGAGGGCGCAGATCGTGCTGGAGACGGAAAGCGCGCCCGCGCCAGCGGGGCAGCACGCAACCGCGGCGGAAACGGCGGTTAAAACGGCAACGACGCCGGTCATTCGCTACACGATCACGGCGGCGAATACCGGTTCGGCCAACGCCTACGGCATCGTGATCAGCGATGTCATCCCGAAAGAGCTAAAATATGACGAGGGCGGCGATGAGGCGGTTTTGGAACGCAGCGGCCGCGTCGCGGCTAACGACGGCTGGGGAACGGTCGCTTATGATCCCGCCGCGGCCACGTTGGGCTTGACCATTCCGCTCCTTGAGCCTGGCGCGGCGGAAACGCTCACTTTTGACGCGCTTCCCGTGAAGAGCGTCACCTCGACGGTCAAGAACAAGGCGACTGCGGTTTATTCGGACACGCCGTGATTTTTGGCGCAGCGTTGTCGGCTGATCATTCCGTTATAAAAATAAGATGCTATCCGTCGGAAAATTATGCGCAGAGAAAAGATCACCGCCGCCGTTATTTTTTTGGCCTTTGCCTTGCCGCTTGCCGTCTTGGCCGCTTCTTATAATACCGAGTCGAATGAGGTCGAGGTTGACGTGGTAAACGGTTCGCCGGTTTCGCTTGATAACGCCAACGCCAATGCCAACGGCAATGTGAATGTAAACTCGAACGACAACGACAACGCCAACACGAACGACAACGATAACGCCAATACGAACGCTAATGAGAATGCCAATGTTAATGCGCCGGTCAACGCCAACGCCAATACGAACGCGCCCGCCGCCAGACCCAGGCCGCGTCGTCCGGCGACGCCGCCCGCCAATGCCGCGCCGCCGCCCGCCAATGCTCCGCCGCCGCAACCGCCATCGGTAACGTCGCCAGGAACGCCGCCGGAAAACACCCCGTCGCCTGGTCAGAGCGCCGGTGCCGCGCCGCCGCCGGCCGAAATCGAATCGCCGTCAATTTTGCGGGCGGCCGGTCTTTTTGTCGACGCCTTCTCGGCCTCGGCGCAAAGCGTGGCGGTAAAGGTTGCGCCTTATGTCGATAAGGCGATCGCGGTCGTGCAAAAACAGGTGCTGGAAAATCCCCGGGTGCAGCAAGCGGCGAACGTCGCCGTGGCGCCGGCGGCGACCGTCGCGACGGCGGCCGTGGCAACCTCGCTCGACCTCGCTTTGATCTTGCAGTACTTGAGCTTCATTCTTACGCAGCCGCTTGCTTTCTTGGATCGTCGCCGCGCCAAGCGCTCCGGCAGCGTCGTTAACGCTTTCACCAAGCTGCCGATCGATCTGGCCGTCGTCCGCCTCATGGACGCCGCCACTGGCCGGATCGTTCGCACGCGCCTCACCGATCGCCAAGGCCGCTTCATCTTCTTCGCCCCGCCGGGGACGTACAGGATCGAAGCGGCGAAGCCGGGCTTTGCGCTCCATGCCGCGGGCGCCGGTCTTTATGCCGGCGGCAATATTTCTCCGGAGAACGGTTTTATGGCGCCGCAGATCGCGCTCGCGCCGGTGGACGTCGATAAGCGCGCCTTTGCTTTGGACGCGGCCAAGGCGCTCCGCGTCTTTAAGCATGGCGTGGCGCTCGCCTCCACGGTGTTCGCCGGGGCGGCCTTCGTCGAATCGATCAATCCGTGGACCGGCGCCAACCTTGTTGCACAGATATTGCTTGTCCTGCTGATCGAGCGCCTCATTGTTGTCAAAACGGCGGCGCATCCCGGAACGGTGAATGGGCCCGGCGGCAAGCCGGTCAAAGCCGTGGTCCGTCTTTTTGAAACGACCTATGACAAACTGGTCGAAACCGCCGTGACCGACGAGAGCGGCGCCTTTGCCTTCTTGGTCGGCTCGGGAAAATATTACGTGACCGCCGAAGCGCCCAAATGCGCGCCGTTTAAAACGGAGGTTTTCGATCTTTCCGCCGGCGACAAAGAAGCGGTCATCGCCCCCAAGATCGGTCTTAAAGCCGCAGAAACGCAAATGGCATAGTTTTAAGGAATAAAAAATTAAATTCAAAAACCGCCGCTGGCATGCTGGCGGTTTTGTATTCTTCTTGCCGAGGCGGCGTCTTGAAGATTGACGGAATCGATCCATAAGATAGGATAGCGGTGTCGTTCGATGCGGTATCGAAATGGCGATCATGCGGCCTTGTTGGTCATTTTTGCTCATGGAGGATGCAATGAGGTTATTGTTCTTTTTTCTCGCTTTGAATGTTGGCGCCTGCGCCGCGACCGGCGCGGCGCGCAGCCCGGACAGCGCCGACAATGCGGACCGCTTGAAAGCGCTCGCCAAGCTCGGCGTTTCGGCGACCGGCACGGGTTACGCCGGCGACGCGCTCGTGTCGATCCAGTGCGCGAGCTCCGTTGGCGACGCCGCCTTGGACGCCAAGGCCGTGCGTCGCCTGGCGCATGACGAGATCGTGAAGCTGCACTGCGGAATTTCGCGCGCCGAATTCCTGGTTCCGGAGAACGCCGCGTTCTCTTCGTCGTCGCTCGTTTCGTGCATCAAGTTCACGATCAAAGTTTCCGGCGTCCGTTGCCGGCCGGTCCGATAGCTCGTCCATTAGGTTTACTTAAAAGTCCGACCGGACTTTTAAGTAAAAATTTTCTGACGGCATTAAGATGTTTCGTGCGGCGGCCGACCTCGGTCGCCGTTTTTCTTTTATTTGATTGGGGAGTAGTCTGAAAGAGGTTAATTAATCGGATTTCCTATGAAAAGATCTATTGCGATCATTGTCGTCGCGGCGGTGTTTTTGGCCGGCGCGGCGGCTGGGTATATAATTTTCCCGACTTTAAAAAAGGCGCCGTCCGTTCCGGTCGAAGCGCCTAAGCCGATCGTTCAAGAACCGATCGTGCCATCGGTCATTGGCAATCCGCCTGCGGCGACGTTGGCACCGGCGCCGATAACGAATGTTCCGATGCCGGTTGTGATCGCCAATATTCCGACCCCGATATCTAAGCTGCCGGTCGTGCCGGTTCCGCAACCAAAACCCGAAACAAAACCAACGCCGCCGACGCCGGTCGTTCCGCCGCCAATTATTGCAGCCGGCCGTTGCGCTGTTCTGTCCGGCGCCGGGGCGGAAGATGTTTCCAAACCGACGACGGTGGTTGGCGATGGCACGGCGGCGAGTTGTACGGCCGCAAAGGTGGTCGACGCCGTGCACAAGGGCGGCGCGGTTGTTTTTAATTGCGGCGCCGAGGCGCTCACGATCAAAGTTCCGGAAATAAAAATTTACAATAACGGCGGAAAAGGGGACGGCAGCGTGACGCTCGACGGCGGGGATAAAATTACGCTGGCCGCCGAGGGTGCCAACCGGATCATCTATCAAAATACCTGCGACGAGTCGCTGGTCTGGACCTCGCCGCGCTGCGACCTTCAAGGCGCGCCGCATTTGGTTTTGCAGAACATCACGCTCACGGGCGGCCGCGGTGCCGCCGGCAAAGGCTCGCTGCACGACGTTTTGGGCGGCGGCGCCGTCTATGTGCGCGGCGGAACTTTTAAGGCGTACAACATCAAAGTCATCGACAGCGTGCAAACCAATGCTTCCGGCATAACGACGCAAGACTTGGCCGGGGGAGCTATTTACACTTTTGGTTTGGCTAAACCCGCGACGATCGTAAGCAGTATTTTCGAAAATAATTCCGGCGCCAACGGCGGCGCACTCGGCGGCCTGTTCACTTCATATACGCTCGTGAACAGCACGTTCATCAACGATCAAGCGACCGGCCACGGCGAAAACCCCGCCCGCTCCGGCACAACCGGCGGCGGCCTAGGCGGCGCGATCTATAACGACGGCAACAGTTACGATCTTAATATCTGCGGCAGCACCTTCACCGACAATACCGCTAACGAACTCGGCTCCGGTTCAATTTTCATGGTCGCGAACGACCTCAAAGGCAAACTGACGATCGACCAATCAACCTTCAAAGGCAACAGCAATAACGGCAGCGTCCAAAAACTGCCAAGCATCTACGTCGAAGCCCAAGACAAACGCGGTAGCGCCGGGGTGGTTGTGACGGCGACGACGGGGTTGTAAAAGGCATTTGTCAAACATGCAGAAACGTCGTAAGGTTACATAATAATCCTATGGTCATCGATAAGAAAAAATACGAGCAAGCCATCCTGTATTTGTGCAGTAAGTTGGGCGGGGCGGTCAAAGGGAAAAAGAAATTGGCGAAGCTTTTGTACTTCGCGGACTTTGATTTTTTTGAAAAAAATAATCAATCAATAACCGGTGACACTTACAAAGCTTTGCCGATGGGTCCGTTTCCGACGATGCTCGAAAGCGTGGCCAAAGACATGGAGAAGAACGGAATGCTGAACGTGAAAATGGTTGAAGAGTTTAACGGTTATAACCCGACGGAGATATATAGCGCAAAGATCGAGCCGGACACCTCGGTGTTCAGCGCCGACGAAAAGAAAATGCTTGATCGGGTCATTGCGCGATACGGCCAACTTAACGGGAAACAATTGGAGGACCTGACCCATGCGGAAGCGCCGTATATTGGGACCGAGCCAAGTCAGACGATCGCCTATGAATTGTCGTCGTATCGCGGTACTGATTTTGGCGATCTATGATCGCTTTTTTCCGCCACGCTTGTTTTGAAAAAGAGATCGCCGCCCTTGAGGGGCGGTTTAAAACTATCCATCAGGGCTTAAGGTCGTTCGAACTGCTGTGCGAAAAGCAATTTCATCCGACCGACCCGCAACGCGTTATCGCGCCGGCTAAGTTACATCGTATTTCGCAAAATGACATCTGGTCGATCTGGAAGATTGAATTGGCGTTGCCGGGGTCGGGTCTAAGACCAAATCAGTTTCCAAGAATGTGGTTTGCAGTTAAAGGATCGGCCTTGGTCATGCTTTGCATCGCCACGCATGTCGATAATCATGATGACAACGATCTGGAACGCCTCGCCCACGAACGGGCAGGGGAGTATTTTTAAAAACTTGCGTTAATATCGGGGCTTTTGACATGATTCCATAATTGGGTTATACTCCGGGCGAGGTGAATACTATGTCTGTAGACGTCAAACGCAAAAAGGGCGAAAGTTTTGAGTCTCTGCTCCGGCGCTTTACGCGCCGCGTGCAGATGTCCGGCAGTCTCTTGCAAGCGAAAAAAGTTCGCTTTCACAAGGGTAAGCCGAACAAGAACAAAACCCATGCCACCGCGCTGCGCCGCATCAAAATTACGGCCGAACGCGAACACATGATCCGCACGGGTCAGGTGACGGAAGAAGAATTGCGCGCCCAGCACAAGGGCGGGCGGCGGTAGTTGACACGTGGCTCGTGGCAAATGGCCAATAGTTATAAATTCTGAAACGCTTCCGTAGCCACGGGGGCGTTTCTTTGATATAAGATAAGTATCGATTCTTAAAGTTAAGATTATGCTCAAAGAAAAATTGGAAAAAGATTACATTGAAGCCTATAAGGCCAAGGACGAACAGCGCGTCTCGACTTTGCGCATGCTGCGCGCGGCGGTCAAGAACGCGGAGATCGACAAGATGAAAAAGTTTGAGAACGATTCGGAGGTTGAGGCGGTGATCCGCACCGAAGTGAAAAAGCTGCGCGAGACGCTCACCATGTCCACCGATTCGAACCGTCCGGACCTCGCGTCGAAAGCGGAAGACGAATTGAAGATCCTGACTGGCTACCTTCCGGAGCAAATGGACGAAGCGGCGATCAGCGCCGTGGTCGCCGAGAAGATCAAAGAGCTGGGGCCGGTCACCATCAAAGAAATGGGGCGCGTCACCGGCGAGGTCATGAAGGTGTTAAAAGGCAAAGCCGACGGGGGATTGGTGGCCAAGATCATCAAGGAGCAGCTTTCGGCATAGCTGCGGATAAGTGATCCTCGACGCGGCTTGAATGATATTAATGGAAGACCGTCTTAGTCACAACGAGACGGTCTTTTGATATTTCAAGTAAAATACGGGTTTTTGGAATTCGACATTAGACATTCGATATTCGATATTCGTTGTGTTATAATATTTCCGTACTAGGGTTCATCCCCAAGGCATGAATAAAACCATGAGGATATTGAAAGTCGCGGGCAGCGCCGTGGGCGCCGCGCTTTTGTCGTTATTGGCTTCGCCCGCGTTAGCGGCGCCGATCAACACCGGCCTGGCGCCGATCGCGAACGTCATCGCGCTGGGCACGCAAGACATCCGTACCATCATCGGGCGCATCATCTATGTAGCACTCGGCATCATCGGCACGGTGCTCCTTGTCATCATCGTCTATGCCGGCTTCCTTTGGATGACGGCCGGCGGCAACGAGGACCGGGTGGCCGAAGCCAAGAAGTGGATCACGAATGCGGTGATCGGCCTGGCGATCGTCCTCTCGGCATACGCGATCACTTATTTCATCATCACCCAGCTCGTCGCCGCGACGACCGGCGTCGGTGGCGGCGGAAATGAACAGTCGATCACGACCGGCTTCGGCGACTTCGGCGGCGCGTCTTTGGGCGAGGGGATCGTCCAGTCGGTCTATCCGGCCCCCGGCGCGACCGACATCGTGCGAAACACCAAGGTCATCGTCACCTTCAAATTGCCGATGGATCCGGCGACTCTTGTAACGAACGGGTCGATCCCGCCGCCCGCGCCCGGCCGGCCCAGCGTATACACCGGCACGTTGAACCTCGCGAACGTGCGGCTGCTGCGCACCGCCGATCTCGCTTCCGGCGGCGCCTTCGCCACCTCTTCCGACAAGCTGGTGACCGAGGTGAACGTCTACACCGTCGACAACAAGACCTTTGTCTTCGCCCCGGTCAAATACTTGGGCGACCCCAATGCCAACGTTTCATACACGGTGGCGCTGGGCCCCGGCATCATGCTCGCCGACGGCACGACGCCGGCCTTCACCGGCAATTTCTCCATGGGCTATCATTGGGAATTCGAAACCAACACCACGATCGATCTCACGCCCCCCAAGGTCGTCCACGTGACCCCGGACCCGAACAAAACATACGCCATGAACACGGTCATTGAGATCACTTTTAACGAAGGCGTCGACCCCATCAGCGCGACGGGTCCGTACACGGCCGCCAACCCGCAATTCTCGAACATTACGGTCATGGCGAACGGCACGCGGGTCGAAGGCACTTGGGAGCCGTCGAACCAGTATAAGACCATCGGTTTCCGAAGCAATAAATTGGGCGGCACCAATGCTTGCGGCGACAATATTTATGTCCTGCCGGGCGGCGCCACGATCACGGTGAAAGGCCTGGCCGCCACGTTGGGCGATGCCCCGCCGCAAGCCAAGTTCTATCCGCCCGACGGCATCGTCGACCTGGCGTCAAATTCGCTGGACGGCAACGGCAATGACAAAGCCGAAGGGCCGGATATCGATAACGTGACCTGGAGCTTTAATACGAGCAATGTTTTGGACCTGACTTCGCCCACCCTCGACCTGGTTACGCCCTCGGCGGAAACGGGGAATGCCGACCTTGGCGCGCCGGTGGCCATGACCTTTTCGAAACAAATGGCGATCTCAACGCTCACGAGCCAGAACCTGGCCTTTGAAAGCGTGCCGCAGTTGCCGCTCTGGTTTTACGGCGAAGGCGTCGATCTGGACGCGAGCGGTCAGCCGGTTTCATCAATGAACGATCCGGCCGTGCGCACCCAGGCCGTGATCGTCCACTCGCGGCTCGCGCCGACCATCGGCACTTGTACCGGCGGCTCGCGCGCGAACGCTTCTTGCGCCGTTAATACCGATTGCCCGAGCGGCTCCTGCAAACAGCAAGTCTTCTTCTATTATCCCAAAGCCACTTCCGGGGTCACCGATACGTATCAAAACTGCTTCTTGCCGTCTTGCGGCGATGATCCAACCTCCGGCGCCAGCGCGGCGCGGCGCTATTGCGCCGGCACGAATGCCGCGGACATTTCTTGCAAGACCGAATTCCAGATCAATTCGACCAGCCGCGCGCTTTATTGCAACGAAACCCCATAACCCATGAAGACCCGCTGCAAAATTTCACTGATCGGAATTCTCGCTACGGCGGTGTCGCTTTTGGCGTTTCCCGCCGCGCATGCCCAGATCAACACCGGCATTGAATACGGCTCGGCCACGGGCCTTTCCGGCGACAACTTAGCGACCATTGTCGGGCGCATCATCCATGTTTTCTTGGGAATTTTGGGCGTGGTCGCGCTCGTCCTGATCCTTTACGCCGGCTTCCTCTGGATGACCGCCGGCGGCGACGAGGAAAAGGTCAAGAAGGCAAAACAGATCATTACGCAAGCCATAATCGGCCTTGCGATCATTCTTTCGTCATACGCCATTACTTCATTCATTGTTTCCAGGCTGACCGAGGCGACCGGATACGGCGCGAACGGCAACGGGCCGGGCGGCGGCGGGCCGGGTCCGTTGCCGTCCGACATGTTCTCGGTGCAATCGATCACCCCGCCCGGCAACCATGCGGCCGATTTCCAGTGGCCGAAGAACGCCCAAGTTCACGTTATTTTGCGAAACGGCAACCCCGATCCGGCCACGGTTCCGAATTCAATTTCCGTCACTGCCGGCGGCTTGCCGGTCTCCGGAACGATCACGGTGCAGGGGAACGTCCTTGTCTTTGCCGCGACCGCCGTTTGCGATGAAAATCCGGCTTACACTTGTTTGCCCGGGAATTCCTCAATTCACGTCGCCGTCGCGCCGACCTTAAAATCAACGTCCGGCAAAACGCTGTCCTGCGGCTTGTGTTCGGCAACGTTCCTCACGAGCGACCTTATCGACACGCAGCCGCCCACGGTTTCGATCGTTTCGCCGCCCGATGGCGCGTCGGTCTCCGTTGACACCTTTGTGCCGGTCATTTCCGATCCGCATGACGATTTTGCCGTGGCCTCGGTCGAATTCTTCGCAAGCGACGTTTCGCTCGGTTCAGTCGGCGATCCGTGGCAAACCGATTGGGACACCACCGGGATTCCGGTCGGCACCAACGTGACGCTCAAAGCCATTGCCACCGACGCGGTGGGGAATACCGGCATGTCGCAGCCCATCACCGTCACCGTGCGGCCGGCGCATTGTTTTGACACGACCCAAGATGATGGCGAGACCGGGCTTAACTGCGGCGATGGCTGCGGCGCTTGCGCCGGCGGAAGCTGCACGCAAAACTCCGATTGCGCTTCCGGGCTTTGCACCAACGGCGTTTGCGTCAATCGTCCGCGCATCGATTCGATTACCCCGCTCTCCGGCGGGCCCGGCACTTTGGTCTCGATCAAGGGCGCGTCCTTCGGCTCCGGTCCGGGCGAAGTGATGTTTTTGGGCTCGCCCGCCGCCGGCGATGAGAAAGTCGCCGCCCCCTGCGCCCCGGCCGCTTGGACCGACTCGCAAATTGTCGTCGGCGTGCCCGAAGGCGCGGTGACCGGTCCGCTTCAAGTGACAAACACTGACAATCTTTCCGACCGCACTGATGACGATTTTGGCAACACCGCCATTCCTGATTTTACGGTGAACGCCACCGTGCATCCGGGAATTTGCATCATCACGCCCGCAAGCGGACCCGCCGGAACGCCGATCGTGATCACGGGAAACGGCTATGGCGATTCTCAAGGCGCCGGCAGCGTCTCGATCGCCGGCCGCACTTCGACCGTGGGGTCGTGGAACGGCACAACGATCGCTTCGGTCGTCCCTAATCTTTTGGGCGGCACTTGGCCCGTTAAAGTGACGGCCGCCGGGTTTGAATCGAACAGTGTCGGCTTCACCGTGCCGGGCGCCGGCTCGAGCGCTCCGCACTTGGGTGTGATCGATCCGGGATCCGGTCCCGTCGGGCAATATGTCACCGTGACGGGCGTGAATTTCGGCAGCAGCCCGGGCAAGGTCATCTTCACTTCCGGAACCTTTTCCGAGATCGGCGGCGTTGATTTTCCGCCGGCGTGCGGCAACGGCTATTGGACCGATTCCTCGGCCACAGTCAAAGTTCCCGACGGCTTGCCGTTGGGCGATGTCACGGTGAAGCTCACGCGCGCCGATGCCGTTTCTTCCGACAATACCTTGCCCTTCACGATCGCAACCGGCAATCCGTCCGCCGGCATTTGCCGCATCAATCCTTCAACCGGCCCGGCCGGAACCAGCTATGAGATCGACGGCGAGCGGCTGGGCAGCGACATAGGCAAGGTCGTCTTCTGGAAGAACGTCGAGTCTTCCGGCGCTTCCATTTCTGCTTGGGACAATGGCCGCATTGCCGGCATTGTTCCGGACAAGGCCGCGACCGGATCGGTCTATGCCGTTTCCGCCGCCGGGAGCCAAAGCAATAATTTGACCTTTAACGTGGCCGACTGCCGCAAAGCTAAGGTTTGCGCCGGCGCCGAAGAGTGCTGCCAAGGCGACGGCACCTGCCGCCTGCCGAACGCGGACGGCACCTCGGGCTGCCAGCCGATGCGCATTTCCGCTTCGTACCGGTATCGCTATTCGACCGGCGACATTCCGGTCGCGCCCCAGGTGGTCGAGGACATAAGCTGTTCGGTCCGCACGCAGTCGCCCTCGCCGTACAAGAGCGTGACCGACGCTTGCGCCAACTCGGTTGGTTCCGTTCGCTTCACGTTGCCGATGGATCATGCAACGCTGACGATCGCCAATTTTAAAATGCTCGACTGCGGCGCGGGGAATTTGTTTGACGCGACCGCTTGCAAGACCGATGTCGACGGCACGGTTGCCGACTTCGGCGGCGCGCAAACGCTCGACGACGGCATGCAATTCACGCCCGCCAAAGGCTTTGCACCCAACGAATGGTATCAGGGCACGGTCTTCAAATCCGTCGCTTCGTCCGTCGGCGTGCCCATGGACAACGATTATGTTTGGCATTTTCGCGTCCGAAATTCGCCCGACCCCTGCACCATTGCGACGGTCACTGTTTCCCCGGCGCTTAACACGTTAACCGACCTCTACTCGCCGGCCACGCGCGATGGCAATGAGAATGTTTCTTATACCGAATACAAAGCCAACCCGGCCGACCAAGTTTGCAATGTCCTTGATTGCCATCCGTATGTTTGGGCTTGGGGCAGTGACAATACCGGTTCGGTCGGCATCGTGAATCCGACAGTCTGCGAGCCCGAGGTCCAGGCGCTCGCCCAAACGCCGGTGGTACAGCCGGCAACGATCACGGCGACCGCCGAAAACAAATCCGGAACCGGCGAACTTAATATAAAATTCGCCCCGCCGCAGGTGATCGACGAGTGGCCGGCCTGCCAAACAGCCTGCCTTAACGCGCAGGTGGCCGCTTCGTTCAACGTGGCCGTGAAGAATATTTCCACCCAGACCGTGAAGCTTTTTACTTGCAATAACGAGACGTGCGCCACCTCGACCGAGGTCATCGGCTATACCGTTTCAAGCACCGACAACGCCAAGGAGCATTTGGCCGTCGTCAATCCGCCCGGCACCGACCTCGCTCCCAATCAGTACTATCGCGTCGTGGTGTTAGGCGGGGATGTCGGTGTTGTTTCCATGCCCGGCGCGGAGCTCGTCAAAACCAATTATGTATACGGCGCCGTCAAGACCCCGGCCTTCAGCTGGACCTTCCGCACGACCGGCGAGCGCTGCGTGGTTGACCATGTCGACATGTCGCCGGAATCGATCTACACCAAGGTCATCAATTCGTTCCATTCGATAACGGCCGAGCCGGTTTCGGCCCCCGACAGCTGTTCGGCGAAAGGCGAACGGTTGAACGGCAACGGTCTGGTTTGGGGTATTGCTCCGGTGCCCGGCGCCGCCGTGCTCTATAACGGCGGAACGCTCAACGTCAGTCCGCTTGCCGACGCTTCCGTCACTTCCGCCTGCTTGAACACCGGCTCGGTCTATCAAAAGCCGGTTTGCGGCAACGGCGTTGTTGAAAACGGCTTTGGCGTTGCCAAGGCGGGAAACATTGACGCGCGCGCCGCCGGCGGCGGCGAAGAGTGCGACTTGGGCGCGTTGAACGGTCAGGCCGGCTCCGGCTGTTCGGCAAATTGCCTCTTGACCGGCGACGCCAAACTCGACAAGACCTGCGGCGACGGCAAAGTCGACATCTACAAGCTGGGCGACGGATCGACCCAAGTGAAAGAACAATGCGACCTGGGAACGCAAAACGGCGCCTCCGGCTCCGGCTGCTCCCAAACCTGTTTGCGCGAAGGTTCGGCTTCCTCGACGCCGCCCGCGACTTGCGGCAACAAAGACTTGGCCGACAGCGAACAATGCGACGACGGCAACCAGACCTCGGGCGACGGCTGTTCGGCGGAGTGTCTTGACGAAGGCTCGATGCCGGGGCCGTTCTCGGTTTGCGGCAACGGAACCGACAATGGAACAACGATCGGCACGCCGGAACCGGGCGAGGATTGTGACTTGGGCGCGGCTAAAAACGGCGCCGACGGATCCGGCTGCTCCAAGTCCTGCCTCTTTACCGGCACCCCGGCTTGCACCGCCGCCGGGCAAAAGAATTGTTGCGGCAACGGAAAATCTGACGGCAGCGTCGCCGACCCCGGCGAAGCGCCGGGTTGCGACTTGGGCTGGGACGCCGCGACGAACAAACCGAACATTGCCGAAGGCTGCGACAACGCTTGCCGCAAGATCGGTTCCTCGATGTCGTACGGCGCGCCGACCTTTGGCACGGTCTCGGTTTGCGGCGATCATCTTGTCGGCACGGGCGAAGCGGCGGACCCCGGACACGCGGGCACCGACATTGACGCGACGCAATACGCGCAGGCGGTCGGGAAGGGGACGACGTTGGACGCCGCCAAACGGATGGTCTCGACGATCACGGCGTCAACGGGCGGCAAGAACGGCCTAGCGCAATTTGCGCTCCAATGCGGCTTTGCCGATAGCGCGGCTTGCGCTGCGGTTGTTCCCGGCACGGCTCGCGGCGACGATTCCTGCTGCTACCTGCTTCCGCATGTCATCGCGACCACGCCGACGAACGGGCAGGGAATCACTAACGGTTCGGCTCCCGTTTGCCGCAACGCGCTCGTTGGCGCGGAGTTCGATCAGGCGATGGATGAATCTTCGTTCAAGGGGCAGGTGACGATGACCGAACCCATGCCTGCTTCCGGCACTTGCCCCGTCGCCACGGTCGCCGTTGATTCTTCGAGAAATATTTTCCAAACCATTTGGCGCCAAATTTCCGCGCTCTTTTCCAAGCTTGTCTCGCTGGCCGTGGGCCGCGCCGCTAGCGCCGCGCCCGGAACCTGCACCGCCCCCGGCACTTTCTCGGTGGAAACGCGCGCGGTGGCGGTTAACGGCGTCACCGTCCAGCATTCCTTCCTCGTCTTCGCTCTTGCGGCCGCGCTTTCGCCGGACGCCGTCTACACCGTGTCGATCAACGATTCGGTCAAAACAACGGACGGCATCGCGCTCGGCGCGCCGTATGCCTGGTCCTTCAAGACCGGCGCCAACATTTGCACGCTTGACCGCCTGGACGTTGCGCCCGCAAGCTATCTCTTCAGCGCGCAATATGCGTCGAACGTCGCCGATCCTAATTCCAACGCCTCCTTTGCGGCCACGGCCGTGCATCTCGACGCCGCCGGCGCCCCCGAGCCGATCGCGCCGATCCCCAACGTCTACGATTGGCAGACCGGCTGGTCGATCTCGACCGATCTCAAAAACATTGTCGGCGTGATCGTTTCCGGCGCGATCAAATCGTTCGCCGCCGCCGCGCCGGTAACCGGTTCGACCGTGAACGCCGGCGTCTTGGCGCCGAATAACGGCGAAGGCACGCTTGTCGCCGAAGCGGCGGTTGCCGATCACACGGTTGCCCCGGTCGCGAAAAAAACGGTCGACGGCACCGCCGACCTCACGGTCATGATCTGCAACGACCCGTGGCCGGCCCGGAAGCCGAACAACACCTGGCTGCCGGCGCAAAACACGACCTACAATTATTCTTTCTATTATTGCCGCGACGCGGCGGATGCCGGCGGCACCGACCTGCCGGCGCTCAAGGAAGCGGCGGTCACGCCCGCAAAGATCCCGGCGGGCATTCGCGACGAATATCTTTACACCTACGTTAACACGCTCGGCAACGAGGGGGTCGGCATTCGCGTCGCTGACAACAAGCTGCATTTGTCGGCCGCCGAATGGTATGCGTCCCAAGGCTTCAAAGGCTCGCTTAAAGCCACGACCGTCGACGGCTACGACGCGGTCACCGACGGCGCCACCACCTATGTGAACGCGCCCAACCTCATCACCGTCGCGGGCAACAGCATCGCCAGCACGGGGAACTATACCGAGATCTACATTTTGTCATCGTCGGTGGGCGCCGGCGCGGAAACGCAGAACATCTTCGGTCAGATCTTGAAGAACATGCGTTTTGCCGCCAACCGCGACGCCGCGACCAATAACTTGCTTGTGAACGACCTGAATATTTGCAAGCTTGATGCCGCCGCTTCGTGCAATTCGGATTTTGACTGCCTCGGAACCTGCGTGACCGGCACGATGGTTTGCTCGAACGACAGCGCCAAAACGTGCATCGTCGGCGCCGATTGCGCGGCCGGCGGCACTTGCGGACCCGTTTGTTCGAACGACAGCACGCATCAGTGCAAGACCGACGCCGACTGCGCCTTTTCTTCCTGCCAAGCCGCCCGCAGCTTTGTCCGCCGCGACGTAAAGCGCCTCTCCGATCTGCGCCTCATTGCCGAGGCCGCCGCCAAGGTCAAGGACGCGACGGGCGCTTATCCGCAGATGTCGTCGGGTTCATTCATTCCCGGCGTGTCCGTATCGACGTGGCCGTCATGGAGCAAAGAATTAGCCACCGAGCTCTCCGGCACGCCGCCCGTCGACCCGTTGAACAGGCTCGCCGCCTGCCCCGCCGGCTCCGACTACGAAGCGGGTACCTGCTGGTCGCCGTCGCAGCAAAAGGCCGCTTGCCCTGCGGGGTCGCGCGCCTACAGCTACAGCTTGAACAGCCATGCCAACGGCTGGATGTACGGCTATACCCCCGAGACCAGCGAGAATTTCTTTTACTCGAATTGCGACGGCGTTGCCCAGGCCATTTGCGCGGCCGACCCGCTGTGCCAATGGAACGGCTCCTCTTGCCTTCGCCGGTTCGGTCCCTTCTGCTTGGGCGAAAGCATCAGCGCTTCCGGCGGGATCTGCGGCAATGGCGTTGTGGAAAGTGGCGAGGATTGCGAAAAGTCGTTGACCCCGACCAAGACCGTCGACTGCGGCACGAACGGGCAAAGGGTTGATACCTGCGGCGTCGATTGTCATTGGATCACCGGCGTTTGCCAGGAGCCGAAGTGCGGCAACGGCGTCGTTGAAAAAGACGAAGCCTGCGACCAGGGCGCCGCGAACGGCACCTACGGCCACTGCAACGCCGCCTGTTCCGGTATCGGGCAGAGCTGCGGCGACGGCATCATCCAACAGGGCGAGGTCTGCGATTGCGGCTCCGATCCGAACCATTTGCCGGCCAACTGCGCCGGCACGAACGGCGCCTTCGGTTCCAACTGCTCCTTCGACTGCCACAGCAAGGGCATGTATTGCGGCGACGGCGTCATTGATTCATCCGAAGTTCCCCAATATAAGCAGTGCGACGGCAACAGCGTAACCAGCAACAACTCTGCCGACTTCGCCCCGCTCGACGTCTGCGACACCGTCACTCTCCACGGCATAACCTACAAGCAAGCCCGGACCAAGTCCTGCTCGGCCTCTTGCCGGTTTTCCGATTGGAGCGCTTGCCAGCCGGTCGGCACCTGCGGCAATGGCGTCAAAGACGGCGGCGAACAATGCGATAACGGCACGGGCAACTCCGACACCGGCGCCTGCACGACCGACTGCAAACTGAACGCTTGCGGCGACGGCAAAGTATACGCCGGCCAAGAACAATGCGACGAAGGCGCCGGCAACATCAATCCGACCGACACCAAGAAGATCAACGATCTCGCCGCCAACTGCTCACTCCAAAGCTGCTACTACTGCTCCACTTCCTGCAACGTGAAGGCAGTGACCGGTGCGTACTGCGGCGACGGCATCCAAAACGGCAGCGAGGGCTGCGACAAAGGCTCGCAAAACGTCGATCCGGCGGATTTTGCGGCGGTCTCGGTGCTGTCCGCCGCCTGTAACACCGGCACCCAATCCGCCTGCACCTTCTGCAATCGCTTTACTTGCCAGAACAACAATACCCCGCACTGCGGCGACGGCAATATCGACCCGGGCGAGGATTGCGATTCCGGCAATCTTAGCGGGAAAACTTGCCAGTTGTTGGGTTTTGACACGGGCAGCCTTGCCTGCACCAACGGCTGCAAATACGACCAGAGCGCCTGCCAAACATGCTCCGTGGCCATTTCCGGACACGTCATCAACAGCCATGACGGTTCGGCCATTCCCAATCAGCCGCTCCAAGCGGTTTGCGCCGGAACGACGCTTGTTTCCGGCGTCTCCGACTCGGGCGGCAACTATACGCTGAACGTGCCGAGCGTCGCGGCCAAGACCAGAGACTGCAACGGCCTGATCTCCATCGTCAGCACCGGTTCGGATTTCTGTTTCGATCCATCGCAGGCAGCGACCGTCGATCTGACCGGAAAGGCTTGCAACGGCGGAACGGTGGCCGTGCCCAACCTGGTCTTGACCGCGCCGCCGGCTATGGGCCAGTTCACGGCCGTCTTAACGTGGCCGGCCAGTCCGCCGGACCTTGATTCGCATATCAGATCAAGAAGCTTGAGCCAAAGTCCGGATGCGCAGTGCACTCCATATCACTCGAATTACGGCACCAAGATCGTTGATAATGGCAATGTCAGTCTCGACCATGACGTGACTTCCGGCTACGGACCGGAGACAATGACGGTTACTTCTCATGATCAGATCCGCGGCGTATATTACGTCTTCAATTACACCGATCGACAAGGTTTTCAGTCGGGTAATACCGCGCAGGTCAACATCTGGAAGCCGGATTGTACGGTGCAGAAATTCAAAGTCACCGACGCCGCCGGATATCCGAGCACCACCAGCAATTATTGGAAAGTCTTTACGTTCGCAGAAAGTCCCGGCGGCACGATGACCTTCACGCCGGCTAGTACTCTCATGTCGACAGAACCTACTGATTTGACCTGCCCATAATTATGTCCGACCAATCAACCAATTCTGAAAACCAGATCCAATCTTTCGACCAGCTCGGTTCTTCGGGCGGGGGCTGGAAAAAACCCGTGCTTATTGGCGCTATCATTGTCGTTGTATTGGCTGTCGTTGGCGTTCTGGCTTGGGTGTTTTGGCCGAAGGTCACGCCCCCGGCGACTGGCATGGTGAATAATAACGCTCCGGTTTTGAACGTTAACAAGGCGGTCAAACCCGGCACATCCGGCGGAACCGTGACGCCGCCGATCGCCAATGTTCCTATTCTTCCCTATGTTCCGCCGGCTGTGCTAGAAAGCCTACGGTCAATCCCGGCCGGCCTGAATCGCCCGATCACCCCTGAAGAAAGGAGAAAGTACGATTTTTCCGCAACCGATGACATTTGGGTCAAGACCACGTCCCCGACGGACGGCAGCGTGCCGCAGATGTCATTTTTCAACAAGACCATCAACCCGTCGCCGAAGCCCTACGTCGAAACGCCGCCGCCGCCGAAGAAGCAATGAGCGTCGGTGCGGCGTCGGTTTGCGGTATAAATGTTCGTAAATTTATGTTAAGCTGTTAAACTATGGCCCTATTTGATCCACCGAGCCAAACGCCAAGCGTACCGCCAAATTTGCCGGTGAGCGGCAATACGCCTCCGCCGCCCCTGCCGCCGTCGGTACCGCGGCCCGTCCCTGCTTCGCCGATGATCGCGCCGCAAGCGCCAAAGCCCGCTTTGCCGCCCGCGCCGCCGTCCGTGCCGTCATTTCCGCCTCCGCCGCCGCTCATGCCGCGATTGGCTCCTGCGGTTCCGGCCGTTCCTCAATCCCCGGCGCCGCCGCCGGCGCCACTGCGTGTTACACCGCCGCCTCCGCCCCTGCCACCGCCGCAACCGCGACCGATGCCTGCTGTTCCGCCGGCTCCATTGCTTGTGCCGCCGCGCCCGCCAACTCCAATTCCAACTCCGATTCCAATTCCGACTCCTACTCCGACGCCGCGCATTATCCCGACCATTCCGGCGATGCCGCCTCTGCCGCCCCGCGAAGCCTCGAGCTTGCCGAGAGGCGAAGTCTCGAGCTTGCCGCGAAGCGTCATGGCCTCGATGCCGTCAATGCCGCCGCTCACGCCGTCAAAGACGCCCGAACCGGAAGATATTTTTTCCGGAACCGGATCAAAAAGCTCGGCGTATCCCGCTTCGCCCGAGGCCACGGCGTCAATTGCCGAGTCGCCGGCGCGCGGCTTCGGCCGCAAATTGGTTCGTCTCTTGTTCTTGTCGCTTGGCGCCGCCGTCATCGTGGCGGCCGGTTATTTCGGTTATCATTATTTCTTTGCCGCGCCGACTTCCGCGCCGGCAACAAACGGCAATGTAAATTCGAACTCAAATATCAATACGAACGTCAATTTGCCCGCAAACGCGGTTAACACAAATGCGAATGCCAACGTCAATGCCGCCGTTCCGGTCAACGTGAATGTCCAGCCGGCGACTAACGAACCGGTTCTGCCCCCGCCGGTTCCGTCCGCCTTGGCGCCGCAGGACGATCCAAACTCCACGGTCGATACCGATCACGACGGACTTACCGATTATCAGGAAGTTCATGTTTACCACACCGATCCGCTCAAGGCCGACACCGACGGCGACGGCCTTTCCGACCGCGACGAAGTGATGGTATGGCATACCGATCCGTTGAATCCCGATACCGACGGCGACGGGTTTAAAGACGGCGACGAAGTTAAAAACGGTTTTAATCCGCTTGGCCCGGGAAAACTTTTGACGCCGCCGCCTGCCAAATAATATGTCCGAACCGAAAATTCCGCAAAAACCGGGAGCGACAACGGACGCCTTTGGCGCGCTAGGGTCTTTGCCTTCCATAAAAACCATGCCGGAAAAGTATATTGGCGCGGCCGCCGGCAAACCGCCGGTCATTCGGCAAATAATTGAGACCAAAACCGTTGCCCCGCCCCCTCCGTCCAAACCGCCGGTTCCCAAGCCGCCGGTCAAGAAATCCAACAAGCGGAGAAATATCATTATCATTGCGGCTATCGTTCTGCTCGCCGGCGCGGCCACGGCGGCTTATATTTTGTTCATGCCGGCGGCTCCGGCCCCGGTCAAACCGCTGGTCAACGTCAATAAACCGGTCGTCAACATGAACACAAACGTTCCGCCCCCGCCCCCGGCTCCGGTTTGCGGCAACAGCGTTTTGGAGAACGGCGAACAGTGCGACCTTGGCTCGCAAAACGGCGCGGCCAATTCGGGTTGCAGCGCAACTTGCCAAACGGTCGATATAAAGCCGCCGCCTCCGCCCAACACCGGCGTCGACTCCGACTCCGACGGGTTGACCGACGTCGAGGAGACGACCGTGTACGGCACCAATCCGTTCAATACCGATTCCGACGGCGACACGTTCAATGACGGCAATGAGGCGGCGCATCTTTACGACCCAACCAAGAAAACGCCGGCTTTGCTCAAGGATGCGGCGTCGGAAAAGATCGTTGCCAATAAAACGGAAGGCTACTCGGTCATTGTTCCCGGCAAATGGACGGTGAGCGGCGAGGACACGGCGCAATTAATGGTTAACGCCCCCACCGGCGAATTTTTCGAGGTGTTGGTGACCGACAAGCCCAAAGACCAATCGCTGGTCGAATGGTACCTGGCCATGTCGCCCGGGACCGCCGAGAGCGACGTCATCCGTTTTAAAACGCTTCAAGGCTACGACGCGCTGCGTTCACCCGACCGCCTCACGACCTATATCGATCCGGGGAACGGCAAACTCTATACCCTGACCTACAGCTACGATGACAAGTTGTCGCTCGAGTTCCGCACCACCTACGAGGCCTTCCTGCAAGGTTTCTCGCTCAACTTGACCGGTCCGACCAAACATTAATATGGCTGTAAGGGTCATGTCCGCCAAGCTTTCGGGTTTTAGCGAGCAATGGGTCAAGAACTGGGCGAGGAAAACGGCGCTGGCATTGCGGCGCTCCGACGATGACATCACGGTGGCGTTTACGGGAGAAGCGAAGATCAGGGCGCTTAACAAAAAATACCGCTCCATCGATAAGGCAACCGACGTTTTGTCGTTTCCCGCCGACCGGGAAGGGGATATGGGCGACATCTTTATTGCGCCCGCCGTTGCGCGCGCCAAAGCGGCCGAACGCGGCAGTTCATACAAAGATTATTTGGCGCTCCTTATTGTCCATAGCGTTCTGCACTTGGCCGGCTACGATCATCACACGGAAAAGGAAAGCGCGTCCATGGCAAGGATGGAAAAGAAGGTATTGAAACAGGCGTCAGGTGCAAGGTGAAAGGTAAAAGGTATTAGGCCTAAGCCTATAACCTTGAACCTATAACCTTGAACCTATAACCTTGAACCTAAAATGTTAAGCCTGAATAAATTCGCAAAAAGCCTGTCCAACGCTTGGCGGGGCCTTAAGGAAGTTTACGCCCGCGAGAACAGCTTTCGCATTCACGTGTTGGCGTTCATTTTGCTCATCGCGGTCATGGTCGGTTTGGACATCAGCGGGGTCGAAGCCGCCATTCTCATTCTTGTTGCTTCGACCGTCATCGTGTTAGAATTGGCTAACAGCATCTTTGAACGCTGGCTGGACATTGTTTCGCCGCGCGTCGGCGCCCAGGTTCGCGACGCCAAGGACATTATGGCCGCCGCCGTGCTGGTTTCGTCGCTTTCCGCGATCGCGGTGGGCGCCATCATCATCATTCCTCACATCAAATTCTAATGGCAGACAGGATCATCACCGGACTCGACATCGGTTCAACCGCCATTCGCGTGGTGGTTGGCCAATTGCTCCCGGCCGAGGCGGCGGAGCGGGTTCATATCATCGGGGCCGTGACCGTGCCGTCGCGCGGCATTTCGCGCGGCACGATCGTCTCCATTGAAGAAGCGGTGACGAGCATTTCCACGGCCATGGAAGCGGCTGAGCGGATCGCCGGGTTGCCCATCGAGTCGGCCTACGTCGGCATTTCTGCGAGCCACACGCTCTCGCAGACCTCGCGGGGGGTGATCGGCGTTTCGCGCTCCGACGGCGAAATAAAGAATGAGGACGTCGAACGGGCGGTCGAAGCTGCAAAAATGGTGGCGACCCCGGCCAACTATGAGATCCTCCACGTGTTGCCAAAAAGCTACACCGTGGACGGCCAAATTGGCGTCCGCGATCCGGTCGGCATGACCGGCATCCGCCTTGAGGTCGAGTCGCTCATCATCCAGGGCCTGTCTTCGCATCTGCGAAATTTGACCAAATGCGTGCACCGCACGGGGATCGAAATTGACGCGTTGGTGCTGGGTTCGTTGGCTGCGGCCGAAGCCGTGACCAATGCGCGCGAACGCGACCTGGGCGTCGCGGTCGTTGTTGTCGGCGCCGCGTCCTCGGCTTTGGTTGTCTATGAGGGCGGTGACGTGCTCGCGGTCGGCTCTGTGCCGGTCGGCGCCGAGCACATCACTTCCGACATTGCCATCGGCCTGCGCACTTCGCTCGACGTGGCGGAAAAGATCAAGCTGACGTTCGGTTCGGCCGCGCCGCAAGACATAGCAAAAAAGGAAGAGATCGATCTGGCCGAACTCGGCGCCACGGAGAGCGAAACGGTTTCGCGCAAATACGTTTGCGAAATAATTGAAGCGCGGGCCGAGGAAATTTGCGAAAAAGTCGACCGCGAACTGCGGAAGATCGACCGCAGCGGCCTGCTCCCGGCCGGCGTCGTGTTAACCGGCGGCGGCGCCAAGCTCGCGGGCTTCGGCGAAGTTGCCAAACGCGTCCTGCGCTTGCCGGTTGCGATCGGCTATCCGTCCGGCGTTTCTTCGATCACCGACAAGTCGTCGGATGCCGCCTTTGCCCCGGCCGTCGGCTTGGTGCTATGGGGCGCGCAAGTTGCCTCCGCCGGCGAACGCCACGGCAGCGACATCATGGGTAAATTCGGCGGCGTGAGCGCGGTGGGGAAGGGGATCAAGAAATTGTTCAAAAGCTTGATCCCGTAAACGTCAGGCGCGTGATAGGAAAGCGCAATGCCCCGCGAGGCATTATTTGTTTATTCGATCGGCACGCAGCGAGTAAGAAAGGCCGTTTACAGCCGTCTAAGTGTTATTAACTAAAACGTAACTCAATGCGTATGAAAAAATTACTCGCCGGTGCGTTCGTTGTTGTTCTTTTGGGCGCGGGATGCACGCCTTCGGCGCCGCCGGCCGCTTCGTCGGGCGCTAACGTCAACGAGCAAGCGGCCGCCAACACGCCGCCCGCCGATATCAAATTCGTCGACCAGCCGTTCTATAAGAATGCGTACCTTATTTCCGGAGCGACCATGGACGATCAGGCCAAGACTGCGACGACGGGCTTTGCCATCACTAAAAAAGCCTTGGCCAATGGAGCGACCGAGTACGACCTTAAGGCGCTGAAGTCGGAATACAAGGACCAGACTTACGTCATCAAACCCGGTGAAAAGCTTTATTTCATCGAGACCTTCATGGGCGACGACGCGGTCAATGAAAACCTTGAAAAAGGCTTCCGCGACGACATGGCCGTGGTCGTTGACGCGAACGGCGACATGGTCGGCGCGCCGGCTCTTTGGACGAAATAACCTTGATCAAACAAAAAACTCGCGCGCAGCGCGAGTTTTTTGTTGACCGAAACGCTCCCAAGCGATACAATGGTTGACCAGCAAAGAATCATCCACACCAGCGAATACCAATTGTATTCATTGAACAAATGAAACATGAAGCACGTAGCATGAAGCATTCCGTCGAGCGCTGCTCGGCAAGAGTGTTTCATGATTCATGTTCCATGCTTCATAAATCATTATGCCCGAAATAAAACCCGATGTTGAAACGTTCGCCAAGATCAAGGTGGTCGGCGTCGGCGGCTCCGGCGGCAACGTGGTTAACCGCATGATCCAATCGAAGATCAAAGGCGTTGAGTTCGTCGCCATCAACACCGACGTTCAGGCCCTGCATCACTCGCTTGCGCCGGTGAAGCTGCATATCGGCCGCGCCATCACCCGCGGGCTTGGCGCCGGCATGGATCCCGAAATAGGACGCCGTTCGGCCGAAGAAAATCAAAACGAGATCCGCGACCTGCTTAAAGGCGCGGACATGGTCTTCATCACTTGCGGCTTGGGCGGCGGAACGGGGAGCGGCGCGGCGCCAATTGTCGCCGAACTGGCCAAAGAAGCCGGCGCGCTCACAGTTGCCGTCGTCACTAAGCCGTTCACCTTCGAAGGCGCGCAGCGCCGCGACATTGGCGAGCGCGCGTACACCGCGCTCACCGACAATGTCGATACCGTCATCAGCATCCCCAACGACCGCATTTTGCAGATCATCGACAAGAAGACATCGCTCCTCGAAGCCTTCACCATTGTCGACGATGTGTTACGGCAAGGCGTTCAAGGGATTTCCGAAATTATCACCACCCCCGGCCTCATCAACGTGGATTTTGCCGACGTCAAAGCGATCATGCTCAACCAGGGCTCGGCGCTCATGGGCATTGGCCGGGCCACCGGCGAGAATCGCGCCATTGAAGCGGCCAAGGCAGCCATTGCTTCGCCACTTTTGGAGGTCTCGGTCGAAGGCGCGCGCGGCATTCTCTTTACGGTTACGGGCGGCGCCAACATGGGCATGCACGAGGTGAGCGAGGCGGCCAAAATAATCACCGCTTCCGCCGACCCGAACGCCAAGGTCATCTTCGGCGCTATTTTGAATGACAGCATGAAGGATGAGATCAAGGTGACGGTCATCGCCACCGGTTTTGAGGACGTGAAGGAGAATGCCAAGTCGAACGCCTCGACCGTGATCGCCGCCGGCTCATACAGTCCGTCGTCGTTTGTAAAAGCCAAGGCCGCGCCCGCGCCGGAGATCATCAAAGTCAGGCCAGCGCCGCCGGTCCAAGCCCCGGCCCCGGCCCCGGCTCCGGTCCAGGTTCAGGAAGCGGAAAGACCTGTCCAGCCGCCGCCCAAGCAAACGCGCCCCAAGCCCGAGGATAACGAAGACCTCGAGATCCCGGCTTTCATCAGAAAGAAGATGCTTAATTAGGGCGGGTGTAAGGAATCGTTTAATTTATCGTCTTGATAACCCTTGCCCCAAAAGCAGGGTTGTCTTTAGCCATCGCTAGCGATGGCGAATCAAGATTCATGAATCATGACACATGAATGCCGACGTCCGAATTCCTGATTCCTGATTCATGAATCGCCGAGCCAAGCTCGGCTCCAACTATGCGCTGTCCCATCTGCAACGCCGCCGATACCAAGGTCGTCGATTCTCGATTGACCGGCGATGGCATTGGCATTCGCCGCCGCCGCGAGTGCGAAAAATGCGAGTTCAGGTTTTCGACCGTCGAGCGCGTCGAGCTGCTTGACTTGGCAGTTGTGAAACGCGACGGCCGGCGCGAAATGTACCGCCGCGAAAAGATCGTTGGCGGCCTGCGCAAGGCGCTGGAAAAACGCCCCTATACCGAAGATCAGTTCCAGACGCTCTTAGGCGAGGTCGAGCGGATGATCGGCCGCACCCGCCGCGACGAGATCACTTCAAGCGAGATCGGGGAAATTGTCATGAGCTGTTTAAAAAAGTTCGACAAGGTGGCCTACATCCGTTTCGCCTCCGTCTACCGATCGTTCGAAGACGTTGATGAATTCGCCAAGGAGCTGGGCGCGCTGCTTGCGGCGCCGAAGAAAAAACATAAGAATAAAAAATAGGTCAAAGGTTAAAGGTATCAGGTTTTAGGTTCCATCAGTCGTCTGTAACCTGTAACCTGTAACCTGTTACCTGCAACCTAATTATCTAACCATATGTCTCACAAACCATTATCCATCAGGATCGTCATCTTGCTGACCCTCTTGGGCGGCATGGTCATGGGCGGAGTTACCGGCGGCGTCGTCGGGCTGTATGCGGCCGCGAGCATTTCCGGAAACGCCGTTAACGCGAATTTGCTAACGCATCCTTTTCATGCGGCCAAGCCTGTTGCGCAAAACGCGCCATCCAATGCGCCTGCGCCGTTAAGCGAAGACCAGACGCTTGCGGCCATGGTCAAGAAGGTGACGCCAGCGGTTGTTTCGATCGTCATCTCAAAAGACGTGTCGGTCGCGCAGCCTAACGATTTTTTCAATTTCGGTCCGTTCTCGTTTGACATGGGCAACGGCGGCCAGGGCCAAGGCGGCGCCACGAACGCGCCGACGCAAAAGCAGGACATTGGCGGCGGCAGCGGTTTCATTGTTTCGCCGGACGGGCTCATTGTCACCAATCGGCACGTGGTTGACGACACGGCGGCAACCTACACGGTCGTGCTCTCCGACGGCAGCAAGCACGATGCCAAGGTGCTGGCGCGCGATACGGCCATTGACCTGGCGCTCATCAAGATCGACGGAAAAAATTTGCCCGTCCTGACCCTTGGCGACTCCGGCTCGCTCCAGCTCGGCCAAACGGTCGTGGCGATCGGCAACGCCTTGGGCCAATTCTCCAACTCGGTCACTCGCGGCATTGTTTCCGGCATCGATCGCAAAATAACGGCCGGCGACATGGGCGGCTCCGAGGTCATTGATCAGGCCATTCAAACGGATGCGGCGATCAACCCGGGAAACTCCGGCGGTCCGCTTTTGAACCTCGACGGCCAGGTGATCGGCGTCAATACCGCTGTCTCCCAGCAGGGGCAATCGGTCGGTTTCGCCATCCCCATCAATATCGCCAAGCAGTCGATCGATTCGGTCCAGAAATTCGGCCGCATCATCCGCCCATACCTCGGCGTGCGCTATGTCATTCTTAACGCCGACATGGCTAAGCAGAATCAGCTGCCCTTCGCATACGGCGCTTTGGTTTCGCGCGGCACCGATCCGGGGCAAGTGGCCGTCGTTCCCGGTTCGCCGGCCGACAAGGCGGGAATCATGGAGAACGACATTTTGCTCGAAGCCGACGGCGTCAAGATCGATGCCGACCATACGCTGGTTGCCGCGATCATCAAGAAAAAAGTGGGGGACACGATCAGCTTGAAGGTCTACCACAAAGGCGACACCAAGACCGTGACCGTGACCTTGGCGGAAACGCCCAATCAGCAATAGAAAAAACAAAACCCTCCGCCAACGGCGGGGGGTTTTAAAATTTCCGGGAACGTGATAAGCTCATTCGGTAGAAAAAATTTTAATAACTCATCAGTACCATCATGAAACGCACCAAGATAATCTGCACGATCGGGCCCTCGTCGAACAGCCCGGCCATTCTCTCTAAGCTCATCGCTTCGGGCATGAACATCGCCCGCTCGAACATGTCGCACGGCGAACATAGTTGGCATGAACAGTCGATCAAGAACGTCCGCGCCGCCGCCAAGAAAGCCAAAACCACCGTCGGCATTTTGGTCGACCTCCAGGGGCCGAAGATCCGCGTCGGCAAAATGCCGGAGCAAGGCGTTGAGCTCGTGAGCGGCTCGACCGTTATTTTTTCTACCAACCCGGAAGACAAACTGCCCGAATACATCCCCGTCGGCTACAAGAAATTGCACGAAGACGTGAAGCCGGGCGAGCACATGCTTTTTGACGACGGCCTCATGGATGCGACCGTCATCTCCATTTCCGGACACCGCGTCACGGCCAAGATCGGCACCGCCGGTTTGCTCAAGTCGAACAAGGGCATGAATCTGCCTGACTCCGACCTGCAGCAATCGTCGATCACCGCCAAGGATCGCGAAGACGCCAAGTTTGCGCTCAAGGTGAAAGCCAACTGGGTGGCGCTCTCATTCGTGCGCGATGTTTCCGACGTGCTTGAATTGCGCCGCATGCTTGGGAAAGACAAGCTGGCGCCGAAGATCATCGTGAAAATTGAGAAGCCGCAAGCGGTGGCCAACTTTGACGCCATTCTGGAAGCGACCGATGCCGTCATGGTCGCCCGCGGCGACCTGGGCGTGGAAATTCCCGCCGAACAAGTGCCGGTCGTGCAAAAGACGATCATTGCCAAGTGCCTCAAGGCCGGCAAGCCGGTCGTCGTCGCGACCCAAATGCTCGACTCGATGATCCGCAATCCGCGCCCGACCCGCGCCGAGGTCTCCGACATTGCGAACGCCATCATCGACCACGCCGACGCGATCATGCTCTCCGGCGAGACCGCGAGCGGCAAGTATCCGGTCGAAGCCGTGCAAATGATGGCCGCCGTCGCCGAAGAGACCGAGAAGTCGCATTTTGACGACCTGCCCGCCGAGCTCTCCGTCGGCCATGAAAGCATCCGCCGCGGCATCGCCGGCGCCGCCGCCATTCTTGCCGAGAAGATCTGCGCTTCGGCGATCCTCGCCGCCACCACTTCGGGAGCCACCGCCCGTTACATCGCCCGCGTCCGCCCCGAACTCCCGATTTACGCCGTTGTCCCCGACGAAACCGCCGCCGGCGCCGTCGTCCTCTCCTGGGGTGTCACCCCGGTCATCGTGCCCAAGATGAAGAACTTGCAGCTATTGATCGGCGCGATCAAGAACAAAGTAAAGACCCTCAAGCTCGCAAAGAAAGGCGAAAAGTTCGTCCTCGTCGCCGGCAAGTGGCGCGAGAAGGGCGAGTACATCATTGAAACGGTTGAACAGCGATAAAATTTGATAAAAACCGTCCCGATAATTTCGGGCGGTTTTTTGTTTCCTTTTCGTCATCCCGAGTCGAAACGAGGGATCTCACAGTTCATGTTGGCGAGAAAGTTTTTATTTGGTTGAATCTTCATGATCCCTCATTGCAGCTCGCAATGACGACGTGCCGGCCGCCCTCTCCATATCCTCCCCCTGACAGGGGAGGAGTAATATTACCCCTCGCCCCCGACGGGGAGAGGGCGGCGGGACGAAGTGTCTTTTTTGATATAACTTGCTACACTGAAACCATATGAAGATCACATTTTACGGCGCGGCGGAGAACGTTACGGGGTCGAAGCATTTGATCGAGGCGAACGGCTTTCGCCTGCTTTTGGATTGCGGGCTCTATCAGGGGCGGCGGCAGGAGTCGGAGCAGATGAACCGCGTCCTGCCTTTTGACGCGGCTTCGATCGACGCGGTCATTCTTTCGCACGCCCATGCCGACCATTGCGGCACCTTGCCGGTACTGGTCAAGAACGGCTTCAAAGGCAAAATTTATTCGACGAGCGCCACGGCCGAGATCGCCAAACTGATCATGATGGATTCGGCCAAGATCCAAGAAGAAGACGCCAGGTATTTGAACAGCCATTTGAACATGGGCGCCAAACCGGCGGTGCCGCTTTATGACGAGAACGACGTCACGGCCTGCGCCGAACATTTTGTTCCGGTCGATTACTGCCGCAAGACCAACGCTTGGACCAAGCTTTCCGACAGCCTTCGTTTCAAGCTCTATGACGCCGGCCATATCCTCGGTTCCGCCGTCATTGCCGTTGAAATAACCGAAGGCGGCGTCGCCAAGATCGTCGCTTTCACGGGCGACCTGGGGAATGTTAACGTGCCGCTCATGCATACGCCCGAACCCGTAGTTGAGCCGGTCGATGCGCTCTTAATGGAATGCACCTACGGCGACCGCAATCACCGTCCTTTTTCCGACGCCGGCGGGGAGCTCGCGTCTGTGATCAACGACGCGCTGAAAAATAACAGCAAGATCATCGTTCCGGCCTTTTCGCTCGGCCGCACCCAGGAATTCATCTACGCCCTGCACAAGCTTTACGATGAAAAGAAAATTCCCTCATTCCCCATTTACGTCGACAGCCCGCTCTCGGTTAACATCCTCGAAGTCTTCAACCGCCATACCGAAGATTTCAACCAAGCGACGTGGCAGGATTTTGGCGTGAAAGGGGAGAAACCGTTCATCTTCGATAATTTGATCTATGTGCGCACGATTGAAGAATCAAAAGCGTTAAATTCAAAATCCGGACCGTTCATGATCATCTCCGCTTCCGGGATGTGTGAAGGCGGCCGCATTCGCCATCATCTGCTGAACAATATTTCCGACCCGAATAATTACGTGCTTATCACCGGCTATCAGGCATCGAACACTTTGGGCCGCAAGATCGAGGACGGAGTCAGCCCGGTCAACATCTTGGGCCAGTCGCGCGAGGTAAAAGCCAAGGTCATCACGCTGCAAGAATTTTCCGCCCACGCCGACCAAGCCGAGCTCATGAATTACCTTTCCGAGCTTCATGGCGTGAAACATGTCTATTTGGTCCACACCGAAGCCCCACAAGACAAAATTTTCGAAGACCTGGTCCGCGCCAAGTACCCGGGTTTGGATGTCGAAATTCCGGCCACCGGGATGAGTGTCGAATTATAGAGTAATTGATGGGCGTAGCAGAGGACTGGCCATATAACTCATCCTTATCCTTCCCTTATAATAAGGGAAGGATTGAAAGCCTTCTTAATTTTGATGTTGTCGCTTGCTTATATCGAAGCATCTGCCCCCCTCTCTTATTATAAGAGAGGGTAGGGTGAGTTAACGGACGCATAGAGAAAGAAGTTGGTATTTTGCCAAGAAATTCATTACACTGCCCAATATGGCCGAAGGCATTGCCGTCAACAAAAAAGCCCTGCATGACTATGACATCCTCGAAAAACTCGAGGCCGGCATTGTGCTAACGGGGGCCGAGACCAAATCGGCCAAGACGGGCGGCCTTAATTTGCGCGGCGCCCACATGATCATCCGGGGCGGGGAGGCGTACCTCATTGGTGCGCAAATAAGCGCCTACAAAAGCGGCCACCAGGGCGACGACTACGACCCGGCCGCGACGCGCAAACTGCTCCTGAAGCGCTCCGAAATTGACCGCCTCATCGGCAAACGGGAAGAGGAACGGTTGACAATCGTCCCCTTAGGTGCCTATATTACCAAGTCCGGCCGCGTAAAACTGACGATCGCCGTGGCCCGCGGCCGCAAAGAATTCGAAAAACGCGGCGCCATCAAAAAGCGCGAGGTGGACCGCGAAATGAAATCCGCCATGCGTTTTAAAAAGCGCTAAGTATCTCACCCTCCCCTTAGGGTAAGGGGAGGTAGGAGGGGTTACGAACGTTTCATGATAGAGTGGAGCAGATTAGAACATCGAAGCCGGGTCTATTTGATTGTTTTAGGATTTTCGTGCAGTTCTAGGAGCGGCGAGCATCGCAAACGAAATGTACATGGATGTACATTGAGTGCGAAGCGGAGCCGCGACAACGAAATGCGCGAAAAGACAAAACAATCACGGGAGTGAAAATGGATTCGATCAGAAATGGAGACTCGATCCGCAAGCCGAGCACGCTCAATGCCTCGTTAATCCAAAGAGCAAATCTCATATCTGCCAATATACAGGCACGAGTCCAGGCCGCGATCGCTAACGCTTTCGCCCCTGCATTCGCAACGGTAGCCGCCTAACAGCCCTACCCATCCGCCATGCGAGTTCACATAGCGTGATCACGGGTGTTATACATGTGAAACAAAGGCAATGTCTTTTCCGAACTATTGCCTGTGCGACTTGATTCGGGAACGGAGCCGCGCATGCCTTTGGCTACTTAAACGGCTTCGTCAACCCTTAGCCAAATAAGCTTGTAGACGATCGTGCCAAAATTTTTGAGACCGGGGTTCGATCCCCCGCACTTCCACCACAATACGACAAGTCGGGATTTCCCCCCGTTTTCCATACGCCAAGCCCAGCTCGGCGTATTGTGTTTTAGCGATAAATTCGATTTTTTGATTTTTTAAAACGAGGTTCGAGCCGAAGATTTTTTGAGCGAACGATTTTTTGAGGGGCACGGGGGTCGTTTCGTCAATTTCATTCAATGTTTGTGCGTCTTTTATCCAATTTTTGAGAGGTTCGAGCCAAACGTTCCTCGTCTGTTCAAGACGGGCTATTTTCTCGGTCAAAGTCTTCTTTTCGGAGGTCAGTTTGTTCTTCTCTTCGCGGTAGCGATCCGGCTCGATCAGCTCGGAAATGTAGCCCTCAAGAAGCTTATCCCGCTTGCGGTCAATTTCAATAATCTTTGACCGCAACTCTTGGACAAAGGCCGCCGTCGTTTGCACTCCTTCCTGTTCATCCCTATCGGCCATAGCCGATAGCTCCTGCGCCCATTCCTGTGGCATTGCGAAGGTCTTAATGGCCGTGGACAACTGTTTATCCAGCTCTTCGGCCCTAATGTGCGGCTGGGAACATTTAACGTTCTTTTTGGTGCAACGGTAATAGGTGTAATGGTGAATATTGCCGTTATCTTGGTGTTTGGTCTTTACTTCGGCGGTAATGCTCCGCCTGCACTCGCCGCAATGAAACAGGCCGCAAAGCGGCTGGGGCTGATTAGTGGGATTCTTGTGCGGATTGCCGCGATCCGCTAGGACCGTTTGAACTTCATCGAAAAGCTTCTTGGGGATTATCGGTTTATGTTTGCCTTCGTGCAATTCTCCGGCATAGCGGAACAAGCCGCAATAAATCGGGTTTGAAAGAATATAACTGGCCTTATCACGCTTCATCGGCTTGTTGCCTTTGTTATTCCAGCGCGTCTTAAATTTGGTCTTGATGCCGTGTTTAAAGAAGAACAGTGATATATCACTCAAAGTAGACCCATTTTGCGCATACAACTCAAAGGCCTGTTTGACGAGTGCGGCTTCATGCTTGTCCACGATAATAGTTTTACTCCGCGCGTCGTTAAGGTAGCCGATTGGGGCAACGCCCGGCCATTCGCCCCGGTTTGCCTTCTCATGAAGCGCACGTTTCACGTTACTGCCCAAGTCTCTTATGTACTGGTTAGCCATGCCGAACTCAAAGCCCATCATCAGGACGTTATCAGACGGGTAGTAATTGCGGTCATTGGTCCGTATGTGCTTAATGACGTTTTGCTGTAACAGCCATTGGATGCGGGCGGCGTCGATCGGGTTTCGGGCCAGCCGGTCGATCTTCCAACAAAGAACACCGTCTGCCTCGCCTTTTTCGATGCGGTTGAGCATCTCGTTAAAAATCGGCCGTCCGGGCTTTTTGGCCGACCGTTTTTCCATAAACTCCTCGGCTATGCTAAGACCTTCCTGTTTGGCTAAAGCCCGCAAAACAGCAAGTTGATCCTCAATAGATCGGACTTGCTTGTCCTCAACATCGGTTGATTTTCGAGCGTAGAGATAGTAGTTAGGCATGGTTATATTATACCACAACGGATGGTTTAAAATACAACTGTCGGCTATACTATTAACATGAATAGTGAAGCTCAAAAATTAGGCAATAACTTGAAACAAATACGAACCCAGAAAGGAATTTCGCAGGGTGAGATTGGGCGTTTACTTGGAGTAGATAAGGGTTTTATAAGTAATATAGAAAATGGCAAGACAAATCCGACGCTTGCGACAATAGCCAAGCTGGCAAAAGCGATCGGCGTTTCAGTCAATGAATTGCTAAAGTAAGAAATATGGCACAGCAAGAAATAAAAAATTTAAAAGTTAGTGAACTACGGCTTTGGTCGGAGAATCCACGTGATCCTATAGCCACAAACAGCTCGGACTTCGACATAATTAAACGTGCCATTGATGAGAATCCGAATGACTGGAACTTGGACAAGATGGTAAGGGAAATGGGCCATCACTATGATTTTAGTGAGATTCCGACCGTGGTGTATCTTGGGGGTGTTCCTGTCGTGTTCGACGGCAACCGTCGTGTTGCCGTACTCAAATATCTTCAAGATAAAGTACTTTATTCATCGTTGACCGGTAAACTTTTTCTTAATAGTGATAATTCCAAAGAGCTCAGAGAACTTCTACAGATACCCTGCAATGTTTGCGATAAAGATACCGCTCTAACCAACATTGAACGAAAGCATATCAGTAATGGTTCGTGGGGGACACTCCAACGGGAATACTTTTTACATCGTCATCGTGGGCAGCCAAAGAGCCTATTCCTCATTCTAGAAGAACAGACTAAGCTCATTAGCACTCATCCATCACTCAACCAAGGTTTTGTGAAGGATGAGGTATTTAATGAGAAGAACCTCAAAGAGATTGGTTTTGGATTGCGGGGTGAGCAACTCGTTTCCAACTATGATGACGACGGACAAAAGAAAGTGCTTGAGCAAGCCAGTTCACTTGTCGAGAGCAAAGATATAACAACCCGCAAAAATCGAGGTTCATTGAAACAGACGCTGCTGCAAAAGTATCCAGAAAGCAAAGGTACTCTTACTAACTTTGATAGTAATAAAAAAGTTGAGGTGGTGGATCATGAGTTCGTGCCGATAGTTCGGAGAACGCCACGAGCGAATGAGCAAGAGCCTATACTTTTCGGTAAGCACCTATCTCTTAAGGCGGGTGAAACGAACAATCTCTATAGAGATATTACTGACCTATATTCCTACTATCGAGACAACAAGACGACCCTCTCAAAGAGTTTTTGCGCTCTGATACGGATGTCGCTTCGCTTGATTGTGGAATCGGCGACCGTTGGAAAGATAGATGATTACGTGAAACATAATTTTGAGACAGCAAAATCGCGGCTTACAGCAGACCAAAAGACCACGCTCTCAACTCAAGAGGCGGATACGGCGGCGAAACTCATCAAACTCCTGCAAGTTGGTGCTCACAAGTATACGGCCTCGGCCAACATGGAACAAACGATGGCAATATCCATCATTATTGGTACTATATTAGAGACGACTCATTCAAAAAATAAAAAGGCATGAAGTTTTATTCGCCATTAAGGTATCCCGGAGGGAAGAACCGACTTGCGAAGTTTGTTGCTTTGCTTTGTAAAAAAAATCAGATAACGGAACAAGGGGGGCACTATGTGGAACCATATGCAGGAGGAGCTTCAGTCGCTCTATACTTGTTGTTCAATGGTTATGTATCGGAGGTGACGATAAATGACAGCGATAGGGCTATATATGCGTTTTGGTATTCTGTTCTTCATGATACCGATAAATTGATAACTAAGATTCGCTATGCGAGAGTGAACGAAAGAACGTGGCGAAAGTGCCGTGAGATACAGCAACGAAAAGCAACTGCACTACTTCTTGATCTCGGTTTCTCAACGTTTTTTCTCAATCGCACGAACGTGTCTGGTATTATAGATGGGGGAATGATAGGTGGTTTTGAACAAGCGGGAAAATACAAAATAAACTGTCGTTTTAATAAGAAGGAACTAATAAGTAGAATACGTGCTATAGCCGAACACAAGAACCAGATTCATCTTTTTGACCTCGACGCGCTTGACTTGATCAAACAGGTTGGAAAAAATGCTTCACAATCTGTCATTTTCTATTTTGATCCGCCATACTACCTTAAAGGCCCTTCTCTATATTTGAACCACTATAACCATTCTGACCACAAAGACGTAAGCACGGCTATTTGCGGAATAAAGAACTCGCGGTGGCTCGTTTCGTATGATGCGGCAAAGGAAATAAAAAAACTATATCGCGGATACAAAAAAATCGAATATCAACTCCTCCATACAGCTCGCACTGCTAAGATGGGTAGAGAGGTACTCTTTTTTAGTCTAAACATGTTTGTTCCTCAGATTGTCGACCCAACGAAGGTGTAAGACCAGCAACAGGCCTTTTTCTTAAATGGTGCCTTGGTGTTAATCGTCATCGTGCTTCTCCATACCTCCAAAAAATCGTTCGCTCAAAAAATGCAATCACGTGCCCACGACAAAAGGAGCCAATCCCGAAGGATTGGCTCCTTTGCCTGTCTAGGCCTTTTCAACCTCAACCTGTTTCTCGTAGAAGAGGTGGATCGTCTTGAGGTGTTTTGCGATCACCTCGCCTGTCTCCTTGTCCTTCTTCTCGACAACGATGAAGGACTTAAGGGCTTTTTCGCCCTTGCGGACGATACAGCCGTTCTCCCTCCACGCCGAGAAGGTAAGGCAGTTCTTCTGCGGATCGTAGCGCTTAGCCTCTTCGGCTCCCCAGCGCTCCGCAATCTGACTGCGGACCATGCTTGACGTGTTCTGTGAACCCGTCCACTTCGACATGACTTTGTAAGTCATATAATTAAAAAGGCGGCTGGTTAAATTAATTGGCCGGTAGCGCCGCCTGTGTTTGCCATCGGCCGAGCAAGGCACAGCGACTGATAGCTTCCGTCAGTCAAGGTGGAGACCGAGGTACTACCTTGACGGATGGAAAGCTGGCGCTAAAATGCGAGACCACAGATGGCAGACCAAGGCAAAGCGTCGTTGTATTAAAAAAAACGGACGCCGCACGTCCGTTTTTTTTGTATTTTTTCGTTCGGTTGTTATCCACAACTGACATCATTTTTCGGCAAAAACAAAACATAAAAACGAGGTGGTGTTAGCTGTGTATAACACTTTCCTGTTAAACGCGTCCCGACAAATGCATTATGGAGTTAGGCGATGATTCGATGTTCTGCGCTGAAGATAAGACTTAATTGTTTTTCGTTCGTTCAAATAATTTGGGGAGCATCGCCGATCGCAATCGGCGACAAATAAAAATAACATGCGCATGGGAGGGCGGGGCAAATGTTATTACCTTGGTGTGAACCGTCGTCGTGCGTCGTTCGTCGTCGGGCGGCGGCGTGCCCCTCAAAAAATCGTTCGCTCAAAAAATCTTCGGCTCGAACCTCGTTTTAAAAAATCAAAAAATCGAATTTATCGCTAAAACACAATACGCCGAGCTGGGCTTGGCGTATGGAAAACGGGGGGAAATCCCGACTTGTCGTATTGTGGTGGAACTTTACAACGCGGCTCGAACCTATTTTACCAAAAATTCTTGATGCGGAAGCGCTGGTGCAGAGGGGTATGGGGAGAGGCCGTCGCCCTATTCCTTAGCCGCTCTTATTTCGATATCCCTTGA